>Ga0316222_1002069_pt1 | contig 22429 bp, 15 predicted proteins | sample TBH18011metaG_FD_206008 | JGI IMG/M metagenome (GOLD analysis project Ga0316222, IMG submission 206008) | Freshwater microbial communities from Trout Bog Lake, Wisconsin, USA - TBH18011 | ecosystem: Environmental > Aquatic > Freshwater > Lake > Hypolimnion/Profundal zone | place: USA: Wisconsin... | reverse complement strand
GCGGGGACATTGTGGGTGACCACACCGTGTTGTTTGCCGGCATTGGTGAGCGCATTGAAATCAGCCACAAGTCGTCGAGCCGGGTCACCTATGCGCAAGGCAGTTTGCGTGCGGTGCGGTTTCTCGCGGCGCGCGCGCCGGGGCTGTACGACATGTTTGACGTGCTCGGTCTGCGATGAACCGTGCGGTGCACGTAAAATTGTGCACAGCAATACCCGGCGCCGTTTCTGGCGCTTTAGTCCGCCTACTCATTCATGCAAGACAAATACCAGCACACCGACGTCGAAAAAGCGGCGCAAGCCCATTGGGCGCAGCCGTTGTGGCAGGGCCGCAGCGCCTACCAGGTGGTGGAAAACGCCGTGGACGCGCAAGGCAAGCCGCGCCCCAAGTTTTATGCCTGTTCCATGCTGCCGTACCCCAGCGGCAAGCTGCACATGGGGCACGTGCGCAACTACACCATCAACGACATGCTGGCGCGTTACCTGCGCATGAATGGCCACAACGTGCTGATGCCCATGGGTTGGGATGCGTTTGGTTTGCCGGCTGAGAATGCGGCGCTCAAAAACCAGTTGCCGCCGGCGCGTTGGACTTACGACAACATTGCCTACATGAAGGGCCAGATGCAGGCCATGGGGCTGGCAGTGGACTGGAGCCGGGAGGTCGCCACGTGTGATCCGTCGTATTACCGCTGGAACCAGTGGCTGTTTCTCAAAATGCTGGAAAAGGGCATTGCCTACCGCAAGACCCAGGTTGTGAACTGGGATCCGGTGGACCAGACGGTGCTGGCCAACGAGCAGGTGATTGATGGCAAGGGCTGGCGCACTGGTGCTACGGTGGAGAAGCGCGAGATTCCGGGCTACTACCTGCGCATTACCGACTACGCCCAGGAACTGCTCGACCATGTGCAAATTGGCAACGACAAGGCGACACTGACGGGCTGGCCCGATCGTGTGCGACTGATGCAGGAAAACTGGATTGGCAAGAGCGAAGGCGTGCGCTTTGCCTTCCCGCACACCATCCGGGGCGCGGACGGCGCACTGATTGGCGATGGTCGCATGTATGTTTTCACTACGCGGGCCGACACCATCATGGGGGTGAGTTTCTGCGCGGTGGCGCCGGAGCATCCGCTGGCGCAGCATGCGGCAGCGGGCAATGCGCCACTGACGGCGTTTATTGAGTCGTGCAAGCAGGGCGGAACCACCGAGGCCGAACTTGCCGCCCGCGAGAAGCTGGGCATGTCCACGGGTCTGCAGGTGCAGCACCCGATCACGCACGAGCTGGTGCCGGTGTGGGTTGGCAACTATGTGCTGATGGGTTATGGCGATGGCGCTGTCATGGGCGTGCCGGCGCACGACGAACGTGACTTTGCCTTTGCCAAGAAATACGATTTGCCGATCAACGATGTGGTGCTGATTGACGGTCTGGAATACGACCATTCCCGCTGGCAGGACTGGTATGCCGACAAGGGGCGTGGCGTTACCGTCAATTCCGACGTATTCAGCGGCATGACCTACCAGGAAGCCGTGGATGCCGTGTCCGCCGCGCTACACGCCAAGGGTCTGGGCGAGAAGAAAGTAACCTGGCGTTTGCGTGACTGGGGCGTGAGCCGCCAGCGCTACTGGGGCACACCGATTCCCATCATCCATTGTGACGAACATGGCGCGGTGCCGGTGCCGGAAAAAGATTTGCCAGTGGTGCTGCCGCAGGACTGCGTACCCGATGGCAGCGGCAACCCGTTGCTGCACCACGTGGGCTTCCACGCGGGCGTGGTGTGCCCGGTGTGCGGTAAAGCGGCGCGACGCGAAACCGACACCATGGACACCTTTGTGGACAGTTCTTGGTACTTCCTGCGCTATTGCGATCCGCGCAATGATCAGGCCATGGTGGGCGCTGGCAGCGACTATTGGATGCGCGATCAGCAGGCCGCGCAGGGTGGCAGCGGAATGGACCAGTATATTGGCGGCATTGAGCACGCCATTCTGCATTTGCTGTATGCGCGCTTCTGGACCAAAGTCATGCGCGACCTGGGCCTGGTGCACGTAGACGAACCGTTCACGCGCCTGCTGACGCAGGGCATGGTGCTCAACCACATTTATTCGCGCAAGGGCGACAAGGGTGGTAAGGATTATTTCTGGCCGCACGATGTGGAAAACGTGCTGGATGAAGCAGGGAAGATCACCGGCGCGCGCCTGATTCGCGCCGTCGGCGACCTGCCGGTGGGCACCGCCATTGAGTACGAGGGCGTGGGCACCATGTCCAAGTCCAAGAACAATGGCGTCGACCCGCAGGACCTGATCGAGCGTTACGGCGCCGACACGGCCCGTCTGTACACCATGTTTACGGCGCCGCCGGAAGCCACGCTGGAATGGAACGACGCCGCGGTGGAAGGCAGTTACCGCTTCTTGCGACGGGTCTGGAATTTTGGCTACCGACTGTCCGAGCAGGACACCGCCGTTGCGCTGGCAACGCTGGCGGACCCGGCGCGCCTGCGTGCGCAGGAATTCGGCCGCGAAGCCAAAAATCTGCGCCGTGAAATGCACAGCGTGCTCAAGCAGGTCGATTACGACTACCAGCGCATGCAATACAACACGGTGGTCTCGGGTGCCATGAAAATGATCAATGCGCTGGAAGACTTTAAGGCGCAAGACAGTGCCGGCGCCACCGTGGCCCTGCTCGAAGGTATGGGCCTGCTCGTACGTTGCCTGTACCCGGCTACGCCGCATCTGGCGCACGTGCTGTGGACCGAACTAGGCTTTCCACGCGCTTTGGGTGACTTGTTGGATGCGCCCTGGCCGCAGGTGGATGCGGCGGCGCTGCAGCAGGATGAAATCGAGCTGGTGTTGCAGATCAATGGCAAGTTGCGTGGTGCGCTGACGGTGCCGACCACCGCCAGCCGACAGGAAATCGAAACCGCTGCACTGACCTGCAGTGCGTTTGTCAATTTTGGCGCCGATGGTCCAATCAAGCGAGTGATTGTGGTGCCTGGGCGCCTGGTCAACGTGGTGGTCTGATGCGCCGGTCGCGCCGGTCGCGCCGGTCACTGGGTGTGGTGGTGCTGGCATTGGTGGCGTGGATAGCGCCGCTGTGTGGCTGTGGTTTTGCGTTGCGCACCAGCCAGCCGATGCCATTCAGCTCCATTGCCGTCACCGCCGATCATCCGAGCGGCGTCGTAACGGTCCTGACGCGTTATCTGGGGGAGGTGGTGCGGCCCGTGGCTCCGGGAAAAGACGGTGTGGCACCGGATGTTATTTTGGATATTTTGCAGGAAGCGCGTCAGAAAAATGCGGTGAGCATCAATACGTCGGGCCTGGTGCTTGAATATGAATTGCGCCTGAAAGTGGTGTTTCGGGTGCGCACGCCAGATGGCCATGAACTGGTTGCGCCGACACCGATTGATCAGATGCGCAGCCTTAGTTTTAATGCCACGGACGTTTTGGCCAAGGATGCGGAATCGGAATTGTTGTTCAACGACATGCAGAACGATGCCGTGCAGCAGTTGGTGCAGCGCCTGGCGCGACTGAAGATGCCGACCCGCGTCGTTCCGGTTCCGGCAGTGGCACCGGCAGTGGCCGTCCCCGCGTCTGCGGCGTCGGTTCCCGCGCCCGCGCCGGGTTTTTGACCCGCACGGCAGACCGGCATGCAAATCGCCAGTGGCCAACTCGCCAACCACTTGCAGCGGGGACTGCGCAACTTGTATGTGGTGCACGGTGACGAGCCGTTGTTGCAACAGGAAGTGCTGGATGCAGTGCGCGCGCAGGGGCGTGCCAATGGCTATAGCGAACGCACGTCCTACACCGTAGCGGGTGCTCACTTCGACTGGAGCGCCGTGTTGGCGGCGGGGGCGTCGCTGAGTTTGTTTGCCGAGCGGCAGATCGTGGAAATTCGGATTCCGAGCGGCAAGCCGGGCAAGGACGGAGGCACCGCCTTGCAGCAGCTCGCCCAGCAGACGCAGGGTAATGACGACGTACTGACCCTGGTTGCACTGCCACGCCTGGACAAGGCGACACGCACCAGTGCCTGGTTTGTAGCGTTGGAAGCGGCTGGCGTGGCGGTGGAAGTGCTTGCCATTGATCGCAACGCCCTGCCGCAGTGGCTGGCGCAGCGACTCGCGCTGCAAGGGCTGCGTGTGGAGCCCGGCGAGGCCGGGCTGCGTACGTTGCAGTTTTTTGCCGACCGGGTGGAAGGTAATTTGTTGGCGGCACACCAGGAAATTCAGAAGCTTGGACTGCTGTATCCGACCCCGGCGGTGGCGCCAGGTTTGCAACCGGACGCGAAGGACGCGGGCCGGGTTCTGACGCAGGAGCAGGTGGCCTTGGCTGTGTTGAATGTGGCACGCTACGACGTGTTCAAGTTGACCGAGGCGGTGTTGTCGGGCGCCGCAGCGCGGGTTCAGCGCATGCTTGACGGACTGCAAGCTGAGGGCGAAGCCGAGGTGTTGGTTCATTTCACGCTGGCCGAGGAAATTCGTTCGCTCAAGCGTGTCAAGGACGCTATGGCACAGGGGCGGCCATTGCCGATGGCGTTGCGCGAACATCGCATTTGGGGTCCGCGTGAGCGCCTGTTTGAACGGGTGCTGCCGCGCCTGAGCGACCATGCGCTGTCGGAGTTGCTGCTGGCGGCGCACCAGGTAGATGGCATTGTCAAAGGCCTGCGCCAGCCGGATTGGCCCGCCGCTGGTTGGTCGGCACTGCAGCAACTGGCACTGCAGTTGTGTGCGTTGTGCGCGGCGGATACCGGTTCGCGTGCCCGTTTTTCTACTGATTAATACGCCGATCGGCACCTTTTGCGGTACGCGGTGCCGTTGCAGTGGCTTCAATCTGCGAAAATCAGCGCATGAACGTGCTCAATATCACCGAATACTCGCAGGCGCTGGGGGCCCGGGCCAAGGCCGCGTCGGCGTCCATGGCAATGACGTCGGCCGCCGTGCGCAATGCGGCACTGCGTCGGCTCGCAGAGCTGCTGCGCAGCCATGTCGACCCGTTGCAGGCCGAAAACGCGCGCGATCTGGCGCGCGCTGAAGCGGCTGGCTTGGCCGCGCCCATGGTCGATCGTCTGCGCCTGACACCCAAGGTGCTTCAAACCTGTGCCCAGGGCTGCGAACAACTCGCAGCAATGGCGGATGTGATGGGCGAAATTGTTGGCCTGCGCCAGCAGCCCAGTGGCATCCGGGTGGGTCAGATGCGGGTTCCCATTGGCGTGTTCGGCATGATTTTTGAGAGCCGCCCGAACGTTACGATTGAAGCCGCCAGCTTGTCGATCAAGAGCGCCAACGCCTGTATTTTGCGCGGCGGCTCGGAAGCCATCGACTCCAACAAGGCGCTCGCACGGTTGGTTCAACAGGCCTTGCGTGACAGTGGTTTGCCCGAGGACGCGGTGCAACTGGTGCAAACCACCGACCGCGCCGTGGTGGGTCAGTTGATCACCATGCCGCAGTTTGTAGACGTCATCATTCCGCGTGGCGGCAAGGGCCTGATCGAGCGCATCAGCGCCGAAGCGAAGGTGCCGGTGATCAAGCACCTCGATGGAAATTGCCATGTGTACGTGGACGACCCCTGCGATCTGGACATGGCGGTGCGCGTGGCCGATAACGCCAAGACCAATAAGTACAGCCCCTGCAACGCCGCCGAGAGTCTGTTGGTGGCGCAAGGGGTGGCGCAGCCCTTTCTGGAGCGCATCGGAGCCATTTATGCCGACAAGGGCGTGGAAATGCGGGTCTGCGCGCAGTCGCAGGTTTATTTGCAGTCCATCGGCAACGCCCGACTGGTGCCCGCCAGCGAGCAGGATTGGTATGAGGAATACCTGGCGCCGGTGATCAGTATCAAAGTGGTGGCCGGGCTGGACGAAGCCATTGCGCACATTAACCGCTATGGCAGTCACCACACCGATGCCATCGTGACGCGTGACCACATGCACGCGCAGCAGTTTTTACGCGCGGTGGACTCGGCCAGTGTCATGGTTAATGCCAGCACGCGCTTTGCCGATGGTTTTGAATACGGGCTCGGTGCCGAGATTGGCATCAGCACGGACAAGTTCCACGCACGGGGGCCGGTCGGTATTGAAGGTCTGACCTCGTTGAAATACGTTGTTTTGGGTGCCGGTGAGGTGCGGACCTGACGGCGTTCACTGCGCGCGTCTGAATCGTCTGCCGCCGTTGCCTTGTTCCCTTTTCGCTAGCATGCACTCTAAGAAAGAAGCCACACCATGGTCCCCCATCTGGTGACTGCCCTGACCGGGCCGATCAATGAACTGGAGCAACGCATCCTGGATTCCATGCCAGCGATCGAGCGCTGGTTCCGGCTGGAGTGGATGGAGCACACGCCCGTGTTTTACACCTCGGTCGATGTGCGCAATGCCGGCTTCAAACTGGCGCCGGTCGACAGCGATCTGTTTCCCAGCGCGTGGAACAATCTGTCGGAATCCATGTTGCCGTTGGCTGTGCAGGCGGCGATGGCGGCCATCGAGAAAATCTGCCCGGAAGCGCGCAATCTTCTGATCATCCCGGAGAACAACGAGCGCAATTCGTTTTACCTGAGCAGTCTGGCGCAGTTGCGCCGTATTTTTCGCATGGCCGGTTTGAATGTACGCATCGGCTCCATCAGCGCCGACCTCAAGAAAAGCGTCACGCTCAATTTGCCGGAAGGCGACTCCATCACGCTGGAGCCCGTGCTGCGCACCAAGGGGCGCCTGGGGCTGAAAGATTTTGACCCCTGCACCATTTTGCTGAACAACGAAATGGTGGCGGGCGTGCCTGGCATTCTGGAGGACTTGCAGGGCCAGTACTTGTTGCCGCCCATGCATGCCAGTGGCAGCGTGCGCAGCCGTGCCACCTACTTCAAGATTTATGAGGAAGTCGCCAAGCGTTTTGGCAAACTGATTGGCATTGACCACTGGTTGATCAACCCGATGCACGATACCTGCAGCGACGTCGATCTGCACACCGAAGAAGGGCTGGCGGTGCTGACGGTCCGGGTTGATGCCCTGCTGGCAAAGATCAGAAAAAAGTACAAGGAATACGGCATTAAAGAAAAGCCGTTCGTGGTTGTCAAAGCGGATCACCTGGGTCGCAATGCGGGCCTGCTGACGGTACGCGACAGCAAAGACATCGCTGCGCTGGCAGGGAAATCACCAGCACTGCTGGCCTTGCGCCCAGGGCCGCACGCGTGTCTGTTGCAAGAAGGGGTCATGACGAACGAGCGCATCAATGACGCGGTGGCGGAACCGGTGGTGTATTTGATGGACCGCTACGTGGTGGGCGGTTTTTACCGCGTGCACGCCGACCGTGGTGTCGATGAAGACCTGAGCGCACCGGGTTCGCACTACGTGCCGCTGGCTTTTGCCGATGGCATGCAATTGCCACAACCGGCGCTGCGTGCCGGTGCCAGCGCGCCGAATCGTTTTTACATGTATGGCGTGATTGCACGGCTCGCCATGCTAGCCTCGAGTTACGAGCTGGAGGCCACCGATCCGGACGCCGAACGCTACGATTGAGCGTGCTGAATGGGCGTTCCGTGGCAACGGTGGTGGCGCACTAAAAAAATGCTGATTTGTGCCTGCAAAATCACCAACTCAGGCAAAATGGCACTCCCGAATGGAATGGACTCTGGCTGTTAATGCGCCAGGCAAGCTTGTGTCAGAAACGAAATCGTCTTTAGCCGCGTTGACCCTTGGCGCGATTGGCGTGGTGTACGGCGACATTGGTACCAGCGTTTTGTATGCCTTCCGCGAAGTGTTCAACAGCGGTCACGTGCCCATTACCGAAGCCAATGTGCTGGGTGTGCTGTCCTTGTTCTTCTGGGCCCTGACCATCATTGTGTCGATCAAGTACGTGGTGCTGATCATGCGGGCTGACAACAACGGCGAAGGCGGCCTGATGGCGCTGCTGGCGCTGGCGTCCATGTCGACCCGGCAGAACGCAAAAATGCGCACCATCCTGATTACGCTGGGTGTATTCGGCGTGGCCCTGTTTTTTGGTGACGGTGTGATTACGCCGGCCATTTCGGTGCTGTCGGCAGTGGAAGGTCTGGAAATCATCACGCCGACTGCGAAACCGTATGTGGTGCCGATTTCACTGGCGGTGCTGGCCATGCTGTTTTTGGTGCAGCGGCGCGGCACGGGCGACATCGGTAAATTTTTCGGACCCGTGACGGTGGTGTGGTTCCTGGCCATTGGCGCCATCGGGCTGGTGCAGGTTGTGCTCAATCCGCGTGTGTTGCTGGCGCTATCGCCCTACTACGCTGTGCAGTTTGTGGTTGGTCATTACGCGCTCGCTTTTGTCACCCTGGGCGCGGTGTTTTTGTGCTTAACCGGCGCCGAAGCGCTGTATGCCGACATGGGCCATTTTGGCAAGAAGCCGATCCGCATTGCCTGGTTTGGTCTGGTTATGCCGTCGCTGGTGCTGAATTATTTTGGCCAGGGTGCGCTGGTGCTGTCGGACCCAGCAACGGCTGCCAATCCGTTTTTCAAGATGGCTCCCGAGTGGGCCCTGCTGCCGCTGGTGGTACTGGCCACGGCGGCGACCGTGATTGCTTCGCAGGCCCTGATAACGGGCGCCTATTCCGCGACCAAGCAAACCATCCAGTTGGGTTATTTGCCGCGCCTGAGCATTCTGCACACCTCGATCAAGGACACCGGCCAGATTTATGTGCCGGCGGTCAACTGGACATTGATGGCGGGTGTGGTGGCGGCCGTGGTGCTGTTCGGGTCGTCCGATGCACTGGCCACGGCCTACGGTATTTCGGTCAGCATGGTGATGATCATCACCACCATCATGACGTTCTTTGTGGTGCGCTACGGCTGGCACTATCCGCTGTGGCTGTGCATTGCCTCGACCGGTCTGTTCTTCGTGATTGACGCCGGTTTCTTCGCCTCCAACTCGCTCAAAATCGCGCAGGGCGGCTGGTTCCCGCTGGCCATGGCGGCGGCCTTGTATGTGGTGATGGCGACCTGGAAGGATGGTCGCGCCCTGATGAACCGCAAGTTGCTGGCAGAGGCGATTGAGCTGCCCAGTTTCCTGGAGTCGGTGTTTGTCAACCCGCCGGTGCGCGTGGATGGCACCGCCGTGTTCCTGACGGCAGAAGTCGGTACCGTACCTAATGCGTTGCTGCACAACCTGAAGCACAACAAGGTAATGCACAGCATCAACCTGTTTGTGACGGTGCGCAGCCATGAGGTGCCGTGGGTTGGCATGGACAAGCGGATCGAAGTCTCGTCGCTGGGGCACGACTGCTGGCAAGTGGTGATCAATTACGGGTTCAAGAATGATCCGGACGTGCCCAAGGCATTGCAACAGATCAAGGGTCGTGGTTGCGACGTCAATCCCATGACCACCAGTTATTTCCTGTCGCGTGACACCGTGGTGCCAACGCTTGGTGAAGGCATGGCGCCGTGGCGTGAAAAACTGTTTGCCCAGATGCACCACAACGCCAGTGCGGCCGCCGATTTCCTGAATTTGCCCAACAATGCCGTGGTGGAATTGGGTAGCAAGATTGAAATCTGACACCCGCCCCCTGTTTTTTGAACGGATGCTGTGAAACTGCTTTTTGTTGCCGACCCGCTGGAGTCCTTTGCGATTTACAAGGACAGTACCTTTGCCATGATGCGCGCTGCACAGCGGCGTGGGCACCGCGTTGCGGCCTGCGAAACCTGGCAACTGGGCTGGAACAGTTCTGATGCCCAGGTGCAGGCCAGCGTGCGCCACATTGCGCTGACGGGGGCCAGCGGTGCGGCCGGCGCAGCAGACGCGTGGTTCGTCCAGACGGCCCAGGAAACCCTGTCGCTGGCGCAGTTTGATGCCGTCGTGATGCGCAAAGACCCGCCGTTTGACAGCGAGTTTTTTTACGCCACACACTTGCTGGAGCAGGCCGAGCGCACAGGTGCCCGCGTGTTCAACCGGCCGCGCGCGTTGCGCGATCATCCGGAAAAACTGGCGATCATGGAGTTTCCCCAGTTCATCAGTCCGACCATCGTGACGCGCAGCGCACAGGACGTGCGCGCCTTTCATGCGGAACACCGCGACATTATTCTCAAGCCGCTCGACGGTATGGGCGGCGCCGGCATTTTCCGGGTGCGTGACGATGGCCTCAATCTGGGCGCCATTGTGGAGACGCTGAATCGGGACGGTGCGCAGACGCTGATGGTGCAGAAATTTTTACCGGCAATTGAGTACGGAGACAAACGCGTGTTGGTGATTGCGGGCGAGCCGGTGCCGTTTTGTCTGGCGCGCATTCCGCAAGGTGGTGAGGTGCGTGGCAACCTGGCCGCTGGCGGCAAGGGAGTGGCGCAAGCCGTGACCGAGGTGGAGCGGCGCATCGCCGAAGCCATTGGCCCGGTGCTGGCCGCGCGCGGCCTGTTGCTGGTGGGGCTGGATGTGATTGGGGACTGCCTGACCGAAATCAACGTCACCAGCCCGACCTGCTTTCAGGAAATCACGGACCAGACGGGGTACGACGTGGCCACGCGTTTCGTTGAAGCACTGGAAACGGCGGCTGGTTACGTCGCCTGATCGCTGATCGCTGATCACTGATCGGCGGTCTGGCGGTGCTTAGGTCAGATGAGCAGACTACCGTCTACAAAGGCGCGCAGTTCGCCTGGCGCCATGGCGATCCAGTTTTCATTGGTGGTCAACGGTTCGGTGACCACAATCGCCAATTGGTCGTCCGGTCCGTTCAGTTCGGACAGATCGACGCGCACGTCCTCGTCTTTGAGCTGCACTTCGTGGAACGGATATTTGCGCAGCACGTAGTGCAGCTTGGTGCTGGCATGGGCCCACAATGCTTCCCCGTTGCTGAGCAGGAAATTGAACGTGCCGTGACTGGCGATGCGGGGCACCAACTCGGCCAGGGTGTGGGTTAGTTCTTGCACTGTCGGCACGCTGGCGTGCGACTTGTTAAGCTCTTGCATCAGCCAGCAGAATGCCAGTTCGCTGTCGGTGCTGCCCACCGGGCGAAAGGTGCCGTGCAGTGCAGGCTGGTAGTTTTTGAGGTCGCCGTTGTGGGCAAAAAACCAGTAGCGCCCCCACAGCTCGCGCACGAAAGGGTGGCAATTCTCCAGCGTGACCGCCCCCACCGTGGCTTTGCGCACATGCGCGACCACGTTGTGGCTTTTGATTGGGTAGGTGCGCAGCATGTTCGCAATGACGGAGGTGGCGGCACTCTCCTTGTCAACAAAGTGGCGCGCGGCCCGACCGGCGCGTTCGCCGTCGCTTTCAAAAAAAGCAATACCCCAGCCATCGGAGTGGTGGTCTGTGCAGCCGCCGCGCTGCGAGAAACCGGTGAAGCTGAGTGTCAGACTCGCCGGCAAGCGACTGTTCATTCCGAGCAATTGGCACATGAAAACAGTTTACATTGATTTGATAGTCTGACCGCTGCCGTGTCTTGTGGTGTGCAAGTCCGGTGCTGTAAATCGGACGAAATGGGCGATTGCGCCACAATCGCGGTTTAGACTGGACTCCCGGTTGATCGATGGTGTTAAAGACGCTGGCGGTGCGCCGTTGGTGGCACCGTGTTTCCACGGGTCGTATTCGCAGACCGTATTCGTATAAAGTTTTCGCATGAAGTTTTTGTTCATGGAGCGCGACGCTGCATTGCCGGCCACCCTGCGCTGGTGGTTGTTGGGACTGTTTGTCTTGCACTGGATGCTGGGGGCCTCGCTCGGACTGTCGGTGGACGAGGCCCATTACGCTTTGTACGCGGCGCATCCGGCGCTCAGCTATTTCGACCATCCACCGCTGGTAGGCTGGATTCAGTGGCCGCTGGTGGCACTGCACGCACCCACTGCGGTGCTGCGCGTGCTGCCGGGGTTGCTCTGGTTGGGTACGGTGGTGCAGGTGTACCGGGTCACGCTGTTGCTGGCGGCGTGGTGTTCGCCTCAGGTGTCGGCGGCGCAGGCGGGTTCCTGGGCCGTGTGGGCGTTGTTGCTGGCGCCTTTGATGCACGTGCTGGGCATCGGACTGTTGCCGGATACGCTGCTGATGCTGTTGTCCGTGACGCTGATGCGCCACACCCTGGTGCTGATGCAGGCGCAGCTCCAGGTGCCGGACCGTTGGCGGCCTTGGTTGTGGCTGGGGTGTCTGCTCGGTCTGGCAGGTTTGAGCAAGTACACCGCAATTTTTAGCGCACTGGCTGTGGCGGTGTGTCTGCTGGGTGTGCATGGTGTTGCCCTGCTGGGCCGCGCACGGTTGTGGCTGGCGTTGTTGCTTGCCGTGGCGCTGGTGAGTCCGGTGCTGGTGTGGAATGCGCAGAACCATTGGGTGTCGTTTCTTTATCAGGCCAACCATGGGGCTGGCGGCCCGTGGCAGGTGCAGGCGGTGTTGCGTTTCCTGTTGTTGCAAGTGCTGGCATATGGTGCGCTGATTTTCTGGGGGCTGGTTGGTGTGTGGCGCGTGCCGTCGCCATGGCGCTGGAGTGCTGCTTTTTTCGTGATTCCGTTCACCCTATTGGCCTACATGGCGGGAGGTGGGTCTAGCTTGCCGCATTGGACCGCTCCGGCCTGGGTCACGCTGGCACCATTCGCCGGCTTGGCGCTGGCGTCGTTGCGCGCGCGCTGGTGGCTGCGTGGGGTGGCGCTGGTGCAACTGTTGGCATGCGTGGCTTTGCCGCTGTTGCTGGTGAGTGCGGGCATGCCTTTCATGGATGGCAAGGTGGCCAGCGTGCAATCGAGTGACCCACCAAATCCGTTTGCGGATTTGCATGGATGGGACGACGCAGGCGCGCGCGCGCGGGTGTTGGCGCAGCGCTATGGCGTGGACGCCGTGGCGGTGCAGAACTGGACCCTGGCCAGTCGCATGGGCTGGTACGCGCTGCCGCTCAAGGTGCATGTGCTGGAAGACCGCTTTGACCAGTTTGATTTGTGGGATGGCAAGTTGCCGGTCGGGGGCAAGGCCCTGCTGGTGGACTGGTCGCAATTGCCCTACGTCACCCCGCTGGGTGCGCACGGGTTCGCGCGGTGTGATGCCGTGGACCGATTGCCGGTGCGCCGGTTTGGCTATCTGGTGGCCACTTTCGATTTTTACGTCTGTACCGGCTGGTCCGGGCACCCGCAACCCGTGTTGAAGCCGGCCTCGGCTGAGCTGCCCTGATGGCGCCCGCATCCGATACCGGCGCAGTCTCGTTGCGGCTCTGGCTGGCGCCGCTGTTGTTGTTGATGCTGGCGGCGCCGCTGTGGATGCACTGGTGGGAGCCACAGATGTTTATCCGCATCAATGGCTGGAGTCGGTTCGTGCCCGCACCGGTGTGGACCGGATTGTCGCTGCTGGGCAATGGCTGGGGCGTGTTGGTGGTGACGGCGCCGCTGCTGTTGCTGGCACCGCGTCAGATGTGGGCCTGGCTGTGCGCGGCACCCTTTGCGGCGGTGTTTGCGCGGCTGGGTAAGGGCTTTATTGTCAGCCCGCGTCCTGCGGCTGAAATCGACAACACGCAGATTCATATTGTGGGCGACGTGCTGCGCACGGTGTCGATGCCGTCCGGGCACACCACCACGGCGTTTGCAGTGGCCACGGCTCTGGTGCTTTCGTTGCCGCCAGCACAACGCCGACGTGCCGGATGGTTGGTGGGGCTGGCCCTGGCCACTGGGTTGTCGCGCATTGCGGTTGGCGCGCATTGGCCGGGCGATGTGGCGGTTGGCATGGCCTTGGGCTGGTGGTCCGGCTTGCTGGGTAACCGGGTGCTGGCGTACGTTCCCCAGGCCTGGTCGGATAGCAGTCACTGGGCTTTGCGCTGTGTGGCCGTGCTGGTGGCCGCCGCTGTGTTTGTGCTGTGTACCGATGCCCTTGATTTCGCCGAGAATCAGCCGCTACAGTGGGTGCTGGCGGCGCTGGCGGCCTGTGTGCTGGTGCTTTTTGTGGTGCGCAGCGTGTGCGACCGCAGCGGGCCGGGCAGTACGCCAGGGGCTTGAATGCTCAGACGGTGAGCGGGTCTTCCTGCATTGCTTCCAGTTGTTCTTCGAGTATTTGAACCTGGCCGTGCCAGTAGTCGCTGCTGCCGAACCACGGGAAATTAACGGGGAACGTCTGGTCGGACCAGCGCCGCGCCAGCCAGGCGCTGTAGTGGATCAGGCGCAGGGTACGCAGTGGCTCGATCAGGGCCAGCTCGCTGCGGTCAAATTCGCGGAATTGCTCGTAGCCGTCAACCAGCGCACCCAGTTGACGTGTGCGTTGCTGGCGGTCGCCACTGAGCAGCATCCAGAAGTCCTGGACGGACGGCCCCATGCGGGCGTCATCCAGATCGACGAAATGGGGGCCAGGACCGGCACTGGCGGCGACGTCGGTGGGTGTCCACAGGATGTTGCCGGGGTGGCAGTCGCCGTGCAGACGCAGCATGCGGGTGTCGCTCTGACGGACTGAGTTAAGCGCGGGGTATTTGCCAATGGCTTCCAGCGCCGCTTGTGCTGTGTCGAACCAGGCTGATTGCACGTCGAGCGGTATTTGTTCCTGCTGGCGCAACCAGGTGACTGGCTCGGTGCCAAAATTGTTCAGGTTCAGTGCTGGGCGCGTGGCGAACGGCTGGCGCGCGCCCACGCTGTGGATACGCGCCAAAAAGCGTCCGATCCATTCAAGCACTTCGCCGTCGTCGAGTTCGGGCGGGCGGCCACCACGGCGCGGGCTGACGCTAAAGGCAAAGTCGCCAAAGTGGTGCAGTGTGGTGCCGTTCAGCACCAGCGCGCCGACGACCGGGATTTCTGCTGCCATGAGTTCGGACGCAAATTGGTGTTCTTCCAGAATCTGCGCGTCGGACCAACGACCCGGTCGATAGAACTTGGCAACCACCATGCTGGCGTCTTCGAGCACGACCTGATAGACGCGGTTTTCGTAGGAGGACAGCGCGGTTAGACGACCGTCGCCGCGCAGGCCTACGCTGTCCAGTGCGTCGAGCACCAGGTCGGGAGTGAGTGTGGCAAAGGCGTGGGTCATGGGCTTTGGATGGGGGTTCGACTTTAGCAGTTGTCGGCCGTTGCCGCTAAACAAACGCGGACTGCCAAAAACCTGCTCTATAGTTGATTGATCCCGAGTTCCCGAGACCTTGAAAGCCCCTCACCATGTCGACCCTCACTTCGAATCTTGCAAACGCCCAGAGCATTTGGCGCGCACCGCGCGTGACGTTGCGGTTTTGGCCCGTGTTTTTGCGCAATCTGCTGGTCTGGCGCAAGCTGGCGATTCCCAGTCTGGTGGGCAATATTGCCGAGCCCCTGATGTGGCTGGTAGCCTTTGGGTACGGCATGGGCGCGTTGGTCGGGCGGGTGACGGTGGACGGTACTCCGGTGCCTTATATTTTGTTCTTGGCCAGTGGGTCCATTTGTATGAGCGCCATGCAGGCAGCGTCGTTTGAGGCTTTGTATTCGGCTTTTTCCCGCATGCATGTGCAAAAGACCTGGGATGGAATCCTCAACGCGCCGGTGAGTCTGGATGACATTGTGTTTGCGGAAATGCTGTGGGCGGCGTTCAAGGCCTTGTTCACTATCACCACTATTTTGTGCGTGATGCTGGCGCTGGGCATATCGCACAGCCCCAAACTGCTGATGGCGTGGCCGATTTTGTTTGGGGTGGGTATTACTTTTAGTTCTATGGCGCTGGTGTTCAACGCCATGGCCAAGGGCTATGACTTCTTCACCTACTACTTCACGCTGCTGCTAACACCCATGATGTTTCTGAGCGGCATCTTTTTTCCACTGACCCAGTTGCCCGCTCCGGTGCGCCTGATAGCGGGCGTCTTGCCGTTGTCCAATGCGGTGGCGCTGGTGCGTCCCTTGTTCATGGATCAATGGCCGCAGGATGTGGTGCTCCATTTGCTGGTGCTGGCGGCCTATGCAGGCGTTTCGTTCTGGCTCGCGCTGGCTTTAACGCGCAAGCGCTTTCGCCTGTAGCGACGCGCGCCACGGCGGCAACGGTTCACTTCAGACATTTGACAATTCCACAAAGCGTGCCGATCGATAGGCTGCGAGGCGCTTCGCAGGCTATTTGCAACCAGCCCTCAACCATTTTGTAGCGCATACGTATTCGCATTCGTATGCGTATGCGTCATTGAAGGGTAGTCGTTCCGAATGGCTGTGTCGCACTTTCTACCGCTTTCAGGAGTTGTGAACGATGGATACACCACGCAATGGTGGGCGCAGGCAAGCCCCGCCCGAAAACAGACTGGGCGCTGCGCCGGACACAAGCAGGGAGGGCAGCCGTGCCTGGCTGGAGGACCAACGGACGCACGCGTTGAACGTTAGAGCGGTATTGCTACAGGGCAATACGGAGCTGTATGCGCAAATTTCGGAGCTGCTGGCCATTGCGCAAAATGCGCGGGCAACGCGTGCGACACAACGGATTGCCCAACGCTATGTTGATCAATGTCGCAACATACTGCCCCATTGGCGTCGCGAGATGGCGGATGTTGACCAATTGCTGCAACACATCGCGAATGCGTCGAGCCAAATGGAAGTCGTCGACCCGGCGCAGTACAGACAGTTTGTCAGCGGCATTGTGTCGAGCGCAGCACAGCTGGATCAAGCGGTGGGCGAGTTAAGCCGCTGGGATATGGGGACGCAGCATGGCAGCTTTCTGGTGCGTATTCGCACGCTCTATCCCTACCTGACCAGGACGGTGGCGGGTGACGCACCACCCGCTTACCACCACGTGGTGGCGGTGCCTGACGGACCGCCGCCGCCCTACGACGCCAGTGCTGTGGTGGACTGCACACCACCCACCTACGCGCAGGCGATGGCTTCGCCGCAGCAAGTACACCCGGAGTTGCCGCCGACCTGTCCATTGCCGGTGCGCAGTGCGGGGCGGGATTTTCAGCGGTTCCGGCAGGTATTGCGACCCGATGTGCAACGGCGCAACATGGTCGCGGCGATAGAGCGCAGGCGGGCAGAGTGCCATGCTGCCAGAACAGACCTTCAAGACGCGGTGCGCACCCTGAGCCAGCAGGTGACCGCGCTGAACCAACTGCTGGATGCGCCAGGGGGCGCGAATGACGTGCGCCGGGCCGTGATTAACCATCGACTGGAAAGCGTGGTGGCCCTTGAGACCATGAACAACTTGGAGCGCCAGCTGGGGCAGATCGAGGTGCAGATTGACGAGACACAGTCGGCCATGCACGGCGCCAGCGCTTCGGTGGCCGATGCGCATACCGATGCACAGATGAACGCCATGCGGGACCAGATAGAAGCGGTGGGTGCGCAACTGGAACAGTTGCCGGTGGCCGATGTGGTGACCGATAACGCGCGATTTCTGGCGCAACAGGCGCATGTCGCTGTCGGCTCCAGTGCCCGTCCTGCGGGGGCGCATAGCGACTGCGACCCGCGTCCGCCGGGTGCAGCCGGGGGCGGTTTTTTTGGCGGTGCTATGGCGGTCAGTGTGAATCCGACCGGAGACTTTCAAAATGCCCAGGAGGCCTACGATGGCACGTGGGAAGCGCAAGCGCGTCTTTTCCAGTTTGGCACGCCCATTGCTCAGAACCGCAACCATCGCAGGCACAACTTTGCGGATGGCAGTTACGCGGAAATTCAAGCGCACCGGCCGATGCCGCAAAGCAGCAATTGGCGCCATGGTGTCATCACCGCTGCGGTGACCATTGTGGGGACGGTCGGTATCGCGCTGGCTTGTATTCCCGCGTTACCGGCGGCGCTTGTTGCGCTCGTTGCTGGTGTTGGTGGCATGGGCGCTTCGACGATTGGCGCGTCGCTGGATCGTCTTCTTCCGATTGACGCCGCCTGGCAGCCGTACACCGCACGTTTCTACAGCGGACCCGATGCGGCGGAACTGGTCGGGACCCGGTATTTCTATGGATGGGCGCGATCGCCGGGAGTGACCAGCGCCATCACGATTCTGGGGGAGCACAATCCGGACGCATTTGCCAATTTTGCGGATGTTCCACAGTTGGCGGTCTGGTACCCGTGGAGGCTGGGTTCCGCCGAAGTACGCCCCGCGTCTGTGATTGACTGGGACACACGCCCGCCTGCAACCGCTTCCGTCGTGGCGCCGGTGTCTGGGCTTCACCCGGCGGGAGGGGTCGATTCATTGATTCAGTCCATGTCGCTTTTCGGATCGATCGGGGCTGCGGCAACGAACGTCAGTGGCCATGATGATGGCGGTGGCGGTGGCGGTGGCGGTGGCGGGGCTTTGGGTTTCGGCGACCGTGTCACTCGGCCCTGGTTGCTGGAGCCTTCGAGTGCCGTGATTGCGAGCGGCATGCGTGCCCGTTGTTTCGAGTGACGTGTGGTCTGCGTCCGGTGCTTTGGCCGGGAGTCAGCGATCAGAGTTCAGCCGTCAGCGCGGATCTGGCGTCCGGTCAGTTTGAGAAACAGGTCTTCCAGATTGGCGGGGCGGTGCAGTATGCGCAGTTGTGGGAAGGCCGCCAGGGCATGCAGTAGCGCCGCAGCGTTGGCAGTGTAGAAAAACAGGGTTTCACCACTGACTTCAACGCGGCTGGCGTATGCACACAAGGGGTGTTCGGCCAGTGCCAGAGCGCCGTGCCCGAACACTTCCACCACGTCGGGTTCCAGGTGCTGGGCGATCAGGTCGCGTGGGCGGCCTTCCGCAATTTTTCGGCCATGGTCAAGCACCAGCAGGCGCGAACACAGACGCTCGGCTTCGTCCATGAAGTGGGTGGTCAGCAGGATCGATTTTCCTTGCTGCAGCAATACCTGAAGCCGCTCCCACATCAGGTGGCGTGCCTGTGGGTCGAGCCCGGTGGTGGGCTCATCCAGCAGCAGCAGACGCGGATCGTTGACCAATGCCCGCGCCAGCGACAGGCGGCGTTTCATGCCGCCCGACAGCTGGGCCGGTTTGGCCCCGGCTTTGCTGGTCAGAGACGCAAATTCCAGCAGGTCGGGAATGCGGGCGTGAATCTGCGCGTCTTTCAGTCCGAAATAGCGGCCGTACACCAGCAGGTTTTCGGCACAGCTGAAATCCGGGTCGAGCGTGTCGATCTGGCTGACCACGCCGAGCTGGGCCTTGATGGCCAGCATGTCCTGCGGCATGTGCAGGCCCAGCGCTTCAATGCGGCCCTGGTCGGGCGTGGTCAGGCCCAGGCACATGCGGATGGTGGTGGTCTTGCCCGCGCCATTGGGACCAATCACGCCCAGGCATTCGCCAGGATCAATGGAAAACGAGAGGTCATGCACGACGTCGGTGTCGCCATAGCGTTTGTGCAGGTTGTGCACGGTGAAGAAAGCGTCACTCATAGGGCAATGGGGAGACAAGGGGCGTGGCGTGTTTTTGCGGGGCCGTGCTGGTTTACTGGAAAGCCACTTCGGCAAAGCTGCGCAGCTTGCGGCTGTGCAACTGGCCTGCGCCTTGTGCCCGCAGCAGTTCGAGAGCGCGGATGCCGATGCGCAGGTGCTGGTCAACGCGTTCGCGGTAGAAATGGTTGGCCATGCCGGGCAACTTGATTTCGCCGTGCAGCGGCTTGTCGCTCACGCACAGCAACGTGCCGTAGGGCACGCGGAAACGGAAGCCGTTGGCTGCGATGGTGGCGCTTTCCATATCGAGGGCCACGGCGCGGCTCTGGCTGAAGCGGCGTTGCGGCTGGTTGTCGGGCAGCAATTCCCAGTTGCGGTTGTCGGTGCTGGCGACGGTGCCGGTGCGCATGATGCTCTTCAGCGCGGCGCCCTGGATTTTCGTGACGTCGGCCACCGCCTGCTCCAGCGCCACTTGAATTTCGGCCAATGCGGGGATCGGCACCCACAGCGGCAGCTCTTCGTCCAGCACGTGGTCTTCCCGCACGTAGCCGTGCGCCAGCACGTAGTCGCCGAGCTGTTGCGAGTTGCGCAAACCGGCGCAGTGGCCCAGCATGATCCAGGCGTGTGGGCGCAGTACGGCAATGTGGTCGGTGATGTTTTTGGCGTTGGCCGGGCCGACGCCGATATTCACCATCGTGATGCCTGCGTTGTTGGCGCCGGTGAGGTGATAGGACGGCATTTGTGGCAGGCGCGGAAGTTCCTTGCCCTGGGCTGCGCCCTCGGGTGCGGGCAGGTCAACGCGGCGCGTGATCAGGTTGCCGGGCTCGACGAAGGCGGTGTAGGGGCTGTTGGCGTCACGCATGGTGGCGTGGCCGTAGGCAATGAACTCGTCGATGTAGAACTGGTAGTTGGTGAACAGCACAAAGTTCTGGAAATGTTCGGGCGCGGTGCCGGTGTAGTGGCGCAGCCGGTGCAGCGAGTAGTCAACGCGGGGTGCCGTGAACAGCGACAGCGGCAACGCTTCGCCCGGGCGTGGAATGTGGGTGCCGTTGGCAATGCCGTCGTCCATGGCGGTCAGGTCTGGCAGGTCGAATAGGTCGCGCATGAGCAGGCGCCGATCGGCACTCATGTTGCCTTCCACGTGGTCGTGTTCGGCAAAGGAAAAATGCACCGGAATGGGCTGCGAACTGGTGGATATTTCCAGTTCGACCTGGTGGTTTTCCAGTAGCAGCTTGAATTGCGTCAGGTAGTAATCGTGGAACAGGTCGGGGCGCGTGAGCGTGGTTTCAAAGCGGCCAGGGCCCGCGACAAAGCCAAAACTCAACCGCGCCGTGTGGCTGCTGCTGTTGGCGCGGGCAACGGTGTCGGTATGCACGCGCAGCATCGGATAGCAGGCGCGCACGTGGGACTCAAACACATCGCCGGCGACAAACGCCTGCATGCTTTGGCGCAGGTGGGCAATGCTGCTGTTGTAGATCAGCTGGACCTGGGCCAGAGCCTGGGCCGCGTCCGTGAAGCGTTGGGGGGCGATGAAGAGCGGTGAGGTAGACATGGGTCTATTGTGCCCAATGTACCGAAGTGCGTTGCAGCCCCACTGCAACCGGCCTTCAAGGGCGGTTGCAGTGGTTGCCGGGTCAGGCTGCTTTGACTTGCAGGCGCCAGGCGTGCAGCAGCGGCTCGGTGTAGCCGCTGGGTTGTGCCAGACCCTTGAACACCAGGTCGGTGGCGGCCTTGTAGGCACGGCTGGTGCCAAAGTTGCCAGCCATCTTTTGGTACAGCGGGTCTGCCGCGTTCTGCTGGTCCACTACCGCAGCCATGCGTTCAAAGGTGGCGGTGACCTGCTCGGCGCTGACCACGCCGTGGTGCAGCCAGTTGGCCATGTGCTGGCTGCTGATGCGCAGCGTGGCACGGTCTTCCATCAGGCCGATGTTGTGGATGTCGGGCACCTTGGAGCAGCCCACGCCTTGGTCCACCCAGCGCACCACATAGCCCAGAATGCCCTGGGCGTTGTTGTCGAGTTCCTGCTGCTTTTCAGCGTCGGTCCAGTTCGGTGCGGCGACCACGGGGATGGTGAGCAGGCCGGTTAGCAGTGTGTCGCGTTCCTTGTCGGCCTTGATTTTTTCCAGTCCTTTTTGCACGTCGCTGACCAGCACCTGGTGGTAGTGCAGGGCGTGCAGGGTGGCACCCGTGGGGCTGGGCACCCAGGCCGTGTTGGCACCGGCCAGCGGGTGGGCCACTTTTTGTTGCAGCATGGCCTTCATCAGGTCCGGCATGGCCCACATGCCCTTGCCGATTTGTGCCTTGCCACGCAGGCCGCAGGACAGGCCCACCAGCACGTTGTTGCGCTCGTAGGAGGTAATCCAGGCGCTGGTCTTCATGTCGCCCTTGCGGATCATGGGGCCGGCCAGCATGGCGCTGTGCATTTCGTCGCCGGTGCGGTCCAGGAAGCCGGTGTTGATGAACGCCACACGGCTGTGGGCGGCGGCGATGCAGGCCTTGAGGTTGACGCTGGTGCGGCGCTCTTCGTCCATGATGCCCAGCTTCACGGTGCTGTCCTTCAGGCCCAGCATCTGTTCCACGCGGCTGAACAACTCGGCGGCAAACGCCACTTCGGCCGGGCCGTGCATCTTGGGCTTGACGATGTAGACCGAGCCCTTGCGCGAATTGCGCATCTTGCCAGCGGCGGCGTCCTTGTTGGTGAGTTTGAGGTCGTGCATGGCGATGGTGGTGGTAACCACGGCGTCCATGATGCCTTCGGGGATTTCGCGCGTGCTGCCGTCAGCGGCGGTGTACAGGATGGCCGGGTTGGTCATCAGGTGGCCGACGTTGCGCAGGAACATGAGCGAGCGGCCGTGCTGGGTGACTTTTTTCTTGCCGTCGGGCGCGGTGTAGACGCGGTCGGGGTTGAGGCCGCGGGTTAGTGTTTTGCCGCCCTTTTCGAAGCTTTCCACCAGCGTGCCCTGCACGATGCCGAGCCAGTTGCTGTAGGCCAGCACTTTGTCTTCGGCATCGACGGCGGCGATGGAGTCTTCCAAGTCGAGGATGGTGGACAGGGCGGCTTCCACCACCAGGTCGGCCACGCCCGCTGCATCGCTCTTGCCGATGGCGGTTTCGCGGTTGATGCGCAGGTCTACGTGCAGACCGTTGTGTACCAGCAGAATGGCGCTCGGGTTCTTGGCATCGCCCTGGTAACCCACTAATTGCGCGTTGTCCTTGAGTTTGGAGGTGCCGCCTTCAGCCAGGCCGACTACCAGGTGGCCGTCCTTGA
>Ga0316222_1002066_pt1 | contig 22442 bp, 20 predicted proteins | sample TBH18011metaG_FD_206008 | JGI IMG/M metagenome (GOLD analysis project Ga0316222, IMG submission 206008) | Freshwater microbial communities from Trout Bog Lake, Wisconsin, USA - TBH18011 | ecosystem: Environmental > Aquatic > Freshwater > Lake > Hypolimnion/Profundal zone | place: USA: Wisconsin... | reverse complement strand
GCTGGTGACCCTCACCGCCCACGGCGCCCTGTTCCTGGCCTGGAAGACCACCGCCGCCCTGCAGCGGCGCTGCGTGACCGCCGCGGAGCGGCTGTGGCCCGTCGTGGCGGCCCTGGCCGCGCTGGCCACCCTGGCCACGGCCCGGGTCAACCCGTCCGTCTACCGCAACCTGCCCCACGCGCCGATGGCCTGGGCGGGCCTGGCGCTCTTCCTCGGGGGGCTGGCCACGGTCTTCGCGGCCCTGCGCGCGGGCCGCCACCTGACGGCCTTCCTGGGCTCGGGCGCCTTCATCGCCGGCCTCCTCGTCGCCACCGCGGGCTGCGTCTGGCCCGTGATGCTCCGTTCGACCCTGGCCCCCGCCTGGCACCTCACGGCCCTGAACGCCAGCTCCAGCGACCACGGCCTGAGGGTCGCCCTGGCCTGGTGGTCGGCGGGTTTCCTCCTGGCCCTGGCCTATTTCGCCTGCATCTTCCGCCTCCACCGCGGCAAGGCCGCGGCCCCCCCCGAAGGCCAAGGCTACTGACCCCCACCGGCGCTACAAGCCCGCGAACTTGTCCGTGGCGGCGACGAGGGCGCGGGCGTTGGGGTGTTCGAAGGCGCTGTGCCCCGAGTCCGGCGTGATGATGAAGTCCGCCTCGGGCCAGGCCCGGTGCAGGGCCCAGGCGCTCTCCATGGGGCAGACGACGTCGTAGCGGCCCTGGACGATGACGCCGGGGATGTCCCTCAGCCGGTGGGCGTCCCGCAGCAGCTGATCCTCGGGGTCGAACCAGCCCTTGTTCACGAAGTAGTGGCACTCGATCCGGGCGAAGGCCAGGGCGAATTCGTCCTCCTCGAAGTGGCCGGCGAAATCGGGGTCCGGCAGGAGCTTGCTGGTGGAGCCCTCCCAGCCGCTCCAGGCCTTGGCCGCCTGGACGCGCACCGCGGGGTCGGGGCTGGTGAGGCGCTGGTGGTAGGCGGTGAGCAGGTCGCCCCGCTCGGCCTCGGGGATCGGGGCCAGGTAGCCCTCCCAGGCGTCGGGGTAGAGGATGCCGGCGCCGCGCTGGTAGAACCAGTCGATCTCCTGCTTGCGCAGGAGGAAGATGCCCCGGAGCACCAGCTCGGTGACGACTTCGGGGTGCTTCTCGGCATAGGCGAGGGCGAGGGTCGAGCCCCAGGAACCGCCGAACACCTGCCATTTCGCGATGCCCAGGTGGAGCCGGAGCCGCTCGGCGTCGGCCACCAGGTCCCAGGTGGTGTTGTGTTCGAGGCAGGCGTAGGGGGTGCTCTTGCCGCAGCCCCGCTGGTCGAAGTTGATGATCCGGTATTTCCCGGGATGGAAGAACCGCCGCTGCTTGGGATCCGAGCCCCCGCCGGGGCCGCCGTGCAGGAAGATCACGGGCTTGCCCTTCGGGTTGCCGCTTTCCTCGAAGTAGAGCTCGTGGAGGTCGGACACCTTCAGCATCCCGGTGTTGAACGGTTCGATGGGGGGATAGAGCCAGCTGAGCGGGTCCTTGGCGGGATGTTGCGTCATGGCGGCCTCCTGGATGCGGCGCTCCCCACTATAGTCCAGTGGGGCTTCCCGGGGAGACCGGGTCAGACGAAAAGCTGGAGCACCCCGTTGCTCACCAGCATGCCCCGGGCCGTGAAGCGCAGGACCGCGCCCTCCCGGACCAGCAGGCCGTGCTGGAGGAAGGGCGCCAGCTGGGCCTCCCAGCCGTCCACCAGGGGCACCAGGTTCCGGGCCCCGGCCTCGGCCCTCAGGGCCTCCCAGTCCACGCCCCGGTGCATGCGCAGCCCCAGGAGGGGGATCTCGGCCAGGGCCTCGGCGGCGTCCAGTTCCTGGACCTCGGTCTGGCCGCGGTCCTCGAGCCAGGCGGGGAGGATGCCGCTCTCGGTCCAGCGCCACGGCCCCAGCTGGGAGGCGGCGCTGGGCCCGAGCCCCAGGTAGGGGCGGCGCTCCCAGTAGCGGTTGTTGTGGCGGGACGCCTGGCCTTCGGCGGCGTAGTTGCTGATCTCGTAGCCCCTCAGGCCCAGGCGGGGGAGCTCCTCCTGCAGGGCCTCGAAGCTGTCGGCCACCTCGTCCTCGGAAGGGAGGGCCAGCTTGCCGCTGTCCACCCGGGCCCGGAGGGCGCAGGCCTTGTCCAGGTCCAGGAGGTAGACGGACAGGTGGTTGGCGCCGGCGGCCACCAGGGTGCGCGCGTCCCGGAGCACCCGGTCCAGGTCCTGGCCGGGGATGCCCACCATGAGATCCGCGCTGATCCGGGTGAAACCCGCCTGCCGGGCCCAGGCCAGGGCCTGGAGGGCCTCGCGTCCCTGGTGGATCCGGCCCAGGCGTTCCAGGAGCGTGTCGTCCAGGGTCTGCACGCCGAAGGAGACCCGGTCCCACCCCAGGCCGAAGGCCGCTTCCAGCCAGGCCAGGTCCAGGGTGCCCGGGTTGGCCTCCAGGGTGGCCTCCTCGAGCCCCGCGAGGTCGAACTGCGCGAAGGCGGTCCGGGTGAGGGCCGCCAGTTCCCCGGCCGTGAGCAGCGAGGGCGTGCCCCCGCCCAGATAGAGGGTGTCCACCGCCGGCCGGTCCAGGGCCTCGCCCCAGGCCCGGAGGTGCCGGTCGAGCCGGGCCAGCACCGCCGGCTTGAGCTGCTCGTCCCGCGTGGTGACGAAGGAGCAGTAGGTGCACCGGTCCCGGCAGAAGGGCACGTGCAGGTAGAGCCCCAGGGGCTCCCGGCGGGCGGCGGCCCGGAGGGCCCCGGCCTGGTCGGCGAACAGGGGATGCACTAGGAGCCTGTCCACGTCATCCCGCGCGCCATGCCGGGGCGGCGATGCAGGTGCTCCCGCGTCGGCCTCCTTCGCCGGATAAGCCCGATACGGCTCGGCCGGCCTCCTTGTCTGACTTGCATTGGCGCTCCCAGCGTGGCCCACGGGATGACGTGGAAAGGCTCCTAGAAGTGGGTGTCGATGAGTTCGCACCAGAAGTGGTAGGTCATCTGGTGGAGCTCCTGGACCCGGGCGGTGACGGGGCTCGGCACCACGAGGGCGTCGTCCACCAGGTCCTTCAGCCTGCCGCCGTCCCGGCCGAGGAGGCCGAGGGTGCGCATGCCCAGGGCCTTGGCGGCCTCGACGGCCAGGATGACGTTGCGGCTGTTGCCGCTGGTGGAGATCCCCACCAGCAGGTCGCCGGGGCGCCCCAGGGCCTCCACCTGGCGGGAGAACACGAGGTCGTAGCCGTAGTCGTTGCCGATGGCGGTGAGGGCCGAGGTGTCGGTGGTCAGGGCCAGGCCGGCCAGGGCCCGGCGCTCCTTCACGTACCGCCCGGACAGCTCGGCCGCGAAGTGCTGGGCGTCGGCGGCGCTGCCCCCGTTGCCGCACACCAGGATGCGGCAGCCCCGCTTCAGGCGCTCGGCCATGTCCTCCCCCTGGGCGACGATGTGGTCCGCCTCCTGCCCGAAGAAGGCGAGCTTCAGGTCGACGGCCTCTTTGACATGCTGGAGCAGGGTGGCTTTCATCGGAATCCTTTCCTCGGACCTCCAGTTTGCCCCCGGCCCCGGCGCGGGTGCAAAGCATTGCTTCCAAGCCTCCGGCCTTGGGGTGATACTGGGCGCAGGAGATTCGCCATGGCCCACAACGTTGATCCTTCCCGGCTGGGTGCCTACGCCTCCCTGGAGTCCCTGGACCTGGCCATCATGGAGCAGCTGCTGAGTCTCGACGACGGGGAATATGGGCTGCTGGAGGAGATGCTGTCCCTGTACAAGGAGGACACGCCGGACCGGATCAAGGCCCTGGAGGCCTCCCTCGTCGGCAGCGACCCGTCCGACCTTGCCGACGTCGCCCATGCCATCAAGGGCGCCGCCAGCACCATGGGCGCGCCGCGCGTGCGGGGCATCGCGGCCACCATGGAGGGCTCGGGCCGGGCCGGCAAGTGGGAGGAGGATCCCCACCTGCTGCTGGCGCTGCTCAAGGAGACCTTCGACGAGTCCGTGGCGGCGATCGAGGCCTTCATCGCGACGAACAAGGCCTGACGTCAGTCGGCATTCTCTTCGGCGGGCTTCACCTCGGCGGTCCCCCGGGGCGGGGGCTGGTCGGTGAGGTGCATGCGTCCCGCATGATCCACCCACCGGAAGATCCGCCCCTGGGCGCGCTGGGGTGAAGCGGCGCTGGCGACGAGGGTGGGCTTGGCGCCGACCTCGTCCACTTCGAAGCCGCCCCGGCCCTTCTTCAGCAGGGCCATGGATCCCGCGGCCCTGGGGTCGGGCTGGACCAGGCGCTTGCGGTAGAGCTCCAGCACCCGGGGCACGTAAGCCCGGGTCTCGGCGAAGGGGGGGATCCCGTTGTACTTGTCCACGGCGCCTTCGCCGGCGTTGTAGGCGGCCACCACCCGGGTGAGGTCGCCCTTGAAGGCGTCCAGGAGCCAGCGCAGGTACTTCACGCCGCCCGTGATGTTCTGGCGGGGCTCGAAGGGGTCGGTCACGCCGAAGCGCTGGGCGGTCTGGGGCATCAGCTGCATGAGGCCCAGGGCGCCGGTCCGGCTCCGGGCCTTGGTGTAGAAGGCGCTCTCGGCCTGGATCACGGCCCGGGCCAGGTAGGGGTCGACCCCCTCGGCGGTGGCGATCTCGTCCACCAGCGCCAGCATCTCGGGGCTCTTGAGCACCTGGGCCATCTCCTGGCGGGACATGGCGAGCCGGATGTGGCCGACGCCCACGTGGCGCAGGGTGAGGCCCTGGCCCCGGGTGTAGCTGGGCGGCAGGTTGTTGACCACGGTGTTGCCGTTGCGGTCGGTGTAGGTGTAGAGGTAGGTCGCCGGGGCGGTCCCCGCCCGCACCGGTCCGAGGACCAGGAGGCCCAGGGCGATCAGCGAGGCGGCGCGACCAGTCATGACTTTTTCGGCTCCGGCTTCATTGTAGGCGATCGGCTCACGGGAGCCACTTGACGTCTTCGACGCCGTCCACGGCGTTGGCCGCCCGGGCCAGGGCGAAGAGCCAATCGCTGAGGCGGTTCAGATAGACGACCACGTCCCCGGGCACGGCCTCGGCTGCGCAGAGGGCCACCACCTCCCGCTCCGCGCGGCGGCAGACGGTGCGGGCAAGATGGGCGTGGGCCGAGCCGGGGCTGCCTCCGGGCAGGACGAAGTGGGTCATGGCCGGGGCCAGGGCCGTGAGGCGGTCGATGTCGTCCTCCATGGCCTGGATGGACCAGGTGGTCCGGGTCAGGCGCTGGTCGAGTCTGGCCGCGTGGTCCGGCGGGGTGGCCAGCACGGCCCCCAGGGCGAAGAGGTCCTGCTGCACGGTCTGGAGGTTCCCGTGGGACGCCAGGGCCGGCGCCAGGTGCAGGGCGAGGACGCCCAGGACGCTGTTCAGCTCGTCCAGGGCCCCGTAGGCCCCCAGGCGCTGGTGGGACTTGGGGACCCGGTCGCCGCCGAACAGGCCGGTGCTGCCCGAATCCCCGGTGCGGGTGTAGATCTTCACGGGGCCCCCCTCACTCGTGGCGCTTGGACCAGCCCACGGTGTCCCGGCGCCATTCCGCCAGGGACTCCGCGTCCCGGCCGTCCAGGATGCCCTTCTCCCGCGCCCGCGCGGCGAGCTCCTCGAAGGTGGCCAGCACCTTCAGGTCCGCCTTGGCGGCAGAGAAGGCCGCGGCGGCCTGGGGCAGGCTGTAGCTGAAGAGGGCCAGCACCTCCAGGACCGTGGCGTCCTCGTGGCGGAGGGCGTCCACGCACTTGATGCTGGAGCCGCCCGTGGAGATGAGGTCCTCGATGAGGACCACCTTGTGCCCGTCGGCGTGGGGTCCCTCCACCTGCCGGGCCATGCCGTGCTTCTTGGGTTCGGGGCGCACGTAGGCCATGGGCAGCCCGAGTTCGTCGGCCACCAGGGCGGCCCAGGGGATGCCGGCCGTGCTGGTGCCGGCGATGAGGGTGGGCCCGGCCAGGGCGGCCTGTTCGGCCAGGGCGTGCTTGATGGCGGTCCGCAGCTCGGGGAAGCCCAGGAGCTGGCGGTTGTCGCAGTAGATGGGCGAGCGCAGCCCCGAGGCCCAGGTGAACGGGCTGCGGGGGGACAGGCGCACGGCGCCGGCGTCCAGGAGTCCTGAAACGAGGTCGAGGGTGGGCATGCCGGGCTCCTATGTGACGACGATGCTCACCAGCTTGCCGCCGGGGGGCACCACCACCTTGATGATCGTCCTGCCTTCCAGATGCTGCCGGGCCTCGGCGCAGGCCAGGGCGGCCTCCCGGCGCCCGGCCTCGGTGGCGCTTGCGGGCACGGTGACGCGGCCGCGGACCTTGCCGTTCACCTGCACCACCACGGTCACCTCGTCGCCGGTGAGCCACTGGGGGTCGCACTCGGGCCAGGCGGCGTGCATGCAGAAGCCGGTCCGGCCCAGGGTGGCCCAGAGCTGCTCGGCCAGGTGGGGGGCGGCGGGCGACAGCATGAGGGTGAAGGTCTCCAGGCTTCGCTGCATGAGGGGGCCGCGGTGGGGCGCGTCCTTCGGCAGGTCGTGCAGGGCGTTGGCCAGCTCCATGAGGCTGCTCACCAGGGTGTTGAACTGGTAGCGGGTGCTCAGGTCGTCGGTGACCTTGTGCAGGGTCTGGTTGATTTTGACCAGCAGCGCGCGTTCCTCTGCCGTGAGCTGGTCCTTGGCGGGGATGGCGCCGGCGCAGGGGACGTGGTCCTCCACGAGCCGGGTGACCCGCTTCAGGAAGCGGGTGGCGCCGTCGATGCCCTCGAAGCCGGTCCAGTCGATCTCCTTCTCGATGGGCGCCGCGAAGATCATGAACAGCCGGAGCGCGTCCGTGCCGTAGCGGGCGATGACCTCGTCCGGGTCCACGATGTTGCCCTTGGACTTGGACATCTTGAAGCCGTCCTTCAGGACCATGCCCTGGCAGATGAGCTTTTTGAAGGGCTCGTCCCCGGCCGTGAGGCCCAGGTCCCGCATGATCTTGTAGAAGTACCGGGCGTAGATGAGGTGCATGGTGGCGTGCTCGATGCCGCCGATGTAGAGGTCCACGGGCATCCAGGCGTCGGCTTCGGCCCGGCCGAAGGGGGCCTGGTCGTTGGCGGGATCGAGGTAGCGCATCCAGTACCAGCTGGAGTCCACGAAGGTGTCCATGGTGTCCGTCTCGCGCCGGGACGGCTTGCCGCACGCGGGGCAGGCGCAGTCCAGGAAGGCCTTCGAGGTGGTCAGGGGCGAGGCGCCCTTGCCCACGAAGGCCACGTCCTCGGGCAGGCGGATGGGGAGGTTCTCGGCCTTCTCCGGCACCACGCCGCAGTCCGGGCAGTGCACGGTGGGGATGGGGGTGCCCCAGTAGCGCTGGCGGGACAGGCCCCAGTCCTTGAGTTTGAAGGTGACGGCCTTCTCGGCCCTGCCGTCCAGCTGGGCGATCATGGCGTCCACCGCCTCGTCGCTGCCCATGCCGTTGAAGGCGCCGGAGTTGATCAGGGTGCCCTTGTCCCAGGGGTTCCCGCTCTCGATCACCTTGGGGATGGCCAGGCCGTACTTCTCCGCGAACTCGAAATCGCGCTCGTCGTGGGCGGGCACGCCCATCACGGCGCCGGTGCCGTAGTCCATGAGGACGTAGTTGGCGGCGAAGACCGGCACCTTCTCGCCGGTGAAGGGGTGGATGGCCTCCAGCCGGGAGCGGTGGCCCAGCTTGATGTCGCTCATCAGGCGCTCCTCCCGGCTCTGGGCGGCGACCATGGCGCAGAAGTCCTTCAGGCCCGGGTCGGTCTCGGCGGCCTTGGTGATGAAGGGGTGCTCGGTGGAGAGGACGACGAAGGTCACGCCGAACAGGGTGTCCAGGCGCGTGGTGAACACCTGCACCCGCTGGCCGTCGGTGAAGTCGAACCAGAGCCGGGCGCCCACCGACTTGCCGATCCAGTGGCGCTGCATGGCCTTCACGTTCTCCGGCCAGTCCAGCTGGTCATGGCAGGCGAGGAGGTCGTCGGCGTACTTGGTGATGGCGAAGAAATACTGCTCGAGGGCCTTCTGCACCACGGGGTGGCCGGTGCGCTCGTCCTTGCCGTCCACCACCTGCTCATTGGCGAGCACGGTGCCCAGGGCCTCGCACCAGTTCACGTTGCGCAGGGCCCGGAAGACGTCGCCGCGCTCCCACATCTTCAGGAAGAACCACTGGTTCCACTTGTAGTACTCGGGCAGGCAGGTGGCGATCTCCCGGTCCCAGTCGTAGCTGATGCCCATCTTCTGGATCTGGCCCTTCATCTCCTGGATGTTGGCCTTGGTCCACACGGCCGGGTGGATGCCGTTCTTGATGGCGGCGTTTTCCGCCGGCATGCCGAAGGAATCCCAGCCGATGGGGTTCATCACCTTCTCCCCGCGCATGCGCCGGAAGCGGGCCACCACGTCGCCCAGGGTGTAGTTCCGCACATGCCCCATGTGGATCCGGCCGCTGGGGTAGGGCAGCATCACCAGCATGTAGAAGGTCTTGTCGCCCGGCAGGAGCTCGGCCGCCCGGGGCGCCCGAAAGGCCTGGGCGTCGGCCCAGGCTTTCTGAATGAGGGGTTCCTGGTGGAGGGGGTCGAAGGGCATGGTCGGTCCTTGGCAGTAAACGACCAGTTTACAGGACCGGCAGCCGGGACGCGTGCGGAAAGCGGGTGTGGTTGCATGGTGACTACATTGGCCGTATGCTGGCCGGCGAGGAGTCCGGTCATGACGAAAACCGCCCGAGTGCCGCTGGAGGCGACCGTCTCGCTGCGGGAGGCCAAGGCCGGGCTGAGCCGCCTGACCCGGGAGGCGCGTTGCGGCACCCGGGTGATCATCACCAACCACGGCACCCCCATCGCGGATCTCGTGGCCCACGGCGCGGGCCTGGCGCGGCTGGGGCACCTCAAGCGGCCGGGGCCGCCGCCGGAGCCGTTCGAACTTCAGGGCGAGGGTCCATCGGCTTCCGAACAGGTCCTTCTGGACCGGGAGCCCTGACGTGGCGGTCCGGCCGTCGAAGTTCGCCCTGTACCTGGACACCTCGGCCCTGCTCAAGCTGTTCGTGAAGGAGGCGGGCAGTGACCGCGTCCGGGCCCTGGTGACGGGGAGGGCCGGCGCCGACGTGCTCCTGTGCAGCCGCCTCGGCCGCACCGAGGCCGCCGTCAGCCTGGCGCGGATGGTCCATCTGGGCCGCAGTGCCGCGGCCGACCTGCCCCGGCGCCTGGGCAGCCTCGACGACTACTGGGACCAGTCCATCCAGGAGATCGAACTCCTGGAAGCCGTGCTGGAGGACGCCCGCCAGTTGGCCCAGCGCTTTCCCCTGCGGACCTATGACGCCATCCATCTGGCTTCGGCGCGGGAAGGCCGGCGGATGCTCAGGGGGGTCTTCGAGGGCGAAGTCCGGTTCCTCGCCTTTGACGTGAGCCTGTGCAAGGCGGCCCAGGAGGTCGGCTTCACGGTTCCGGACTGAGACGGGGCCCGATACGGTATAAACCTTGTAGGGGTTGATTCGTAGCTCAATCTCACACGGAGGGTCGGGCATGCGAATGGTGTTCCTCGATGCGGACGGGCGTCTGCGCAATGGCTGGTGGATCCTCGTGTTCTTCCTGATGCTGGCGGCCCAGGTCACGGGACTCCGGCTGCTCACGCCCTTCCTGATGCGGCATGGCATCCGGGGGGGGCAGTGGGTGGAAGGCCTGCTCGTGCTCTTCACCCTGGCGGCCACCTGGGCCTGCACCCGGCTGCGGGGCACGTCCCTGGGCAGCGTCGGGCTCGTGCTCGACCGGCGCTGGGTCCGGGAGGCGGCCCTGGGCACCGCCATCGGGGGCGCGCTGATGCTGGCGGCCGCGGGCATGGTCTGGGCGGCGGGCGGCGTGGCCTGGGGGCTGAACTCGGCCCGCGGCCTGCGCGGCCTGGCCGTGGGTTTCCTGGTCTACGTGCTGGTGGCGCTGTTCGAGGAGGGCCTGTTCCGGGGGTTCCTCTTCCAGCGGATGCTGGAGGGGCTCGGCGTCTGGCCCACCCAGGCGCTGATGGCCCTGCTGTTCGCCCTCGCCCACTGGGGCAACCCCGGCATGCACGGCGCCATCCGGGTGTGGGCCACCCTCGACATCGCCCTGGCGGCGGTGCTCCTGGGCCTGGCCTACCTGCGCACCCGGAGCCTGGCGCTGCCGGTGGGCATCCACCTCGGCTGGAACTGGACCCAGGGCAACGTGCTGGGGTTCGGCGTCAGCGGCTACGCGGGGGAGGGCGGCTGGCTCCGGCCGGTCCTCCTGCGCCGGCCGGATTGGGTGACCGGCGGGGCCTTCGGGCTGGAGGCGAGCTGCTTCGGGGTGGTCGCGGTCGTGGTGGCGATCCTGCTGCTCTGGCGGTGGCGGGGGACGAAGGCCGCCGCTTGCCTGAGTTGACCTGGGGCCAAAGGAACCGGAATAAGGTATCCTCGATAGGGTCTAAACCATCCAAGCAGCCTCACGCCCCGGACCCCTCCAGGGCGCCACGCAGGACCAGGAGACCATGCCATGGAATGCCGGCAGATCGTCCTTGACGCTCCGGAGTCGGCCGCCGCGCTGCTCCGGCCCCTGGGTGAACTGGAGCCCGACCTGGTGCTGGTCTTCGGGAGCGTGGCGCTGCTCCCGGCCCTCGCGCAAGCGCTCGCGGCGGCCTTCCCCGGGGCCCGGGTGGCGGGGTGCAGCACCGCCGGCGAGATCAGCGGCCAGGGCGTCACCGAGCGGACCTGCGTGGTCACCGCCGTGAAGTTCGGCCCGGGGATCACCCTGCGCGTGGCCGAAGCCGCGGTCCCGGCCATGGACGCCTGCGAGGGGGCCGGCGCCAGCCTCGGCGGCGCCCTGAAGGGGCCCGGCCTGAGGGCGGTCCTGCTGTTCGGCAAGGGGACCGGGGTCAACGGCAGCGCCATCATCCAGGGGCTCGCCGGCGAGGTCGGGCCGCACACGCCCATCTCCGGCGGTCTGGCGGGCGACGACGGGGCCTTCCAGGCCACCCTCACCCTGGGGCCGTCGGGCCTGAGCGCCGACGGGATCGTGGCGGTCGGCCTCTACGGGGAGGGTCTCACCCTCTCCTACGGCAGCCAGGGCGGCTGGACCCCCTTCGGCCCCACCCGGAAGGTCACCCGCAGCCAGGGCAACATCCTCTTCGAGCTGGACGGCGCGCCCGCCCTGGACATCTACAAGCGCTACCTGGGCGACCACGCCCAGGGGCTGCCGGCCTCCGGCCTGCTGTTCCCCTTCGAGATGCTGGACGAGCAGCAGAGCCGCCTGGGCCTGATCCGCACCATCCTGGGCGTGGACGAGGCGGAAGGCTCCATCGTCCTGGCCGGGGATATCGTGCCCGGGGGCTTCCTGCGGCTCATGCAGGCCTCCACCAACAACCTCGTGGACGGCGCCGAGGGCTCCGCCCGCCAGGTGGCGGAAGGGATGGGCGCCGCGCCCCGGCAGGGGCTCGCCCTGCTGGTGAGCTGCGTGGGCCGCCGCATCGTCATGGGCGACGGCGTGGAGGAGGAGATCGAGGCGGTGGGCGAGGTGCTGGGCGCCGGGGCCACCCTGGCCGGGTTCTATTCCTACGGGGAGATCGCCCCCTTCGGCGCGGGCGCGGAATGCAAGCTCCACAACCAGACCATGACCATCACGTTCCTCGGGGAGCGCTAGGTGCACCCCCTCCTGGAGCGCCAGCTCAAGCGCGCGCTGCGCCTGAAGGACGCCCAGGAGATCGAGGGTCTGCTGGCGGCGGTGGATGGGCTCGACGGGGACGCAGTGCCGGCGGCCATCCAGGGGTTGGGCACGGGGCTGAGGAACCTGCTGGAGCGCGTCGGCAGCACCTACCAGCAGCATGACCGGGACCTGGAATTGCGCATCCGGAGCCTCGACCTGAGCACCGTTGAACTGACCGAGGCCAACGACCGCCTCCGGGAGCGGGCCGATGCCCAGGCGCAGGTGGTGGCTTCCCTGAGGGCCACCGCCAACGGACTGCTGGCCTCCATGGGCAGGGAGCCCATCGGCAGCGAGGCCGACGACCTGTCCAAGCTCACGGGGCTGATGGCCGAGCTGGTCGCCGACCGCCAGAGGGCGCAGCGGGAGGTGGAGCAGCAGAAGCTCGCCCTGGACCAGCACGCGATCGTCTCCATGACCGACACCCGGGGCACGATCATCTATGCCAACGACCGCTTCTGCCAGGTGAGCGGCTACGCCAGGCACGAACTGCTCGGGGCGAACCACCGGATCGTGAAGTCGGGCCTGCACCCGCCGGCGTATTTCGAGGAGATGTGGGGGACCATCACCGCCGGCCGGGTGTGGCACGGGGAGGTCTGCAACCGGGCCAAGGGGGGCCGGCTCTACTGGGTCGCCGCCACCATAGTGCCGATCCTGGGGGAAGGGGGGACCCCGGAATCGTACATCGCCATCCGCACGGACATCACCCACCAGAAAATCATGGAAAAAGCCATGGACGACCAGCAGCGCTTCATGAGAAGCCTGACGGACTCCATGGGCGAGGGCGTCTACGCCCTGGACGAGCAGGGGCGCTGCCTGTTCCTGAACCCTGAAGCCGAGCGGCTGCTGGGGTGGACCCAGGAGGAGATGGGCGGCCTGGTGCTCCATGACGCGATCCACCACACCGGGGGGGACGGGGCCCCGGTGCTTGCCGCGGACTGCGTCATCCTGCGGACCACGAACCTGGGCGAGACCTTCCGGTCCGAGGCCGAGTTCTTCATCCGCAAGGGCGGGGAGCCCTTCCCCATCTCCATCGTGGCCGTGCCCCAGCGCATCGGGGACCGCGTCACCGGCCAGGTGGCGGTGTTCACGGACATCACCGAGAAGAAGCAGGCGGAGGCCGCCGTGCGGGAGGCCCGGGACTGGGCCATCGCGGCCAGCCGCGCCAAGAGCGAGTTCCTCGCCAACATGAGCCATGAGATCCGGACCCCGCTCAACGCGGTGATCGGCCTGAGCCACCTGGCCCTGGACGCCTGCCAGGGGGAGCGGGAGCGCGGCTACCTCACCCAGATCCACGCCTCGGGCAAGAGCCTGCTCTGGATCATCAACGAGATCCTGGACCTCTCCAAGATCGAGGCGGGCCGGATGGCCCTGGACAACCAGCCCTTCCAGCTCCATGAGCTGCTGTCCCAGGTGCTGGCGGTGGTCTCGGTGGCGGCCGGCGCCAAGGGGCTGGCGCTGGTGGTCTCGGTGCAGGAGGGGGTGCCGGAAGCCCTGGTGGGGGACTCCCAGCGCCTGAAGCAGGTGCTCACCAACCTCGCGGGCAACGCCGTGAAGTTCACCCAGGAGGGCGAGGTCGAGCTGCGGGTGGCCCTCGAGGACACCCCGGACCGGGGCCCGCGGCTGCGCTTCCTGCTGCGCGACACGGGCATCGGCATCACCCCCGAGCAGCTGGACCGCCTCTTCCAGGCCTTCACGCAGGCGGATTCCTCCACCACCCGCACCTACGGCGGCACCGGGCTGGGCCTGACCATCTCCAAGCGCCTGGTCGAGCTGATGGAAGGCACCATCGAGGTGACCAGCGACCCTGGCCGGGGCAGCGTCTTCTGCGTCGACCTGCCCCTGGTGGAGCAGCCGCGCTTCCAGGCCAGGCCGGAGGTGGCCCAGGCCGGCCCGGTCCTGGTGGCCGAAGGGCATGCCGCCACCCGGGAGGCCCTGCTCGAAATGCTCCGGGGCCTCGGGCTCGAAGGCCAGGGCGCGGCTTCGGCGCCGGAGGCCACCCGGGCCCTGGCCCTGACCCCCTTCCGGACGGTCCTCGTCGACTGGGCCCTGCCCGGTTCCGGGGAGCTGCTGGAGGCCCTGGCCGGGGGCGGCGCCCGGGTGATCCTGCTGGAGCCCTGCGGCAGCGGGATTCCCGAAGACGCCCTGCCGGAGGCCCACCCCTCCCTCCTGCGCAAGCCGGTCCTGCCCCTCGCCCTGGCGGCCATGCTGGAGGTCTCGGCCCTCCCCCTCGCGGGCTCGCCGCCGCCGACGCCGGGCCAGCGCGCCGAGCGGCTCAAGGGCCTGCGCGTGCTGCTGGTCGAGGATGACCGGGTGAACCGGCTGGTGGCGCGGGAGATCCTGACCCGGGCCGGCGTGACGGTCACCTCCGCGGAGAACGGCGCCGAGGCCATGACCACCCTGGGGCAGGAGACGTTCGACCTGGTGCTGATGGATGTCCAGATGCCGGAGCTCGACGGCTACGAGGCCACCCGGCGGATCCGGGAGCTGGGCAACCATCCCGGGCTGCCCATCATCGCGCTCACCGCCCACGCCCTGAAGGAGGCCCAGGACCGCTGTCTGGCGGCAGGCATGAACGACTGCCTCACCAAGCCCATCGAGCCCGAGCGCATGCTGGACATGATCGCGCGCTGGGTCCAGCCCGAGGAGGACCTGCATGAGCTCGCCCCCGCGGACCTGGCCCGGGCCATGGGCCTGACCCGGAGCCTGAGGCCCCTGCTGTCCCGGGGGGACCTGCAGGCCCTCGACCTGGCCCAGGAACTGGCCGGCATCCTGTCCCGGGGCCCCCTGCGGGTCCTCGCCAAGGAGCTGGAAAGCCGCCTGCAGGCCTTCGATTTCGACCGTGCCGCGCTGCCCCTGGAGGGGCTCGAGGCGGGCCTGGATCCGACGACTGGAGGTCCGGAATGACGGACGCGCGTTCCCTTGTGCTGATCGTGGATGACGAGCCCGCCAACATCCGCGTGCTGGCCGACCTGCTCAGGCCCGACTACGACATCGTCGTGGCCCTGAACGGCGAACAGGCCCTGGGGCGGGCCCTGATGGCGCCCGCCCCCGACCTGATCCTGCTGGACGTGATGATGCCCCGGATGACGGGGCACGAAGTCTGCCGAAGGCTCAAGGACGATCCCCCGACCCGGGACATCCCGGTGATCTTCGTGACCGCCATGAGCGCCGAGGAGGACGAGAGCCAGGGCCTGGCGCTGGGGGCCGTGGACTACATCACCAAGCCCGTCGTCCCCTCCCTGGTCCAGGCCCGGGTCAAGACCCACCTCTCCCTGTCCCTGGCCCGGCGGGAACTGGCCGGGCAGAACCGGATCCTGGACCGGCTGGTGAAGGAGCGGACCCGGGATCTCGAGACCACCCAGGACCTCACCATCTTCGCCCTGGCCACCCTGGCGGAGACCCGCGACAACGAGACCGGCAACCACATCCGCCGCACCCAGCGCTACATGGGGGTCCTGGCCGCGGAACTGTCCAGCCATCCGGACTTCGCCGCCGAGCTGACCCCGGGGTGCATCGACCTCCTGGTCAAGTCCGCCCCGCTGCACGACATCGGCAAGGTGGGCATCCCCGACGAGGTGCTCAAGAAGCCCGGCAAGCTCACGCCGGCCGAGTTCGCGATCATGAAGTGCCATCCGGTGTACGGGCGGGACGCCATCCTGGCCTCGGAAGCGCTGCTGGGGGACCAGCCGAACTCCTTCCTCCGGTTCGCGCGGGAGATCGCCTACACCCACCACGAGAAGTGGGACGGGACCGGCTACCCGCAGGGGCTGGCCGGGGACGCCATTCCGCTTTCGGGGCGGCTCATGGCGGTCGCGGACGTCTACGATGCGCTGATCACCCGGCGGGTCTACAAGCCCCCCTTCAGCTCCGCCGAGGCCGCCGGGCTCATCCGGGAGGGCGCGGGCCTCCATTTCGATCCGCGGGTCGTCGAGGCCTTCCTGAGGGTTGAGCCGGCGTTCCTGGCCATCGCGGCGCAGTACCAGGATCCGGAAGCCCCCGACCAGTAGCCTGGTCCGGGCCCGCCCCCGTTCACCCCTCGGTCAGGGCCTTGGCCATCGCCACGAACGCCAGCGTCTGCGGGCTCTCCGGGAACCCCGCCACCAGCGGCGTGCCCTCGTCGCAGCCGATGCGGATGGCCAGGTCGATGGGCACTTCGCCCAGGAAGGGCAGGCCCATGCGGGCCGCCGCGGCCTGCACCCCGCCGTGCCCGAAGATCTGCGTCTCGGTGTGGCAGGTGGGGCAGTGGAAGCTGGACATGTTCTCCACGATCCCGAGGATGGGCACCTTGACGGTCTGGAACAGGCCGATGGCCTTGCGCGCGTCCAGGAAGGCCACGTCCTGCGGCGTGCTCACAACGATGGCGCCCTCGACCTTGGCGTTCTGGATGAGGGAGATCTGGGTGTCGCCGGTGCCCGGGGGCAGGTCGATGAAGAGGTAGTCCAGGTCGCCCCACAGCACGTCGCCCAGGAACTGGGTGAGGGCCTTGTTGAGCATGGGGCCGCGCCAGATCACCGGCCGGTCCTCGTCGATGAGGAAGGCGATGGACATGAGCTTGAGGCCGAACTTCTCGATGGGGATGATCTTGCCGTCCTCGGTGGCCTCGGGGCCCTCCTTGATGCCGAACATCATGCCCATGCTGGGCCCGTAGATGTCGGCGTCCAGCAGGCCCACCTTGAAGCCGAGCTGGGCGCAGGCCACGGCCAGGTTGGCGGCCACGGTGCTCTTGCCCACCCCGCCCTTGCCCGAGCCGACGACGAAGCAGTGCTTGACCGTGGGCAGGAGGTTCTTCACCTCCACTTCGGGGCTCTTCTCCCACTCCACGTTGACCGTCGCGTGCTCGACCCCGGGCACCTCGGCCAGCAGGCCCTGGATGGCCTTCCGGAGCACCGCCTCGCGGTCCTTGTAGGCGTCCATGAGGTGCAGGTGCACGAGCACTTCCGTCTCGGAGACTTCGATCCCCTTGACCGCCTTCAGGGCCACCAGGTTGGCGTTGGTGCCCGGTACCTGGTAGGCGTTGAGGATGTCGTAGACGGCTGCGCGACTGATTCTCGATCCCATGACTGTCTCCAGCCTCCAGGATGACACACCCTGACGCTCACCAGCTATCCGGGAGTTTCTGGGTGACGTTGCGCACGCCGCTGGCGAGCAGGCCATGCTCGTAGGCGCGGGTCTGGCTGCGCAGGGGCGGGCCTCCGGGGTCCAGGCCGCGGCGCAGCACGGTGCCGTCCGGCCCGAGGACCCGGCCCTTGACGGTGTCGTGGAGCTGGAGCTCCAGCATCTCGAGGACCTGGGCGGCCACGATGGAGTCCACCAGGGGGAAGGCCACTTCCATCCGGTTGTCCAGGTTGCGCTGCATCAGGTCCCCCGAGGCCAGGAAGGTCTCGGGGTTGCCGTCGTTCTGGAAGTGGTACGCCCGGGCGTGCTCCAGGAACCGGTCGATGATGGAGACCACCCGGATGTGCTCCGAGAGCCCCGGCACGCCGGGGCGCAGGCAGCAGGAGCCGCGCACCAGCAGGTCCACCTGGACGCCGTCCTGGCTGGCGTCGTAGAGCCGCTGGATCATGGGGGGGTCCACCAGGGCGTTGGTCTTGAGGATCATGCGGGCGGGCCGGCCCTGCCGGGCCAGGGCGCGCTCGCGGTCGATGCGCTCGTACAGGCCCTCCCGGAAGGTCAGGGGGGCGATCAGGATCCGGTTCATCCGGGGCGGCCGGGTGTAGCCCGTGAGCAGGTTGAACAGGTTGGAGAGGTCCTCGCCGAATTCCGGGCGCGCCGTGAACAGGCCCAGGTCGCAGTAGAGGCGCGAGGTCCGCTCGTTGTAGTTGCCCGTGGACAGGTGGCAGTAGCGCCGGATCCCGTTGGCCTCCTGGCGGATCACCAGGCACGCCTTGCAGTGGGTCTTGTAGTTGGGCATGCCGTAGACCACGTGCACGCCGGCCTTCTCCATGCGCCGGGCCCAGGCGATGTTGGCCGCCTCGTCGAAGCGCGCCCGCAGCTCCACGATGGCCGCCACCTGCTTGCCGCGCTCCGCGGCCCGTTCCAGGGCCGCGGCGATGGGGCTGGTGGGGCTGATGCGGTACAGGGTCACCTTGATGGCCAGCACCTTGGGGTCCTCCGCCGCCTCCCGCACGAAGCGCACGACGCTGTCGTCGAAGCTCTGGTAGGGATGGCTGACGAGGATGTCGTGCCGGGCGATGGCCTGGAACATGCTGCCGCTGGCGTCCAGCTGGGGCACCGGCAGCGGGGGCAGGGGGCCGTCCTTGAGCCTCGGGAGGTCCACCTGGGTGTAGATCTGCATGAGGTCGCTGAAGGCGGCGAAGCCCTCGGTGGGGTAGAGGTCCTCCGGCGACAGCTCCAGCTCCTCGATGAGCATCTCCAGCAGGGTGGGGCTGAGCCCCTCCTCGTACTGCAGCCGCACCACGGCGCCGCGCCGGCGGCTGCGCAGGTGCTCCTCCACGGTCTTCATGAGGTCCTCGCCGGGATCCTCCTCCACCGGCAGGTCCGAGTCCCGGGTCACCCGCAGGGCCTTGCAGTTGCTGATCGTGTAGCCCTGGAAGACCTGGCCGATGTGCATGCGGACCACGTCCTCCAGGATCATGAACGCCTGGCGCCCGGCCACGGAGGGGATGCGCAGGAACCGCGGCGTCATGACCGTGGGCACGTGGATGATGGCGAGGCCGGAGGTCGGCAGGTGCTCGTCCTCGAGGGCCTCCTCGGCCTCCAGTTCGGCCATGAGCACCAGCACCCGGTTGCCGAGGCGGGGGAAGGGGTGGCCCGGGTCCACGGCCAGGGGCGTGATGAGGGGCAGGAGGTTGCGCTGGAAATAGTCCAGGGTGAACTCCCGCTGGGAGGCGTCGAGCTCCTCGGGCTTGAGGATGAAGATGCCCTCGGCGTTCAGGAGCGGCTCCAGGGTGCGGTGGAACACCTGGTGCTGCCGCGTGGCCAGCTCATGGATGCGGCGGGAGACGTCCTCCAGCATCTGCCTGGGCGTGCGCCCATCGGGTCCGGGCTGGGTGATCTCCGCGTCGATCTGGCGCCAGATGCCGGCCACCCGCACCATGAAAAACTCATCCCAATTGCTGGAAACGATGGCCAGGTACTTCACCCGCTCCAGGAGAGGCACGGAGGGGTCTTCCGCCTCCTCCAGCACCCGCTCGTTGAAGGCCAGCCAGCTCAATTCCCTGTTGAGGATGTTTTCCGGTCGCGGGGCGTTTTTTCTCATGATGACCATTATGTCCTGAGGCGCCCGGGCGGGGCAGGTCCCTCCCCTGTAACTTCGATGTGCCTGGGGTCCGGGAATCTTCCTGGCCTTATCGGCCATTTCTGGATAATCTGGGGGTTCGCCATTTTCCGGGGTCCCCAGCGGGCCCCATTTCCCAACGAGAGGGCCGGACCCCCGGCCAGGTAGGAGGACAGACATGACCACCGAACCGATCATCACCCTCGCCAAGCGCGAAACCACCGGCAAGGTCTCCAACAACGCCCTGCGCAATGCCGGCATGATCCCGGCCGTGATCTACGGCCTGAGCGAGCCCCCCGTCGCCGTCTCCATCAGCCCGAAGGTCGTCGCCCGCATCATCGCGAGCGAGAGCGGCCTGAACTCCCTGATCCACGTGCAGCGCGAAGGCACCGAGATCAAGCGCCACGTCATCATCAAGGACATCCAGCGCCACCCCGTCACCGGCCGCCTCAGCCACGTGGACTTCATGCGGGTCGACCCCGACATCCGCGTGCGCGTCAAGGTGCCCCTCGTCCTCAAGGGCGTCGCCGCGGGCGTCAAGGAAGGCGGCATCCTGGACTTCACCCACCGCGAGATCGAAGTGGAGTGCCTGCCCAGCTTCATCCCCTCCGGCGTGCCGGTGGACATCACGGGCCTGCAGATCGGCGATTCCCTGCGCGTGGACCAGATCACCCTGGAAAGCCACCTCACCCTCCGCGGGGACGCGCACAACGTGATCTGCTCCGTCCTGGGCAAGAAGGCCGAGGAGGAGGTCCCCGCCGAGGCCGCCGCCGCCGTCCCCGCCAAGGCCGCTCCCGCCGCCAAGGGCAAGAAGTAGCATTCATTTCCCAGCACGAAGGGCGGGTCCTCCAGGGACCCGCCCTTCCCTTGTCAGGACCGGCCATGTGGACCCTCGTGCCCCTGGGCAACCCCGGCGACGAATACGCCCCCACCCGCCACAACCTGGGGCGGCTCATGCTCCAGCGCTGGATGGCGGACCGCTGCCCCGGCGCGGGGGTCCAGCAGCGGCTCCGGACCGGCACCGTGTATCGCCTGCGGGAGCCCTTCCTCGCCCTGGTGCCCGGCACCTACATGAACCTCAGCGGCCAGGCCTGCGCCGAGGCCGCGGCGGCGGGCTTCGCCCCGGCGCGGATGATCCTGCTCCACGACGACAAGGACCTCCCCCTGGGCGTGGGGCGCTTCCGGCCCTCGGGCAGCGACGGCGGCCACAACGGCCTGAAGTCGGTCTTCGCCAGCCTGGGCACCCAGGACGTGTTCCGCCTGCGCCTGGGCATCGGCCCCGTCCAGCGCCCCCTGGTGGACTTCGTCCTGGGCGCCTGGACGGAAGGCGAGTGGGCCCGCATCGAGGCCATGGACGCCCCCTTCGCCCGCTTCATGGACCTCCTGGCCGGCACCGGCGCGCCGGAGACCCTGGCCACCACCGTCAACGCCGAGACCTTCTGGCTGCCGCCTCCGGCAATTGCTCCTTGAGTCGGAAGGGCTTTCCTGAGATGCTGATCTTTCGCGTCCCCGAGCCTTTTGGGGACCTCCTTGCTCCGGGGTCGTTCCGGGGCTTCACATCCACAAGGAGGAATGATGCGTCGCTATGAGACCATCTTCATCGCCTCCCCCACGTTGACGGATGAACAGGCTGAAGAGCTGATCCGCAACTTCGAGGGAATCATTGCCGAGCAGGGTGGCGAACTGCTCAAGACCGAAAAGTGGGGCCGCAAGAAGCTGGCCTACGAAGTGCAGAAGTTCAGCGAGGGCTACTACACGCTCTTCGACATCAACGTCGACAAGAACGTGGGCCTCATCGCCGAGCTCGAGCGCCGCTTCCGCAACCACGAATCCGTGATCAAGTACATGTCCGTGCGCATGGACGAGCAGACCAAGGCCGCCGAGCGGCAGAAGGTCCGTTACGAGCGCGAAGGCCGCCGCAAGGCCCAGGCCGGGATCAAGGAACGTTCCCTTGAAGAGGTGATGGGATGAAGCGCAAGGCTGATGCAAAAGGCAAGCCCAAGAAGAAGAAGGCTTTTGGAGGAAGGCGCTCCAAGTTCTGCAAGTTCTGCGTCGAGAAGTCCACGTTCATCGACTACAAGGACATGAAGACCCTCACCGGGTTCACCCCCGAGCGCGGCAAGGTCCTGCCCCGCCGCACCAGCGGCGTCTGCGCCCTGCACCAGCGCATGCTGGTCGAGGCCATCAAGCGCGCCCGCAACATCGCGCTGCTGCCCTTCGCCACGGACTAGCACGAACCGGTCCGCCAGTTCTTCGGGCGCCCCCAGGGGCGCCCGATCTGTATTTATACCTATCATTATGAATTTGGTAGGATGATATCCCAACCCGGATATCGTGAATGCCATCCGTTCCCATCTCCGCCAAGCCCATGGAGTCCCCCATGCACGCCTTGAACAACCTTCGGATGGCCAGGAAACTCTTCGGCAGCTTCGTCCTCACCGCCCTGCTGCTGCTGGCGGTCGGCCTGCTCGGGATGGCCCGCCTGTCCTCGGCGAGGACCGCCAGCGATGATCTGTTCAACCACTACACCCAGCCCCTGGGGCAGCTGATCGACACCATCCAGGCTTTCGAGCAGAACCAGTCCCTGGTGCGGGACGTGGTCCTGCTGGACCGGAAGGAGGCGATGGCCCTGGCCTCGAGCCAGGTGGAGCGCAACTTCACGTCCATCGACAAGTCCCTGGACGAAGTGGAGCGGACCCTGGTCTCCGAGCGGGGGCGGGAGACCCTGGCCAAGGCCCGCAAGAGCCTCGCCCAGGACCGGATCGCCCAGCGGGAAGTCATCGCCCTGGCCATGGACGGCAAGCGCAATGAAGCCCTCGCAGCCCTGCGCGGCCCCGGCGCCGAGGCCTCCGCGGCCGCTTCGGCGGCCCTGGCCTCCATCAAGGAACAGAAGGTGGCCCTGGCCGCCGACCTGGGCAAGGCCAACGCCGCACAGGCCGGAACCGCCAGCCTGGTCATGGGCCTCACGGTCCTCCTGGGGGTCGGCCTGGCCCTGATCATGGGCCTGGTCCTGACCCGGAGCATCACCGGGCCCCTGGCCGAGGGCCTCGCGATGCTTGGCGGCATGGGCCGGGGGCACCTGGGCCGGCGCCTGCGCATGGACCGCAAGGACGAGCTCGGGGCGCTGGCCGACGGGCTCGACGCCTTCGCCGACGACCTGCAGGGCAAGGTGGTGGCCGTCCTGGGGCGGATCGCTGCCGGCAACCTGGATGACCAGGTGATCGTGAAGGACGCCCAGGACGAGATCCTGCCGGCGGTGAAGGCCATCCTGGACGCCCAGCGGGGCCTCATCGAGGAGATGAACCGGATGAGCGCGCTGCACGACGCCGGGGAGATCGATGCCGCGATCCCCGCCGACCGGTTCCAGGGCGCCTACCGCACCATGGCTGAGGGGGTCAACACCATGGTCTTCGGCCACATCGCCGTCAAGAAGAAGGCCATGGCCTGCGTGGCGGGCCTGGCCGCCGGCGACCTGGACACGCCGCTGGAAGCGTTCCCCGGCAAGAAGGCCTTCATCAACGCGCACATCGAGAAGCTGAGGCACCGGCTCAAGGCCCTGGTGGAGGACGCCAACCTGCTCAGCC
>Ga0316222_1002060_pt1 | contig 22516 bp, 18 predicted proteins | sample TBH18011metaG_FD_206008 | JGI IMG/M metagenome (GOLD analysis project Ga0316222, IMG submission 206008) | Freshwater microbial communities from Trout Bog Lake, Wisconsin, USA - TBH18011 | ecosystem: Environmental > Aquatic > Freshwater > Lake > Hypolimnion/Profundal zone | place: USA: Wisconsin... | reverse complement strand
TTGGCGCTGATCGGGCTCAGCTCGTTCGCCCGCCTGCTGTGCCACCGCTTCCGGGATGTCACCTGGGCCTGCGCGGTGCTCGCAGCCGTCGCCCTGGCGCTGTGGATCGCCGGGCCAGCGCTGCACGCCCTCGGCAACTGGAATCTGTTGCTGTTCTTCGTGATCCTGCTCGGCTGCGCCGTGATGGCCGGCCTGCCGATCGCCTTCGGTTTCGCCCTGGCCACCATCGCCTATCTGCTCACCGTCACCAGCACGCCGCTGGCCATCGTGGTCGGGCGGATGGACGAGGGCATGAGCTCGCTGATCCTGCTGGCGGTGCCGCTGTTCGTGCTGCTGGGACAGTTGATGGAGATGGCCGGGCTGGCGCGGGTTCTCGTCGGCTTCCTGGCCGCCCTCGTCGGCCACGTCCGCGCCGGGCTGTCCTACACGCTGATCGGCGCCATCCTGCTGGTGTCCGGCATCAGCGGCTCGAAAACCGCCGATATGGCAGCGGTCGCCCCGGTGCTGTTTCCGGAGATGAAGAAGCGCGGCGCCGATGAGGGCGAGTTGATTGCCCTGCTCGCCGCCTCCGGCGCGATGAGCGAGACCATCCCGCCGTCCATCGTGCTCATCGTCATCGGCTCGGTCACGTCGGTGTCGATCTCTGGCCTGTTCACGGCCGGACTGCTGCCCGGCATTTTTCTCGCCCTCGTGCTCGCCCTGATGGCGCGGCGCTCGGCCGGGCGGGAAAACCTGGCACAGGTCAAGCGCGCACCGCGCAAGGAGGTCGGCCGCGCCTTCATCGTCGCCATTCCCGCCTTGCTGCTGCCGTTCCTGATCCGCGGCGCCGTGGTTGGCGGCATCGCCACCGCCACCGAGGTTTCCACCATCGGCGTTGCCTACACCATCGCCATCGGCCTGCTGGTCTACCGGCAGTTCGACTGGAAGCGCGTCTATCCGATGCTGGTGGACACCGCGACATTGTCCGGCGCCATCTTGCTGATCGTCGGCGGCGCCACGGCAATGGCATGGGCGCTGACCCAATCCGGTTTCTCGCACGCGCTGGTCGCTTTCATGATCGGTCTCCCTGGCGGGAAAATGAGCTTCCTGGCGATCTCCATCGTGGTGTTCGCCGTGCTTGGATCGGTGCTGGAGGGCATCCCGGCGATGGTGCTGTTCGGCCCGCTGCTGTTCCCCGCCGCCCAGCAGCTCGGTGTGAACGAGCTGCATTATTCGGTGGTGGTGATCCTGGCGATGGGCATCGGCCTGTTCGCCCCGCCGTTCGGACTTGGCTACTACGCCGCCTGCATCATCGGCCGCGTGCCGCCTGAGGTCGGACTGAAGCGCATCTGGCCATACCTGGGCGCGCTGACTGTCGGCATCGTCATCATCGCACTGGTTCCCTGGCTATCCACCGGGCTGGTTCCCGCCCCCTGACCAACCCTTTCTGAAGAAGGTAAAATCATGAATCTTTTCCCCATGCTCGGCGCACGCGCCGAGGCAGGCCGGCCGATCCGCGTCGGTTTGATTGGCGCCGGCAAGTTCGGCTCGATGGTGCTGGCCCAGGCCCAGCGCATTCCCGGCCTGCACGTGGTCGGCGTCGCCGATCTCGATGTCGGCAAGGCCCGCGCCTCGCTGCACCGCGTCGGCTGGCCCGCCGAGCGCTATGCGGCAACATCGCTGGACGACGCCATGAAGACCGGCGCCACCTGCGTGCTGGATGACGCCGGCAAGCTCGCCGCCCACCCCGGCATCGAGTGCATCATCGAAGCCACCGGCCACCCGATCGCCGGCATCCGCCACGGCCTCGCCGCCATCGAGGGCGGCAAACACGTGGTGATGGTCAACGTCGAGGCCGACGTGCTCTGCGGCCCGCTGCTGGCGGCGAAGGCCAAGGCCAAGGGTCTGGTCTATTCGATGGCCTACGGCGACCAGCCGGCGCTGATCTGCGAGCTGGTGGACTGGGCGCGCTCCTGCGGCTTTGAGCTGACCTCGGCCGGCAAGGGCATGAACTTCGAGCCGCGCTACCGCTATTCCACGCCGGAGACGGTGTGGGGCTTCTTCGGCTGGTCCGAGGAGCAGGTCGCCGCCGGCGACTTCAACCCGAAGATGTACAACAGCTTCACCGACGGCACCAAGGCCGCCATCGAAATGGCCGCCGTCGCCAACGGCACCGGCCTCGATTGCCCCGATGACGGCCTGGCCTTCCCGCCCGCCGGCCTGCACGACCTCGCCCGGGTGTTCCGCCCGGCCGCCGACGGTGGCCGCCTGGCCCGCTCCGGCCTGCTCGACATCGCCGCCAGCCAGGAGCCGGATGGCCGCGAGGTGTTGAACAACATCCGCTACGGCGTGTTCGTCACCTTCAAGGCGCGCGATGAATACGCCCGCGCCTGCTTTGCCCAGTATGGCCTGCTGACCGACCCGTCCGGCTGGTATGCCTCGATGTGGCGGCCGTTCCACATGATCGGCCTGGAAACCAGCATCAGCGTGCTGTCCGCCGTGCTGCGCAACGAGCCCACCGGATGTTCCAAGGAGTTCCGCGGCGATGCGGTGGCGACGGCGAAGAAAGACCTCAAGCCCGGCGACATGCTGGACGGCGAGGGCGGCTTCGCGGTGTGGGCCAATGCCATTCCGGCCACCCGCAGCCTGGCCCTGCGCGCGCTGCCGATCGGGCTTGCCGGCAACGTGCGGGTGAAGCGGGCGGTGGCGAAGGATACCATCGTGTCGTTCGACGATGTCGAGATCACCAACGACCTCGACGTGCTGGCGCTGCGGCAGGACATGGAAGGCACCGCGCGTAAGATGGCAGCGGAATAAGCAAGAAAGAAAGGCCTTCTTTTCTGAAGAAAAGAAGCAAAAGACTTTTATACGCTTGCGCGGAACCATCCGGAAAAATCCGCGCAAGCGTATGAAGTTTTTTGGTTCTTTTGTTCACAAAAGAACTTCTTACCTGCCTAATTCTCTATCAACTGCTCCAGCCGATCCAGCATCCGCAATCCCACCGCACGGTTGCCATGGCTGAGCATCACATCGCTCTGCCCCTTGCGGGCGATGGCCCGGCCAAGCGCCGGGTTCTTCAAAATCGGCGCCAGCAGCGCGTACGCGTGATCCACATCCGGCTCGGCCCAGCTCTGGCCCTGCCAATGCGGATAGTCGCCATCCTTCAGCGCCACCAGGTCGCTGCGTACCGCCAGGCCGTTGCTGGCGTTCAGAAAATCGGTGTTGCCAGACCAATCGGTGCCCATCGCCAGCCGCCCCAGCGCCATCGCCTCGCCAAGGCCACGGCCGAAGCCCTCGGCGCGGTGCAGCGAGACGAAGCAGTCACACGAAGCGATCAGGCTGCGCACGCCGAGCGTGTCCAGCGGTGTTGCGATCACCTGCACCCGGCCGGCCACGCCGTGCGTCGCCGACCACTCGCGCGCCCAGGCTTCGGCGCCGCGCTCGCCCTGCTTGGCCTTCAGCACCAGTTGCACGTCGGCATAGGGATCGGCGGCGCGGATGCGCTCGAACAGCGCCAGCACCGCCTCGGGGTTCTTGCGGCTGGCGTAGGACGACAGGTCGAAGAAGTTCAGCAGCACATAGGCGCTCTCGCGGATGCCGAAATGCCGACGCGGCAGCAGCGGGCCCGGCAGCGGCTCGATGGCCTGGCCGATCAGGGTACTGTCGATGCCCGACGCCTTCAGGCTGGCCTGGATGAAGCTGGACAGCGCCCACACCTCATCGAACAGCCGCAGCTTTTCCGCCCATTCCAGCGGATAGGCCGGCAGCTCCCAGGCGGGCACGATGATGTTATAGCCGTCCGCCAACACGCCGCCTCGGGCCTCGAACGCCGCGAATACCGCATCCACCTCATCGCCATTGACGTGAAAGATGCGAACACCTGCCGGTGGCTCGCGGATTTCACGGGTGCCGATGATCGTCTCATGCCCGGCATCGGTGCGCGCCGCGTAGCGGAAGATGTCGAGCACGCCGTGGTGCAGGTTCAGCGCCGAGAGTGCTGAGATGTGGCTGCGCATCTGCTCGCCCATGCCGATCGGCGCCCAGGGATGGCCGATCAGGGTGATCGGCACGCTGTCGAGCGGGCCGGACAGACGGGGTTTTTCCAGGATCTCGCTCATGCCACCCGCTTTGCTTCTAGGGCGCCGCGCAGGGCTTCCAGCCAGCGGTGGCCGTAGCCGGTATCCGGCTCCAGATGCGCGCCCTCCGCCCATTCGTTCCAGGCGTTGACGAACAGCAGCCGGTGATCGCCATCGTGAAAGGCGCGGATTTCCTCGATCTTCTCCTCAACATAGACCCGGAATGCTTCCGGTGAGGCGCGATCGAAGCTGCTGCCGTAGTCCGGCTGCCGCGCGGTGTTGTCCCAGCTTGGGAACACCGCCGGGTAGCGCACATACGGCACGCTGTCGCGCGTCGAGAAACCCAGCACGGTCTCCGGATAGTCGTAGCGATAGCCGGCCCAGCCGTCCTTGATGACGTCGGGGCTGTCGGTGCAGGCGATGGCGCGGCCGTGCGGCGGGAATTCCACGCAGGCGTCAAAGCCGAGATCGGCCGGGCGCACATTGGCGTCCACCGCCTCCATGCTCTCCACGTAGACCAGATGCACGCCGGGGAAGCCGGCGTTGGCGAACCCAGCGCGGCAGGTGGCGGCGAAGGCCTTGGGGTCGGGTATCTTCAAGGGACGATAAACCAGCACCAGCGGCTTGCCATCGACGGTGATCGCCCGCGGGTCTGACGCATGTTCGACGAAATCAGCGACGATCGAGGACAGCGTGGCGTCGTCGTAGCTCTGTTCCACCAGCATCTCGCGGGTGCCGCCGTCCCAGTGGCGGGTCCAGTTCTCGTTGGCCCAGCACAGGCAGAACCGCATGGCGATGTCCGGGTTGGCGCGCAGCACGTCGAGCGGGCGGTGCAGCAGGCGGCGGCTGCCGAAATTGTAGTAGTAGAACACCATGCCCTCCACGCCGTAGCGCGCAGCCAGGCCGGCCTGCGCCGCCAGGGTTTCCGCCAGTCGCAGATCGTAGAACCCGAGATCGGTCGGCAGATGCGGCTGATAGTGTCCCACGTAGCTGGGCTGGGCCTTGGACACGTTGGTCCATTCGGTGAACCCCACGCCCCACCACAGGTCGTTCTCCGGCGACGGATGGAACTGCGGCAGATAGAACGCCAGCACGCGGACATCATCCAATTTGCGGATCATGTCGCCCCAGCGCTCGACCAGCTTGTGCTGGTTGCGGGCGATGCCGCGCAGCTTGCGGGCGATGCTGTCGCGGTTGTTGGACACGCTGAGGTGATGCACCACCACCGCCTGGTGCACATAGCGAACGCGATAGCCGGCGGCGCGCAACCGCAGGCAGAGATCGACATCCTCGCAATAGGCCGGGCGGAACACTTCGTCGAACAGCGTTTTTCCAACCAGCACGCGGCGCACCATCAGCGCGGCGCCGGAGCAGTACGACACGTCGCGATCCCGGTTGAAGCCACCCTCGGCGGGGTCGGCGAACAGCCCGACCATGCCAGACTCGCCGTTCGGGCGCACGAAGCAGCCGGCCTCCTGCAGCCGTCCGTTCGGATACAGCAGCTTCGGCCCGACCGCGCCGATACCGAGATCGCCGTCCAGCACCGCCATCATTTGCTGGATGGCCCCCGGCATAACCTGGGTATCGTTGTTCAGCAGCAGCACATACTCGCCCCGGCACTTCGCGAAGGCGGCGTTGCACGACAGCAGGAAGCCGAGGTTCTCGGCATGCCTGATCACCACGAGATTGCGGACCCGGGCGAGCCTGAGCATGTCCGGATCAGTGGAGGCGTCGTCGGCCACGACGATCTCGACACGGCTGTCCAACCCTGCGGCGGCCAGCGCCATCAGGCATTCCACGGTGACGTCGAATTCGTTGTAGACGGGGATCAGCACCGACAGCCGCGGCCGTTTCGGCCTGGCGAAGGCCAGCGTCGCCACATCGTCCACCGGCGAGGCGCTGCGGATCAGCGGCGGCGGGCTGACATCGACGGCGTCCTTGCGGATCTGCCGCGCCACCGCAAGCCTGGCCCGCATGTCGGCATCGGCGGCCAGCAGCGCATCCGCCTCGCACGGAAGCTTGCGCCCCACCGGCACCGAGCGCACCGGCAGCCCACCGCCTTGCGGCACCGGCTTCTCGGCGGTGGCCTGGCGGCCCTCGGGGCGGCCATAGGCGAGATAGTGCAGCAGCGGCGGCATATTGGAATCAGCGACGTCGGTATAGCGCCTGCGATACAGCGCGGAATCGAAATCCGGTCCGGGCTGGCGGCCCTCGCTGTCGCCGAGAATGATAAAATGCCGCACCGAAGTCAGCAGATCCGGCGGCACATCGGCGTTGGCGGCGAGATACCAGGCGGGATCAAGCCAGGGGTTCGGCTTGCGCCCGGTGTAGGCGCCGGTGGTCAGGAAATGCCGGAGCATGCCGCCTTCCGGCGGGGCGCCGCCATCGGGGCCGGCGAATTGGCTGGCATAGAAATCGAGATCAAAATAAGGGCCGGGCGCTGCCAGGTCGTAGTCGAGCAGGTCCATCAACCCTTCGATCCCCGGGGGATCACCGAGGATCAGCGGATCGGAGGAGGCGACAAAACGCAGATCGATCAACGGATGCGGCGCGCGCAGCTCGAGGATGCCGACCTCCAGGAAATGCAGCAGCGGGTCCTCACCCTCGGCGAGCGCATCCGCATTCAACAGGCTGTAGTAGCCGGGGTCGAAGAACAACGACACCTGCGGCCGCGCCGCCACCGGCAGCCGCAGATAAGCCATGACCGCATTCAGATCGGCGCGTGGCCCACCGACGCGGCTGCGAAACAGCTCCTCGGAGACGAACCGGGTGCACAACAAGCGGTGTGCGCGCATCAGCTCGTTTTTCACGCCGGATCCTGTGCTGAAGCAGCGAGGACGCCCCTCGCCGTCGTCGTAGTTAAAGCAGTTTCGCCGCGTGGCTAATAGCCTCGGGCGATGTCGAACCGGTTGGGCATCGCCTCGCCGCGCTCGAACGCCGCGAGGTTGCGCAGGAAGATCTGCAGGCTGTGCCTCGCATAGGTGGCGGGATCGTCAGCCGCCACATGCGGCGTGATGACCAGGTTGCGCGTGGTCCAGAGACGATGTCCGGCCGGGATCGGCTCGGGCACGAACACATCGAGCACAGCACCACCGAGGTGGCCGGCGTCGAGCAGATCGCACAGCGCGTCCTGCTCCAGCAGCGCGCCGCGGCCGATGTTGATCACCCCGGCCCCCACCGGCAGCAATTCCAGCCGGCGACGATCGATCATGCCGCGGGTTTGCGGTGTCAGCGGCGCCGCCAGCAGCAGGAAGTCGGTTTGCGGCAGCACGCTGTCGAGCCCGTCGGCCGTCACCACGGCGTCGAAATCCGGATGATCAACCGCGCGGGTGCGCACGCCGGTGGCGCGCATGCCGAACAGCCGCGCCAGCCGTGCTGCCGACGAGCCGAGGTCGCCAGTGCCAACCACCGTCAGATGACGGCCGGCCAGCACCGAGGCATAGTGCTTCTCCCAGCGCCCGGCGTGCTGGGCCGCGATCATCTGCGGCATCTTGCCGGCGAGCATCAGCAGCGCCATCGCCGCGTATTCACCGGCGCGCGCCCCGTGCACGCCGCGATTGTTCAGCAGCGCCACGCCATCCGGCAGCCAGTCGAACGGCGCCAGCCGGTCCAGCCCGGCCGAGGCGCAGAAGATCATTTTCAGCTTCGGCGCAGGGCAGGGGTAATACGCCTTCAGCGCCGCCGTTGCCGTCAGCAGCACATCCGCCTCGGCGAGCCCGGCGTGAAACGCCGCTTCGGTCTCGCCAAAGCTGACATCGCCTGGGCCATCGGCCGCCGCCCACATCGCCGGGGTGATGGCGAACGCCGGGTCATCGGGGGTGTTCTGCACATGTATCCGCATCAGCCAATGGCTCCCGTCAGATCCGCCAGCAACACCGCTGCCGCCTGCGCCACGTTCAGGCTCTGCACCCGACCGCTGCCGGCGATCCGCACATGGCGGCGGCAGGCTTCCATCACAGCCGGCGACACGCCGTTCTCCTCATTGCCAAGCACCAGCGCAATCGGCCGGTCGCGCGGCAATTCGCGCGTCGGCACCGCCTCACGGCTCAACGACGCCGCCACGGTGCGGTAATGGCCATCGAGGTTGGCGAGGATGTTCGGCAGGTTGCGCGAGCGGTAGATGTCGATCATCTCAAGCCCGCCCTCCGCGGTGCGATAGGCGGCATCGGACGGCATCGCGTCACCGGCGCCTTCGCTCAATAGCATCGCATCCACCCCGAAGAACGCCGCCGAACGGGCGATGGCGCCGAGGTTGTGCGGATTGCCGATGCCGTCGAGCACCAGCAGCAGCTTCACCTTCGGCGGCTGCAGCACGTCGAAGATCACCGGAATCCGTGCCCGCGCCACCGCCACCATGCCGCCGTGGTGCGGCGTGCCGGCGATCTTTTCCAGCTCGTCCGCCTCCACCATGCGGTAGGGCTTGCGCGCCGCAGCCAGGATTGAGCAGTGCGGACCGGCGGCGGCGCGCAGCCCTTCGGCATAGAACAGCCGCAGCACGGCCTCGGGCCGACGGCGGAACAGGGCATCGACCGGTTTCAGGCCGCAGATGGTGTCAGTTTTCATGTCCCCGGCTTCCGCTGCCAGGGCAGCGCTGTCAACCAGGATCTCCATATCATCCGCACGCCTGCAACTGGCATACATCGCCCATGAACATTCCGATCCTTTACGCCGACCAGAATTTCGTCGTGCTGAACAAGCCGGCCGGCCTCGCCGTGCACCCCGGCCCCGCCGGCGGGCCGAGCGTGGAGGATTGTTTTGCTGAATTGTCACGCCGCAAGGATGGTCCCTGGCTGGCGCATCGGCTGGACAGCGAGACCGCCGGATGCCTGCTGGTGGCGCTGCGCAAGCAAAAGCTGCTGGCGGCGCAGGCGGCCTTCGCGGCGGGATTGGTGCGTAAAACCTATTGGGCGGTGGTATCAGGCGGGCCGGCCGAGGCATCCGGCACCATCAACGCCCCGCTTGCCAAGCACACCGCGCGCAGCGGTTGGCGCATGCAGGTCGATGCCGCCGGCCAGCGCGCGGAGACCGCCTGGAAAGTGCTCGGCCGCAGCGCCACGCTGACCTGGCTGGAGTTGACGCCGCGCACCGGGCGAACCCACCAGCTTCGCGTGCACTGCGCGCATCTGGGATGGCCGATCCTCGGCGACACGCTCTACGGCACACCCGGCCCCGGCCTGCATCTGTTGGCGCGCTCGCTGGAAGTGCCGCTGGAGCCGCCGATTGCGGCCACCGCACCGCCACCACCGGCCATGCACGCCGCGTTGAAAGCCTGCGGCTGGATCAGCCCAGCATGAACCAGCAGCGAAACACCATCGTCTCGATCCAGGTCTGACGCACCAGGCCGGCGATCCGCAGCGCCTTCATCCGCCGCGGCCCACCGCAGCGCAGCGCGGCATCGATCTGGGCCACTTCCGCGCGCGCCTGCGCCGTCATCAACTGCGGCTGGGCCATCAACGCCGTCACATTCTGCCGCAGCACCGACATGAACAGCCGCGGCCCGCGCCGCAACGCCGCCAGCCCGCGCGCCGTCAACGACGCCGGGGCGCCGACGATGTTGCCGCCATGCTGGCGATACAGCACCACCGGTTCCGGATCGCGCAACAGCCGGCCACCGGCGGCGGTCACCACCAGGTAGCACCACCAATCATGCATGGTCGCCGACGACGGCGTGCTGGATGCCACCAACTGGGCCGCACAGCGGTTCAGCATCACCGTGCATCCGGTCGCGACGTTCTGGGTCAGCGATGCCGGAAACCCGACTTCGCCACAGGCCAGCGCTGACTCGCCAATCCGGTTCAATTCGGCGTCCACCAGGATCTGACGGGCGCAATACAGCACCGGCTCGTCAGAGCGCGCGGTGGCCAACGCCGCAAGTCCACGCTGCAGCTTGTTCGGCAGCCAATAATCGTCCTGATCCGCGAAAGCCACTGCGTCTGCGGAGGCGAGGTCATCGGCCACCGCCCGCAGCAGGGCATGAAAGCTGGCGGCGGGGCCGAGGTTGCAACGCGGCCCCGGCAACTCCACGCATCGCCCCTGGCCGGCCCGCGCCGCGAATTCCGCCATCACAGCCACGGTCTGATCGCTGGACCCGTCGTCGCGCCAATACAGCACCCAGTGCTCATGGGTCTGCTGCAGCAGGCTTTCGAGTTGGTCGTGCAGAAACCGTGCGCCGTTGAAGGTCGACAACAAAATCGCAACACGCTGTTCGGGTGGACGAAAAAGCATCGTTGGTCCCTGCGGCCTTCCTGCTCAGTCCCAGCTCCGCCACTGGCGATCATCTCACCGCCGCCGTCGGCTGCATCCGCGCGCGAACCCAGGTCGATGGCCCTGTAGTGTCGGGACCCGACGCCCCTTGGTATCAGACGGCGAATGGCGACGTCCAGAATATCACGTAATCAAGACAAAAAAATATCAATGACACTGTTGCGGCAACACGTTTTGTTCAAGCATCGAGCCAACCCAGCCCGCTGGCATCATCCCAGCAAGGTTGCAATGGTGCGTTGCAGGCTTTGCTCCCAGGGCGGCAAACGCAGGTTGAACACCCGTTCCAGCGCCCCGCCATCCAGTCGTGAATCCGCAGGGCGGCGGGCTGGCGTCGGCCAATCCGCCGTGGTGATCGCTTCTATCTCCGGCACCGGATGGCCATATCGCGCGGCAAAGGTAAATATTGATTGAGCAAAACCATGCCAACTCGTCGTGCCGGTTCCGGTCGCGTGATACACGCCCCTCAGCTCGTCATTCCAACCACCAAGCTCAATTCTTGCCGCGATTGCCAGAATGGCCTGGGCAAGATCTTCGGCATTGGTGGGGTTGCCGATCTGATCAGCGACCACCCGCAGCTTCGGCATGCGTTTGGCGGCATTCAGCATGGTCAGCACGAAGTTTTTACCCTCGGCCGCGTAAACCCAGGACGTCCGCAGCACCACCGTGCGCGGATTGATGGCGAGCACCGCGCGCTCGCCGGCGAGCTTGCTGGCGCCGTAGACGCTGGCCGGATTGGGCGTGTCGGTCTCCAGATACGCCGCACCCTTGCTGCCGTCGAACACGTAGTCGGTGGAGATATGGATCAGCGCGATGTCGTGCGCGGCTGCGTATTCCGCCAGCAGCTTCGGGCCGAGGTGATTGGCGCGGTCTGCCGCCTCGCTTTCGGCGCGATCGACGGCGGTGTAGGCGGCGGCGTTGATGATCATCCGCGGCGCCAGTGCCGCGAGCGTGGCCGGAATGGCGTCCAGGTCGTCGAAATCCAGCACCGGCCGGCCGATCCGCAGCAGGCCCATGCCAGCGCCCTGCGCATCCAGGCAGCGCGCGAGCTGGCCGGTGCCGCCGGTGACCAGGATCGGGCCTTCGGTCAAAACCGGTACCACGGATCGCACTCGGACAGACGCGGCAGTTCCTGGTCCTTGTCGGACACGATCGCCTCGCCCGGCGCCATCGGCCACGGCAAGGCCAGCCCGGGATCGTTCCACAACACGCCGCGCTCAGCGCCGCGATCGTACGGCGCGTTCACCTTGTAGAGCACGTCGGTATCGGCTTCGAGCGCCATGAAGCCATGCAGGAAGCCGCCCGGCACCCACAACTGGGCGCCGTTCTCAGCACTCAGGATCGCCGCCACATGCTGGCCGTAGGTGGGCGAACCCACGCGGATATCGACCGCGACATCCCAGATCGACCCGCTGAGCACCCGCACCAGCTTGCCCTGCACGTTCGGCGCGATCTGGCAGTGCAGCCCGCGCACCACGCCCTTCGCGGAGCGGCTTTGATTGTCCTGGATGAAATTCTCGTCCAGCCCGATCGCCGCGAACTTGCTCGCGGTGTAGACCTCGGAAAAGAACCCGCGCGAGTCCGCATAGCGCGGCGGGGTGATCAGCATCACCTCCGGAATCGCCAGACGTTCAACCTTCATCAGTGGCCACCGTCGGCAAGCAGCATCAACACCCGGCCCAGCTCGGTCTTGCCCAAGGCGCGGGCGTGAGCGCGCAGGGTGGGCGCATCGATCCAACCCATGCGAAACGCCACTTCCTCCGGGCAGCCGACCAGCATGCCCTGGCGCGACTGGATGGTCTGCACGAAGGTGCCGGCCTGCATCAGGCTGTCCGGCGTGCCGGCATCGAGCCAGGCGCAGCCACGGCCGAGCTTTTGCACATGCAGCTTGCCGGCTTCCATATACATCCGGTTGAGATCGGTGATCTCCAGCTCGCCCCGCGCCGACGGCTTCACCGCGGCCGCCATCTCGGTGACGGTGCTGTCGTAGAAATACAGCCCGATCACCGCCCAGTTCGACGCCGGAGACGCCGGCTTCTCGACGATATCGATGGCGCGGCCCTCGGCATTCATCGTCACCACGCCGTAGCGCTCGGGATCGGCCACATGATAGGCGAACACCGAAGCGCCATCGTCGCGCCGGGCGGCTTCCTGTAGCTGCACCGACAGATGATCGCCGAACACCAGGTTGTCGCCGAGCGCCAGCGCGCAGGCCTCACCGGCCAGCCAGTCGCGGGCGATGTGGAATGCCTGCGCCAGGCCTTCCGGCCGCGGCTGCACGGCGTAGGTGAACGTCACCCCAATCCTTGCGCCGTCGCCGAGCAGCCGGCGGAACTGCGGCAGATCGTCCGGCGTGGAGATGATCATGATCTCGCGGATGCCGGCGAGCATCAGCACCGACAGCGGGTAGTAGATCATCGGCTTGTCGTAGACCGGCAGCAGCTGCTTGCTGGTCGCCTGCGTCATCGGGTGCAGCCGGGTGCCGGAACCGCCGGCGAGGATGATGCCCTTCATGCGGCGGATCCCTGTGTCTGGCCCAGCCGCTGGCCGGAGTACTTCTTGGCGCGCACGCCTTCCCACCAGCTGCGGTTGGCGAGGTACCAGTCGATGGTCTTGCCCAGCCCCGCCTCGAAATCGTGCGGCGCCTTCCACGACAGGGCTGCTTCGGTCACCGACGGGTCGATCTCATAGCGGAAATCGTGGCCGGGACGGTCGCTCACGAAGCGGATCAGCCGGCTGCGCGGGCCGGCGGGATCGGGCACCCGCGCATCCAGCGCCGCACAAATGGCGTGCACCACTTGCAGATTGGTGCGCGGCTGGCGGGCGCTGATGGCGTAGGTGGCACCGATCTCGCCGATCTCCAGCACCCGGGTCAGCGCCACCGCGTGATCGTCCACATACAACCAGTCGCGCATGTTGGAGCCGTCGCCGTAGACCGGCAGCTCGCGGCCTTCAAGCGCGTTCAGCGTCACCAGCGGGATCAGCTTCTCGGGGAACTGCCACAGACCGTAGTTGTTGGCGGTGTTGCTGACGATGGTCGGCAAGCCATAGGTGTGATGCCAGGCGCGCACCAGATGATCGGACGCCGCCTTGCTGGCCGAATACGGGCTGCGCGGATCATACGGGGTGTTTTCGGTGAACGGCGGATCGTTCGGGCCGAGGGCGCCGAACACTTCGTCCGTGGACACATGGTGGAAACGGAAGGCCGCCTTGCGATCGGCCGGCAGCGCGGCCCAATACTCACGGGCGGCGTCGAGCAGCGTGTAGGTGCCCACCACATTGCTCTGGATGAACGGTCCTGGCCCGTCGATTGAACGATCCACATGGGTTTCGGCGGCCAGATGCATCACCGCATCCGGCTGATGGGTGGCGAACGCCGCCCGCATCGCGGCGGCATCGGCGATATCGGCGCGCAGCAGCAGGTGGCGCGGGCTGGAACCCGCTTCCTCCAGCGCCTCTTCCGAGGCGGCGTAGGTCATTTTATCGATGTTGACGATTTGGTGATCCGTCTTGCGGATCATGTGGCGGATCACCGCTGAGCCGATGAAACCACAGCCGCCAGTCACAAAAATCCGCATCAAATCCTCTTCATCGCCCCATTGGCGCGGCAAAATGCCATTTGTTGCGGGCGCGGGCAATGCACGACGCCGCCATCCGGTATGACACTTATTCTGTCGGCGAATGCCCGGTCGGGCCTGCGGCAATCCGTCTATAGCCGGACGCGGCCAGCCGGCGTTACAATATTCCAATCGGCCGCGCCGCCGAGACGGAGGATGCCTTGCAACCAGTCCAAAACCGCGAGCTGTCCGGTGCGAGCCACCGCTCATGATCCCGGGCCTCAGCAATTCTGTCGCTGAGCGGCTCGGCGATGTCCTGGTCCCTCGCGTCACCGCGATCACCGCAAACGACCTGGCGAACCTGCCGTTCGTGATGTTTATGGCCGGCGACCCGAAACTGCCCCTCCTGGGCATTCACGTGACCGGCCACCCGGACCTGACGGTGGTGGCAACCGACCAGGATCGGCCGATCGGCCGGCTTACGATCAACGCGGTGTCTCCTGGCTGCCTGCTTTTCATCGACAACCGGTCGGCCGGCGGCGATTTGCATGGCAACGTTCGCATGCTCGGACCGGACTGCGCGGCGGTCTTCACCGAACTCGGCGCCGGCTATATCGCCCTGGAGGAGTTGTTCCTGCGCTCCGCCGGGCAGTTGCTGTTCTGGGGCCGTGGCGCCACCGCGGTCGGCTGCAGCATCGAACTGGAGGGCGACCATCACGCGGCGGTTATCGGCGATGACTGCCTGCTGTCGTCGGGGATCTGGATCCGCAACCACGACATGCACGCCGTGCACGACATCAGCACCGGCGAACGGATCAACCGCCCGCCGGTGGACACCGTGCTGGAACGCCATGTCTGGGTTGGCCAGAACGCTTTGCTGCTGAACTGCCAGCGCGTTGGCGCCGGCTCGATCATCGGCGCGCAGTCGTTGGTCAAGGGGGTGGTTGGCGATTGCGTGGCGGTCGGCGGCGCGCCGGCGCGGGTGCTGCGTTATCAGGTCAGTTGGGGCCGTGACATCGCCGGCATGACCGCGGATGAACGAACCATGCTGGGGTTGACGGCACTCTGACAGGACTGGCACGAGAATTTTATGTTCGATTTCTTCGCGTGTGCAAAAAACTGTCGTAGCATCATGTTTCGTTGAGACATTCTCTGCGGGACCAGGAGTGCAAGGCATGCCAACGACGGAAACACCCGATCAATCCAGCTTTCTGCCGCACATCGATGTTCTGCTGCAGTCGCTGCGGATCTCGCGGGATCGGTTGAGCAGCCGCTCGAAAGTCGCCATCGACACCCGTCTGCTGCGGGCCCTGTTGCAAAGCCTGGTGCGCCAGATGCCGTTCGATCCGGGCTTCTACATCGCTGAGAACCCCGACGTCGCCGCCGCCTTCAAAGCCGGCGCGATCACCGATTTGCACCGTCACTTCTATGAAAGCGGCTACTTCGAAGGCCGCTTCGGCGCGCCGCCGCCGGTCGATGAAAAATTCTATACCTCCACCTACCAAGATATCGGCACCGCCGTCCGCCAGGGCGCCATCGCGTCGGGGGCCGAACACTACATGCGTTCAGGTGCTGCCGAGGGCAGATTGCCCTGCGAAGCGATGCGCCCGCATGTGGAGCAGTGGGCGGCCTTGCTGTCAGACGTGGCCTGAAGCGGCTTTAGCTCAGATTCCGCAGCGCCGGCAGATGCAGGATGGCCTGCGTGCCCCGCCCGGGTTGGCTGTGCAGTGCAATATGGCCACCCGATTGGCGGGCAAAGCCATAAACCATGCTCAGCCCCAGGCCGGTGCCTTTGCCGACCTCCTTGGTGGTGAAGAACGGGTCGAACACCCGCGCCAGCACCTCGGGGCGAATCCCGTCGCCGCTGTCGACAACACTGATCCTGGCGTAACGCCCCGGCTGCATGTCCTCGTGCAGATCGGGATCACCGGGTGCGAGTTCCATTTCAGTGATGTGCAGGCCGATCACCCCACCGCGCGGCATCGCATCGCGTGAGTTGATCAACAGGTTCATCAGCGCATTCTCAAGCTGGGCAGGATCAGCGCTGGCGACGATGTCGTCCGGCTGGATCTGCACGCTCAGCTCATACTGCTCCCCCAATGCGCGCTTCAACAGCGGCTGCAACCCGCCCAGCACCGTCTTCATGCGCACCGGCTGCGGGCGCAGCGGCGCACGGCGGGCGTAGGATATCAGTTGTGCGGTCAGTTCGGCGCCACGCAACGAGGCATCCATCGCCGGTTGCAGCAGGTTCAGCAGGGGATCGTAGAGCGGCAGCTTGATGATCACCTCTTCCAGATTGAGCGTCACCACCGTCAGCAGATTGTTGAAATCATGCGCGATTCCGCCGGTGAGCTGGCCAATGGTCTTGAGCTTCTCCGAGCGCATCAAGGTGGCTTCCTCGATGCGCCGCTGGGTGATGTCGCGCAGGGTGGCCACCCAGTGGGTATAGGCGTCCGATTCGCCAACCACCAGTGTCAGCTCGATATCGATCCACAGCGCCTCGCCGTCCTTGCGATAGAGCTGCAATTCCGTCTGGCTTGACCGGCCGGCATCGATACCGGCGATGATATCGGCCAAGGCGGCGCTATCGGTCTGCGGCCCCTGCAGCAGCAGCGGCGTTTGGCCGATCACCTCATCAAGCCCATAGCCGGTCATCTGGCAGAACCCGCCATTGGCATAGATGATGCGGGGGCTACCGGGCCGGCCCGGCAGAACCTCGGTGATCAGCACGCCGTCTGACGCCCGGTCGAGCGCCTGGCCGAGCAGCAATTGCCGCTCCTCGGTCACCTTGCGCTGCAAGGCGGGGCGGATCAGGTCTTCCAACGAGGCAATGTCGGCAACGATGTCGGCGAGATCGCCGCGATCCTCGCTGAACGCCATCGCCACGCCGAACCGCTCGCCTTCCACCCAGATCGGATAGCTCACCTGGCTCAGCAATCCCGCGGCCAGGGCGACCGGCACCAGCGGATAGTTCTCGGGATCTTTCACGTCGCAATAGCGCAGGGTCAGCGGGCGATTGCTGCGGATGGCGGCTGCCGTGTTGGAGTTGTCAACGGTCACCACCACACGGCGGGACTGGGTGTAATACCGGGTGGCCTCGGGCTGATCGCTGTGAAAATGGCTGACTTCCAGCATCATTTCACCGGCGTCAAACAGTTTCCAGATCCGCCCGGCCGTGGCCTTGTGCGACCGGCAGAGTTGGGCGAGCAGGCTGGTCAATGCCTGTTCGCAGGTGCTGGCGGCGGCGATGGCGGCCTGAATCGCCTCCATCCGCTGGGCCCGCTCGGTCAGACGGCAGAGTTCGATCCGGGTTTTGCGATGGTTCAACTGGTGCATCACCAGTTGGGCCAGCCGTTCAAGCCCGTTGATCTGCGCCGCCGGCGGTTCAGGGCGCGGATCGGTGTCGATGACGAGCAGGGTTCCCAGCGCCACGCCTTCGTCATTGATCAGCGGCACGCCCACGTAAAAGCAGAAATCCGCCGCATGCGTGGCGCTGACATCACCCTGAAACCGCGGGTCTGTCAGCAAATTGCTCACCACCAACGGCACCCGGCTGCGCAGCACATGGTCGCACAGCGAGTTATCGCGGGCGATTTCATTCTCGTCGGTACCGAATGCCGCCTTGATCCAAAGTCGCTTGGAATCGGCAAAACAGATCATCGCGGTTCGCGCGCCGAACAATTCCGCCGCCAATTCGGTGACGAGGTCGAACTCCGGTTCGGACCCGGTGTCCATAACCTCATAGTCCGCCAAATGCTGGCTTTCCCGCAGCGCGGTCAAAGGATCGGCCGATCCTGTTGGGCATCAAGGTGACCTCGGTGGTACAGAACGCGCTTCATGTGCTCTGATTTTCCCCGACTGGCCTGACAACACCCTAGCCCATGCAACAGGGCCACCGGCCCGGTTTGCATTCCTATGGCATGCTACTGCGAACACCCGATGCAATGCGATGTGGATAAACGGCCGGCGTCGTTAATTTGTAACACTCAGGCGCGAAACGGCCACCGGATCGCCGGCAGTGCCGGCCAAATCAGAACGGCTGGGCGATTGCCATGATGACGATGACGATCATCAGCACGGTCGGCACCTCGTTGGCGAACCGGTAGAATCTCTGCGACTTGGTGTTGCGATCATCGAGGAAATTCTTGCGCCATTTCGAGCAGGCGCCATGAAATCCGCTCATCAGGATCACGCTGGTGAGCTTCACGTGCCACCAGCCGTCGGTCCAGTCGATCACCCCAGGGGTCAGCACCAGAAGGATGCCGAAAAACCACGATGCGATCATCGCCGGATTCATGATCTGCTTGAGCAGCCGGCGTTCCATCACCTTGAACCGCTCGCTCTCCGCACTGCCACGGGCCACGTCGCAATGGTAGATGTAGAGCCGGGGCAGATAGAACAACCCGGCCATCCATGCCATCACCGAAATGACATGAAACGACTTGATGTAGAGCATGTAAGGCCCAAGCGCGTCGAAGGTCATGCTATTCCCCTGGGAGCCAGGCGGATCAAGCCAGGCAGATCAAACATCGAACGAAACGGAACCGCCCCGGTCGCCCGCAACGCGGCGCCGTCACCATGGGCGAGATAGCCGAGACAGTCCATGCCCGCGGCGGCGGCGGCGCGCGCGCCGGTGGTGCTGTCCTCGATCACCACGCAATGGGCGGGATCGACACCCTCGGCGGCGGCGGCCGACAGGAACAGATCCGGCGCCGGTTTTCCCCGGGCAACATCGGTGAAACTATGCACCCGCCCGGCAACCCGGGCGGCGATGCCGATGCGGGCGAATTTCACCTGCATCTCCGGATGCGATGAATTCGACGCGACGCGCCAAGGCAAGCCGAGCGCCGTCACGCCGTCCAGCGCCTCGATGGCGCCGGGAATGGCGATGGCCTGGGTCGCCATCGCCTCAGCGATGGATTCCACGAGCGTATCGAGCCAGTCTTGCGGCACCGGGCGGCCGATGCGGGCGCTGATGATCGGCACGATGTCGGTCAGGGTCATGCCGAGAAAGCTGTCCTGCGCCTGTTCGCCGGTCATTTTCCAGCCGAGCTCGGACACCATCTCAGCCCCAACCCGGCTGGCAATCGCCTCGCTATCGACCAGCACGCCGTCGCAATCGAAGATCACCAGCCGCAAAGGCGCTGCGCGGCCGGCGAGCATCGCTTCAGGCGTCATGCCGCGCGCGGTAGTTTTGTCGGCTCGACCGTGGCCTCCGGACCCGGAGGTGCCGCGGCCCCGGCGCGGGCGTGCGGACAATCGGCATGCGGCTTGTAGCAGGTGCGGCTGCCGGCAAAGCTGCACAGCCCGGTGTCGCGCCCCATGCTGCGGCGCACGAGATCGGCGAGGGCGGCGATGAAACCCGGATCGGAATTCTGCGCCGGCGAGCGGAAATACCCGGGAACCCCGGCGTGATCAGCGACTTCGCGGTATTCCACGTCCAACTCGACCAGGGTTTCCGAATGTTCGGAAACAAAGGCGATCGGCACGATCAGCAGCGCTGTTTTCTCATGCCCGGCGCGTTCGATCTCATCCTCGGTGGACGGCCCGATCCACTTCTGCGGCGTGGCGCGCGACTGATAGCACACCAACGAATCCAGGTCCGGCAACGCCATCTGGCGGATCACCGCCGATGTCGTGCGCTCCACCTGGTGCTGATAGGGATCACCGGCCTTGATGATGCTTTCCGGCAGGCCGTGGGCGGAAAACAGCACCCGCAACGGAATTGCCGGATCAAGCTCGGCGCGGGCCTTTTCGTAGGCACCGCGCACGATGGCGGCGGTGGATGCGACAAAGCCGGGATCGGAATGATAGCAGCAGATCGACCGTGTCGGCTTGGCCAACCCCACGGCGGCGGCGGCTTCGCGCCAGGCGGTGAAGGAACTTCCGGTCGTGGTGGTGGAATATTGCGGATACAGCGGCAGCAGGATCACCTGGTCAGGATCCCAGGCCTTCACCGCGGCGGCGGCTTCCTCGCTGAACGGGTGCCAATAGCGCATGGCGATGAAACATTTCACATTTTCATCACCAAACGCCGCTTCCAACGCGCGGGCCTGCTCCTCCGTCAGCTCCAGCAACGGCGATTTGCCGCCGAGCAGCTTATAGTTCTCACTCGCCGGCTTTTTGCGGGCGCCGGCGATAATCCGGGCCAGCAGCGGACGCACGAAGAACGGCACCCGCAGGATCGCCGGGTCCATGAACAGGTTGAGCAGGAACGGATAGACCGACGACATCTGGTCGGGTCCGCCCAGGTTCATCAGCACGACAGCGGTTTTGGGAGTGGTCGCAGACTTGGTCATGCCGCCAGAGGTGGCGGTGATGCTCCCAGAGTCAAGCGTGCTGCCAATAAGCTTCGTCATGCGGCGCGGATTTGGGCGATCAGTTGGGCCACGTGTTCGGGTGGCGTATGCGGCAGAATGCCGTGGCCGAGATTGAAGATATGCGGCCGTCCGCGCAGTGCTTCGAGAATCGACTCCGTCTCGCGTGTCAGCGATTCTCCGCCGGCCACCAGTGCCAGCGGATCGAGATTGCCTTGCAAGGCCATGCCATCGGGGATCATCGAAGCAGCGTAGCTCGGCTCGGCCGAGGTATCGATCGCGACACCCTGGACGCCGGTGTTGGCTGCGTATTCACCGAGCATCAACCCGGCCAGGCGCGGAAAACCGATGATCGGCACGCCCGGAAACCGGCCACGCAAGGCGGTGACGATCTTCGCCGTCGCCTCGATCACGTGCACGCGGAACAGATGCGGCGACAGAATGCCAGACCAGCTATCGAACAGCATCAGCGCCTCGGCGCCGGCGAGCACCTGGGCGGACAGATAGGTGATGGTGGCGGTGACCAGCTTGTCCATCAGGGCGGCAAACAATTCCGGCTCGCCGTGTGCCATGGCGCGCACGTGGGCGTATTCTTTCGAGCCGCCGCCTTCGACCATGTAGCAGGCGACGGTGAACGGGCTGCCGGCGAAACCGATCAGCGTTGCCTGGCCTGCGCCTTCACGCTCCCGCTCGTCCAGCGCCGCGCGGACGATACGCACGGTCTCCAGGATCGGCTTGATGGCGACGCGCACCTTGGTGGGGTCAAGCGCTTCCACGTCGGCCGCTGTGCGAATGGGCGGCAGGATCGGGCCTTCGCCCTCGGCAAACCGTAGCTCCTGGCCCAGTGCCCAGGGCAGCACGAGAATGTCGCTGAACAGGATCGCTGCATCCATGCCGAACCGGCGCACCGGCTGCAGCGTGACTTCGGCGGCCTTTTCCGGGGTGGTGCACAGATCCATGAAGCCCGCGGTTGTCGCGCGGACCGCCCGGTATTCCGGCAGGAAACGCCCGGCCTGGCGCATCAGCCACACCGGCGGCGGCCAAACCGCTTCACCATTCAACACGCGAAGGATTTTTTTTGTCATAGGTCCCGTCGTCGTCACGCTGTGCACCCTTATCAATGATTAAGAGAAAAGAGTCTTTATGGAGTCTTAGTGGGACCCTGTGGATAACGGGGTACACGCGCCGGTTGAAACCGTCCATGAAGTTGTCCACATTCTCGGCGTTGCGCAAGCCGTTGTGGTGGCAGGATTTTAGCGGCTTATCCCGGGTCTGTACAAACCGGGATGGAATCAATCCCGATGTACCCGGTTGCGGGGAGTTATCCCCGCTGCGCCGATGGGGCCGCCGGCCGCGGGTTGGGAAACAGAGTTATCCCCATGATTCCCACAAAGCCCTCGTCGCACAGCCAGGCTTTTGGCAGGGCGCCACGTCTGTGAGATATAAACACAGGCAAAGGACCTCGCACGCTCATGTCGAACCGCATCAACCTGCACCTCGTCTCCGACGCCACCGGGGAGACGCTGAATTCGATCACCCGGGCGACCGCGTCGCAATTTGAGCACGCCAGTATCGTCTATCATCGCTGGAGCCTGATCCGGACCCGCTTCCAGCTTCACCGGGTCATCGAAGGCATCGAGGCCGAACCCGGCCCGGTGTTGTCGACGCTGGTGGACAAGGGGCTGCGCTCCGATCTGGAAGCGGCCTGCGAGCGCTTCGATGTGGCCGTGGTCAACGTGCTCGATCCGGTGCTGGCGATGTTCCAGGAGCATCTCGGTGAGAAGGCGGCGTCGCGCCCGGGCCGCCAATACGTGCTCGACGCTGATTATTTTCGCCGCATCGATGCCATGCACTACGTGCTCGCGCATGACGACGGCCAGGCCCAGGCCGGCATTGCCGACGCCGATGTGGTGCTGGTGGGGGTGTCGCGCAGTTCGAAAACGCCGACGTCGTTCTACCTCGCCAACCGCGGCATCAAGGCGGCCAATATTCCGCTGGTGCCGGGCACCCTCGATCCGCCCGGGCTGGAAAACCCAACCTGCCCGGTGGTTGGCCTGACGCTTGATCCCGATGCGTTGATTGAAATCCGCCGCCACCGGCTGAAGCTGATCGGCGCCGGCCCCACCGCCGGCGCGGTGCGCCAGGACCAGGGCATCTATGTCGATCATGACGCGGTGAAGGCGGAATTGCTGTGGGCGCGGCGGCTGTGCGTGCAGCGGGGCTGGCCGGTGATCGATGTGACAAGGCGTTCGATTGAGGAAACCGCGGCAACCGTGATCACGCTGATGGAATCCTGGGAAGAACGCCGCCGGAAAGCCGCGGAAAA
>Ga0316222_1002057_pt1 | contig 22542 bp, 19 predicted proteins | sample TBH18011metaG_FD_206008 | JGI IMG/M metagenome (GOLD analysis project Ga0316222, IMG submission 206008) | Freshwater microbial communities from Trout Bog Lake, Wisconsin, USA - TBH18011 | ecosystem: Environmental > Aquatic > Freshwater > Lake > Hypolimnion/Profundal zone | place: USA: Wisconsin... | reverse complement strand
ATGGCAGTGGGGCAACGCCCTAGGTCTTTGAGCCACAACGGAATAGCGCTGAAAGCGCGTTCCATACCGCCGGAGATATGGAACGCGCTTTCAGCGCTAAACGCGCTGTTTTTCGAAATCCTAGGGCGTTGCCCTAGGCTGGTATGGGGCTGGGCCGTTGGCCCGGAAATGCGCCAAGCGATGCCAGGTTCATGCCCAACAATCACCCTCGCGCTTTGGCGAGGTTAGCTCCTCAGGATGACAACGTTCGGCGCTCCGTTCTCACTCCTGCGCCCGATTTGCAAACTTGTGGGTAATGGAAAGGAATCTCCACCGCTTTCGAAGCGATTGGTCTCAGAAATTACCCAAAGCGTTTCCTGCGCCCATCGGCTCATCGCTGTGGAGGCAAACAGGCCTCGCCGCAGTCCTATAACACGCTGGCGCAACCACAACGCGCCACGGCTTCGCCGCTCCGAATGGTCTCGTGTCCATTCCAGGTAGAGATCAGGAGGTCTAAAACTCCTTGCGGAAAATCGGCATCGAGGCCACTCCGATCTTTGCGGAGTTCAGCGGAAATGTACTGCCAGCCATACCGCATCCCGTGAAACCCGCGACACCCGGTGTTTCAAGTGCGATGGAATGAGGAAGTAATCGCCCGCTTTCATCTCCCTCGTCTCTCCGGTGTCGAAGGCTAGGGCGGCCTCGCCCTGGAGCAGTAGAACCCATTCCTCCCGGTCCTGATCATACCAGAATTCCGGCGGGCTTGCCTGCCCGTTGGACACGATCCGCTCGATCGTCACGGCGCCCGATTGCGCCAGAACCTGGATCGTTTCGTCGACGCCGGTCGGCAGATTCTGAAATAGGTTGTTCATTGAAAATACGTGGCGCTCGCATGGTCAGCCGTACAACGCCAACTTGTCGAGAATCTTCCCGGCGGCCGAAAGCGAAACAGGCGCGCGCCAACAGGGCTGTTTCGTCCCCGACCATCCATCGGAGAACCGCGATCCGTAACCCTCATGAAGTTACATTGCATCGCCTCCAAATGTTATCCTTTCCTGAAAATCCGCTGCTGAAGTTACCCAAGGCGTCCGCGCCGGAAACGACCGGGGGGGACGATATGGAATCGCTCCGGCGCAAGTTACAGGCCAGGGAACAAGCGCTCATCGAGCTCAAAGCGGTGATTACGCGCCTGCACGAGCAAATCATGAACCTCCAGACGCAGTTGCAAAACGCGCCAGAGGACCGGCGATCGGCATCGATCACCTTGTAGCCGCAGACGGCGCGGGCAGTTCAATCTCTCCGGCATCGAACTCCATCATATTGGAAAAGCGGGCCACAGTGAACTCGCCGACAACGGCGCCGTCGCTCTCGAAAACCGTCAGCACCTTGACGCCGGGTGGACGACCCATCGCCGCCCACCGCAGATGAGGCGTCTCGCTGATGTGGGCCAGAGGAAGCCCGTCGGCGGTCGCCAGAAACGCGCCGGTCGCATCGGTGAGCACGCGAAGAGTCACCGTGCCCGGCTGATCCTGAAACAATGGGTTTGGCACAAGAACCACCGGCAGCGAAGCCACCGGCACAAACGGTTTTTCGTTCGGGAATTTCAGCAGCGAAGCGACTTGTTCATAGCGGTCGCAATGGCGAATGCCGGCGTCGAAAAGCAACTTCGGAGGTGACCCAGGCGCAATGCCTGTGCAGTCCAAAGCCTGCACCCGCTGGCCGTCGCCGGCCTCCGCAAGCACGTAAACCTTGTCCGCCACCGGTGAAGCGGCCAGTTTGACGGAAACCGCGCCCTCGGCCGTCCAGGGAAATGTCGCCAGCGCCGCTCCGGTCGGCGACAATTTCTTGAGGTGCGCTCCGTCGATCTTCCAAGCCGGTTCCGAAACCGATTTTCCGGCGGGCGGAGTCGGAGCGGGTGTTGCAAACGCCGAAGCGGCATTCGGCTGCGCTACCAAACCGACTTCAGGCTCGTTGTCCTCGGAATCCGTGCCGGTGGTAATTGCATAGACCTGCGGCTGAACCTGACCGGGACCAATCGCCTGAATCAACGGCGTCCCCGAGGAACTGACCGCCAGGTTTGTGATGTGGCTAATCCGTGGCGAATCATCGCCGGTAATCCAGTCATTGCCGATAAAATCCACCCCTTCGACGACCAGTTCGCCCACTCTCCAACCACGGGCATGGTATTTTCCAGGCGGGCATGGGGCGCCGGCATTGTCCGCGCCGTCCCAACGGGCAATCAAGCCGTTGAGCGCGACCGTGAATTCGTTGCTTTCGGCCTCTTTGCGCAAAACCCGGACCAGCTTGCCTGTAACATCGTAAATTCCCAACGAGATCGTCCCCTCCATCGGCGGAGGAATGAACTCGATTTTGACATCGGCGGCCCGCGCTTCAAGAGACGCAAGCGCGGTCAAAATCAGCAAAACGCGGGCGATAGACAGGACGTATCCGATTAGCGCCGAAGCCGCTGCGGATGGTGTTGGAAGCTCTGATGGTCGCGCCAGCGTCTTGGAGTGCGGCAGTCCTGTGCCGCCTTGGGATGGCGCGTCGGTACCTGAGGTTGCGCTCCTGTTCGCCTGTCTGCCAAGTCTCAGGTAGGCGCTCACCGTTCCTTCGTATTCATTTCCCGCCGGTATGCGGCCACGGGGTGTCCGGGTTTGCCATAAAAAGAAAGACAAGGCTGGTCGTGGCAAAAAAGCTTTGCTGTGGACGAGGGTTGGTCCGGCATCCGAAGGCGGCACAGGACTGCCGCACTCCAAGACGCTGACGCGACCATCGAAGCCCCATCCGTCTTCGAAACCGCTGCTTATCCGAACGGCATTGAGCCTGGGGTTACATTTTCGGGGAGCGCGCGGAAACGGAATTTCGGCGCCAAACAGATACGGCGAGACAGCCTTCACACTTGTTTTCGGACGTAATAACGCCATTCGAGCTTCGGGAAAAGATTGTCACGCCATTCGCAATTGGCGAGGAACTTTTCGTCGATGTTGCGCCCGCGCAGTTGATCGTAGAGCCGGGTGAAACGCAGGATGTGGTCCTTGGTGCGCTTGGATGCGTAATTGCGGGCCGTGCCGGTCTTCATCAGGAAAGCCCAGTCGCTCGACTGCGCCAGGAGCAGCTCGCGGGCGAGTTGGCGCAGCGTGCGTTCAAACAACGGCGTCAGCGCGTCAGCTTCGAGGTCGGCAAACTCGGTCGCCATCTCGGTCATGCGCCGCGCGGCCATGTGAAGATGCGGGTAAATCCAGGAATTAGCTTCGTCCAGCCACACTTCCCAGTAGCCCTTGTGCCCCCAACTCGACGCCGATGGGACCACAAGCTGTTGCGTCGGATGCTGTGCAAGGAAGCGCCCCGGAGTGGTAAGCCGGAAGGTCTCCTGATCGTAGGCGGCCTTGCGGATGAACAAGTTCAGAAACTCGGGACCTTCAAACCACCAGTGCCCGAAAAGCTCGGCATCGTAAGGGCTGACGACGATCGGGTCGATGTTGGTGTTGTGCAAGAGCTGCTCGATCTGCTTCATGCGTGAATGCAGGAAGTTGGAGGCGTGCGCGTCCGCGGCGCCCTCGGCCCAGGCGCGGTTGTAGACGTCCTTCTCCGGGGTGTTCCCGGTGATGCGGTGATATTTGATCCCGCTAAACTTCCGGATGCGCGCCTTGCCCATGAAGTCGCCCAGTTCGTGTTCGGAAAGGTCAAAGCCGATGTCCCGGTAGAAGTCCCGGTAGGCCGGATCGCCGGGGTAACCGTCTTCCTGGCTCCAAACCTGGCGGCTGGACTCCCGGTCGCGCGCAAATGCAGCTGGACCCGCCGGCGTATAACACGGCGCGTAAATCGCATACCGCGGGCGGGGATTGCCAAACATCAGCCCGTGGGAATCGATGACGAACCAGCGCAGGTTGGCTTCCGCCAGCATCTTGTCGATTCCCGCCACGTAGCCGCATTCCGGCAGCCAGATGCCTTGCGGATCGCGCCCAAAACATTCCCGGTAGTGATCGCGTGCGAGAAGTATCTGTGCCCGAACCGCCTCCGGGTGGTTCTCCATCAATGGGATAAACCCGTGCGTGGCGGCGCAGGTGATGATTTCCAGCATCCCCATTTCCTGGAATCGGGCAAATACGGCAATCAGATCGCGATTCCATTCATCGACGAACAGGCAGCGGCAAAGAGTGAACCGGTCCAGGTAAAACCGCGCGAGGCTGTTTAAGCGGGAATCGTACTGGGTGCGGTCCACTTCGCGCCGCGCCAGCTCGATGGCCCGGTCGAGGTAGTGAATGTACCGCTCTTGCAGCAGCGGATCGCGCAGCATCGAGCAGAGCGGCGGCGTCAGGGACATCGTCAGTTGAAACGGCACGCCATCGGCGACCATCCCATCCAGCATTCGCAGGAGCGGGATGTACGTTTCGGTGATCGCCTCATACAGCCAGTCTTCTTCCAGGAACTCCGGATATTCCGGGTGCCGGACGAAGGGCAGATGCGCGTGCAGAATTAGAGCGAGGTAACCAGTCGCCATGCGTGCCAGAGGATGAAGCGAAATCCCTGCCGGATGAAGGCAAAAGTGAAACTTCTTGCGAGGTCAGGGAAACCCCGAGGCAAAACCGTAAATTGCCGACGCAGAAAAAGAGGAGAATTGTCCGCAGATTTCGCAGATTTCCGCAGATTTATTGATTGGCCATTCTTCGGAGGCAAAACGAGCTACCCTCGGAAAAACAGCAATCCCACCAGGAAGAGCAACGGCAGCAAGATCGGAATTGAGAAGAGGAAAATGTAGCGAAAAAAATCGGGCATCTTCACCCCGGCCTGTTCAGCGATGGCTTTCACCATGAAATTCGGACCGTTGCCGATATACGTCGCCGCACCGAAGCAAACCGAACTGACCGAAATCGCCATGAGGGTGCGGTCGTGGTGCAGAATGAATTCGCGCATCTGGGCCGGAATCTCTGTCCCGGCAATACCGGCAGCGGACGTCAGGAGCGCCATGTAAGTGGGCGCGTTGTCCAGAAAGCCGGAGAGCGAGCCGGTTACCCAGTAAAAGCGCCATGGCGAGGTCAGCCCGAGCGAACCGGCGTTCGCGTGCAAGTAATCCAGCGCCGGAATCATCGTCGCGAAAATCCCCGCAAAGAGCCACGCCACCTCCTTGAGCGGGCCGAAAGAGAACTCGTTGCTCTGGTGCAATCTCCGCGGCGTGGTAAACCAGGATGCCGCGGCGGCGGCCAGCATTGCGCCTTCCCGCAGGAAAAGCGGGCGCCTGATAAACACGGACCCGACAATGATCGCCAAAAACGCCAGATTGTGCGCCCCGTACACCCGCCAAGTGCCACTAGCGGTTTCCGGCTCCTTGACGCTAGGCGGCGTTTTCCGAAAATGGAGCAGGTCGAAGACGAGAAAGACGCCCAGCAGCAGGCCCACCGTCAGCAACCACGGTTCCCAACAGCGCGAAAGCACCCACCAAAACGGCACGCCGCTGAGGTATCCGAGAAAAAGCGGGGGGTCGCCGATGGGCGTCAGGCACCCCGCCACGTTCGACACGAGAAAAATGAAGAACACGACGTGAAAACCGGCGATGCGCGAGCGGTTCATGCGCAGCCATGGGCGAATGAGAAGCATGGAAGCGCCCGTGGTCCCGATCGCGTTGGCCAGAACCGAGCCGATCGCAAGAAATATGAGGTTGGTCCAGGGCCCGGCATTTTCCTTCACCCGGAGATGAATTCCGCCGGCGACCACGAAAAGCGACCCGATCAAGGCCATGAAACTGACGTAATCGTGCGCCGCCGAACACACCCGCGCCCCCCCGGTCATGGTGAGATAACAGCCAATGCCGATCCCGCCAAGGACCGCCGACCAGAGATGAAAAAAGCGTTCCCAGTGATGCTTGAAAATCAATGGCATCAGCGCGACGGCCAAAAGCATCGCCCCAAATGGCGCGACCATCCACAACGGCCCGCCCGCCGGCGAGGCCGGATCGGCCAAAGCGATGAAGGAGGCGAAAGCAGCGTGCATGGAACAGAAAGGCGAAACTCAAATCGTTCGGAACCTACGGAAAACAGGTGGTGCTTTGATGGTCGCGCCAGCGTCTTGGAGTGCGGCAGTCCTGTGCCGCCTTCGGATGCCGGACCCACCATCCTTCACCGCAAAGCTTGCTTGCCGCGACCGACCAGATCATTCTTTTTCTGTGGTGCTCGGCGGGAGATCGAAGCGCGAGCAGGAAAAGCTAAACCTCAGGCACCGACGCCTCATCTCAAGGCGGTACAAGACTACCGCACTCCAAGACGCTGGCGCGTTCCGGGGGACTCCCAACGCACTCGGAGTGGATGCGCACACCTCTGCAAGCGTCCCTACCGGTTGTTAAGCATCGAGCCGAAAGGCCCCTCAAACTCGTATTTTTCCGGGCGGTTGAACGGAAGCGTGGAAACCTTGTTCGGCGATGTGCCGGCAGCTTCGGTGCGGTTTGTGAGCTCGCCCGGCGCAGGTTGGTTGCTGGCGCACCCGGCGAGAACCGCCGACGCCGCCAGTAAAAAAACGAACCGGCGCAATAGGAGCGGCAAGGCCATTCTAGCTGCCCTGGGCGGTGGAACCCTCAACTTCGTCTCTGGAATAAATCACCACGTCGCCCGGTTGCACGATGCTGCTGCCGCCGCCACCGCTGGGCAGGATGTCGGCGATGGACGTGGAGGGTTCAACGGAGGTGACCCGCACTTTGGCGACCAGGAACCCGCCGCGTTTGACGAGAAGCGTCGCGGTGGGGACAACCCCCTGGTGGTCGCCCATGCTCAGAACAACAAAGTTCCAACTGGGATTGACGGCCAACACCCGGCCTTCGAGCCCCGGCTTCATCTGATGCTGTTCCCTGCGCGCTTTTTCCTCCGCGAACACCTTCTTGTCCGTCTCCGCTTGCTTGAGCTTGTCTTCGAGAGCCTTGGTCACCGTGTCTTTTTCCGCCAGCGCAGCCTGGGCGTCTTTGAGTTTTTGCTCCGTCTCCGGATTGACCGTCGGCGCCGCCGGGACGTTCTTGAGTTTGTCCCGCTCCTCGGTGAGGGTGGCCAGCGACTTGTCCTTGGCGTCCAGTTGCGTCTTCACATCCGCCAGATCCTTCGTTGCCTTTTCCGCTTCTCCCTTGGCAGCAGTCAGTTGAGTCTCGACTTGCTCCTTCTTCGCGAGGGCGTCGGTCGCCTTTTCCTCAGCCGCCTTTGCGGCCTCCTTCGCCTTCTTAGCGTCGTCGGCGGCAACGGTCGCCGTTGTCTTGGCGGAGGTGAGGTCATCGCGGATTCCTTTCGCCTTGCCGCGCGTCTGGATACTGAGGACGCCGGAGACAAGTGTCAGGAGGATGGAGATTGCGAGAAAGATTCTGGCCATATTTTCGATTAGGTGGGGGGTGCGCTTGGCGCACCTAAAATAAGTTTCGATCTCTTTTAAACTCTTTTTCCCAATCATTGCAAGTCGATTAAGAGAAAAAAATTGGCACGCCGCGTTTTTTCGTCGATAGTCGCCTCGTCGCCAGGGACTACGGATTGAGAGCAGGCTAACCCCGCCAGGGCAGGAATGCAGCAACGGTCGTCTGACCCTCCTTGTCGTAGTTCTCTGGCGGCCTCGGTTCTCAGAAGTACCGCTTCCCGTTGTGACTCCCGCTTCCGTCATCACCCTCTTTAACGTCTTCGCCTTCTTTATCGGCGCATGCGTGGGCTCTTTCCTGAACGTGGTCATTTACCGCCTCCCCCTGGGGCTAAGCGTCAATGAGCCGCGCCGTTCGTTCTGTCCCCGCTGCAAGAAGCAGATTCCCTTCTACCGGAATATCCCGCTTCTCTCGTGGCTCCTTCTACGGGGGAAATGCGCCGATTGCGGCGGGCGCATCGCCTTCCGCTATTTCGCCGTCGAACTACTCACAGCCCTCCTTTTCCTGTGGACTTGGTTTGGTTGCGATCGGGAGTGGACCTGGGCGCTCGTTCTTCCGCTCTGGACTCTCATCGGCCTGCTGGTCGCCGCGACTTTCATCGATTTCGACCACTTCATCATTCCGGACGAGATCACAGTCGGCGGCACCGCGGCAGGACTGCTTTTCAGTCTGGCGATCCCGTCAATGATGGGCGTCGAATCGCACTGGATGGCGTTGCTCTGGTCGCTCCTCGGCGCCGGTGTCGGGTACGGGTTGCTCTGGGGCGTCGTCGAAGCCGGCAAGCTGGCCTTCGGCAAACGGAAGCTCACGTTCAATCCCGCCGCCGAGTTCCGTTGGACTCGCAAGGACGACGACGCAGACCTCGCCATCGCCGGGGATACGCTGCAATGGAGCGAGATTTTTTCCCGGGAGTCCGACCGGTTGCTGATGGATGCCGAGGAAGTGAGCATCGACGACCACCCCGTTGAATCTTCCACCGCGGTCACCCCTCTGGGCTTCTATTATAACAGAGTCCTCTTGCCAGGAAAGGAGAGCGAACCGGTGGGCCTGGATACCGTTGGCGTGATTGCCGGCAAAGTGCGCAAGATCGTGATCCCGCGCGAGGCGATGGGCTTTGGGGACGTCAAATTCATCGCGTGCATCGGGGCGTTTCTGGGGTGGAAGGCCGTGCTGTTCACTGTCGTGGCGGCGTCAGTCGTCGGAGCGGTCGTCGGGGTGGCGCTGGTGTTGCTCGGGCGTCGCGAAGCCTCGGGGCGCATCCCGTTCGGCCCGTATCTGGCGCTGGGCGCGCTGGTGTGGATATTCAGCGGCCCGGCGCTGGTGGCGTGGTATTTCCGGTTCCTCGGGAACTAGCGTGGCGCCGTTCGGGTCAGGCATTACTTCTTAACCTTGTTTTGTTTCCTCTCCAGGCAAAATTGGCCTTCGGCGGAAGCGCCATCCAGCGGCGGGCGTTCGTAGAGGCAAGGCTTCCCACCTTAATCTTGCCGGGCTGCGACCTCGATCGCCACGGCGACAAACGTTTCCTGCACCGGCGTGAGCTCGCCCGCGCGCAGGGCCAGCGAGAGCTCGATCTCCGCTGTCTTGCCGGCCACTGTTTTATAGACGACTCCCGGGCGCTGCAGGTTGCGGATGGACGAGGGCACGAGCGAGACGCCCATTCCGGCTGCAACCAGGCCCAGCATGCTTTGCATCTCGTTGGCAACCTGCGTGAGTTGCGGATTGAACCCCGCCTGCCTGCACGTGGCGATGATCTGATCGAAGAGGGCCGGCCCCTGTTCCCGCACAAAGAGGACAAGCGGCTCGTTGGTGAACTCCTTCAGGTGGACCTCGCTTTTCGTTGCGGCGGGATGGTCTTCCGGCAACGCAAGCACCAGCGATTCGCGCAACAGCAGACGAATCTGGATGGACCCGTCGCGGATCGGCGTTCGCAGGAAGCCGACGTCGATGGCCCCGCGATGGAGCGATTCGATCTGCACCACCGGAGGCATCTCCCGGCAGCGGATATCCACTTTCGGATACCTCGAATGAAATTCCCGAAGGGTGGGAATGAGCACTGAGTAGCAGGCCGAAGTCACAAAGCCAAGAACAACCGACCCGTGCTCGCCCCGTTGCGATGCTTTCATGAGTTCCACGGCCCGCTGCGCTTGGTCGAGCAGGGCGCGTGCTTCCTTGAGAAACAGATGCCCGTGGACGGTCAACTCCACCCGCCGACTGGTGCGCTTGAACAATGAAACCCCAAGCTCCTGCTCCAACTCGCGAATCTGATGGCTCAGCGGTGGTTGCGCCATGTGAAGGCGCTTGGCGGCGCGTCCGAAGTGAAGTTCCTCGGCGACGGCAACGAAGTAGCGGGCGTGACGCAGTTCCATGGAAAAAGAGATATTGAGACTTAATCGGTCTGGATCGCAATGCAAAGATATATTGGAAGTCTTGACACTTCTCCAGTATAAAGCCACCCCATGTGGATCGTCCGCCTCGCACTCCGCCAGCCATACACCTTCACGGTGATGGCTCTGATGCTCATTCTCGTGGGCTGGATCTCCTTTGCCAACATGTCGAAGGATATTTTTCCGAGCATCGACATCCCGGTCGTTAGCGTCATCTGGTCCTACAGCGGCTTGCCGGCGCAGGAGATGGAGCGCCGAATCACGACGATCAGCGAGCGGGCGATGACCACGACGGTGAACGACATCGAGCATATCGAGTCGCAGTCGCTCGATGGCGTCGCCATCGTCCGCGTCTTTTTTCAGCCCAACGCGAAAATTGAGGCGGGCGTGGCGCAGGTGACGGCGATCAACCAAACGATCCTCAAGGTGATGCCGCCCGGGGCAATGCCGCCGCTGATCTTGCGCTACAGCGCCTCGGATGTGCCGATTGTCCAACTGAGCATCGGCAGCAAGACGCTTCCGGAGCAGGACTTGTACGATCTCGCCTCCAACTTTATCCGCGTGCAGTTGGCCACCGTTCAGGGCGCTTCCATTCCGCTGCCCTATGGCGGCAAGCCGCGTCAAATCATGGTCGATCTCGATCTGCGGGCGCTTCAAGCCAAGGGATTTTCGCCTTTGGACGTGGTCAACGCCGTCAATGCGCAGAGCGTGATTCTGCCCTCGGGCAGCGCGAAGATCGGCAGAACCGAATACAAGGTGCTCTCCAACAGCAGCCCCGATGTGGTCGATGGCTTGAACAACCTGCCCATCAAGCAGGTGAACGGGGCGATGGTGTACATTCGCGATGTCGCCCATGTGCGAAACGGGTTCGCGGTGCAGAACAACGTCGTGCGCGTCAACGAGGCGAAGGCGTCGCTGCTGACCATCCTCAAGAACGGGGGCGCATCCACCCTCGATATCATCAAGCGGGTGAAGGCGCGGTTGCCCGGCATCTCGGCCACGATGCCCACCGATCTGAAAATCACCCCGCTTTTCGATCAATCGCTCTTTGTCCGCGCGGCGCTGGATGGGGTGCAGCATGAGGCGCTCATTGCCGCATGCCTGACTGCCGCGATGATCCTCCTTTTCCTCGGTTCGTGGCGCAGCACCCTCATTGTCGCCACCTCGATTCCCCTCTCCATCTGCTGTTCGCTGATCGCCCTCGCCGCGCTTGGGCAAACGGTCAATATCATGACCCTGGGCGGACTCGCGCTGGCCGTGGGCATTCTGGTCGACGATACGACGGTGGAAATCGAGAATATCCATCGCAATCGGGCGATGGGGAAACCGATGGTGCAGGCGATCCTCGACGGCGCAGAGCAAATCGCCATGCCCGCCTTTGTTTCCACGCTTTGCATCTGCATCGTCTTCGTGCCGATCTTCTTTCTTGGGGGAGTGGCGCGCTACCTGTTTGTGCCGATGGCGCTGGCGGTCGTTTTTGCCATGATGGCGTCCTACTTTCTCTCCCGAACGGTGGTGCCGACCATGGCCCGCTATCTGCTTTCGAGCGAACCGCATCCGCACGGGGATCTCTCGCGGATGGGGGCTTTTCAGAGAGTCCATCATTATTTTATGGCCGCTTTCGAGCGGATGCGGCTCGCCTATTTGAGGCTTCTGCGCTGCTCGCTGAGGCATCCGATAATCGTCACCCTGGCGGCGTTGATCTGCGTCGGCGGATCGCTCGCCGCGCTGCTGCCGTTCCTGGGGCGCGACTTCTTTCCGCTCGTCGATGCCGGGCAGTTCCGACTGCATGTCCGCGGCCCGGTGGGGCTGCGCCTGGAAGAGACGCAGTTGCTCTTTACTCGCGTCCACAAAGCCATCGCGGAGGTGATTCCCCGGGACGAACTTTCGCTGATGCTCGACAACATCGGCTTGCCGGTCGGCGGCGTGAATCTCGCCTTCAGCGACGCGGCGACGATCGGCCCCGCCGATGGCGAAATTCTCGTTTCATTGAACAAGGACAAGCACGGGCCAACGTGGGAGTACGTGCGCCTGTTGCGCAAACGGTTGGCGCACGAGTTCCCCGATTGCGTCTTCTTCACCCAGCCCTCGGATATTGTCGGGCAGATCATGAACTTCGGGCTTCCCGCTCCCATCGATGTCCAAGTGGTGGGGCGCGATCCCGGAAACTATCAGATTGCTTGCCAACTCGTGCGGGAACTGGGGCGGATTCCCGGCGCCGCGGACGTGCATCTCCATCAGATCGCCGCCGCGCCCACCCTCTTTATCGGCCTGGACCGGACCCGGGCCGGGCAGTTGGGCCTTACTCAGCGCGATGTCATGAACGACGTCCTCGTTTCGTTGAGTTCCAGCGGCCAGACGGCTCCCAACTACTGGTTGAACCCGAAGAACGGCGTGAGTTATCCCATCGCGGTGCAGACTCCGCAAACGCAAATGAATTCGGTCGATGCCCTGATGCAGACCCCGATCACCGCGCCAAACCTGACCGAACCGCAGCTGCTCGGCAACCTGGCGTCGGTCACCCGCGCGACCAGCCCCGGCGTGGTCAATCACTATAACGTCCAGCCCGTCCTCGACGTTTACGCCAACGTCCAGAAGCGGGACCTGGGAAGCGTCTCCGACGCGGTGTCGAAGATTGTTTCCGCCATCACCCCCAAGCTGCCGCGCGGCACGACGATCATTGTGCGCGGTCAGGCCAGGAGCATGAACGATTCGTTTATCGCCCTCGGGCTGGGCGTCCTTGCGGCCATCGTGCTCGTCTATTTTCTCCTGGTGGTGAACTTCCAGTCCTGGCTGGACCCGTTCATCATCGTGATGGCCCTGCCGGGCGCCATTACCGGGATTGTGTGGGCGCTCTTCCTCACCCAAACGCCGCTCAGCGTGCCTGCGTTGATGGGGGCGCTCATGAGCATCGGCGTCGCCACGGCCAACAGCATCCTCATGATCACCTTCGCCAATGACCAGCGCCTGGAGGGACGCGACGCGATGCAGGCCGCGCTGGACGCCGGGGCCACCCGCTTGCGGCCAGTCATCATGACCGCCCTCGCCATGATCCTCGGGATGCTTCCCATGTCGCTCGGGCTCGGCGAGGGGGGCGAACAAAATGCGCCGCTTGGCAGGGCGGTGATCGGTGGGCTGATCGTCGCCACGCTTTTCACGCTTATCTTTGTTCCCGTGGTTTACAGCAGGCTCCGGCGCAAAGCGGCCAAGCTCGAAATCGATCCGCTCCTGGAAGAGAAATTCCACAACCTGGTTCACGCCGAATGACCTTTTGCGCTTCTTTGCGGCCAACTTCCCTCCAGCCTTCCACCATCCTGAATTGATTATGGACTCCTCGCTCGTTTCTTTTCCCGCCGAAACCGATCCCACTCCGGCAACTCACCCGGCCTCATCGCTGGAACCGCAGCCTCCTCAAAAAGGATCTTCAGGCCGGGGGCTGCTCATCGGTGCGATTGTTCTAACCGCCTGTGGCGCTGCCGTGTGGCAGTTTGGGATCAAACCGCGCATGATCGCCGCCGCGGAATTGCGCCGGGACTCCGGTACCTCGGCCATCCGGAGCGTCATCGCCGCGCACCCCATTTTGCAACAGGCCGAAACCGATTTATTGCTGCCCGCTACGGTGCAGGCGTTTCGGCAAACCACCTTATACGCGCAAACCGCGGGCTATCTGAAACGCTGGACAGGCGACCTTGGCGATAGCGTGAAAGAAGGCCAATTGCTCGCCGAAATCGACACCCCTCAGGTAGATCAACAGTTGGCGCAGGCGAAGGCGGCCATGGCGCAGGCCTCGGCAAACCTGGAATTGGCCCGCCTGACCGCCAATCGTTGGAAAGAACTCGTCAAGGCCCATGCCGCTTCGTTGCAAGATGCCGATGAGAAAATCAGCGCCGAAAAAGCGCAGGCCGCCAACTACGAGGCCGCAAAAGCCAACGTGGAGCAGCTCACCGATTTGCAACGCTTCAAGCATATCGTCGCGCCGTTCGACGGCACAATCACCGCCCGGCTGGTGGAAATCGGCGCGCTCATCTCGGTGGGCTCGAGCCCGACGGAGCTTTTCCACCTCGCGCAAACCGACCGGATGCGGGTAATGGTCAATGTGCCGCAAGCCTACATGCGTTCGGTGACCCCGAACCTCAGCACTGAGCTCGTTGCCGACGAGTATCGGAACCGCCGCTTTTCCGGCACCGTGACCCGGACGTCCAAGGCAATCGACGCCCAATCGCGCACCCTCCTCACCGAAGTGACAACGCCCAACAAAGACGGCGCGTTGCTGCCCGGAATGTATGCCCAAATCCACTTTAAACTCAAAAACCCGGAACCCGCCCTCGTGGTCCCTGCCAGCGCGCTGGTGATCCGGGCCGGCGGGCCCATGGTGGCCGTCGTCGATCCCGGCAACCGGTATGCTTACCGGAAGGTACAATTGGGGCGCGACTTGGGTACGCAGGTGGAGATCACCGCCGGCATCGGAATGGAAGACAGGGTTGTCACCACACCCTCCGACGATTTGACCGAAGGAACACCGCTCAACGTTCAGGATGCGAAGTAGCCGCAGCCAAACGCTTTCGTATCTGAAAATGATTTTCTTTTCCGCGAAAAAAGTTGCATTCTTGGAAAAGGACCGAGTAGTAGTCTGCAATGAAAAAGCAGCCAGACCCCATTCTTTCAATTCGTTTGCCCAGGGAACTGAGCGTGCGCCTGGACAAGGCCGCGAAGAATCTCAACCTTTCCAAGAACGACATCTCCCGCCATGCCATCCGCGGGGCAGTCGCTGCCATCGAGTCGAACAAATACTCCGTGCAGAATCCCCTGGACATAGCGGTGACGCCGCGCGTCCTGACCGGCAGCCGATAACCCGAGCGCCAAGGCGTCCTTCGTCCTCGCCGGACTTGCGCCCCAAAAAGAAAATCTGTTTTTCCCCCGGCGGTCGCGCTATAAGATGCCCCTTCCATGTTTGAAGGTGCCCATACGGCGTTGGTAACGCCATTCCGCGACAACCGCTTCGATGAGGCGGCTTACACTCAACTGATCGAATTCCAGGTGGCCAATGGAATCAGCGGCATCGTGCCCGTGGGGACGACCGGCGAATCCCCCACCCTCGACCACAAGGAGCACCAGCGGGTGATCGAGTTGGCCGTCAAGGTAGCCGCCGGACAGTGCAAGGTCATCGCGGGGACCGGTTCGAATTCAACCGATGAAGCGATTTCCCTGACTGCGGAAGCCGAGCGCGCCGGCGCCGACGCCGCGTTGCTGGTGGTTCCATACTACAACAAACCCTCGCAAGAGGGCTTGTTCCGCCATTTCAAGGCCATTGCCGAACGGACGCGCCTGCCACTGGTGCTCTACAGCATTCCCGGCCGCGCCGGCATCGAGATCGCCGTCTCGACGGCTGTCCGCCTCTCCGAAGCGTGCCCGAATATCGTCGCGATGAAGGAATCCGGCGGTTCGGTGGACCGCGTCAGTCAACTGCGGCAGGCGACGCCGGACTATTTCGAGATTCTCTCCGGGGACGACCCGCTGACGCTTCCGTTTATGGCAGCCGGAGCGGTGGGCGTCATCAGCGTGGCCTCCAACATCATCCCGCGCGAGGTCAGTTCGTTGGTGGTCGCGGCGCTCGCCGGCAATTTCGCCGAAGCGCTCGAAATCCACGAACGCTGGTATCCGCTCTTCAGGGATTTATTCGTCGAGACCAATCCGGTGCCGATCAAGACGGCCCTGGCCTGGCAGAACCGGATGGCGCTGGAACTCCGCCTCCCGCTATGCGAAATGTTGCCGGAAAACGCCGCGCGCCTGCGTGCAACGCTGACGGCGCTGAAACTGGTGTAATCCTCGAACCTATGAACTCTCTTAAGCTCCTGATTAACGGCTCCATGGGACGCATGGGGCAGGCGATCGCGGCGGCCGCGCGGGAAGACGACGCGGTGAGCGTTGCCGCCCAGGTGGATGTCGGCAACGACTTCCTGGCCGGCCTCTCCCTGTGCGACGCGGTGATCGATTTCAGCCACCACGCTCTCAGCCACACGATCGCCCAGGCATGCGCCAACACCGGCAAGACCCTGGTGCTCGGAACGACCGGGCAGACCGACGGCCAGATCGCCACGATCCGCGAAGCCTCCAAAAGCGTCCCGATCGTCTTCGCCCCAAACTTTAGCGTCGGCGTCAACACGCTCTTCTGGCTGACCCGGAAAGCGGCGGAAATCCTCGGGCCGGAATTCGACCTGGAGGTGGTCGAAATGCATCACCGGCTCAAGAAGGATTCCCCCAGCGGCACGGCCAAGCGGCTCGCGGAGATCCTCGCCGATGTGCGCCATCTGCAATACAACACCGACGTGCGCCACGGGCGTTGCGGGATTGTCGGCGAGCGGACCCGCACGGAGATCGGCATGCATGCCATCCGCGGCGGCGATGTGGTCGGCGATCACACAGTCATTTACGCCAACAACGGCGAACGCTTGGAGCTGACGCACAAAGCCTCCAGTCGGGAGACGTTTGCCCGCGGCGCCGTGCGAGCCGCCAAATGGGCGTCCAACCAGCCCGCCGGGCTTTACGACATGCAGGATGTCCTGGGCTTGCGGTAGTCCTCTTCGATGCGGAATCGCGCTCGGTTCCAATCTGGGCGATCGCATGGAACATCTGCGCACCGCCCGGCTCGCGGTTGAGCAACTCAATGCCGGGTCGGCCGTTACGCTGGTTTCGCCGGTTTACGAAACCGAGCCGGTGGAATGCGCGCCGGGAACGCCGCCTTACCTCAACGCCGTGATCGAGATCGGGTTCGAGGATGGCCCGCGCGTGCTTCTCGACGAATTGCGGCGCATCGAACTTCGCATGGGCCGTCCCTCGCAACGCACCCGCAACGCCTCCCGCACGATCGATCTCGACCTGCTCTACGTCGGCAACCGAACGGTGGCGGACCCCGACCTGGTCATCCCGCACCCGCGGCTACAATTGCGGCGTTTCGTGTTGCAACCCCTGACGGACATCCGGCCCGACCTGGTCTTGCCCGGCTTTGAGGAACCGGTGACGCGGCTGCTGGAATTGCTCCCGGCCCGGCCTTCGGTTACACGCATTCCCACCCCTGGGGACGATTGATTATGTCCGAACCCATGACAAACCGACTCGCACCGCTCCTGACCGCCAAGCCAAATGGCCGCAAGGTAGCCATGCTCACCGCTTACGATTACCCAATGGCCCGCCTTTTGGATGAAGCCGGCGTGGACGTCCTTCTGGTTGGAGATTCGCTCGGGATGGTCGTGCTTGGCTACCCGGATACCACGCTGGTAACCATGGACGACATGCTGCATCACACGCGCGCGGTCGTGCGGGGCCGGGTAAGCGCGCCGGTCGTGGCCGACCTTCCGTTTGCCTCCTATGAGACGCCGGAACAGGCCGTGGTCAACGCGCGTCGGCTCGTCGAAGCCGGAGCCAACGCCGTCAAGCTGGAAGGGGGCTCGGCCAAGGCGGCGCACATCGCGGCGATTGTCGGCGCGGGCATTCCGGTGGTCGCCCATATCGGGATGCTGCCGCAGCATGTCCGCGAAGAGGGCGGGTATAAGATCAAAGGCAAGACGCCCGAGGACGCCCAGCGGTTGCTCGAAGACGCCAAAGCAGTCGAAGCGGCTGGCGCCATCGCCGTGGTGCTGGAACTGGTCAAGCCCGAGGCCGCCTGCGCCATCGGAGCCGCCGTGGGCATCCCCACCATCGGGATTGGTTCCGGGCCCGACTGCGACGGCCAGGTGCTGGTGACTCACGATCTGGTCGGGATGTTCCCGTGGTTTACCCCGAAGTTCGTCAAGCCGCTCAGCGCCGCCGGCGAAACTATCCGAAGCGCCGCCGCGGAATTCATTCTGCGCGTGCATGGGGCGGGAGCGCAGGTGTAGCGGACGGCAGCACCAACGGGGTGAGCTCAGCAAGTCCCCATGGGCCTCACTTTGAAGCGGGATCTGGAAGCGTTGGTTGAGCCGACGACCCGGGGCGACCCGATGTCCCCGCTGTGCGCCTTCCATGGCGTCTTCCCCGTGTTGCACGGAGCAGTCCACCACCAGCTTGTCAAAATCTCTGGCTCCTGCTTTTTGAAGCGCATCGCGCTAGCCAAACATACGCAGCGAACTCGATGGGTTTTGCGGTTCGCTCAGCAGGCAAAGGATGCGCCGATGACCGAGTTCCAGTAGGTGATGGCTGGCCAGTCGGCCAAACTCGCGATCGTCCACCCAAAGGAGGCTTGCCTGGACGTTTTCGGGTTTGTCCCGCAGGAAAATGATCGGCTTGCGAGAGTTGTTGAAAGACGCAGACCTCCTGACCTCTTCCTGGAATGGACGTGAGACCATTCGGAGCGGCGAAGCCGTGGCACGTTGTGGTCGCGCCAGCGTCTTATGGGGCTGCGGCGAGGCCTGTTTGCCTCCACAGCGACGAGCCGATGGGCGCAGGAAACACTTTGGGTAATTCCTGAGACCAATCGCTTCGAAAGCGGTGGAGATTCCTTTCCATTACTCACAAGTTTGCAAATCGGGCGCAGGAGTGAGAACGGAGCCCCGAACGTTGTCATCCTGAGGAGCTAACCTCGCCAAAGCGCGAGGGTGATTGTTAGGCATGAACCTGGCATCGCCTTGCGCCTTTCCGGGCCAACGGCCCAGCGACAATGTAGCCTAGGGCAACGCCCTAGGACTTTTGCAAATGAGGCGCCCCAGGCTGTAGGCCTGTCACAATGCATTGAGCGGGACCTGTTGCGGGCTTTCAGCCCTAAGCCGTTGTGGCTCAGCGACCTAGGGCGTTGCCCTAGGCTACATTGTGGTCGCGCCGTTGGCGCTGAACGGCTATCCCCAACCGGCAGGTTCATTGGCAGCCTGCGAAGAGCCTGTCCTGAGTCTGTCGAAGGATCTCACGAGGCGATCGCGACGTTCGTTTCAGTCGGCACGTAGTCGGAACTGACGGCTCGCCGGGCGGCGCTGTCAGCTTCGAGAACGGTGAATGGTGACCTAACGCCGGCTGGCCTGCCGTGAGATCCTTCGCAAGCTCAGGATGACAAATAATAGGGGCCGCTCCGGTTTCCGTGCTCGGCTTCCGTTTTGTGGGTAATGGAAAGGTCCTCCTGCCGCTTTGAGACGCCGCACCCCTTCCAGTTGCGAAGGTCGGGTTAGCCGTTCATGCCGGATCCCGTTTTTGCCGGCAATTTTTCCGGGCAAAAGAAAAGCCCTGCAACCTTGGATTCATCAGGGATGCAGGGCTTTTTTCTAAAAGTACCGGCGGAGGGGGTCGAACCCACACGCCCTTGCGGACAATGGATTTTGAGTCCATCGCGTCTGCCAATTCCGCCACGCCGGCTTTTTTAAGGAAGTGCGAAAATAGAGGGGGTCTTGGCCGATTGCAAGGCTTTTGGCGGGCCAATTATTTCGCGCACGACAAACGCCTTGCGCAACATGGCCCGGTCGCTGAGCAATGGCTGCACGGAAATGGACGGGGGGCGCGGCTTTGCCGTGTCGAAGGTGCCGCGATCCACTCTGCCGGCGGTTTCCACGGCGGACTGCGCCTCCTGGACCGGCGCGTCGAAATTCATGCGGGGGATCACGGCGACTTCCATCTGGTCGGCCGTCTCGCTCACCGATTGCGTTCTCGCCAGCGGCCCGATGGTCGCAAGCGGTTCCAGCTCGGGCGCGATATGCCTGCGTTCGGGAGGACGGGACGGGCGAGCTCTTTCGTCACGCCGTGCGCGCCGCACGAGCGATGTCGACGGTTCCTGGCGAGTCGGTGCGTCTGCTTCCCATGCTTTCCGCTCCTGCAATTCCCTGGTCACACGCCGCAGGCTCTGCGCGAAAGCCGACGGCGGTGTAATCGGGGGCAGCTCAGGCACCTCGGGCGGTTGCTGCTGCAATGGCGGCGGAGCCACCGGTTGCGGCGGCGCACTCTCCACGGGCAGGCCGAGCGCTTCCATAAACCGGCGCATCCGCTCCTCGTCGCTCGGCAGGTCGCCGGGAATCGGTCGGGGCGTCGACGGCCCCTGCACGGACGGATCGCCGGGCCGGGTATCCGGCTGGTCTTCGGTGGCCTTGCCCGCATTTTCCATCACCCATTTTCCGAGGAAGAAAAGGCCCACCAGGATGGGGATGATCAGATCGTGCATAGCATGAATCTAGCGCAGCTTGCCGGTTTCGGCGCGCCGATTATTGCTGGCCGGGACGGACTTCGTCGGGGCTGCGTTCGCCGCCGGCGATGGAGGTGCGCATATTGGTGTCGCTCTCGATATTCTTCATGCGGACGTAATCCATGATGCCGAGGTTGCCGGCGCGGAACGCCTCGGCCATGGCCATGGGCACCTGCGCTTCGGCTTCGACGACCTTCGCGCGCATCTCCTGCGTTCTGGCCCGCATTTCCTGCTCGGAAGCGACGGCGGCGGCGCGGCGCACTTCGGCGCGGGCCTGGGCGACGCGCTTGTCGGCCTCGGCCTGTTCGGCCTGGAGTTTCGCCCCGATGTTGTCGCCGACATCGACGTCGGCGATGTCGATGGAGAGAATTTCGAAGGCTGTGTTGCTGTCGAGGCCCTTGGCCAGCACCATCTTGGAAATCCGGTCCGGGTTTTCCAGCACGTCTTTATAGGAATCCGCCGTGCCGATGGCGCTGACGATCCCTTCGCCGACGCGGGCGATGATGGTCTCCTCGGTGGCGCCGCCGACGAACCGGTCCAGGTGCGAGCGAACCGTCACGCGCGCCTTGACCTTCACGCCGATGCCGTCTTTTGCGACGCCGTCGATGCTGGTGCGGCCCATGGCGGCATTGGGGCAATCGATCACTTTCGGGTTCACGCTGGTGCGAACGGCTTCCAGCACGGTCTTGCCGGTACCTTTGGTGGCCAGATCGATGGCACATGTGCGGCGGAAGTCGAGGACGATGCCCGCGCGGTCGGCCATAATGAGCGCCTGGATGACCTGCTGCACGTTGCCGCCGGCCTGGTAGTGGGACTGAAGTTGATCGAGCGACATGTCGATGCCGGCTTTGAGCGCCATAATTCGCGAATCGACCATCATGGTCACCGGAATGCCCCGCCAGCGCATCCCGAGCATGTCGAGGAATCCGACGGCTGCACCGTTAAGCCAGGCGCGCATCCAGATGCCGAAGAAGTTGAAGACGACAGCGATTGTCACCAGCGCCATCACCGCCACGACCGCCAACGCGACAAATACAACAGGGTTTAGAGGGTTCATAATGCGCAGTTTACGAAGGCTCGCTTCGAAACACCAGCATAAACCCAGCCATAAAAATCTGCGAGAATCTGCGTAATCTGCGGACCTTTCTCTTCTTCCGCGGACCCGTGATGCGCCTCGCTCGCGTCTCGCCAGCGGGCAAAAATCCTGCGCGCCTTAATCTCATCTTGAAAGCTCATTAGAATCAGTAGTCGCGCTGCAAGAGGTAGTCGGCGATGGCGCGCAGCATCTCGGCTTTCTGGCCGAAAAGGTCGAGCGCGGTCAGGGAGGCCTCGGTCAGGCGGCGCGCCTCCACGCGGGAAGCCTCCAGTCCGAGCACGCTGGGATAGGTGGCCTTCTGTGCGGCGACATCCTTGCCCGCGCTCTTGCCGAGCTTCTCGCTGGTCTGCGTCACGTCGAGAATATCGTCGATGACTTGAAAGGCCAGGCCAAGGTTCTTCCCGAAAACGGTGAGTGCATCGAGTTGCTCTGTGGTGGCGTTGACGCTCATCCCGCCAAGGCGAATGGACGCGGTGAGCAGCGCGGCGGTCTTGGCTTCGTGGATGAACCGCAGCTCTGCTTCAGTAACCGTCTTGCCTTCGCCTTCCAGGTCGGCCACCTGGCCGGCAATGAGCCAGCGACTGCCCGAGGCCGAGGCCAACTCCCCGACAAACCGATGCATCGGGTACAGTTGCGTCGGCGAAACGGCGGCAAGGATTTCGAACGCGATGGTGAGCAGGGCGTCTCCGGCCAGAATGGCGATGCCCTCCCCGAAGACCTTGTGGCTGGTGGGCCGACCCCGGCGCAAATCGTCGTTGTCCATGGCCGGCAGGTCGTCGTGGATGAGCGAGTAGGTGTGAATGCATTCCACGGCGCAAGCCGGAGCCATGGCTGCTTCCGGATCGCCACCGCACGCCTCGGCAGCGGCCAGGCAGAGAATCGGACGCAACCGCTTTCCCCCGGCGAAGAGCGAGTAGCGCATCGCCTGGTGAATGGTCGCGGGCTTGGTTTCCGCGGCTGGCAGGAACCGATCGAGAGCGCTGTCAACAGCAGCGCTTCTCGCGGCGAAGTAGTCCTTGAGGGTCATGAGCCCCACTGTGGAAAAACCCGGGCGCGCTGGCAAGCTGAGAAAATCGTGCCGGCGGGAAAAGGGTGCAGGATAAATTTCTTCCGGCGGATCGCAATCACCGGGAGGGCCATGTACAACGGGGTTCATACACGGAGTAAGAAAACCGCGCCGGCCCGCAACTCTGGGGAACACACGCGCCCTCGCGTGTTGGCGTCGGCGCCCTCGCCGACGCGAACTTTTGCTTCATCGAAACCACGGATTTCACGGATTGGCACGGATGAAACCTATCCGTGTTCATTCGTGTAATCCGTGGTGGCTCGGTTGAATGCGAGCTTCTTGAGAGAAGATGCCTTTGGCGGGGCGCCAAAGGCCGCACGCGAGGGCGCGTGCGCTCCCCGGAACCCGACGACGGAGAGGCAGAGGCCGCGCGACGCGACGCCGAGATGGAAGCCGAGCACGGAAACCGGAGCGGCCCCTATTATTTGTCATCCTGGTGCGCCCGTGAAGCGGGCGTCAACGTGGGTGAGAGTCCCACCGGTGCAGTTAGACGGTTCAGCACCG
>Ga0316222_1002052_pt1 | contig 22554 bp, 19 predicted proteins | sample TBH18011metaG_FD_206008 | JGI IMG/M metagenome (GOLD analysis project Ga0316222, IMG submission 206008) | Freshwater microbial communities from Trout Bog Lake, Wisconsin, USA - TBH18011 | ecosystem: Environmental > Aquatic > Freshwater > Lake > Hypolimnion/Profundal zone | place: USA: Wisconsin... | reverse complement strand
GCGGCGATCATAGACCAGCGCCCGAAAGCCGGCTTCGGCCAGCAACAGACCCAACGCGCGATCCGAACTCAGCCCACGCCTGCCGCCCGGAGAAATCGCCACCACCGGACCCGTCTCGCCCAGCAATTCATAGACGACGTTGAAGCCACGAATCTCGATGGTCGGCATGCGCGCTATTCCCGCTTGTTGTTGCGGGAAGCATAACCGGCTTTCTTACAGACCGACAAACACGCAAATGTCTTGGCGCGTAAAGTTCAGCCCCGAATGGTTTCCGACTCGAACCTGGCCCAGCGCGGCGTGGCGTGCAGCTGTTCGATGCCTCGGCTGGTGACGGAGACCAGCAGGCCGCCATCATAAAGCGGCACGATGTCTTCAATGTAGCCTGCCAGTTCCAGCGCACGCAGGGCGGTGCTGACATAGGCGACTTGGCTGGCAAGCCCACCCCGATGCACAGCAGCGCTTATATCGGCCTGCCGTCGTTTGCTGCGCACCGCCATTGTGGCCAGTGCACGCAGCAGGCGGGCGTCGAAGCTTTCGCCGTCCTCGTCCTCGGCTGGATAGCTGGCTGCGCTGTGTGTCAGCGGGCGTGTGGTGGTGGTCTGCGTCACACATTCAGCCGTGATGACGTCATCAAACACCGGATTGATCGACTTAATGTCCGAAATAGCCTGCATGGGGCGGCATCCTCCTGATCGACGCAACGGCGTCTTGTTCGGATGCAGCTAATCTGTCACCGACAATTTTTACCAACTAGCTAGGAATGATACGTAAAACATTGGCGAATACTGACAAATTCTTACAATTATCGTGCTGTTATCACGCTTTGTGAAATTCTGCCGCAATCGCCAGTCGTACCGCCTCCGCCAGACTGCGGCAGGCGAGTTTTTCCATCATGTTGGAGCGATGGATTTCAACCGTGCGCGGGCTGATGCCGAGTTCATGCGCGATCACCTTGTTCGGCCGCCCCTCGACCAACCGCATCAGCACATCGCGTTCACGCGGGGTGAGCACGGCGATGCGCGCACGGGCGGCCTCGACGATCATGCCGGAATGCCGCGTATCGGCCACCCGCGCCAAGGCCGAGCGCACCGATGCGAGCAATTCGGCATCGGAATAGGGCTTCTCGATGAAATCCAGTGCCCCGGCCTTCATCGCCCGCACCGCCAACCCCACATCGGCGTGACCGGTGACGACCAGAACCGGGTAATTGCATCCGCGCTCCTGCAAGGCCAGTTGCAGATCCAGCCCGTCCATGCCCGGCATCCGAACGTCCACCACCAAACAGCCGGGGGCCAGCGTGTCCAATCGGGCGAGCAGGGATTCGGCGGAATCGTGCGTCTCGGCGGTCAGGCCGAATGAGGTGAGTAATAAAGCCAGCGAGCGACGCACGGCTTCATCGTCATCGACGACGTGCACGACCAGACCGTCAGGCGGGAGGGCGATGTAGCCGCGCGGGTCACCGGATTGCCCGGGCAGAGGGAATTGCGCGTTCATGCGATTTCTCCTTGTGGCAACAAGACTGGAAGCAGAATGCAGAAAATCATACCGCCATCAGGGGCGGCGGTGGCGGTGAGCTTGCCGCCATGGCCTTCGACAATTGTTCGGCAGATCGCCAAGCCAATGCCCATGCCGGTGCGTTTGCTGCTGACGAAGGGTTCAAACAGCCGGTCGGCAATTCCGTCCGCAAGGCCGGGACCGTTGTCGCGCACCTCGATGACCATCCCGCCCGGCGCGTGCTCGGCTGAGACCAGGATGCGACCGGGGCGTGTCGGCATGTCGCAGCTTTGAATGGCCTCTGCCGCGTTGCGCAGCAGATTGAGCAACACCTGACCAAGCTGTGTGCGATCGACCAATACTTGGCCGATTGAACGTGCGACTGCCATTTCCAGAATGATGCCATCCGGCAAGCCATCTGACAGCGCCAGATCGCAGGTCTCGCGCAGCAACTCGACCACATTCTCCGGCTGCATCTCCACCTCGCCCCGATCAACGAAATCGCGCAGGCGGCGGACGATGGCGCCGGCACGCAGCATTTGCTGGGCGGCATCGGTGACAGCGCCACGGGCGGCCAGAAATGCCCGCTCATCACCCAACATGCCGCGTTCCAGCAGGCGATTGCCGGCGTTGAGGTAATTGGTGGCCGCTGCCAGCGGTTGGTTGAGTTCATGCGCCAGCCCGCTCGCCATCGCCCCCATCGCCGATAGCCGCGTCGCGCGCAGCAATTCTGCCTGCAATTTGCGCAACCTTACCTCGGCCTGCCGATGTTCTGTCACATCGCGGCTGACCGAGACCACGCCCACCACCTCACCTTCGGCGTCCTGCCAAGGGGCGATGGTCATGGCGATACAACGCGGTAAGATCTCGCCCGGATTGAGATATTCCTGCTCGAAACTCGATGCCTCACCGGTGGCGAGCACCTTACGGTCGGCATCCTCGATACGGGCGGCGAGTTCAGGGGGAAAGATATCGACGGTCTGCTTGCCCAGAACCTGCCATTCCGCCAGCGGCAGCGGCCCGGACGTCAGTGCGGCGCGGTTGACCAGCACACAGCGCAGTTCCAGATCCTTGACGTGGATTTGCTCTGGCGTGCCGTTGACGACGGAGACCAGCAATTCATGCCCGGTTCGCGCCTCACGCAGCGCCATCCGTTCGGCGGCACCGCGCCTGCGCAAGACGGCAGCGGCGCGGGCAAGGTTGCGACGCAGAATTTCAAACTCTGCCAAAGACAGATGTTCGGGTGCAGAGTGCTCGACATCCACGCCGGTGGCGACGTTGCGCGACATATGCGACAGGCGGTCGAGCCAGTTGGTCAGCCGATTGCCGAACCAGATGGTCAGGGCGATACCGATCAGCAAGGCGATCATGCTGCCCAACATTGCGCGCATCAAAGGCTGCACGCTGATTGCATCTGCGCTTCGCGTGATCATCACATGCCATCCGGCAACGTGCGGCAGATCGGCGAGGATTTCGATGCTGGGCGGCTTGCCGGAGGGCGTGGGCGGTGCGCTGCCGATCCGTTTCAGCGCGCCCATGCTTTGGGCGATCAGCCGGCCTTCGGTATCGCGCAGATCGGCTGCCCCCGTCCGCCCGAGACTGTGGCGGCGCAATGTGTCGCTCAATTGGTCGCTGGGCAGCAGCATTTCGATGCTGAATCGCCCGGTATCCGTGCGGCCACCAGGCAGAACGATCGGTACGACGGCGATATGTGATGGCTCGGTAAATACCACACCGCCAATAGCCGGTGCCTGGGTGCGCAGGGCGGTTCGGTGCAGGCGTTGCATCACCGCCGCCGGGGCGGATTCGCGGTCAGCGGCAGACAGCACCCGTGTGCCGTCAGCGCTGTGCAGCGAGAGAAATCCGCCCAAAGATTCCACCTCCCGATCGAGCCGAATTTGTATGCTCGCCGAAGGGTGTTGTGCATCCAGATCATCATCGCGTGCCAGGCTGGTCAGCGCCTTGAGGAGGGTCTGCAACTGCGCATCAACATCTTCGGCCACCATTTGCGCACGGTCATGCAGCCGCGCGGCGCAGGCGGCCTGCAGGTTGCGGGTGCTGATATAGCCATCGACCATGACCACGGTGATCATCGGCAGCATTGCCAGCACGACGATCAGCAGCAGCCGACTGCGCAGTCTTTGGGGTGTGCGCGGCGGAGAGACGGGACGGCGCAAGCGTGCGAGAGCACGTTGCCAGACTGGCGACGCGGCTGTGGAAGAGCGGGGCACGTCAACGCTGGGCTTGAGGATCGCAACCTCCTATCGGGGCAACGGCTCATGCTAGCCGAAGCTAGGGAAACCCCCGATACGAGAATCTGCGTAGTTGGTCACGAGATTGATATCGAAATAACGCTGCGTCAGATATCGACGCCGAGCGCCTCGACGATGGCACCGATGCGTTCGATCAACGGGTCTGCCACCCCAAGCTCGCGCAGCCCGTGCCGGGTGTTGACCAGATAATCCCACGACGTGCCCAACATGCCGCGCGCATTGGCAACCCGGCGGATCAATTCGCGTTCAGGCACATCGCCCGCGTAGTTCGGGCCGTTGGGGTCGATGGTAAAGGTGATCGCCTGACCCAGCGGTGCGCCATCGAGCGATTCGACGTCGAGCCAGCGCGGAATATAGCCATGCCCGACCATTTCGCGGCGCCAGAGAATATCCAATTCCGTCGCCACATCCTCCTCGGCCACGCGCAGAACCGAGCCGATACATTCGCCGCCTTCCTCCAGGCCGAGCAGCATTCCCGGCGTTTGCGCATCACCGCGACCGGCACGGGTGGCAAGGCAGAAGCTGCGATGCCAGCCCATCACGCGCGCCAGACAATTTCCCGCCACGCGGATGGCGGGGTTCCAGATCAGCGAGCCATAAGCAAAGACCCATACGCCCTGCCCATGATCGGGCCGTTCAGCCAGGACGGACGCCAAACTTGCCTGACGCTGTGCATCGGTCAGCACGCGCATGTCCGGCTGCATCCGCTGGATCTGGTCGGCGAATCCGCCCGAGAGCAGGAATTCGCGAGTCAGCCCGCCTATGCCCCTGGGCGGGACAGGATGCCCCATTTAGCCCTGCTTCTGCGCGAGCAGATCCCGGATTTCGCCCAGCAGAACTTCCGTCTTGGTCGGCGGCGGCGGGGTCTTGCGCGCCAGCGACAGGCGGGTGAGCGCCTTGACCATCCAGAAGACGGCGAAGCCGACGATGAGGAACTGAATCACCGCATTGAGGAACAGGCCGACATTCAACGTCACCGCGCCGGCGGCTTTGGCCGCTTCCAGCGTGGGCGTGGTTGGGCCTTTGAGGGTGATGAAGATGTTGGAAAAATCGATGCCGCCGACCAGCAACCCGATCACCGGCGTGAACAGATCCTTGACCAGACTGCCGACAACGCCGGTAAAAGCCGCGCCGATGATGATGCCGACGGCCAGATCGACAACATTGCCCTTCATAATGAAGGACTGGAACTCTTCCATCCAGGCGGGGCGCTTGATCGGAATAGGCGGTTGCATTGCGATTCTCCGTCGAGTCAGACCGGCAACTTAGGGCTGACCCGACGGGAGGAAAAGTGCCAAGCGTTGCATGAGAGCGTCATGAGTGAGGCTGGAAGTGTTCACTCCATCGTCATTGCGTGCGGAGCGTGGCTTTCTTGCACGAAAAGTCACTCGCCGCACCTCAACGACCAGTTTTCAGCAAGCGGCGAACTGATCAGGCAGCGCCTGAGACATACGCCTTGAGGCTATCGACTTCCTGCTCCTGCTGCGACATGCGCGCCTTTACCACGTCGCCAATGCTGATCACGCCGATCACCCGGCCCAAATCGAGCACCGGCAGATGACGGAAACGCCCGTTGGTCATCATCTGCATCGCTTCGCCCACGGTGGTGCGGGCAATGGCGGTGGTGACGTGGCGGGTCATCATGTGGTCGGCGGTTTGATCGAGCACGCTGGCGCCATCCGAGGCGAGGGCGGCGACGATATCACGTTCGGACAGAATGCCCATCAGGTCGCCGCGCTCATTGCACACCAGCACGGCACCGATGCGATGCTCGGCCAGCACATGCGTCACCTCGGCGATGCTGGCTTCCGGCGATACCGAAACAATGCTCTGCCCCTTTTGCGCCAAAATGGCTCCGACGGTCATGCGACTCTCCCATTTGTCGGACGTACGCTCACAGGGCGCCGCCTCGTTGTTGGATCTACGAGTCTGCACCTTTACGTGCCCGAATTGCAAGTATGTCTCTGTGCGCTGCAACATACGAGATCGATGTATAAATTCAGAAATGTTCAGTAACAATTGTCACGCTTGGGGTGATGAATTCTTGCTGCGCTGCGACAATCTGCAACTCACGCTGTCCGGACGCCAATGTGTGGCGCAAAATGCCTTGCAGGGAACTTGCCGCCCTGGCGAACGCAACGTCAGGGTGTGAATTGTTCGTGATATGAAACAGCAGCAAGGCCGATAGCAGATCACCGGCGCCGTTGGGGGACATGTCGAGCCGGGGCGTGCGGGCGAGCCAGAATTGGCCTGCATAGCCCAGCGCCATGTCGATGCTGTCGGCGGGCGTCTCCTCGGTGATCAGGCTGGTGACAAGCACGATGCGCGGTCCCATCGCCTGCATCGCCGCAATGGCTGCCTTCACTTCGGCCTGTGTGGTGGTGGGGTGTCCGGTGAGGTGGCCGAGTTCAAAGCGATTCGGGGTGGCGATATCGGCCAGCGGCAGCAGGGTATCGCGAATCAGTGTGTCGATACCGGGACGGACATACACGCCCGGCCCGTCGTCGCCGATCACCGGATCGCAGCAATACAACGCCGCCGGATTGGCCGCCTTCACGCGCTCCACCGCCGAGCGCACGGCAAGCCCGGTCTCTGCCGTGCCGAGATAGCCGGACAACACAGCGTCACAGGCGCCGAGCACATCGCGGGCGGCGATGCCGTCAAGCAGGGCGTTGATCTGCGCGCCCGAGAAGACATCGCCGGTGCATCCGCCATAGCCGGGGTGATTGGACAGTTGCACGGTGTTGACCGCCCACACCTCCGCCCCCAGGCGCTGCAACGGGAACAGTGCAGCGGCATTGCCGACATGGCCATAACAGACCCATGATTGCAGGCTGAGAAGGTTCATACACAACTCCCCTATGAGCGCAGGTGCTCTTGGCGCGCTTGCCGTGGCTTGGCACTCTCGCCCAGGCACATCACATGCTGAAAATACAAAGCTGCAAAGGCTCGTCCATGTCCCGTCTGCCCAAATTGTTCGAAAAGCCGAGCTTCCGCTCGGTGACTGCCCGCAACCGCATCGCCGTCTCGCCGATGTGCCAATACAGCGCCGATGACGGTCTGGGCACCGATTGGCATCTGCAGCATTATGGTGCACGCGCCTTTGGTGGGGCAGGGATCGTGTTCACCGAGGCCACCAGCGTCTCCAGGCTCGGCCGCATCACGCATGGCTGCTTGGGCCTTTGGACGGACGAGCAGCAGGCGTTCATGACCCGTCTGGTGCAGTTGATCGAAAGTGCGGGCGCGGTGCCGGGCATGCAGATTGCCCATGCGGGTCGCAAGGCGAGTTCGCAGCGCCCATGGGAGGGCGGCGGGCCGATTGCGGAGAAGGATGGTGGTTGGCTGCCCTGGGCACCGAGCCCGATTCCATTCGTGGAAGGGGCCACAATTCCGCATGAGATGAGTGTGGCCGACATTCAGACCGTCCTCGGCGAATTCCGCGAGACGGCCCGCCGGGCGCGATTGACCGGGATGAAGGTGTTGGAGGTGCATGGGGCGCATGGCTATCTCGGCCATTCTTTCCTCTCACCGATTTCCAATGTCCGCCGCGACCAATATGGCGGCTCCTTGGCCAACCGGGCGCGCTTCCTGATTGAATCGGTTGAGGTGATCCGTGAGGAATGGCCGGATGATCTGCCGCTGTTCGTGCGCTTGTCCTGCACGGATTGGATGCCCGGTGGCCTGATGATGGAGGATGCGGTGCAGGTGGCCAAACTGCTCAAGGCCACCGGCAAGGTTGATCTCATCGACGCCTCCACCGGCGGCATTCTGGCCAAGGGGCCGGTGATTCCGTCGCTGCATCCCGGCTATCAGGTGCCGTATTGCGAGGCCGTGCGCAGCGGGGCGCAGATTGCAACCGGGGCGGTGGGGCTGATCACGGTGCCGGAGCATGCCGAGGAAATCATCGGCAATGGACGCGCCGATCTGGTGTTCCTGGCGCGGGCATTGCTGGTTGATCCGTATTGGCCGCTGCGGGCGGCGCATGTGCTGGGCGCACCGCAGGATATTCCTCCGCAATATCAAAGGGCTGGCTTTGCGCGGCGGTAAATGCGCATTGTAGATAGTGAGGCGGCATTGTTGTTGATAGTGTCGCTTCACTGGAACAACCGCGCTTGGCGTTTCAGGAAGCCGATGTTCCGACCTGAGTGAGAGATACGATGCGACAATTTTTTCTGTTCTGCACGGCGGTCGCGGCAGCGTGTGGCGTGATGCTTCCGAACCAGGCGCAGGCGTATTACGACAGAGAGGATATCGTTGAAGCGTATTTCATTCTGCCGAATGAGACGGCGTTTTTTGTGCCGGACGACGCCCCGGCGCGAGATGGGCAGAGCAAATTCGGCTCGGTGGAATATCTCAAAGCCAAGCAGATCGAAGCGCGTCGCTTTATCATTCCGCACGCCAGGTTTTCGGGGTCTGGCTTTTTCCAGGATTATTACGTTCCCACTGGACGCCTGATTCTGGTGGATCGCGGGCCATATAATCGCGCCTGGACTGACAGCGTAAATGGCACCGAAACCCGCAGCGAGGGGTTTCCCTGCCAAAGCCTGGAAGGGCTGAACGTGACGGTCGAGGTGGCGATCTCCGCCTCAGTGTCCGATGCAGACGCTGCCCAATATTTGTACTCGTTTGGCGTCAAAGAGCCCAAAGGCAGCCGCTCCGACCCTTCGGTGATTTTTACGTCGGTCTTTTATGGTCGCAGCCTGGCCGATGTTATGGAAGGTGTTGGGCACGGGAAGTTGCAATCCCTGGTATGCCACGAAATTGCAGCGCGCTCACTTGATAAGGTGAACGAAGAAGCCAATCAAATTATGGATAATGTTCAAAAGAAGGCTTCTGAATATTTTAAATCTCGTGGGATTACGATTGATTACATTGGTTGGTCCGGAGATTTTACATTTGACCGCGATGTGCAGGCCGCGATCAATGATCGCTATATCGCGGAAAAGATCGCGCCAGTGGTGGGTGTGCTCGAAAGTCGGGCAAATGTGAGAGCCGAGCAGAGCTGGGATGGGCATTTGCCGAGTTCGGTCTCTGGTCTTTGGCTGTTGCCAGGTGATCTCTGGCAGAGTGTGCAGAGCTGGCTGCGGCGCGACGTGCCGACGCCAAAGCCAAAGCCATAGGCTGGATCGGGCAATTGTCGCGCGCGCCCTGATCTGACGATCCGGTGTCGGTTCACTGATTGTGAAATGACCCACTTCCATCGCAGCTTCACACTTGCGGCATGGCTTGCATGCGGTAAGCTCATGTTCGGTGAGGCATGACGTTTGCAAGCCTCCAGCACGGTTCATACTGGCAGCCATTTAGGGGGCAGCAAAATCATGAAGCGCCGTACTTTCCTTGGGTCCACCGCCGCTATCGGTGCCACGCTTGCCGCTCCGCGTATTTCCTTCGCGCAGAGCTCGCGCGTGCTGCGATTCGTGCCGCAAGCCAATTTGTCCTCGCTCGATGCTGTGGCCGGCACCCAATACGTGGTGCGCAATGCGGCTGTGATGATCTGGGAGACGCTTTACGGCGTTGATTCAAATTTCGTCCCGCATCCGCAGATGGCCGAGGGCCACACTGTTAATGCCGATTTCACCGATTGGACGTTCAAGCTGCGTGACGGCCTGACCTGGCATGATGGTGAGAAAGTGACGTCGAAAGACGTTGTGGCCTCGATCAGCCGCTGGATGGTGCGCGACACCATGGGCCAGAAGATCAAGGCGAGCCTGGATGCGTTCGAGACGCCGGATGACAAAACCATCCGCATCCGTCTGAACAAGCCATTCCCGAAGATGCTGTTCGCACTCGGCAAATCCAACGCGCCGGTGTGCCTGATCATGCCGGAGCGCATCGCCAAGACCGACCCGTTCCAACTGATCAAGGAATATGTCGGCTCCGGCCCGATGAAGTTCAACACCGCCGAATGGGTGCCCGGTTCGAAGGCGATTTTCGAGAAATTCGGGGCGTACAAGCCGCGTGCTGAGAAGGCCGATTGGCTCTCCGGCGGCAAGGTGATGAATTTCGACCGCATCGAATGGGTGATCATCCCCGACGCCGCCACCGCCGGTGCTGCCTTGCAGAATGGCGAAGTGGATTGGTGGGAGAACCCGATTTCCGACCTCGTGCCGCTGCTGAAGAAGAACGCCAAGCTGAACGTCGATATCGGCGATCCGCTCGGCAATCTCGGCAGCTTCCGCATGAACCATCTGCACCCGCCGTTCAACAACCCGCTGGTCCGCAAGGCGGTGCTGATGGCGCTGAGCCAGGCCGATTACATGCAGGCTGTGGTGGGTGACGACACCAATCTGTGGAAAACCTGCCCGTCCTTCTTCACGCCGGGCACAGCACTTTACACCGAAGAGGGTGGCGAGTTGCTCAAGGGCAAGCGCGACTATGAAGGTGCGAAGAAGCTGCTCAAGGAAGCCGGTTATAATGGTGAGAAGGTTCGCCTGATTGTGGCAACCGACGTGGGCATCACCAAGGCTGAGGGCGATGTGACGGCGGATCTGCTGCAAAAGATCGGCATGAATGTCGATTACGTGGCCACTGACTGGGGCACCACCGGCACCATTCGCGCCAAGAAAGATGCGCCGTCCGCTGGCGGCTGGAACATCTTCCACACCTGGCATGCCGGGGCGGACTGCATCAATCCGGCACCTTACACTGCACTTGATGCCGGTGGTGACAAGGCGTGGTTCGGCTGGCCGAAGTCTGAAGCGGTGCAGAAGGGCATCGATGATTGGTATGCCGCCCCTGATCTGGCGGCCGAAAAGAAGGCGGCCGTGGCGATCAACAAGGCAAGCTTCGAGAACGTTACCTACATCCCGACCGGCTTCTTCCTGCAATACACCTCTTGGAACAAGAACGTGTCCGGCGTGGTCAAAGCGCCGTTCCCGGTGTTCTGGGGCGTGAGCAAGAGCTAAGGCGAGACGATGTTCGCCTATATCATCCGCCGGGTGGCGGCCACGATCCCAGTGATGGCGATCGTGGCGCTGCTCGTCTTCAGCCTGCTCTACATCGCTCCCGGCGATCCGGCCACGATCATCGCGGGCGATCAGGCGAGCCCGGCTGATATTGAGCGCATCCGCATGTCCCTTGGGCTGGACCGTCCCTTCCTGGTGCGGTTCGGCTCATGGCTGTGGGATGTGGTGCATGGCGATCTCGGCAGTTCGATTTTCACCAATCTGCCCGTCACCCACATGATCGCCCAACGCATCGAGCCCACTTTGTCGTTGATGCTGATCACGCTGGTGATCTCGCTCACCTTCGCCATTCCGCTTGGCGTGGTGGCGGCGTGGAAGCAGGGATCGTGGATTGACCGCTTTGCGATGCTGCTCTCCACCGCTGGCTTTTCAGTGCCGGTGTTCGTGATCGGCTACGTGCTGGCTTATGTGTTCGGCCTCACCCTCGAATGGGTGCCGGTGCAGGGCTACACGCCGATTTCCGAGGGCGTCGTGCCCTGGTTTGAAAACCTGATCCTGCCCTCGATTGCGCTCGGCCTGATTTATATGGCGCTGATTGCCCGCATCACGCGGGCGACGATGTTGGAAGTGCTGAGCCAGGATTATGTTCGCACTGCGCGAGCAAAGGGCGTGGGGCAGCGCGGCATTCTGTTCATCCATGCGTTGAAGAACGCGGCCGTGCCGATCATCACCATCATCGGCATCGGCTTTGCCGCCCTGATTGGTGGCGCGGTGGTGACGGAGAGCGTGTTCGCCATCCCAGGCCTTGGTCGCCTGACGGTGGATGCCATTCTGCGGCGCGACTACCCGGTGATTCAGGGCGTCGTGCTGATGTTCAGCTTCGTCTACGTGCTGGTGAATCTGGGCGTTGACCTGCTCTACACGCTGTTTGACCCGAGGATACGGTATTGAGCGTCACCTTGCCCTCCGAATATGCCGCAGCCCCCGTTCTGTCCGACGTGCTGCCGCCGGTGAAGAAGCGGGGCCGGATTGCCATGTTCGTGCATCGCTACCCAACAATTGCCATCGGCGGCAGCTTGTTGGCGCTGATTTTGGCGATTGCCGTCCTGGCACCCTATCTCTGGACAGTCGATCCCACCGCGATTGCACCGGCCAAGCGCACCCGCGCGCCATCTGAACTCTATTGGTTCGGCACTGACATGCTGGGGCGTGACATCTATTCCCGCGTGTTGTTCGGCACCCGTGTTTCACTGGCTGTCGGCTTTGCGGTGGCGACGGTGGCGTCAGTGGCGGGGTTGTTCATCGGGCTGTGCGCCGGTTTCGTGCGCATTCTTGATACCGTGGTGATGCGCGTGATGGACGGGCTGATGTCGATCCCCTCCATTCTGCTCGCCATTGCGTTGATGGCGCTGATCGGCGCTTCGGTGCAGAACGTGGTGATTGCGATCTCGATTGCCGAAATTCCGCGCGTGGCGCGACTGGTGCGCGGCGTGGTGCTGTCGTTGCGTGAGCAAGCCTATGTCGAGGCGGCGATTGCCTCCGGCACGCGGGTGCCGAAGATTATTTGGCGGCATATTCTGCCCAATACATTGGCACCGTTGACCGTGCAGGCGACGTTCATTTGTGCGTCTGCCATGCTCGCCGAGGCCACGCTGTCCTTCATCGGTGCCGGCACACCGCCGACGATTCCAAGCTGGGGCAACATCATGTCCGAAGGCCGGGCGCTGTGGCAGGTCAAGCCGTTCATCGTCTTCTTCCCGGCGGTGTTCCTGTCGATGACGGTGCTGGCGGTGAATTTGCTCGGAGACGGGCTGCGTGACGCGCTTGATCCGCGTCTGGCAAAGCGGATCTGATACGATGGCACTTCTGTCTGTTGAAAACCTGCAAACCCATTTCGGCACGCCTGATGGCGTGGTGCGCTCGGTTGAAGGGCTGAGCTTTCACGTGGATGCCGGGGAGACGGTGGCCATTGTTGGTGAATCCGGCTGCGGCAAATCTGTCACCTCGATGTCGATCTTGCGTCTGGTGCCCACGCCGCCGGGCAAAATCGCCGGGCGGATTATGTTCGAAGGGCGCGACCTGCTCGAATTGAGCGAAGTGGAGATGCGCGCCATTCGCGGCAAGGAGATCTCGATGATCTTCCAAGAGCCGATGACCAGCCTCAACCCGGTGCTGACCATTGGCCGCCAGATTGGCGAGAGCCTGCGGCTGCATGAGGGGCTGTCCGCGAAAGACGCCGAGCAACGCGCGGTGGAAATTCTCACCCTTGTCGGAATTCCGGCCCCGCAGCGGCGCGTGAAGGAATATCCGCACCAACTCTCCGGCGGCATGCGCCAGCGCGTGATGATCGCCATCGCCTTGGCGTGCAATCCGAAATTGCTGATCGCCGATGAGCCGACAACGGCGTTGGATGTGACGATTCAGGCGCAGATTTTGGATTTGATGCGCGACCTTAAAACCCGGCTTGGGTCTGCGATTGTGCTGATCACCCACGATCTCGGCGTGGTGGCCGAAATGGCGCAGCGCGTGGTGGTGATGTATGCCGGGCGGAAGGTGGAAGAGGGCAGTGTGGAAGAAATCTTCGCCCATCCATTGCACCCTTACACGCGCGGTCTGCTCGGCGCGGTGCCGATTTTGGGCACCTCGTTGCAGACAACCGGGCGCTCCAAGCTGACTGAAATTCCGGGACAAGTGCCGTCTCTGCGCAGCAAAATCGTAGGCTGTGCATTTGCCGGGCGCTGTGCGATGGCCATTGACGCCTGCCGCACCATCGCACCCGCCGTGGAACAAAAACGCCCCGGCCATTTCGCCGCCTGCCATCTCGCTGAAAAGGTGCCGGCATGACCATTCGCACGCCGCCGCTGCTCGAAGTCAACGCGCTGAAGAAGCATTATCCACTGTCAGGCGGGCTGTTTGGCGGCAATAAGGGCGCGGTCTATGCGCTTGATGGCGTCAGCTTCACGCTGGAGAAGGGCGAGACGCTCTCAGTGGTGGGGGAATCCGGCTGCGGCAAATCCACCCTCGGCAAGACTATTTTGCGCCTTGTTGATCCCACCGATGGCGAGGTGTTTCTTGACGGCGAGCGCATCGATAATCTGCCGCCCAGCCAGTTGCGGCAGATGCGGCGGCGGGTGCAGGTGGTGTTCCAAGACCCGTTCAGCAGCCTCAACCCGCGCCAGCGCGTGCGCGACATCATCGCCGAACCGATTGTGAATTTCGGCCTCGCACGCGGTTCCGAGCTTGATGACCGCGTGGCGGCGTTGATGGACAAGGTGCGGCTGCCGCGTGATGCGATGCGTCGGTTTCCGCATGAATTCTCCGGCGGCCAGCGTCAGCGTATCGGCATTGCGCGCGCCCTCGCCCCCGGCTCGGATTTGATCGTCTGTGATGAGGCGGTGTCGGCGCTGGACGTGTCGGTGAAGGCGCAGATTGTTAATCTTTTGAGTGATTTGCAGGATGAACTCGGCCTAGCGCTGCTGTTCATCAGCCATGATTTGGCGATTGTGGAGCATCTGACGCATCGTGTGGCGGTGATGTATCTGGGCAAGATTGTTGAGATTGCCGATCGGCACTCGCTGTTCTCCGCCGCCCACCACCCCTACACCCGCGCATTGCTCTCCGCCGTGCCGGTGCCGGACCCGACGATCAAGCGCCAGCGGGTGATTCTGAAGGGCGACGTGCCGAGCCCGATCAACCCACCCGCCGGCTGCCGCTTCCACACGCGCTGCCCGTTCGTGCATGATCGCTGCCGAACCGAGGAGCCGATGCTGCGCAGTGCCGGCGTGGCGGGGCATTTATCGGCGTGCCATCTGGACGATATCCCGCCGATTTCCTGAGCTCGGTTAACCGGATTTTCATCCTTTGCCAGCACTCTGGTGCGGCAATCGATGGAGATCTGCCGTGCTGGACAATATTCCGGCCTTGCTGCCGGGGCTTGAGCTTCCCGTCATCCGTGGCGCCGCACCGTTGGCCGCAGCCATGGCGGAGGGGCGCAGTGTGGCGGAGATTGCGGCCACGTTGGCTGGCCCGTTCGCCGATGACGCTGCCATGATCGCCGCCTCGTTCGACACGGCGGTGCTGGCGCTGTTATCCGGCAGGCCGGAAATTGGGCTGCCGTTGCAGGCCGATATTCTGGAGCAGACGCGGGTGTTGCGCATTGCACCCGGGATGGAAGCCGTTCGCGCCACCCGTCCGCTGCGATTGCTGGGCTTTGCGGCACCGGGCGATTTGCAGACCAATATGCCAGTTGAATTCATCACAGCGCATTTGCCGGTGCTGCTTGATATTGTCTTCGTCGGCCCGGATGGCAGGGTGCCGCTCATGGTGCCGGAGCATGATGTGGCGATTTGTCTGGTCAGTGATGCCAGGCCAGATATTCTGCACAGCCTTGCATCCGCCTTTGTTGGCTGGCCGCGTCCGGTATTGAACGATCCGGCGCGGATGCTGGGCGGGCATATCGAGAAATTGTCGCGGGAGGGCATCTCGGAGCTATTTGCCGGCAGCAATACCGTGCTGGCTCCGCCGTCGCGCACCTATGGCCGCATGGCGCTGCTGGATGCTGCGCTGGACCATGATTGGCCCATTCTGGCGCGCCCGGCGGAATCGCATGCCGGGCGATTGCTGTCCAAGCTCGACTCCCCGGCGGAGTTGGCAGCCTATCTCGACAGTGTGTCGGCGGAGCAGATCACGCTCACCCGTTTCATCGATTACAGTGACGCGGATGGGCAATATCGCAAACGCCGCATCGCGCTGATCGAGGGTGAGCCACATTTGGCGCATATGGCGATTTCATCCAGTTGGATGATTCACTACGTCAATGCGGGCATGTTCGACTCAGCGGCCAAGCGGGCGGAGGAGGCGGCGGCGATGGATGGGTTCGAAGCCGGTTTTGCCCATCGCCATGCTGCGGCATTCGACGAAATAGCGGCCGCTCTTGGCCTGGATTACGTGCTGATCGATTGCGCCGAGGCGCCGGATGGCCGGTTGCTGCTGTTTGAGATTGAAATGGCGGCCATCATCCACGCGCTCGATCCGGTATCGCTGTTCGCCTACAAGCAGCCGCAAATGCAGCGTGTGTTCAAAGCATTCGGACGCATGTTGGAACAGGCATCGGGGGTGTTGGTGGGGTAATCCCGCACCCGCAGCCGTTACCCCGCCGCCGCCACAGCGCGCCCGGCGGAGAGGCGATAAATCCGGTCCAGCTTCTCCACCCCGGTCAGATGATGCGCAATCAGGATCGAACTGCGCTCCCCCAAGGTCTGATTCAGCGTGGCGAGGAATTGCCGCTCCGTGTCGGCATCCAGACCGGCGCAAGGCTCATCCAGGATGAGGATGTTCGCGGGCGAGAGCAGAATGCGCGCCAAAGCCAAGCGGCGGCCCTGACCACCGGAGAAGCGCAGTCCGCCTTCGCCGAGATAGGTCTCGATGCCTTCCGGCAGCGCCCGCACGGCGTCAGCAATCTGGGCGCGTTCCAGCGCATCCCACAATTCAGCGTCACTGGCTTCGGGCCGGGCGATGAGCAGATTGGCGCGGATGGTGTCGTCGAACAGATGCGTCGCCTGGCTCAACCAGCCGATCTGACGGCGCAAATCGGTGGCGGCGAGGCTGGCGACATCCACGCCACCAAGGGTGATCCGCCCAATTTGCGGCGATTCCAATCGCAGACACAGAGCGGCGAGGGTCGATTTGCCAATGCCCGATGGCCCCAGCAGCGCCACATGCGCCCCTTGCGGAATGTCGAGAGACAGGCCGTCAAACACCGGCGGGCGGTCTTCCTGCCAACGGAACCCCACGGCTTCGATGCGCAGCGCAAAGCTGGAGGGCAGGGGCACAGTGTGGGGGTGATCCGGGCAGGGGATCGGGCTGTCTGTCACCGCGACCACCCGTTCGGCGGCAGCGGCGGCGACGCCTGCTTGGGCACCGGCACGCGGCAGCAGCGCCACCGCCTCAAAAGCCGCCATCACCAGGAAAACCAGGGCAATCGCGGTGGCACCATGATCTCGACCCAGCAGCAAGGTTGCCAAAATTGCCGCCTGTGCCGACAGGAACGCCGCAGCCCCTGCCCACGACACCCGGCGCAAGGCACGCGACTGCGCGGTGAGGAGTGCGGATTCGCGGGCTTGGGTGGCCGCCAGCATGCGGCCTTCAGCGGCAAAGGCACGGACTTCGCGCAAGCCGGTTACGGCATCGAGTGTTGCCACCCGCAAGCCCGCCATCGCCTGCGCCAGTGCGGTGCCACCGGCCAAGGCGCCGCGCATGGCCATCATCGGCAGCACAAATGCCGAGACCACGAACAGCGCACACACCGACACTGCCAGCCAGATATCCACCCCACCCAGCACCACCGCCAAGACCGGCAGCAACGCCAAGGCACCGATCAGCGGCAGCATCACCCGCATATAAACCGCGTCCTGCGCCTCCACATCGCCGACCAACCGGGCCAGCAGATCGCCCGCGCGCGCCATGCCGAGGCCACCGGCCATCCGGGCGGCGATTCGACGGAAGAACCACACGCGCAGATCGGCCAAAGCGCGGAACAGCGCATTATGCGTCACCATTCGCTCGACATAGCGCGACACCACCCGCAACGGGCCGAGCGCCCGCAACGCCAGGGGGGCTGCCACCAATATGCCGCCCGCGAACACCGCACCGGCAGCGCCGGACAGGCTGACGGCGATCAGCGTGGAGGTCAGCGACATCACCATGCCGAACACCAGCCAACCGGCCTGCGAGCGTCCCAGCGCCATCAGGCGAAACAAGGCCTTCATTCAGCCCCCCGATTGCCGATCAATCGACCATCCTTGAGATCAATGCGCCGACCGCCAATGCCTTGATTCCATTCATGCGCCGCCGCTGAATGCGTCACCAAAATCGTGGTGCGGCCCAAAGTGAGGCGGCGCAGGGATTCGAGCACTTCGCTTTCAGTGGCGGCATCCAGATGCGCCGTCGGCTCATCGAGCAGCAATATCGGCGCGTTCTTCAACATCGCGCGCGCAATCGCCACACGCTGTGCCTGACCGCCGGAGAGGCCAAAGCCGCCTTCGCCGATTTCGGTATCCAACCCCTGTGGCAGCCCTGCGGCGAAGGTTTCGACACGGGCGAAGCGCGCGGCTTCGTCCACCTCGGCATCGGTGGCTTCCGGCCGGGCGAAGCGGATATTCTCCCGCAGCGAGCCGGCAAACAGCACCGGGCGTTGACCGATCCAGGCGGTGAGTTTGGACAGGGCAGAGGGCACGAGATCGGAAATATCCGCGCCATTGAGCGTCACCCGTCCCTCGGAGGGGCGCACAAAGCCGAGCAGAATTTCGATCAGGCTGGATTTTCCCGCCCCTGACGGCCCGGCGACGATCAACGTCTCGCCGGGGGCGACGCCAAAACTGACATCTGCCAACACCGGCCCGCGTGCCGCATCCCAGGTCAGGCCCACATGGTCAAACACCACGGTGATGCCCTGAGCGGTCACGGTGCGGATCGGCTTTTCGGGCGTCTCCACCACCGGCATAGACGGCAAAGCCTCCAACGCCTTGGCGGCGTCATGCGCCTGGAACTGGTCCTGATAGGCCGCGCTGAAATTGCGCAAGGGCTGGAAAAACTCGGGCACCAGCAACAGCACGAACAGCGACGACACCGGATCGGCCAGCGAATTATCGGCGATATGGCGGAAAATGCGCAGTGCGAGGAACACCAGCGTGCCGGCAGCTGCCACGTCAATCGAGGCCGAGGAGAGGAATGCCACGCGGATCACCCGCATCGTGCGATGCCGCAATTCGGTGGCCGCTTTCAGCAGGGACTGCGCTTCATTGTCCACCCGACCATGCATGACGATGGTGGCAATGCCGCGCATGCGGTCAAGGAAGCGGGTTTGCAGGCGGCTCATTGCGGTGAATTGCCGCGAGGCGGCGCGGCCGGCACCGATGCCGAACACCGCCATCGCCACCGGCACCAAAGCGGCGGAGACGATCAACAGCAGGGCGGCGAGCGGGTCGAAGAAGGCGATGAACGCCGCCAACAGAATCGGCGTTACCAGCGCCAGCATCGAGGCTGGCAGCCAGCGACCAAAGAATCCGTCGAGCAATTCCACGCGGTCAACCACAATGGCCGCCAATTCTGCCGAATGGGCAGAGCGCAGCAGCGCCGGCCCTGCGGCCAGCAGACGGCTGAGCGCATCCGTGCGCAGGCGGCGGCGGGCGGTGGCACCCAGCCGGAATGCCAGCGACTCCGACGCCACGCCGATGACCGCACGGACCACCGCCAGTGCGCCAAAGGCCAAGGCGGGCCACAACACCGGCTCATCCGGCCCGTCTGTGCCGATCAGCACGGCAAGCAGCATGGCAAGACAATAGGCCTGCCCAACGGCGCACAGCGTGCCGAGCAGTCCGATACCAACCAAGCCACCAGCCGCACGTCGTCCGCGCCGCGCTTCGGCGGCGAGCCATGCTTTTCCGGGCTTGCTTGTTGAGGGGGAGGAAATCGTCATCGTCCCCATTCTACCCAAAGCCCTCGGCTTTGACAGTCCCGCCCCGCAAATACGCAGGTTGCAGGAGGCTGATTTGCGAGGGAAACACGATATCAGAGGGAGAACGCCATGCCGCGTGTTGAGTCCAACCCGTCCAAGGCGGTGTTGCCGCAGCCAATTGGCGGGCGTTGGCCGATGGCGCTGGCGATTCTGCTGATTGCGTTCAACCTCCGCCCCGCCGTGGCATCGCTGTCGCCGGTGTTGAGCGAGGTGATGGCCACCACCGGCATGACGGCCTCGGATGCCTCGCTGCTGTCGATGATCCAGGTGGTCTTTCTCGGCGTGTTCGCGGCAACCGTGCCGTGGCTGGTGCGGCGGATTGGCTTGGAGCGGGCGGGGCTGTTGGTGATCTTCGCCGTCACCATCGGCTCGATTCTGCGCGGCCTGGGCTCAGTGCCGACATTGTGGGTGGGCGGGTTGATCGCCTGTGCCGGGATTGGTGCGGGCAATGTGCTCATGCCCGGGCTGATGAAGCGTGATTTCTCTGACCGGATTGCGTTGATGTCCGGGCTGTACTCGATGCAGATCTGCCTTGGCGGCACCATCCCGATCGGGGCGACGGCCCCGTTGCGCAATCTGTTTGATGGGTCCTGGCCGTGGGCGCTGGAATTCTGGGCGCTGCCCGCCTTGCTGAGCTTGGCCTATTGCGCCGTTTTGTGGCGGCGTGCGGCGGGGGCCGAGCAGGTGCGCAGTGTGGCACCGTCGATTTCGCTGATTCGCAGCCCACTCGCCTGGAACGTCACATTTTATATGGGGCTGCAATCGGCTCTCGCCTATTCGGCGATGTCGTGGTTGGCGCCGATCATGCGCAGCCGGGGCGATGATGCGGTGACGGCAGGGTTTGTGGCGTCTTGGGCGTTGATTGTGCAGGTGGCGGTTTCACTCTTCGCCCCGATGCTCGCCGCCCGACTGCGGCGGCAGAGCGTGCCGGCGGCGCTGTCGATCTGCATGACATCGAGCGGGTTTTTGGGGCTGGTCTATGGCGATATCAGCCTGCAATGGGTGTTCGCCAGCGTGATGGGCACCGGCATGGGCGGTTGCTTCGGCATTGCTGTGCTGATGATGGTGATGCGCGCCCCGAACGCGGCCGTCGCTGCGCGCTTGTCAGCGATGGCGCAGACCGGCGGCTATTGTCTGGCCTCCTTCGGCCCGTTGCTGATCGGCGTGGTGCATGATTGGACCGGCGATTGGTCCGGTGCGGCGGCTGTGGTGATTTTCGCCGCCGTTGTGGGCGGCACGAACGGGTTTCTGGCGGGACGGCCGAGGCTGGTAAAAGGGTAGGATGGACAAGCGCTGCGCAGTCCGCCATGGCCCGATTGTGGCGGACTGCACAGCGCTCGTCCGCCCTAAACCGTCATCCCCCGCACATCGCCACCCGGCGCAGCTTGCGGTGATGCGTTTTTCGCTTGATTAGACCATCTAACAATTATAGTTAGTGTGGGATGAATTCCTCCACACCCTCATCCCCCTATCTGGACCTGTCGGTCTTGCTCCGCGCCATGCGTGGCGAGGTGGGGGGCTGGACGGTGCGCGGGCTGTTGAGCCAGCTTCTGGCGCTGCTGTTGTTTCAGCGGCTGGACGAAATTTGCGGGAAAATCGAGCGGTTGGCGGCACGGTTTCAGGCCGGGCGGCTGTGGCAGCGGAAGCCTCAGACGCGGGCTGGCGCGCGCAATGCTGGAAAGACCGGTGCTCGGATTTGGCCGGGGCGGTTCGCTTGGCTGGTGCGGGCGGCGGGGCATCAAGCGGCGGGGTATGGCTGCCAATTGCGTCATGTTCTGGAGCAGCCAGAGATGGTTGAGCTGCTCAAAGCCGCGCCTCAAGCCGCGCGGATTCTGCGCCCGGTGTGCCGGATGTTGGCGATCGAGACTTCGCTGCTGCGGCCTGGGGTGGTGGAGCCGGAACCAGTGATGCGGGTGCGGAAGCCTCGGATGCGCAAACCGCGCGTGCCGATTGATTGGGGGCGGATTCCGCTGCCGCGGGGCGTGCTGTCGGCGGCGCGGCGGGCGGGATTTGGAAAAGAGAGATAAGGGTGGAGGAGACGTGTCGCCTAATTGTTCCGTTTTGTTATTGTATTTGGCGCGATGAGGGCCGCTTGACTTCATATCACCCGGTCATTTCAAGCGGAATGCGTGCAATCCATCGCTGGGTTGGCGGTATCGCGATGGATTGCTGCGCTGCGCTTGCAGTGACGATTAATTTAATATTTTGAACGTGTTACACCGTCATCTCCAATACATACAGCCCGCCATTGAAGCGATCTGCACCGTAGAGAATGCGGTTTTCATCCACATAGACATCATTGATCTGAATGGATTTTTGCGCAGCACTCGGTGCTTCCGGCACGTAGTGGGCGATCTCCTCCGGGCGGAATGGGTTGGAGATGTCATGCACCCGGATGCCGCCGTTGAAATAGGTGCCGAAGAGCAGTGTGTCGGAGCGGAAAGACGGGCCGGGGCGGTTTTCGTGGATGTTGTGCGCGCCGTAGCGTCCACCGCGATATATATGCTCCTCCACCGGCGGCAGCGGCAGGGTGGAAATCGGCACGAGGTTGGTTTCGATGCGCATGTCGAGCATCCAGACCAGTTTTGGCCAATCGCGGCCATCGTCTTGCACGCACTCATCCGTCACCACCAGCAGGTCACGGTCGAACAGCGGCATGGCGGTGTGGGTGAAGCCGGGGAAGGGCGGGTGTGGGTTCCAGTGCGAGATCATCTTCGGATTGCCGATATCGGCAATGTCCAGAATGATCGCCCCGCCATCGAGATAGCCGATATAGGCGCGGTCGGGACGTTCCGGGTAGACATTGGTGTTGTGGCCACGCCAGCCGCTGTCGAATTTCGGGTGACGCGGCGGCGGTGGGGCATCGTCGCCTTGGGCGGTGCCGGGATACCACCAACGGCCAATCTCACGCGGCTTCGTTGGGTCGGAGACATCGATGGCGCGGAAGGGCTGGTCGTCGAGCAGATTGCGCGGGGTGAAATCAGGCGCACCGCCTGCGAAATAGACGGTTTTGTTGTCGATGAACCACACCTGATGCACGCCGCGCGAGCACGGGCCGGAGCAGTCAAAAAAGCCGATGGCGCGCGGGTTTTCCGGGTCGGCGATGTCGAACATCTCAACGCCCGCCGGTTGCAGGCCGTGGGTGGAGGTTTGGTAGGCCACTGCCATCAGATCGCCGCAGACTTCCAGCGAGTTGGAACGCACATTGCGATGCGGCAATTCGGTCTGGCAGATCACTTTCGGGCGGCTTGGGTCGGTGACGTCCACGCCGGTGAAGTTTTTCGGTGCCGATTCATGCGCAAGCCACAGGATGCGGCGGCCGTTTTTGGTGAGTTGCATGCTCATGCCCTCACCAATGCCACCAAAG
>Ga0316222_1002047_pt1 | contig 22633 bp, 17 predicted proteins | sample TBH18011metaG_FD_206008 | JGI IMG/M metagenome (GOLD analysis project Ga0316222, IMG submission 206008) | Freshwater microbial communities from Trout Bog Lake, Wisconsin, USA - TBH18011 | ecosystem: Environmental > Aquatic > Freshwater > Lake > Hypolimnion/Profundal zone | place: USA: Wisconsin... | reverse complement strand
AGAGTTTGTGGTAGTCGCCGGCGGGAATGAGAAAAGCCTCGTCATTATTTACAAGCATTTCCGGGATGCCGTTCACGTTGGTGCTGATGATCGGGATCCGGAACGAGGCGGACTCGAGGAGCACGCGGGGGAACGACTCCTCGAAGCTCGTGCAGACGAAGATGTCGGCCAGCCGGTACCAGTCGTAGATGTCGAGGGTTTCGGGGAAGAGCCGGGTGTTCTTCAGCTCCATCAGGGCGATGTCCAGCTCGATGGACTCGAGGTAAAGGCCCTCGCGCGCTCCGACCATGAGGAATTCGATCGGTCCCCGGCCGGCCAAGGCCGCGCCATGCTGCTTCACCAGCTGGTCGATGGCGCGGATGTAGACGTGCTGCCCCTTGCGCTGGCAGACGGAGCCGATGTTGACGACGAGCGTGGCGGCGGGATCGAGGCCGTATTTCTCGCGCAGCTTCCGCCGGTCGTGAGCGGCGGCGAAACGCTCGATGCGCTCGAGGTCCACCCAGCTCGCGAGCGTGCGGAAGTTGTCGTTGGTGTTGAGCTCCTCGAAGATCTGCCGCGTGGCGCGGGCGGTGAAGATGACCCGGCCGGCGTCCTTGATGGCCTGCTCGATGAGCGGCACGACCTCCGGCGAGGCGAGGCTGTGCTCGGAAAAGAATTTCCGCGGGGTGTTGCTCTCGTGGATGTAGAGGGCGGAGGGCTTGCCGAGGGCCTGGGCGAGGCTGACCACCCAGTAGGCGACCATGGTGTTGCCCACGATGAGGTCGATGGCGTCCCAGCGGAGGCCGGCGGCAAAGGCCTTCAGGTTGGCGCGGAAATCCGCGGCGGTCTCGGCCTTGATGAAACCGCCGGCGTCGAGCAGCTCGACCGGCAGGCCGGCGTCCTCGAATTTTTTCCGCAGCGGTCCCTCGACCGGGGAGAACACGCGCACGTCCCAGCCGGCCTTCTCCGCGAGGTACCGGGCGTACTCGAAGATGAACAGCGGCGCCCCCTCGAGGTTGAGGTTGTGGGTGACCACCGCGACCCGGAGCTTGAGCGGGCGGCGGGCGTAGCGGTGGTCGTTGACGTCGAGCTTGAAGCTGGAGGTGCCGTAGTCGACGACCTCGCTGATGTACGGGTCGCGGTAGCCCGGGTAGCGCTGCACGAAGGCGAGGTGCTCCCGCTCCGTGTAGGCGTTGCCCCGCGAGGCGCTCCCGAGGTGCGTGAGCGTGGCCTGCGGCGTGTACACGGTCCGGTAGCCGGCGCGGGCGGCGCGCAGGCAGTAATCGACGTCGTTGTATGCGACCTGGAAGTCGCGCTCGTCGAAACCGCCCAGCTGGCGGTAAAGCTCCGTGCGCGTCAGCAGACAGGCGCCGGTGACGGCGGAGGTGTTGCGCGCCGCGTGCGAGAGAAACAGATACCCGAAGTCGTCCTTGGGCTGGCCAAAAAACACCGCGTGCGCGAGGCCGCCCTGCGGGCTGACCCAGATGCCGGCGTGATTGAGGGTCTCGTCGGGGTGGATGAGCCGGGCGCCCACGACTCCGACGCCGGGCACCGTCATCCAGCCGGCCATGTCCTCGAGCCAGCCGGGCTCGCGGGCCTCGATGTCGTTGTTGAGGTGGAGGACCAGGGGGGTGTCGGCCGCCGCCGTGCCGAGGTTGACGAGCCGCGAATAATTGAAGGGCGCCGCGATGTTGCCGGTGCGAAGGACGCGGACTGGCAGGTCGGTCCGGGCCTCAAGCGATTCGAGCAGGGTGACGGCCTGGGGCTCGGTGGAGCCGTCGTCGACGATGACGAGTTTCGCGTGCCGCCAGTTGACGGTGCGCTCCAGGGAGGCGATGCAGGCCTGCAGCAACTCGTGGCGGTTCTTCGTGGGGATGACGATGGTGACGGGATTTTGCGCGAGGAGCGCCGGATCCCAGTGCAGCTGGTGGAGGCAGAGCGCGTGATCCTTCATCAGGGGCGGCAGGACGGCCGTGCCCTGCAGTCCGCGGCGCTGCATGCTGTCGTTGATGGCGCGGCGGGCGGCGTCGAAGAGGTAGCCCTTTTGGTCGCCCTTGCTCGCGGTGCTCTGGGCATGGGCGCGCCAGTGGTAGCCGATCTGGGGCACATGCACGATGCGCTCGTCGCGCATCAACTCGACGCAGCGTAGGATCAGGTCGAGGTCCTGGGCGCCCTCGTAGCCGAGCCGGAGCCCGCCGGCCTGCTCGACGATGCGGCGGCGGATGACGGTGAGATGGTGCGTGTAGTTGTGCGTCAGCGCCATCTCGGGGCTCCAGTCGCCCTTGAACTGGGGATCGAAGCGGCGGCCGGCCTCGTCGATCTTGTCCTCGTCCGTGTAGATCATCTCCGCGTCGGGCCGGGCGGCGATGGCCTCGACGACATGGAACAGCGCGCTGGCCGGCAGCACGTCGTCATGGTCGAGGAACGCGACAAATTCGCCGGTGGCGAGGTCGAGGGCGGAGTTGGTGGCGGCCGAGATATGGCCGTTCTGCGGGCGGACGGTGAACTTGATCCGCGGGTCCTTTTTCCCGGCGTCCGCGAGCATTTTCCTCACGTGACCCTGGGTCGAGGCATCGTCGGCGATGCACAGTTCCCAGTTCGGATAAAACTGCGCGGTGACGGAGGCGAGCAGCTCGGCAAGGAACGGCGCCGGAGTGTTGTAGGTTGGTACGACGATGCTGATCTTCGGTCCGGACTTCGCCAGCGTGGCGCCCTCCCGGGTGAGATAGCCGGTGAGCCGCGGGGTCAGCCGGTTGTGGTTGGTCCAGAGGGTATAGGGATCCTGCTGCTGCCAGGGGGTGGGCGGGGCGGCCTTGGCGGCCCGGCGGATCATTTTCTCGGCCAGCTTCGCACGGGTCAGCCGCACCTCGCGCCAGAAGCCCGGCCAGCTCTCCATGGCATAATCCCCGGCGAGGGCGCCGCGGACAAACGCCCAGACGGTGCGGGCGAACTTCCGCTCATGGTAGAGGGCGATGGGGCCGGAGTTTTCGTCGAGCTTGTTGAGAAAAATCCGCTTGGAGCGGAGCAGCTGGCGCGGGCCGTCGGGGTACTCGGCGAAAATCTTCAGGCAGGCGGGACTGAAGTTGGCGGGCCGGACATCGACGAGGCCATAGAAGGCCGAGCGCAGGGCCTGCGGCCACGCCGGATTGTGGCGGAGCACATCCTCGCGCTCCTTGCCCCAGATCAGCCGGTTTTCGTTCACCGCCCCGACCGTGGCGACGAGCCGCGAGATCGTGCGGCTCATCGAGAAGGCCCAGCCGCTGACCCGGAATTTCTCGTAGTGGGCGTTGACCCAGTCCTGCGGCAGGTCGAGAAAGCCGACGAGGTCGTTCTCGGGACGCATCTCCGTGGTGTTGACGGTGATTTCGCCCAGCACGCGCCTGGCCTCGCGCATCATCACGCCGTGCGGCTCATAGTGAAAATGCCGGTAGAGATAATACAGGCTTTCGCCGACCAGTTCCGTCCGCAGCACCGGCTTGGGCCGGCGGGGAGGCATCTCCGTGCCACCGGTGGTGAGTTCGGCGCGCAGGAATTCGGTCCAGACATTGCCCGGTCGCAGGGTTTCCAGGGTGAGCGTCCGGGCGCCGAGCCAGGGCCGCACCGTCACTCTGAAGCCGGCGCGCCGGGCCGTCAGCCCGCCCTTCAAAAATTCCTCCAGGTCGGGCCGGTCCAGGCCCATGATGCCGTAGGTAATGACGCCATCGAGCTTGGCGCGCAGGTCGGTCAGCTCCTCCCCGTCCTTGGAGTAAACCCAGCCGCGGATGTCGATCTCCCTGGCAGTGGTCTGCCAGGATGCCGGCTGATCGATGAAGTGCTGAAAGGAGGCTTTCTCGGGCATTAAAAGATCAAGCAGAACGACGCCGCCGGGTGGGGTAAAGCATGCTTTTCACCGCTGGCGGTGCGCTCAGTCGATCTTGATGCAGCGCCAGTAGGCCCAGTCGAAACTGCCGTTGTTGTTTGGCCCCGGCAGGGTGCGAAAAACGACCGTGCCCTGCAGCGGGGCGATCAGCTCGATGGAAAACGACTGCAAGCCCCGGTCCTGCTTGATGGTGCCGGGCTGCAGCCAGCGGTAGTAGAGCCGCTGGCGGTAGCCATTGGGCTGGACAGAGAGCACCTCGAATTCCACGCCGTCGCTGCGGTCGTAGATGGCCGGATCCATGCCGAATTCGGCCGTGATGTGGCGGGCGCCGGGCGGAGGAACGATCTCGATTTCCGTGACCGGCTGCGAAATCAGCCAGTGGTGGCCTTCCACGATGGGCGAGGCGAGGCCGTAGGGCACCGTCAGCTTGAGCGGCTGCGGGCTGATGTCGGCGAAAATGCTCCGGTCTTTCAATTGGTCCACCCAATAGAGGGTACGGGGTTTTTCGGCCGCGCCGCCGAGCTGGCCTTGGTACAGTAGGACGTCGTGCAGGGGAAAGTCCTTCAGGGCCTTCAGCGCGTCGGGGATCATGTCCTTGCGCAAATGGACCGTATACTCGCCGGTCTGGAGGAACGGATTTTCGTCCATCTCCAGTTCCTTCAGCCAGTGGGCGTACGCCTCCGGCCCGGGCTGCCCGAGCCGGAACAGGAGCACGGCTGCGATCCGCGCGGGCCGGGCGCGATGCAGCGCCTCGCGGATGACGGCATCGTCCTGGATGTAACGCTTGGGTACCAGCAGCGCGCGCCGGTGGCTGTAATAGGGCAGGATGGGACTCCAGTCCAAACCGAAGCCGACAAGCAGGTCGTCCGGCTGGGTGACCTGCCCGATCGCCAGGGCGAGGTCGGGAGGGCCGCCGGCCTGCCGGGACTGGGGTTCGTAGTATTTTTCGAGATAACCGGAGAACTGGGCGGCCAGCACCACGACGATGACCCCGAGCCGGGCGGAGAGCGGGAGGGCGGCGGTCTCCATCAGCCGCTGGAGGGGCAGCGCCAGGAGCAGCAGGAAGAAGATGCCGCTGGAATAGAGGTAGTAATCGTGGACGAAATAAAGATTCGCGAACACCAGCGGCCCGGCCATGGCGACCAGCAGGATGACGGCGAACAGCCGGACCCGGCCGCGGAGGAAGAGCAGCAGGAGCACCGCGAGCAGGAACAGCGAGCAGGCGGGAAACAGCGCCCGCTCGATCTGGACGCCGAACTGCCGCCAGAACCCGGGATCGAACCGCTGCGCGAGCGGGCCGTAGGTCCAGTCGTGCAGCTCGGACGAAACCAGCGAGGCGCCCAGGATGTTCTTCCGCTTGACGGCATCGCTGTGGCGGACCCACCAGGCGGCGGCGAGAATGCCGGGAACGGCCGCCACGGCGGCCCGGGTCAACAAGGCGCGCCATTCCGTGCGATGAGCCCGCCAGGCTGCCACGGCGAACGCCGCCGCCGGCGCCAGAAAAACCGCATAGGTTGTGACCTTGGCCAGTCCGGCGGCGGCGCCGAACAGCGCGGCGGCCGCGAGGACAGATCTCCGCCCGGACACCAAGCCGGAGTGGAAAAAATTCAGGAACCACAGTCCCAGGCAGAAGGCGGTGGATTCGATCAGGAACGCCCGGGAAAAAAACTGATAGACCGGACACGTCAGAATCAGGGCCAGAAAGAGCCAGCGGTGGGCCGGAGTTACCTTCAGCCGACGCAGCAGCAGCCAGACCGCCGGCAGGGCGGCGTAAAAGAAACACAGGGACACCGCCCGCCCGGCTTGGTCGAGCGGCAGACCCGTGCTCCGGCAGACGGCGGCGACCGCCGCCTCATAGACGGGAAACTCCAGCGGGATGGACCACGGGGGGCCCATGATCGGGGTTTCATAGTCGAGATGGAATCCATCGCGGATCATCCAGTAGGTCGACATGGCTGTCTGCGTCTGCCGGAAGGGGTGCGTATCCAGCACCGCGTTCTTCCAGCCCGCCCGGGCAAACCAGAGACTGGTAACCAGGACCACCAGGAAAAGGCCCAGGCACGCGGCGCGCTCGGGGAGGGAAGCGGATTGGGAGCGAGGTTCGGTCATGGGGGGGCGCTGGGACAAGGCAGGCGCGATGGCGGATGGGCGCATTACGCGGCGTGGGCCACGGTCCGGCGAATGCCTTCGGCGAGGGTCACCGCCGGGCGCCAGTGGATCGCGCGCGAAAGCTTGGTGTTGTCGAGCAGGCTGTCATGGACATCCCACGGGTGGGCGCGGACGTGCCGGATGGCGATCTTCCGGTGCAAGGTCTGCTCGACGCATTGGATGACCTCGTTGACGGAGTGAGATTCGCCATGGCTGACGTTGAAAACTCCCCGGGGGCGAACGCGGATGACCTGCTCGAGTGCCGCCGTGAAATCGGTATGATAAAGGAAATCCTTGCGGGCGGTGCCGTCGCCCCAGACGGAGAATGGCAGGCCGTTACGGGCGCTGTGGATGAGAAAGGGCACGATGCCCTGCGGCTTCTGCATCGGTGCGGGAAAACCGTAGGGGTTCGAAATGCGCAGGACGGTGTAGGCGAGCCCGTGACGACGGCCGTAGTCCTCGATCAGGCGCTCGGCCGCGAGCTTCGCGTGGCCATACCGGCCGATCGGGGCGCAGGGATCGTCCTCCCGGCTGGGCTGCTGGCCGCGGGCGTTGCCATAGACCGCGCCGCCGGAGGAGAAGAAGACGAAGTGCGGCCGTGCGCCGGCCGGCGAGGCCACGATGGACTCGAGGAGTTTCCCCAGCACCGGCAGGTCCTGCAGTTTTTCCGCGTCCGGGTTCTGCTCGGACGTGGCGGGCAGCGTGCTCCAGGCGAGGTGCAGCAGCGTGTCGGCGCCGGTCAGGGCTCCGGGTTCCGTCAGCCCGTCCAGCGGGAGAAATCCGTCACCGCCCTGCCGGGAAAAAAGCGCGACCGCATGCGCCGGGGCGCGGAAATGGCCGGCGACCAGCGAGGCGAGGCGGCCCCGCCCGCCGGTGACGAACAGTCGTTGCAGTGTCGGCTCGGGCATGAATTACGACGGTGCCAGCGAGAGATGGAAATTGGCAAGCGCCTCCGCGCTGCGCCGCCAGCTGAAGTGCCGGTCCGCGAACGCGACGGCTCCACGTCCCAGCTTTTCGGCCAGGCCGCGGTCGGTGCGCAGCTCGCGCACGGCGGCGGCGATGCCCGTCGCATCGGCCCGGTCGAGCACATAGGCGTCGGTGCCGTGGCGGACCAGCGTGCCGAGGTTCGTGCGCGGCAGCACGACCGGCCGGCCGAGGGCGAAAAACTCGGGCAGCTTCGAGGGGAAGCGGTAGTCATTGAACTCGTCCGGTCCGCCCGGCTGCACAAAAATATCAGCCAGCGCCATCAGCGCCGGCAGGTGCCAGTGGTGCGTGATTTCGCCCAGCGCGAGCACATAGGGCTCGGCCGCCGCGGCCAGCCTCGCAGAAAAGGTCACGCTGTCGCGTCCGGTGCGGATCAGGGTCACGGGAGGTCCGGAACGGTTGAGTTCGACCACGGCGGCATAGAGTTCCTGCACCTCGGCCGCGTTGGCGGCGTGGACGTTGCCATGATAGAACAGCACGGTCTCGCCCGGGGCGGAGTCGAGCACCCGGCGGAAGGCGTCGGGACGCGGCCGTGGATAAAAATGCCGCGCATCGGCCGCCGGCCAGAGGGTGAGGCACGGTTTGCCGGCCGGGACGAAGGAGCGCAGCCGCTCGGTGATGACGGTGATGCCGTCGGCCGCTGCCAGAAAGGCGCGGCTGCGGTGCGGATGTGAAAGATCGGGCGGCACGAGCCGGTCGAGTTCCTCGTCGCCCAGCCGGTCGAGGTCGGCGGGATTGCGGTCAAGGGTCAGGGCGAGGAGCTGCCGCTCGTTGTCCTCCAGGTGCACCAAGACCCGCGAACCGTGGCGGGCGCGCAATTTTTCGGTCAGCCCACGCACGTTCTCGCGGGTGGTCCAGGCGTGGATCACATCCGGCCCGCGACCGTTGGGAAAAACCAGGCCTTGCTCCGCTTGCGCGAAGGTCAGTCCCTGGAAGGCCGGACGATCATGATACGCGAGCGTGGCCGCATCGTGCGGGACGGCCACGGCGCAGGCGTGCCCGGCGGCGGCAAGTTCGTTCGCCAGGGCGGCGACATGCAGCGCGCTGTTGGAGGCAAAGCTGCCATAGAGCACGAAGAGCACATTCCGGGGCTGAGTGGCGCAGACCGGCGCGGGCCGGGCGGGCGGTTGAGCTGCGCCTTCCGCCGCGAGTCCGATGCGGGGGAGGGTGAGATCGAGATCGGCCGCATGGTTCTCGTCGGTGGCCACGCTGAAGAAAACCGTGGTCGGCGCGATGGCGATCCGCCCGCTGGCGAGCCGGGCCCGCACCCGGACCGGTCCGTGTCCAGCCACGAGGAAATCCTGGCTCCGGAAACCGGCGTGCCCGGCGTGCGGCACGCCGGGAAACAGCGCCGACACATCCTCGCGCGGCCGGCCGACGTCGCAGGCGATTTCCCGGTGCCCGTAGCGCAGCGTGAGTTCCGCGACCGGCTCATCCAGGTCGAGGGCCCAGCCGCCGACCTTCACCCGGTCGCGCAGCAGGCCGGCGGCGATGGGCTCATCCATGACCGCGGCCAGCGGCCAGGGCTCGACGGTGAGCGTGAGCCGTTTGAAAACCTGCCACGTGCCGTCGGGACGTTGGGCCTCGAAGGAGGCCGGATAGACGCCCGCGGGCAGGCGGCCGGAGAGAATAAAGCCGCAACCCGCGGCGGCGGGGTGCGCCGGGAAAAGCTGCGGCACATCGGAGCGCGGGGGGCGGGCCGTGAGGGGGACGGTGCCGGCGGCGGTGCTGAGCCGGACGGGCGGCGGGTCCGGTAAGTCCTCGGCAAGACACCAGCCTTTGACCGTGACTTCCCGGGCCCGCGCCCGCAGCGGGCGCGGGGTCTCGATTTCCGCGTGGAGCCGGAGCGCGGGGGGCGGGCTCATGATCGCGAGCCGCGGAAGGTGCGCTCGAGCGAGCGCAGCCAGGCGGTCCACCGCCAGCTGCGGGAGGATTTCATGGCCCGGATCTCGACGTCGAGCTGCCCGATGCGCTGCTGCCGGGCGTCAGAGGCGGCGGTGATTTCATGGAGCTGCGTCGTGAGTTTCGACTCAGTTTCCCGGACCTGGCGGAGCTGGGCCGCGAGGTCCGCAGAGATTTGCTTTTCTACGGCGATCGCCTGTTCGGCCTGCGCCAGCCGGACCTGGGCGGCTCCGAGCGCCGCATTGGCCGCCTGCTGGATTTGCTGCAACTGGATGAACTGGGCCTGGAGATCGGCGCGGATTTTATCGGCGTGCGCCGCTTCGTCCAGTTTCTGGTCGGCCAGGGTCACGGCGGCCTGGAGCAGCCGCTCGTTCTCGCCGAGCCTTGCACCGGTTTCATCCCGCGTGTCCTCCAGCTCCATGATGCGCACCTGCGCCAGGATCAGCTGCTGGCGCACACGCTGGAGCATCTCTCCGGGGTCCGGGTGGGCGGGATTCATGGCTGGCGCACCATCAAGGCGCGCCCACGCGGGATGTGAAGTTTATTGTCGCCGGCAGGCCGGGGTTACGGCGCCCGGACCCCGAGCCGCCACAGGAATTCTATCCTCGCACTGCGGCGAAGGTAGCGGAGGAGCAGGGGGCTGGTTTCCAATTCCTCGATCGGGAAACGTCGGCCCTGGGAGCGTTCGCGGAGGAGCGTGATTTCCCTTTGCCCGGTGTCATGCATGGCGAAACTGGTCTTCTGGGTGGGATGCACGCGGAAGCAGGCGAGAAAGTAGGGCACCCGGACGATGCGCGCCCCGGCCGCCTGGAAGCGCAGCAGCAGGTCCCAATCGATGGCGAAGTGGAAGGAGGTGTCCAGGCCGCCCACTCTATCCCAGAGCCGGCGCCGCCAGAACATTGTCTCCTGGGGCACGAAATCGTTCAGGCGCAGCACGGCGGCGTCGTGCGGGGGCAGGAACCAGCGCGCGATTTCCCGGGAGGCTTCGTCCACCACGATGCGGTGGCCGTAGAGCACATCCACTTCGGGGTGCCGTGCAAAATAGTCCGCCACGTAGGCGAGGGCGCCGGGTTGGTAGTAATCGTCGGAATTGATCCAGGCCATGAGATCGTCCGGTCCGCCGGATGTCTTCGCCAATCCCCGGGCGATGGCATCGGCCTGCCCGGCATCGCGGATGCTCTCCCAGGCATGCAACCGGGGCGCGTGCTGTCGGATCAGGTGCGCGCTGTCATCGGTCGAGCCCCCGTCCTGCACAACATACTGGCAATCGATCCCTGGCTGATCGAGCACGCTGCGCATGGTTTCATCCAGGAAGCGCGCCTGCTGGTAGGAAGGGGTGACGATGGCGAGCTGCGGTCGGCGGGATGCCGGCGCGGAAGCGGGAAATTTTTCAAAGCGCACGGGCCGGGGCGGATACGCCATGTGCGCCGGCATCTGGAAAAACATCAGCTCGGTCCAGGCCCCGCCGCCGAGCCAGAGTGGGATGATCTGCCGCGCCACCTCGACCGGGCGCTCCATCAATGAATACCATGCGCCGTCGGCCGACGCGGCTTCGAGCGAAACCTGGACACGGCCGGAGGGCAGGGTGCCGCGAAGCTCAAAGCCGGTGTTGTCGTCCGGGGCCTCCGGCAGCGCGCCCTTGACGTCCGGCCGGGGGAGCCCGACGACCCCGTCAATCGTGACCTTGCCGGCGCGGAGGCGGATGGCCCGGATGGGCCGGCCGTCCGGGCCGAAGGCCCATCCCCGGATGATTACGCACCGGGGCAGCTGTTTCCAGTCCTTGGGCTGATCGACATAGAAACGGGGAGTCGGGGCGGAGGTATACACAGGCGGCGCGATGCGGCCGAGACAAACGTCGCGAATCCCGGAAGGGAAGGTTTTACCGGCGCCCGTGCGGCGGGACTAGAGCTTGAAACCGGCGTCCGTGGAATCCTTCAGGAAGGTTTTCACGGTGTCGAGGGACAGGGCGTCGCCGGTCATCCCCAGCATCTTGGCCGCCTTGGCGATGATGTCGTGCGGGACCGTGATGATCCGGCAGCCGGCCTCCTCGGCTTGGAAAATATTGAGGACCTCGCGTGTGCTGGCCCAGAGCAGCTCGGCCTTGGGCTGGTCCTCAAGCAGCGGCCCGCAGGCGCGGATCATCGGCACCGGGTCGACGCCAGAGTCGGCGATGCGGCCGGCGAACACGGACACGACGGACGGCACGGCGGGATTGAGGGCGGCCGCCACACCGGCGACCTGTTTCAGGGTGAAGAGCGCGGTGACATTGAGCTTCACGCCCTCCTGGGCCAGGTCACGGATGAGCGGGAGGGAGGATTCGCCGCGGGAGTTGGTGATCGGAATCTTGACGTAGACATTCGCCGCCCAGGACTTGATCTTGGCGGCCTGCCGGCGCATCTCGGCGAACTCATCCGAGAACACCTCGAGGGAGATGGGCTTGGCCGTGACGGTCTGGAGAATGTCTTTGGCGAAGGCCTCGTAGTCCTTGATGCCGGCCTTCTTCATCAGGCTGGGATTGGTGGTCAGGCCCTTGACGTAGGGCTTGGCGTAGAGGTCGAGAATACCGGCCTTGTCGGCGCCGTCGGCGTAAATCTGGATCGTGAGGTCGTTGAGGGATTTCATGGCTGGCGTTGAGTGATGGGTGAGTGTCTGCAAGCCCACGTTGTCGTTCTGAACGAAGCGAAGAAGCCACCTGGATGGAATCGAGGCTCGCGGCTGACTCCCGCTGGATTCTTCGCTGCGCGCAGAATGACAAAACAGGAAAACCTGGGCGGCGATAATAGTTGGTCTTAGGGATTGAGCTTCCGCGCTTCTGGCTGGGCAAGGATAATTCGGGCGGCCTCGGGAAAGTTCTTCACGGTAAAATCAGGCCGGGTCTGCAGATTCTCCTCATAGCCGAAGTCAATGAACACGGTGCGCACGCCGGCCCGGTGACCGCAGTCGATGTCGCGCCAGCGGTCTCCAATCATCCAGGACCGGGAGAGATCGAGGCCAAGGTCACGGGCCGCATCGAGGAGCATTCCCGGCCTTGGCTTGCGGCGCGGGTCGGGCGGGGATTCGTCGCGGCCCGGCGCGTAGCAGACCTCGATCCGGTCAATCTCCGGTACAAGCCGGCGGAGTTGGTCATGCATGGCTTCGATGACAGCCTGCGACTGGAGACCCCGGCCGACGTCGGGCTGATTGGTGGCGACGACGAGGACATAGCCGGCCGCATGGAGCGCGCGGCAGGCTTCGGGCACGCCTTCAAACAGGCGGAAGTCGGCGACCGTAGCCGGGGCGAACGGTTTCCCGTCACGGATGACTTGGACGTTCAGGGTGCCGTCGCGGTCCACAAAAACGGCGGGCTGTTTTTGCGGGAGCAGGGAGAAGGGAGCAGGCACGGAGAGGAAGGGAAAGTGAGGGTGAAAGTGAGAGTGAACGTACTTCTACTCTTCGATTTGGGATCTGAGCTTCAGAATGGTGGCGGTGAGGATGGGATGATTTCGCCGCAGAGTGCGACACGTGGCGAGATCACTTCCGATGGGAGCCAATGCTTCAGGCGCTCATAGCGCCCGCTGGTTTCATGTGCGGAACCGCGGGCGATAATGAGGAAATGCGCGTAATCACGTTTCGATCCGCGTCCGTACCCTTCCTCGATATTGGACGCGATCGAGTCCGCACTGGCTATCTGCTGGGATACGAGACGTTGGCAGGAGGGCTCCCACCTGAGTGCCGTCAGATCCGTTACTACCAGATCAAATAACACCAAGGCCTTTTGGTGTGCTCCGTATTGGCGAAGCCTGGAAGGTTCGGTCATTTTTGGAGTGAGAGTGAAAGTGAGAGAGGAAAGTATGAGACCATCCTGTGCTCATGCACTTCATCACTCAATCTCTCACTGGTTCTCCCTTAAAAACGCTACTGCTCTGCACCTCTGAATCCACACTCCGCTCACACCCCTTTCACTATCACTGTCACTTTCCCTTCCGCGCTCTCAGACAAACTTCAGCTTGCGGGCGGCGAAGAGGACCATGCGGAGGAGGAGCCAGCCGTGGCTCCAGCGGTGGATGTTCGTGGTGCCGTAGGTGCGTTCGCGGTAGCGGATGGGAACATCGGCAATCTTCAGGTTGAGCTTGGCCGCGCCGAAGAGCAGGTCGAAATCGCCGAAGGGATCGAACTCGCCGAAGTAGGCGCGGTTGGCCGCGATCTTCCCGTAGTGCGCCCGGGACAGCACTTTCGTGCCGCAAAGGGTATCCTTCACCGGCTGGCCGAGCAGCCAGGTGAAGATGAAACCGAAGGTCTTGTTGGCGCAAAGATTCAGGAACTGCATCGCCTCCTCGTCCATGGGATACACCAGCCGGACACCATTGGCGAATTCAGCCCGGCCGCGGGCGATCACGTCGTAGAACTTGCCCAGTTCCTCGGGCGGCATGGTGAGATCGGCGTCGAGGATCATGAGCACATCACCGGTGGCCGCGGCGAAGCCCATCCGCACCGCGTCGCCCTTGCCGCGGCCGGTTTGCTGCATGATCTTGATCTTGCGCCCGGGGTGGTCCTTCGCGACCTGCTGGATCCGGGCCCACGTGTCGTCCCGGGAATGGCCTTCCACGAAGATCAGTTCGGTCCCGGCCCCCAGGTCGGCGGTGCGCTGGACGGCGGCCTCGATGTTGCCGGCTTCATTGCGGGCTGGCACGATGACCGAAACGGTCAGTAGCCGGGCCGCGCGTGGCCGGACGGGGCGCGCGACACAGAAGACCGTGAGGCAAAACCAGGTGAAGACCGGAGCAAGCCAGCGGTTGAATACCGTCTCCAATCCGAGACATTTTACCGGGACCAGGATGCGGGACTGGATGACGATCGGGCTCCAATCGGCGAGTTGCAGGAGATTGCGGACGTCGGCCGTGCTGAGCCAGCTGCTCTGGGGCTGGGGCGACTTGAGGCCCAAGGTCCGGGCCAGGGATAGAATCGGCCGCCAGAGCGACGAGTAGTAATTGAGGATCAGCCGGGTGGTTTCGTGCGAAACCTGATGGAGGCGCTCAAACAGCTGCTGGACGTCGGCGGCCAGATTCAGCGTGTCGGAAACAATGATGTAGTCGAAGGGTTCACTTAGTTCGAGGAACTCACCGGCCTGGACGTGAAACTCGGCCCCGGGCGCCCGGCGCCGGGCCGCGTCGATTTGGACGGGGGAAAGATCGACCCCGCACTTGCGCCGGGCGTGCAGGCCGGCGAGCAGCTCGCCGGAGCCGCAGCCGATTTCCAGGACCGAGGCGTCGGCTGGAATCAGCAGATTGTAGTAGTGCACGAGCAGGCTGCGATATTGCCGCGAAGGCCCGTTGGGCTCGGTGGCTGCCGCATCATAGAAAGTCCTGATCTTGTCCAGGTGCTGGCGGGTGATGTCGGACGGGGCAGGCATATCAGTACGGATCCTTTTGCAGGACGATCATCAAGCGGGCGGCAAACATGCGCGGGAACGGCGTGGCGAGCCAGTCGAGACCGCGCATGAGACTGGCAAGGAACCGGCCGCCGAGCCGGGGACCGGAGAATCCGCCGGAAGTGAGATAGGCGAACGAAGCGATGGGCCGGACTTCCAGCGGCCGCCAGCCCGTCAGGTGTTCCCGGGCTTCGCCCCACCAGAAGTGGCGGGTGGCCGAGGCCTGCAGCGCGTAGTAGTCGGCCTGGTCCGCGGAAAAATCCCCGGGGGCCTCCCAGGCAATGGGAGTGTGCAGGCCCACGGGTTCGTGATGGAAAAAATGATAGACGAGCCGCCCGGTCCAGCTCGCGGCGGGTTCGAACAGGATGATCCGTCCGCCCGGAGTCAGCACCCGGTGAAATTCGCGCAAGGCCGTGCCGGGATAGCGCAAATGGTGCCAGACATCAAACAGCACCAAGTGAGAGACGCTCCCGTCCGCGAAACTGAGCTGGTAGGCATTTTCCTGCCGGTCGAGCCAGGGGTTGGGAAAGAGGTCGGTGGTAATGCACTGGGGTATGACTTCCTTGATCGTTCCCATCCCCGAGCCCAGCTCAACCACGAGTCCGGGGATGGCAGGGTCAATCCAGCCTGCGATCTGTCGATAGAAACGCCGATAGATCTTCTGCAGCAGCGGCTTGCGCAGCCATGCTTCGCGGTTGCGCTGAATCTCGATGTTGTGCTGGCCGACCGGCAGCGCGAGGGAGGCTTTCATTCGGGCTGCCGGCCGTTTTCCGGTCGGGGGGAGGCAGAAGTAACAGTCCTCATCGTGACCCAATCAACGAGCCGGCCCGAGTGATGTGAAGTCTAATGTAGGCCGAGCCGATCCCGGCGGGACCCGAACATCCGCGGTTCAGGTGCGGGCCGCAGCAACACTCTCCCACTTGGTCGGGTTGACCTTCAGGTCGGGATGCGAAACCCAGAGGTGCCAGATGACGGCCTGGAAGGCCTCGCCGTGCGGCGTGATATTGCCCGGGTTGACCGTGGGAATGATGACGCAGGCGTCGGCGGCCGTGGCGGTGTAGCCGCCGTCCTTGCCGAGGATCCCGATGACCCGGGCGCCGACCTGTTTCGCAAGCTGCACGGCGGCGACAAGGTTGGGCGACACGTTCTTTTCCACGCTGCCGCCCCCGACGGAGAGGATGAGCAAGGTGTCCCTGGCATTGAGCCGGGAGCCCCGGAGCCATTCGGCGAACACACTGGCCCAGCCCTCGTCGTTGGTGCGGGCGGTGAGCTCGGAAACGTTGTCCGTGGGGGCATAGCACTCGAGCCCGGCGATCTTGCGGAAATCGTTCACGGCGTGCGAGGCATTGGCCGCGCTGCCGCCGACCCCGAGGATGAACAGCCGTCCGCCCCGGGTGCGCACGCCGACGAGCTCCCGGACGCACCGCTCGCAGTCGTCCGCATTGATCCGGCCGACGATTTCGGCGGTCTCCTTCAGGTGCTGGAGGGAGTAGGACGGCATCAGGAGAAAGGAGCAGGGATGGGCCGCGCAGCCGCGCGGCAGGGAGAAGGGAGCAGGGAGAAGGGAGCAGGGAAAGGGAAAAGAAAGGCGGCTTGAAGGCCCTGTCGGTCAGGTTGGACCCCCTGGTCGGAGAAGCTGGTCCAGTTGGCGGAGCCCTTCGGAGGAACCAATTTCGTAGAAGCGCTGCTGGACCTCGTAGCCGGCGAGCTGATGGCGGGCGGCGAGGATCGTTTGTATCTCGGCCAGATCAACGACGTCATCGCGGGCAAAACCATCGAACGCGGCGGCGTGGAACAGGCCCAGGCCGTAGTCGATGTGCCTCATCTGAAGCAGCGGAGCTTTCTTTTCATAGGCCTTGATTTTCCCATCCTCGAACCAGACATTGCTCCGGTCGTAGCGATTCTGGTTCTCGTACACGGTCATCAGTCCGGGCTGGCCGGAGCGCAGGAAAAAATCCCCGACGGCGCCGTAGTCGATGGGCAGGTAGCTGTCGCCGTAGAGCACGTAGAAGGCCTCGCCCAGTTTCGGCAGGGCGCGGATCAGGGCTCCGCCGGTGCCGAGCAGTTTGTCGCCGTCAAAGGAATAGTCGATCCGCACGCCCCAGCGCGAGCCGTCGCCGTAGCGCTCGACGATCTGTTCGCCGAGATGCCCCACGCACAGCACCAGCCGCGTCAGGCCGGCCGCCTTGAGCAGCCGGAGCTGGTGGGTAAAGAACGGCTCGCCGGCCACCTCCACGAGCAGCTTCGGGATTTTTTCCGTGACCGGTCGCAGCCGGGTGGCCAGGCCGCCGGCGAGGATCGCCACGGGCAGAGCTGGGGCGGGCGTTTTCAGAAGGCGACGTAGATGAAGGGCTGCACGGGGAGCGAAAACCGGTAGAGGATGTAGTGGAACAGCACGCCGATGGCCAGCCCGAGCACAAACCGGACAAGGAGCCGGAGCGGGGCGGGGAGGACGATGTTGGGTAGGAGGCGAAGGGGCGGCATGACGGTTCAGGGCGGGGGAAATTCCTTGAGCTTCCGGGCCACGAGCCGGGCCAGCTTGCGGCCTCCCTCGGCGGAAAGATGGGCGCGATCAATATAGTCGGCGGACTCGAAGTCGTCCCCGGCGACCTCGCAGGCGATCCCATGATCCCGGAAAATTTGGGCGCAGGCCGCATAGACCGCGACATCCCGGGCTCTTTCCGCCGGACTCAGCCGGTCGAGATAGTAGGGGGCGTTTTTGTTGAGCAGGATCAGGGTGTGGGGGCGCAGCAAGGGAACCACCGAGGCTTCGATGTCGGCGGCCAGCCGCTGCCGGTTGCCTTCCTCCATTTGCCATGACCCGCCCGGTCCGGGTACCGCCATGTTTTCCGAAAAGCCGCGGGTGATGGCCATTTCCTCCGGCAGGAAATTCCTGAAACGATCCGCCAGCGGCTGGGCATGGGGCTCGGTGTCCGGCAGGCGGTCATGCGGAACCCAGAAATCCCGGGCTAGGATGAAATTCCAGACCGTAAACACGTGCCGGTAACCGATGTGGGGCCAGAGGGACTGATGGCGGAACCAGGCGTCCAGCCGCGCGCCCAGCCTTTCCTCCTCCTGTTGCTGCCGCTCGGCCGGCGGGAGCGTGTCCAGCCACTGGCGGATGCTCGCATCCCGCGCCGGAAAGGCGGCCAGCCGGTGTTGGTACAGCGCCTGCCAGTAGAAATAGCCGGAAGCCCCGCCAGGCGCCCGCCCCGTGGCGGCCGGGGGATTCGTGTTCGCGACATACATGACGGGATAGCCGCGAAGCATCAGCGATTCCGCCACCAACGCCGCCCCTTGGGTCGGATAGGCGCCGCGGAAGGCCAGGTTGACGACCACGTAGCGGTCCCCGAGTTGCTCCTGCAGGCGCAGGCTCCAGACGTCATCCTTGGGCTGGCCGACGCCGTTCATGATCGAGTTGCCGCCGATGATGACAAGGGTCTTGCCGCGCTGCCAGTGGGCGAGCGCGAGGGACTCGAGCATCGCGTAGGGCGGATAGAAAATGGCGTCCGGGCTGATCCGCTGGTGGAAGCGGATGAATCCGTCGGGCTTGCTGTACGTGCTGGCCAGGTTCCCCTGCCACGCGGCGGCGCAAAATCCGGTCATGATGCCCGCGATAAGCAGCCAGTTGGAAAGTCGGCTCGTCGTCATGGTCCGTGGAACGCGAACAGTTTGACGGCCATGGCCCAAGCCTGCGCCGGTTCATAAAAAAACATCAGCCAGCCGAAGGCGACGTACAGCAGGGTGAGGGCCCAGCCCAGCACCGGCAGACGGGTGAACACCCCGGCGAGAGCCCGGCCGACCGGGCCGAGGAGGGTGACGTAGGAGAAATTGATCACGAGGCCGACTCCATGCCACAAGCCCCAGAGCACAAAATGCCAGGCGGGACCGTGCCAGAGCCCGCAGAGCGCAAACACGAAGAGGCCGTTGGCCAGCCGCCGGAGGAGGCCGTGCCGATTGCCGCCCAAGGGAATGTAAACGTAGTCCCGGATCCAGGAAGTCAGCGAGATGTGCCACCGTTGCCAGAAATCCTGCAGGCTCACCGCCAGGTAAGGATAGTTGAAATTCTCCGGCAGGCGGATGCCCATCAGCCGCGACAGGCCGATGGCCATGTCGGTATAACCGCTGAAATCGAGCACGATGCGCGCCGCGAGTGCCGCCAGAAAAAGCCAGGCCTGGCCGCGGGAAAGCCCCGCGAAGCCCGGCCCGTAAAAATTGATCACCAGGGTGAGATTGTCCGCCAGCACGATCTTCTTCACCAGCCCCAGGGCGATCCGCTGGGCGCCGGCCGCGACGTCGTCCACGGTGACCCCGGCCAAGCCGGCGCGGAGGTCCGGTAGGTAATCCTGGTAGCGCTTGATCGGTCCGGCCACCAGCGAGGGAAAGTGGATCGCGAAGAGGGCGAAGTCATCCGGCCGCCGGATCGGTTCCCGGCCCCGGTAAACCTCGACCAGGTAGTGGACAAACTCGAAGGTGAAGAAACTGATGGCGAGCGGCGCCGCGATGGGATGCAGGGTGTGCAGCTGCCGCTCCAGCAGGGCGCCGGTCCCGGGAAACAGGCGGCCGAGCAGGTCCACACAGAGAAACTGGGCGTACTTGTAGAAGCCCAGGGCCGCGACACTGAGTGCGATGGCGGCGGCGCAGAGGAAACGCCAGCGCGTCAGTCCGGCCAGATAGGCGACCAATCCGATGACGATGATCGGGAGCACGCCGGCCGGCCCGGCAAAATGAAAATGGAAGACCGCGCAACCGGCGAGCAGCCAGAACCGGCGCAAGACCGGCAGGAACAGGAACCAATAGATCGGGAAGAAGACCGCGCTGAAGCAGATGAACCAGTAGGTGTTGAAAATCATGCAACCGCCCGGGTCGTCAGGTGCTAGTTTTGCGCCACAATCTTGGTGCCCTCAAAATCGAACCGGAAGCGGACTTCCCGCAGCCCTTTTTCGCGCATGGCGTGGCGCAGCTTGGTTTTGTCGGAGGCATAAAACATCAGGAACCCGCCGCCGCCGGCGCCGATGAGCTTGCCGCCCAGCGCGCCGTTCTCGATGGCGTAGTCGTACCACTCGTTGATGCGGGCGTTGCTCATGCCCGCGCTGCGGCTCTTTTTTCGTTGCCAGTGGATGTCCATCAGGTGCGCGAACTCCTCAAGATTTCCGCGCTCGAGTTCTCCCAGCGACTTCAGGCCGAGCTCCTTCGTGTAATGGAGGTTATCGAGCATGACCGGGTCATTCTGCTTCGACTTGTCGTTCTGGTCCTTGAGGATCGAGGAGGCACTGCGGGAATAGCCGGTGAAGAAGAGCAGGAGGTTGTCCTCAAGGTTGAACAGGGTTTCCTCGGAGATCTTGCAGGGCCGGTACTCGACATGGCCATCGGGGTGGAAGGTGAAGGCGGTGATGCCGCCGACGGCGGCGATATACTGGTCCTGCTTGCCGATGGGCTCACCCAGTTTGTTGAGTTCGATGTCGCAGGCCTGCTCGGCCAGTTCGGCGGGGGAGATGATGGCCTTGTTGTGGGCATGCAGGCTCTTGAGCAGTGCGGTGGTGAAGCTGCCCGACGACCCCAGCCCGGTGCCACCCGGGATATCGGCCATGGACGTCAGCTCAAGGTGCGGGTCGGTGACGCCGGTGAGCTTGAGGGCCTCGCGGACGATCGGGTGCTCGATCTGGTCGACCGTGGACACACGCTCCATCTTGGAATACTTGACGATGATCTCCTCCTGGAAGGTGCGGTGCTGGGTGATGTAAACATACTTGTCGATGGCTGCGGCGACGAGAAAGCCTCCGTGTTCCTGATAATAGGAAGGCAGGTCGGTGCCGCCGCCGCCGAGGGAGATGCGAAGGGGAGAGCGGGTGATGATCATGGGGAGGGCGCGGCGCGGCCTGCGCGAGGGAGAAGGGAGAAAGGGCCAGGGAGCAGGAAGGGGCAGTGAAGGGGCAGTGAAGGGGAAAGTGAGAGGGTAAGGGAAAGTGACGGTGAAAGTGAAAGGGTGCGGAAAGGCGAGTGAAAGGGGAAATTAGGATGCGCGAAAGGGGTGGATCCTAATTACCTTCACTTTCACTTTTCCTTTCGCCGGATTGCATCGGGATCTACGGGATAGCCGCTTGCGCGGTAGATTTGTTCGACGATCTCGAGGGTGCGGATGGCTTCGAGCAAGCCCGGGGCGGGCTCCCGGTTTAGACGGATGTCTGCGATGAAGGCCTCGGTTTCGAGCCGCCAGGACTCGTCTCCGGCGGGAAACTCGAAGACCGTGGTTTCCGGCGGGCCCATGTGCGGGAGCATCTGGTAGAAGGTCAGCCGCTCGGGTCCATAGCTGCCGCCGAGGCCGTCGATCGCGATCTTCGCGTCGCGGCCATAGATCTCCAGCGAGAACAGGTTTTTCCACTCCGTGCAGCTGACGTGGAGCCAGGCGGTCTGGCCGGCGGCGGTGCGGAGCGAGACGAAGGCATTGTCGTCCACCGGCATGTCCCAGAAATAGGTGGCTGCATGGCCCGCGACCGTGGGGAAGTCGCCGAGAAACCAGCCGGCGAGGTCGATCAGGTGCACCCCTTGGTCGATGAGTTCGCCGCCGCCCGAGAGCTTGGGGTCGGCGCGCCACTCGCGATCGTAGCCCGTGCGGCCGCCGTGGCCGTAGCGGCCGCGCAGAAACATCAGCGTTCCGAGTGCGCCGGTGTCGACCAGTTCGCGGGCCTTTTGGAGCGCCGGGTGGAACCGGTGGTTGTAGCCCAACCGGACCCGGACGCCCGCTGCGTGCGCCACCGCCTGTACCTCGCGGAGCTGGGCGGAGGTCAGCGCGCCGGGCTTCTCGAGCAGCACGTGCTTGCCGGCGCGCACGGCCGCGAGCGCCAGCGGAGCGAGGGACGCGTTGAGCGTGGAGACGATCACGGCGTGGACGCGTGGGTCGGCGAATACGACGCCGGCATCGGTGCCTGCGCGGCAGCCGGGCGCGAGTTCGGCCAGGCTGGCGGCGCGGCCGGCATCAAGATCGCAGGTATGGAGCAGGGTGGCCGATGCGCCGAGGCCGAGGACGCGCTTGCGGCCGATAAGGCCGCAGCCGATGACGGCGAAATTGAGTTGCTCGGTTTGGGCGCGGTTCATTCCTTGGCGAGGATGTTCAAGGCCAAGCTAACCGACCGGCAGACGCAAGTGAGGTTTGCGCGGTTTCTGGTGGTCGGCGGCACGGCGTATGGCGTCCAGCTCGCGACCATGAAGCTGGGCTTGTTCTGGCTGGGGACGAACCCGGCGTTCATCCTCTCCTTTGTCTGTTCAACCACGACCCATTACGCGTTGAACCGCTTTTGGGCGCTGCCGAGCGCGCGGGCCGACCGGTGGCGGCAATTGCGGGAGTATGGGGTCACCGTCATGATCAGCTTTGCGATCAATTTCTGGGTGTTCCATCTCTGCCTTGATCTGCTTGGGCTCAGCCGGCTTTGGTCCACCGCCCTGGCGGTGCCGCCCTCGACCGTGGTGGTGTTCCTCCTGCTGAACTACCGGGTCTTCAAGGCGAGAGCCGCAGAGCCGGATTAATCGCAAAGACGCAAAGGGGCAAAATTTGGCCCGGTACGGCTAATCCTTCGTACTCTTCGTGGTTAAATTGCGGTTTAGCTGCATTCACTTTTGTTCGCGATCTTCGGGCGTGATGCGGCGGAGCGTGTAGAGATCGGATTGAGTGAGTGTTTCGCGCTGGGCCGTGAGGCGGCTCCAATCATCCCATTGCGCGCTCAACAGCCGGCCGCTGATCCCGTCGCTAGCCGGAGAGAGCAGCCAGTCCGCCAGGCCAAGGACCTTTTCCATCGAGGCTCCGCCGGATGCCTTCTGCTTCTGCGCGCTGGCGTAGTCCGCGTCACCGACGATGGTGGGGCCGAGGGCGAGGATTTCGTCGGTGAGCCGGGTGTTGATGCCGCCGGGGGCAATGGCATTGATATCGAGGGGACGGCCCTGCTCCTCGGCGGCGATGGTTTCGACGAGTCGGACGACGCCGGTCTTCGCCGTGCCATAGGCGGAAAAATTCGGCCGGGCCTGGGTGGCGCCGCCGCCGGAGAAGCAGACGACCTTGGCGCGCCGCGGCGCCCGGGCCAGCAGCGGGGCCAGCGCGCGGACGGCGAAATAGGTGCCGTCGAGGTTGGCGCGGACGGTGGCACTCCAATTGGCCGGGTCGGCGGCGAGGGCGCGGCCGACCTCACCCTGCCGCCCGGCGCAGGTGATCAGGCCGTCAAGGTGCGGCCAGGCGGCGGTAATCTCGGTGGCGACATACGCGACCTGACCCCAATTCGCCAGGTCGCAGCGCGAGGCGCGGAATCGGCCGGCGAGGCGCGCCGCGAAGTCGGATTGGTCGCTCCGGGCGATTCCCCAGACCT
>Ga0316222_1002046_pt1 | contig 22635 bp, 14 predicted proteins | sample TBH18011metaG_FD_206008 | JGI IMG/M metagenome (GOLD analysis project Ga0316222, IMG submission 206008) | Freshwater microbial communities from Trout Bog Lake, Wisconsin, USA - TBH18011 | ecosystem: Environmental > Aquatic > Freshwater > Lake > Hypolimnion/Profundal zone | place: USA: Wisconsin... | reverse complement strand
GACAAGGATGACACCCCCACCCGCGAATTGCTGACCCTGACCGGATCACGCCTTGACGGGGCCTCGCGGCCTTTGCCGGTGTTCGCCATCAGCGGCGCGGCGAAGACACGCGCCGATCCCGGTGACGCCCCGGATTGGCTGGAGGACCAGCTTGGAGAGCGGGCGGCGGCAGCCTTGGCCAAGGAAAGCCAGATGGCCCCAGAGACCAGCCTGACCCTGGTCTGGACTCCGGTCTGGGTGACCAATCGTCATGCCTTGGGAGCGTTCCATGCCCGCGTCATCCGCACCGACCCTGCCCTGGCTGCGCCGCTGGAGGGAGTGCATGCCTATGTCGGCGCCGCCCCGGTGGAGGCGTTGACGCTCGACCGTTTCGTCGCCACCCAGGCAGCAAAAGAATTGCACAACCTGCACCTGAGCGCCGACAAGCGACGCATGGGGCTGACCGTGCCGATCCACTGGATGTCGCTGGCGCCGCGCTGGCGCGATTGCGTTCGCATGCCCTTCGAGGAATGCCCCGCCAAGGCCAAGCGCAAACTGCTTAAGATCGAGGTGTTCGGGCTGACCCCAGCAATTCCCGCTTCGATCCTGAAAAGCTTGATGGACCCCCTGGAACTGCTCGGCTGCGACGTGCTGGCGCGGGTTCCGCTTTCCGCGCCAGAAATGGTCAATTCCTTGCCAAGTGTTCGAGCCATCGGTGTGGATCTGGCCGAACTTGGCGATGATGATCGCGTCGGCGACGACGAATTGCTGGCTCGTCTCCTGAAATTCCACGACGCCGCCCGCCAGGCCAACACCGCCTGCTATGTGTGGGGCGTGCGCCGCCGCATCATGATTTCGCGCCTGGTCGAGGGTGGTTTCTCGCTGATCAACGGCCCTGGCCTGATGTGCGACCTCGGCCGCCCGGCCCTCCTGGAACTGGCGGACAAGGCCGCCTAACGGATCTATCCCCTCAGGAAAAACACCACCGTCATGGTCACGCCGATGGCGATGACCACCCCTCGGATATGGTTGGGATTCATCACCCGCGCCACCCGCGCGCCGAGATAGCCGCCAGCCACCGCCGAAACCAGCATGATCGCCGCAGGAGTCCAATCCACTTTGCCGGCGAAGACGAACACCACCACGGCGATGGCGTTGATCGCCCCCGACATCAGCGTCTTCAGCGCATTGGCCTCGTGGATATTGTCGAGGCCGAACAGGGCATAGGCGGCCAGCATCATGATGCCCATGGCGCCGCCGAAATAACCGCCATAGACGGCAATGACGAACTGCACCGTCAACAACGTCTTGGGGCCGAAATGGATCACCCGTTCCAGCATCCGGATCAGGCGCTTGCCCGCGGCGAACAGGGCGGTTGCCGCCAGCAGCAGCCAGGGAACCAGGGAGTTGAAGGTGTGCTCGGGAGTCGAGATCAATAGCCAGCCCCCCAGCACCCCGCCGGCCAGCGCCACAGCCAAAACCAGCCTGGTACTCAGGCCCTCGGTCTTGGGAAAATCGTGGCGATAGGCCCAGGCGCTGGCCAAGCTGGCGGGAAACAGCGCCACCGTGTTGGTGGCGTTGGCCACCACGGACGGCACCCCGGTAAAAACCAAGGCGGGAAAGGTCAAGAACGAGCCGCCGCCGGCGACCGAGTTCATGGCGCCAGCCATAAAGGCGGCGACGATCAGCAAAAGAGTCATCATGCCGCCAGCTTAGGCGGCCGGCGCCGAGCGAGCAAGAGCGGGCCGCAACGACGGAGCAACGGCGACCGCATCACCGTGATTGGCGTGGAAATACTGCTCAAACTCGGCCGCCGGCATCGGCCGGGCCAGCAGGTAGCCTTGGGCGATGCCGCAGCCGAATTTGCGCAGGATGGACAATTGGCGATCGCATTCGACACCCTCGGCCACCAAGCGCAGCCCAAGCGCATCACCCATGGCGATGATGGCGCGGACGATCTGAGCACTTCCGTCATGCTGCTCGATTCCAGTCACCAGCGAGCGGTCAATCTTCAAGGTGGTGATCGGCAGTTTGCGCAGCGTGCCGAGATTCGAATAGCCGCAGCCGAAATCGTCGATGGCGATGTGGAAGCCGCGATTGCGCAACTGGCGCAGCAGCACCACGACCCGCTCGGGGTCGTCCATCACGGTATTTTCGGTCAGCTCAATCTCGATCAGGCGCGGATAGACCCCAGCGGCGGTAACCACCGCGACGATGGCCTCGACATCCTTGTCCTGGCGGAAATGGCGCGGAGACAGGTTGACCGCCACCTGAATGTCGCCCATTCCCTTGGCCCGCCAGGCCAGTATCTGCTTGCAGGCTTCGCGCAAAACCCAATCGCCGATAGCGACGATCAAATCGCTTTCCTCGGCCAGCGGGATGAACTCGTCCGGCGGAATCAGGCCCTCGCCGGGGCGGCGCCAGCGGATCAGGGCCTCGGCCCCATCCAGCTCCCCGCTAGCGATGCCAATCTTGGGCTGATAGTGCAATTCGAGCTGGCCCAATTGCATCGCCTGGCGCAACGCGCCTTCGATATCCAGCCGGCGCAACGCCCTTGTGTTCATCCCGGCATCGAAGAAATGGAACGAATTTCGGCCCCGGCCCTTGGCCTCGTGAAGGGCCAAGTCGGCGGATTTGATCAGGGTGGTGACATCGGTGCCATCCTGAGGATAAAGGCTGATGCCGACCGAAGCACCGATGCGCAACAGGTTGTTGCCGAGATTGATCGGCACCCCGACGGCCTCGATGATCTTCTCGCACACGCTGGCCGCTTCGCCCGACGAGGCGACACTTTCGACAAGGATCACAAACTCGTCACCGCCCCAACGGGCGACGGTATCCATCATCCGAAGCGTATTGCTAACCCGCTCGGCCACCACCTTGATCAATTCGTCACCCAGCTTGTGACCAAGGGTGTCGTTAACCACCTTGAAATTGTCGATATCGACGAACAGCACCGCGATCGCCCGGTGCTGCCGCTCGGCCAGCACAATGGCGTGGCTAAGACGATCCTCCAGCAGGCGACGGTTGGGCAGGTCGGTCAACGCGTCCTGATAGGCCAGCCGGTGAATGTCGCGGGTATGCTGGTTGATCTCGGATAGGAGCTGGTTGTAGGCGTGAACCACCTCACCCACCTCGTCGTCACCGTGCCAAACCAGCGGCTCGCGCGACTGGGTGGCTGCGTTGTGGTGCAGGGAATCGCGTAGCCGGCGCAGGGGCCGGGCGACCAAGCGGCGCACCGCCAGCGAGGTGGCGGCGGCCACCAGCACGAAGGTGGCGATCAACACCGAGATTCCGGCCAGGCGCTGCTCGGCCTCTTCGCTCCGGACCACACCGTCGTGGAAGACGACGATCAGACGCCCGACCACATAGTCGCCGTCGGGGGAGCGCCGCACCAGCGGCACCTCGCGGCGAAAGGTTTGCTGGTAGCCGGAGGGGTCGCGACCATGGGCGACAGCCAGCACCTTGCCATCGACGCCCAGCACTTGGGCGTCGAGCAATTCGGGCAGGTCGCCATAGCTGTGGAACAACTGATCGACGGTCGCGGAATCAAACTGCCACAATGGCCGCACCAGCGATGCCGATTGGGTGACCGCGAAACTGTCAAGCCGCAGCTTGAGCGCGGCGGCATGCTCGCGGTGGCTATATTCCAGGAAGGCAAGGAGCATGACGATGGTGCCAAGCAGCAGGCCCGGAATCACCGCCAGCAACAGCTTGCCGCCGATGCGCCGTCGGATCCGATTGATCAGCCGCACCATCATCGCCGTGCCTCCCCGGCCGGAACGGGATCGGAAAGCTTAGCCAGCCTGGCATCGATCTCGGCCAGCCCCCTTTCGCGCGCGGGATCGCTGAGGCCGACATCGCTTTGCAGCCGAAGACGATCGCGGAACAACTCGATGCGGCGCACCGGGGCCAATTGGCCATCATCCGAGACGACAAAACGAAGCACATGGAGCCGCGCCAGATTGCCCCGTTCCTCGGCCAGCGTGGCCGCCGGCTTGTCGGCGGTGGCCGCGCCGTATTCAAGGAAGAAATCGCGCACCCGCGCCTTCAACGACGGGGGCAGGTCGCGCCGCCACACCAGCGGATCGCCGGGAATCAGGGGCGAGCGCCACAGCACCCGAGGCATCGGCGCCGCCCCACCCCGCGTCTTGCGGACCTCTTCCAAGTGATTGCTGGCGACGGCGGCCACATCGACCCGATGATCGACCACCGCCAACACATTCTCCTCGTGGCTACCCTGGACCACCCGCTTGAAAATTCGATGGGGATCGCCGCCATGGGCCGCGAACAGGAAATAGGACGGTACCAAATAGCCGGAGGTCGAATTGGTATCGCCAATGCCCAGCGTCAATGAGCCGGCATGGGCGAACACATCATCCAAATCCTTGAGCGGCGATTTGGCGGCGGTGATCAACAGCGAGGCATAGCCGGCGACTCCGGATGGATAGACCTGCTGCGCGAACACCTCGGCGCCGGCCTTATCGACCGCTTCGATCGCCGATTTATTGCCCAGCCAGGCCAGTTGATCGTCACCGGCGCGCAGCGCCCAGACCACACCCGCATAATCCTCGGCGACATGAGGCATCACCTTGATTCCAATTCGGGCCTCCAGCGCCACCAGCAGCGGCGCCCAGGCCGCCTGCACCTCGTCGGCGGAGCGGACCGCCAGCAAGCCGAAATGGATGACGGCAGGGAAATCGTCGGCGCGCGCGCCGGGACCGAGCGTCACCAGCAGCGCGCAAACCCAGATCAGACGCTTTACGTAGGACATTCCAGCCACCGGGAATCGGACCCCGACGAAGCATCGGGACCTTGTCGCCAGGCGCGACTATAGCCCCTGGCCAACCCCCGTTATGTTTACTTTCGGTTAATTCTCGTCACAGCACTCAGGGTGCGCCACCGCCAGCTTGCCGGGGGCGGCCTTGGCTTCCTTCTTGCGCTGGGCGATGCCACCGCTGATGCCATCCACGGTGGCGCTGCGGCAACCGGGCGGCAGCACGAACAGCACGGCGCTCGCCGACAGCAGGGGAAGCGACTTGAGATTGCCTTCCCGGTCATGGGCCAGGATGAAGCCGCGCGCCCTTGTTTCGGCGTCGTACAGGCTTTCGGCATCGGAGGCGAAACGGTGGATCAAGCCGCCGATCGCCTGTTCCGCCTCGGCTTGGCCGTACCCCTTAAGGCCGACGAAGAAATCGTCGCCACCGATATGGCCGATGAACCAATTCCGCGCCGCCGCCTCTTTGCGGCAGAGGTCCGAGAACAACAAGATGGCGCGATCACCCTGGCGGAAGCCGTAGGTATCGTTGAACGGTTTGAAATTGTCGAAATCGACATAGGCCAACACCGCGCCCTTGGCGTCGGCCCCGCCGGCCTCGGCGATGCAATCGGCAACGAATTCGGTGATGACCTCATTGCCCGGCAGCTTGGTCAGTGGATTTTCATCGCGAGCGCGGGCGATAGTCTTCTCGTGCATGGCGCGGACGATCGAACGGGCCGTGAGAAAGCCGCGATAGACCATTTTTTCGCTGACCAGAATGCCCTCGGCATCGGCGATGGTGGAATAGACCGCCAGCATCTGATCGAGCGGAGTGGCGACGTCGGCGATCGGGCAGCGCACCATGAATTCGTGCAGCGGCCGCCTCAGCGCCTTGTTGGCGATCAAATCCTTGCCGAATTCGGAATAGGCGTAATTCTTGAGATCGCGTTCGCGTAGGATGCCCAGCGGCCGACCGCTCTGATCGACCACCGGGATGTAATTGGCCTCGGCGTTGCGGGCGAAGCGGCTGAACACCTCGCGCATATCGGCGTCGATGCGAATCGCCGGCACGGTATCCAATTGTTCGACCACCCATTTCTGATCGATCTGGCGGCGGCGACGTTCGTCGCGCACCAGAGCGTCGATTTGGGGATAATTGCTAGCTGCCTCGGAACAATCCTCCATCGGCCGAGCGACGAACCAGCCTTGCACCAAGTCGAAGCCAAGCTCGCGGCAGACCACGAATTCGCGGCTGGTCTCGACCCCCACCGCAACCACCACCATCCCCAGGGTGTGGGCCATGGCGATCAACTGGGTCAGCACCACCCGCTTGCGGGCGTTGGTGTCGATGTCCCGGATGAAAGCGCGGCCGATCTTGGCGAAATCGGGATTGGCGCCGATCAGCAGGTGCAGACCATCGCCGGAATTGCCGAAGCCATCGACCGCCATCATGCCGCCCTGGGCCCGGACCTCGTCCAGACCGCTGGACGCCGCCGTGCCAATCTCGGTCACCACCTGGGGAAACAGTGGCAGCAGCGCCGCCCGCGTCACTTCCATCACCAGGGCTGAGGCCGGGGCCGCACGGGGATCCAGATTGACAAAAATGGGAATTCCGGTGATCGCCGGCCGCGCCAATTCCGCCGCCTTGAGGCGCACCGCCACTTCCAGATCGGCCAACCGTCCGGCAGCAAAGGCGGCGTCCAGCACCGCCTCGGCCGAATCGAGACCCAGGCTGCCCCAGCCACGCAAGAGGACTTCATGCCCATAGCATTGGCCGGTGTGGATGTTGGCAATCGGTTGGAAGGCGACCGACAGCCCCGATTCGCACCAAGACGCGAATGCCGCACCGCTCAACGGCGGCCGGTCGGACTTGGGAACGATATCGTCATTCATTGGGGCTACGGCCTGTTCGACCTCATTGCCCCGAACTTAACGCGCCATTACCCGCCGACGCACTCCCGAAGTGGCAAGTGTAAGCAAAGTTTCATGAATGTTGACGCCCTCACACCTTCCCCGTCTTGATCACATCGGCGAAGAAGCGATAGCTGTCCTTGGGGGTGCGCTGGCCAGTTTCGTAATCGACCCGGACGATGCCGAAGCGCTTGGACAGGCCAAAGGCCCATTCGAAATTGTCGAGCAGGCTCCAGCACAGATAGCCTTTGACGTTGCAGCCGTCGGCCACCGCCCGTCCCACCGCCTGGAGATGCTCTTTGAGGAAGGTGACGCGGTCGGCATCGTGGATGGCGCCGTCGGCCTCGACCTTGTCGTCATAGGCGGCGCCATTTTCGGCGATGAACACCGCCGGATTGCCGTAATCGCGTTTGAACTCGGCCAGCAGATCGTAAAGGCCATCCGGCTGCACCGGCCAGCCCATGAAGGTCCAGCGGTCGCAATGGGCGTCGCCCCACCACACGTCGAAGGGATGCCCCGTCTCGTGCTTCATGGTCATGCGCGAGTAGTAATTGATGCCCAGCAGATCGATCGGATAGCGGATCAAGCTTTCATCGTCGGGTTCGACGAAGCTGGCCATCTTGTCGGCCAGCAGCGCCGGGATCTGACCCTTGAGCAGGCCGTCGAGGGGCACCCGGTTCCACACCGCGTCCCAGCGGGCGGCTGCGGCGATGTCCTCGGGCTTGTCGGATTCGGCGCGGGCCGGTTGCAGGTTGATCACCGTGCCCAGGGTCAGACCGGAATGCTCGGCGGCAATCGACCGAAGCGCGGCGCCCTGGGCCAGGTTCTGGTGGTGCAGCGCCCTTAGGATTCCCTGCTCGCCCAAATTATGGCCGGGGGCGTGCTCGCCAACGCCATAGCCGAAAATGGCCACCACGTTGGGCTCGTTCAGCATCATCCAGTCCTTGACCCGATCAGCCAGACGGGCGGTGACGATGCGGGCGTAATCGGCGAAGGGACCGATCACCTCGCGGCCCTGCCAACCGCCCTTGTCTTCGAGCGGCTGCGGCAGATCCCAGTGATACAGACACGCCATCGGCCGGATCCCCGCTTCGAGGATGCCATCGACCAGGCGATCATAGAAATCCAGGCCCTTGGTGTTGATGGCGCCGGTACCGGCCGGAACAATGCGCGGCCAAGCCAGCGAGAAGCGGTAGGCGTTGAAGCCGGCCGCCTTCATCAGGGCGATGTCTTCGGGCCAGCGATGGTAATGGTCGCAGGCGATCGCCGCGCTGCTGCCGTCCTGGATACGGCCAGCCGCAGTGAAGGTGTCCCATACGCAGGGGCCGCGCCCATCGGCGTGAATGGCACCCTCGATCTGGTAGGCGGCGGTGGACGCCCCCCACAGGAAATCCTTAGGAAAGGAAAACGCCATGGCCGCGCCTTTCATCAACCGTTGACCCGCATCCATGATGCCCCATGCCGGCCCCGGACGCACTAGCGGAATGAGCTTTGCGCTTCTCGCCTTGATCGCTTGCGGCTATCCTGGCCCGGCATCAGAGGACGCTGGATGGCACGCACCACTTTTCTGACCCGACTGATCGCCGGCTTCGTGGTGATCAACGCGCTGATCATGCTGATCGCGGCGGTTTCCCTTTACCAAAGCCACGAACAGGCGCGTGAACGGGCGGCATTGCTGGTCGGCAACCTGGCCCAGGTTCTGGAGCAATCGGTTTCCGGCATCGTTCAACGCGTCGATCTGAGCCTCCTTAACTCGGTTGATGAGATAACCGAATTGCTGGCCAACCGGGCCAGCGCCGAAATCATCAACGCCCGCATCCGCCGCCAATTCGAACGGCTGGCCGACCTTGACAGCCTGCGCTTCGCCGATGCGGCGGGGCGTGTCATCTATGGTACCGGCGTTGAAGGCGCCCCTTCTATTTCGGTCTCCGACCGCGACTACTTCCTGCGCGCCCGCGACGATGCCAAAGCGGGATTGATCATTTCCAAACCTGTAATCGGGCGGATCAGCGGGAAATGGGTGGTCAACCTGACCCGACGGGTCAACCGTCCGGATGGATCGTTCGCCGGTATCGTTTACGCGGTTATTGCCCTGGATCACATTCAATCGCTGTTCAAGGCCATCGATATCGGCGCCAGAGGCGTCATCAGCTTCCGTGATCGCGACCTGGAAATGATCTCGCATTACCCGCAGGAAGAGAACTGGGCCGTCGGCAACCGAAACGTATCGAGCCGGTTTATCGCGGCGATTGGCCGTGATCCGGACGCAGGTACCTACGTTGCCCGTACTGGGGCGGACCAAGCCGAACGCATGGTTTCCTACCGCCGGGTCATTCACTACCCCGGCTACCTAGTGGTCGCCATCGGCATGGACGACTACTTGGCCGACTGGCGCCGCGAATCGGCAAGGCTGGCGCTGCTGGCGGGACTGGTTCTGGCGGCGACCGGGTTGTGGTCGCGACTGGCCTATGCCAACTGGCGTCGCCAAACCGCCGCCACCGCCGCCTTGGAAATCTCCAACGCCGAATTGGAAAGGGGCGAGGAGCGCCTGCGCGCCCTGTTCACCCTGTCGCCGCTGGGGATGGCGCGCAACTCTCCGGATGGCCGGTACATTGAAGCCAACCAGGCCTTCCTCGATATTACCGGCTACAGCCTGGACGAGTTGCGGCAACGGACCTATTGGGACCTGACACCGGATAGCTACCGCGAGGAGGATTTGGCTCGGGTCGAGTTAATCGAGAGCAAGCGCCGTGTCGGGCCTTACGAAAAGGAATACATCCGCCGCGACGGTAGCCACGCGCCGGTCCGTCTCAGCGTGATGATGGTCACCGGCGACGACGGCGTGCCCTATCTATGGGCCATCGTCGAAGACATCAGCGAACACAAGCGGGCCGAGGCGGAAACCCTGTTGGCCGCCAGCGTGTTCCACAACACCGCCGAAGCGATCGTCATCACGGATTCACGGTCATGCATTATCTCGGTCAATCCCGCCTTCACCGAGATCACCGGCTACACGGCCGAGGACGTGATCGACCGCACACCGCGCCTGCTCAAATCCGAGCACCACGATTTAGCCTTCTACGAGGTGATGTGGAACGAATTGAGCTCGCACGGCCACTGGCAGGGCCAGATCTGGAACCGCCGCAAGAATGGCGAGGCATTCCTTGCCTGGCAGACCATCACCGCCGTGCGCGACGACCGCGACACGGTGGTCCGCTATGTCTCGGTGTTCAACGACATGACCGAGATCCACCGTAAGGACGAGCGTATCCGCCATCAGGCCTACCATGACGCGCTGACTGGCCTGCCCAACCGGCTGCTGTTGCAGGATCGCCTTGGCCACGCCATTGAGGTGGCCCGCCGCGAGCAGACCCATGTGGCGGTGATGTTTATCGACCTCGACCGCTTCAAGCTAGTCAACGACAGCCTAGGTCACGACATCGGCGACATGCTGCTGGTCCAGATCACCCAGCGCCTGACCGAGTGCCTGCGCAAGAGCGACACCATCGCCAGGCTCGGCGGAGACGAATTCGTGGTGGTGGTGTCCGACTTCGACGGTATCGGCGAAGTGGCCGAAGTGGCGGAGAAGGTCATCGTCAACGTCGCCCTGCCGATGACGCTGAAGGGCCACGAAGTGCAGGTCGGTGCCAGCATTGGCATCGCCCTGTTCCCCCAGGATGGCGACGACGTCACCGTGTTGATGAAGGACGCCGACACCGCCATGTACCGATCGAAGGCGGCCGGCCGTAACACCTTCCGCTTCTTCGATGCCGAGATGGATGGGGCGGCCGTCGAGCGCTTGAAACTGGAAGCGGCGCTCCGCCACGCCCTCGATAACGGCGAATTCGAACTCTACTACCAGCCCAAAATTGACCTCGCCACGGGCAAGATTTCAGGGGCCGAGGCCCTGATTCGTTGGAACAGCCCCGAACGAGGCCTGGTCTCCCCCGACATCTTCATCCCGCTCGCCGAGGAAACCGGCCTGATCGTCAGTATCGGCGATTGGGTGATCGAGCGGGCCTGCCAGCAATTGGCCGATTGGAAGGCGCGCGGCGTGCAGCCAGTCACGGTGGCGGTCAACGTCTCGGCCCGCCAATTCCTTGACCCCGCCTTCGCCGCCAAAGTATCGGCGCTGTTGGCCCGCTATCAGTTGGAACCTTCCTTGTTGGAGGTCGAACTGACTGAAAGCACAGTGATGGCCGACCCTGAACGGGCCGTCAGCCAGTTCCTCCATCTGCGTGAAGCAGGCATCTCGGTCTCGGTCGATGATTTCGGCACCGGCTATTCCAGTCTGGCCTATCTCAAGCGACTACCGCTCGACACCATCAAGATCGACCGCTCGTTCATCCGGGGCGTCGATAGCGAAAGCGACAACGCCGCCATCGTCAAGGCGATCATCGGCCTGGGCGGTGCGCTGGGCATGTCGACCATCGCCGAGGGCGTGGAAACCCTGGCCGAGGAACAACACCTCCAGGAGGCCGGTTGCCATAACGCCCAAGGGTTCAAATACGCCAAGCCGCTGCCCGCCGCCGAGTTCGAGGCCTGGGTGCTGGGCAATGGAAAACCGGCGGAGGTGTGAAACTCCCTCACATCACCGGATCAACGAAGTGCTCATCTGGGCTGGAACGACAGGTTTCCTCGCGGAGATGGACAGCGCCATTGCCGCGCTCCAGCACGAATTTCCGGTTGTGATGTGCCTCGAGGTTGGCGTGGCTGCTGATGGTCATCAGGGTGGCCTCGGGAAATTCATGGGCCAGCAGCCGGAGCATGCGCTCCTCGTCCTCGGGCGACAACGCGTCGGTGGCGTCTTCGACGAAAATCCAGTCGGGACGACGGATCAACAGACGGGCGAAGCCCAGCAATTGCTGCTCCGAAACCGCCAGCGCTTCCTTCCATTTCTCGCTATCGTCGATGCGCGGCACCAGCCGCGCCAGACCGACCCGCTCCAGCGCAAGCGCCGCAGCCTCGTCGCTGATGGTTTCCGGCTCTGACGGATAGGCGATGGCCGCCCGCAGCGAACCACGCGGCAAATATGGGCGCTGCGGCATGACGAAGACGCGGGTGTGGGCCGGCAGGATGACGCGACCGCCGCCCCAGGGCCACACCCGCGCCACCACCCGGAACAAGCGGATGGCGGCGCCGGGATCGCCCATGATCAGCACCCTTTCGCCCTGCCGAACCTCGGCATCGAATGCGGCAATCACGGGACGGCCGTCCGGTTCGCTGACGGTCAGGCCGCGAAACGACAATCCCTCCTCACTGTCGGACCGCTCGACCACGATGTGAGCGCCGTCCTCATCGGCCATCTCGCGGGCGAGCGCCTGGAGCGCGTCATTCAGGCCAAGCACCCGCTCGACCGAAGCTTTCCATCCGGCGGTGGCGGCCAGATTGTCGATCGGCCAAGATAGCGCCGCCGCCGTCTGCTGAAAGGCCTGGGCCGTTTGCATCAAGACGCCCAGCGTGATCGCCCCGGTGATGTAGCGCGGCGCCCCCACCAGGATCGGGAAGGCCACCGACAGCACCGAATAGACCGCCGAGAACAGCATGACGTTGGACAAGGCCCGAGTCTGGCCGTTCCAGCCCAGGGTCAGGCCGCCAACCAAATCGAACAGGCGACTGCGCTCGCGCGCTTCGGCGTGGAGCAGGGCGATCGCCTGGGCATTCTCGCGCACTCGGGCCAGACCATGGCGGAAATCGGCCTCATAGCCCTGGCGCGAATTGACCGCCCGCACCAGCGGGCGCCCCAGCAGGGTGGCGATGGTGGTGCCGGCGGCGGCGTAAAGCAGCGCAATATACAGCAGGTAACCGGGGATGGTGATGGCGTGGTCGGCGATGGTCAGGTCGAGCGACCCCGACAACATCCACAAGATGTTGACGAAACTGATCAGCAGCATGGCGCAATAGGACAGCGAGTGGCCAAGATCGATGGCCGATTCGGTGGTGATGCGGATGTCTTCGGCGATGCGGCCATCGGGGTTGTCGTGGTCGCCCGGCATGTAGGTGATCTGGTGGTGACGGCCGCGCCACACCCATTCATCCAGCAGATGCTCGGTCAGCCATTGCCGCCAACCCATCTGCAACTTCCGTTTGACCCTGACATGGAGAAAGGTGTTGGCGACGGAGAAGGCGATGATCCCGAACACCAGCATGACCATTACCAGCAGGCGATGCATCGAGCGCTGCTCCAGCGCGTCGAACAGCCGTTCGCTCCACAGGTTGATCATGATCGGGACCACCACTTGACCGACCGTCAAGGCGCCCAGCGACAGGGTCAACAGGCGGATCGCCCATTTCCGTTCGCTGCACCAGTATCCGCCGGCCAGGGCCAGGAAGCGGCGGATGAATCCGCCCCCCGCATCGGCCCCCGTCTCGATCACCATCGCCGCTCCCGCTCGTTCCCCACGGCTAGACTAGACTAAAGGACGGAAATGATCCAATGCCGATCAGCACTCGATCGCCGAGTGCTTCTTGGTGTCACGCATAAACACGTAGACCAGCAGCGAGGCACAGATGCAGCCGGTAAGATAGGTGTAGAACCAACTCTCGTGGCCGATGGTCTTGAAATACAGCGCCACCGATTCCGCTGTGCCGCCGAAGATCGACACGGTCAGCGCATAGGGCAGACCGACGCCGGTGGCGCGGATTCCGGCGGGAAATAATTCGGCCTTCACCACCGCGTTGATCGAGGTGTAGCCAGAAACGATCATCCAGGCCGCCCCAATCAGCAGAAAGGCGGTCAGCGCCGAATGGGTCTCGCGCAGCGCGGTGAGCAACGGAATGGTGAACAGGGTGCCAAGGGCGCCGAAGCCGATGAGCAGCCATTTGCGGCCGATGCGATCGGAAATGGCGCCGTAGATCGGCTGGAGGATCAGAGCCAAGATCAGGGTGCTGGCGGTGACCAGGGTGGTCTGGTCATCGGTCAGCTTGACCGACAGGCGGAGAAATTTCTGCATATAGGTGGTGTAGGTGTAGAAAGCGGCGGTCCCGCCCATAGTCAGACCGATCACCAGGATTACTTCCCGCGGATACTGCATCAGCTCGCGCAGGGTATTGTGATGCTTGACGGTGTTCCGCGCGGCGGTAAAGGCCTCGGTCTCGACCAGGGTGCGCCGCATCACCGCCGCGAAAATCGCCAATGCACCGCCGATGGCGAAGGGAATGCGCCAGCCCCACTCGCGCAATTGCTCTGGCGTCAGCAACCAGCGCTGCAACACCAGCAGGATCAGAATGGCGCAAAGCTGACCGCCGATCAGCGTCACGTATTGGAAGCTGGAATAGAAGCCGCGGTTCTTTTCATCGGCCACTTCGGAGAGGTAAGTAGCGCTGGTCCCGTATTCGCCCCCTAAGCTGAGTCCCTGGAAAATGCGAGCCAGGGCCAGCACGATCGGAGCGGCGATGCCGATCGACGAATAAGTCGGCGTCACCGCAATGGTCAGAGACCCCAGGCACATCAACAGCACCGACAGCATCAACGACAGCCGGCGGCCGTAACGGTCAGCCAAGTGGCCGAACAGCCAACCGCCGAAGGGCCTGGCCAGAAAACCGGCGGAGAACAACACGGCGGCGTTCAATTGCTGCGCCAATTCGTCGCCGTCGGGGAAGAACGACTTGGCAAAATAAAGAGCGAACGCCGCGTAGGCGTAGAAATCGTAATACTCGACCAGATTGCCGAGCGACCCGATCAGGATCGACTTGATCCGGCGCCGCATGTCGATGGCAGATGACGTCATCGCGATCCTCCCGAAGCAATCCGCCGGATAGGATAACCGCAATGATCACCATCTGACGAGGACGGTTTCAGCGTCAGCTTTGAACGTCGAAATCGGCATCGGCCTCGGTCAGGCGCAGCATCTTCAGCACCCCACCCTGGGGCGACTTGAGTCGGATCTTGCCACCCGCACCGCCCAATTCCTCCTTGGCGATGTAAAGCAGACCAAGCCCGACCGAATCGATCCGGGTGACCCCGCCAAGATCGAAGGTAACCGCCCGTCCCTTGCCGGCCACCAGCTTGTCGATAATGCCCTTGAAATCGTTGCTGGCGGCGAAGTTCAACTCTCCGCTGATCTTGACGCAGGTTCCCGACCCATCTTCGGTGAACTGATAATTCATCTTTGTCCTCCCTGGACGACGATAACGATGGTACGGCCACCATCTAGGCTAGTGACCGTCTCGGTCAGTTTGTGAATCAGCGCCAACCCCTGGCCATGCTTGGCGCCGGGGGAGATCGCCTTGTTATCATGGTGAGCGAAGTCGAAGCCAGCGCCACGATCCGAAACCGTGATTTGCAACCGTCCAGCCGGCAACGGCACCGCTGTCAGCTCCAGCCGTTTGGCGGCACGGGCGGGATCGCTCATGGCCAGGCGAATGGCCTCGGAGTAGCGATCAAGGCCCTCTCGGGTTTCCCGCATGCCGGACTGAATGGCCAAGTTGCCGTGGATGATCGAATTGGCGATCAGCTCGCCAAGGCACAAATCGACGGATTCCCAATCGCAATGGTGACCGAAGCGGCGGCGCAGCTCGCTCCCAACCACCACGGCCAGTCGGCTCGACCAGGCGGTCGAGGTGGATACCGATAGGCAGAAGCCACCCCGCGCCACCGCATCCAGGCAGCCGGAGCCGATATCGACCAATCGGCCGTCGATGATTTCAAAGAAACCGCTATAGGGCGAAGCGAGGCCCATCGCCACCGTGTCAGGGCTGGCCGAGGCCAGCACCAGCGGCTGGGCCGTCCCGGTCGGCAGCGTCTCTTCGAAGGGATGGGCGGCGGCACCCAGCCCCCAGACCTGACCAATCAGGTCCTCCGTCACCGGCGCATCAACCACCATCAGCGGCGTCACCGGCCCGCTCAGGGGCAAGCGGGTGATACAGACGGCGGTCATATCGTCGGCGAGCGGCGACCCAACCGCCTCCACGAAGCGGCCGGACAACCTGGGAATATCCACCCCGGTTTCAGCCTCGTGGAAGCCGCGCACCATGTCGAGCAGCCCCTCCTCCCCCAGCATCTCGCCACTGGGGAGGGTGGATTCGAGCATCACATCGCTGTAGAGGAACAGGGAGCTGCGGGGTGGGAATTCGGTGACCCTATTGGTGTACTGGGCGCTGGCAGAGATCCCCAACGGCTTGCCACGGCTGTCGAGTAGGCGGGCGCCACCATCAGCATCGAACAGAATCGGCGAAGGCGAGCCTGCGGCCGACCATGTTAAAGTGCCCGCCTCGGTATCGAGGATGGTCAGCACCATGGTGGCATACTGACCGCGCGGCAGCAGATTGAACAGGACGCGGTTGAGATGGGCCAAAGTCGCCGCCGGATCGGCGATGCGATCCTCCAACTCGCTGATCAAAGTGTGCAGACGGAAGACGTTCAGGGCGGCACCGACTCCGTGGCCGGAAAAGTCGAAAGTGTAGAACACCGCCCGACCACCTTCACCCTCGGCACAGCCCCACAAATCTCCGCCGATATTGGACGATGGCTCGAAAAAGCCGTCAACGGCCAAACCAAGTCGCGCCCGGATGCGGGCCAGCCGCTCCACCCGCGGCAGCAGGTCGAATTGCATGGTGCGGGCCAGTGCCAGTTCCTCGGCGATCCGCTCATATTCCACCGCCAGCCGGTCGGCCAAGGCCTGACGCTCCAGTTCGGCATGCTTGCGGCTGATGGCATAACGGATCGAGCGGGCCACCGTCCGCTCCGGCTCGTCGCTTTTGACCAGATAGTCCTGGGCTCCGGCCTCCAGCGCCCCCTCGGCGACAAGGGGGTCGTCGAGTCCGGTCATGATGACGATCGGCAGCGAGCGCTCGGCCGCCTGCATTCGGGCCAAGGTGTCGCCCCCGCGCGAATCGGGCAGACTGAGGTCCAACAGCACGACATCGAAGGTCTCGCCGGCCTGGACTCGGCCAATAGCGCCGGCGAGCGTCGTCTCATGCACCACCGAGAACACCGGAGAGCGCGATTCCCTGAGCGCACTGATCACCAGCCGGGCATCGCCCGGTTCATCCTCGACCAGCAAGACACGCAGACGCTGCAACGCCATGTCAACCACCCCAACCCATGATCACTGCCTGACTCGCTCGATGAATTGCCCTGCTTCGACGCTCAATTCGCGGACCACCTCGGTCAGCGAACCGGCGCTCCAAATCACCCGTACTGTGCCGGCACAGGCCATGGTTGACGACCTGGCCAAAGCCGTAACGCTCTTTGACACGGTGTCGGCCTGAAGCGCGACATCGTCGATATTGCTGGCGATGGCGCGCGTCGCCTCCTCCTGTTGTCGAACCGCCCCGGTGATCGCCGCCGAGGCGCGGTCGAGCGAGCGGATGGTACCGACCACCGCTTCGATGCTGGCGGCCATGGCGCCAGTGGATTCTTGAACGGCGGAGACCTGACGGGCGATATCGTCGGTGGCCTTGGCGGTCTGATTGGCCAAGCCCTTGACCTCGTTGGCCACCACCGCGAAGCCTTTTCCTGCATCGCCCGCCCGCGCCGCCTCGATGGTGGCGTTCAGGGCCAGGAGATTGGTCTGACTGGCGATATCGTTGATCAACAGGATCACTTCGCCGATGGTCTTGACCGCGTCGGTGAGTCCGCCCATGCGCTGCGCGGTGGCGTTGACCTGTTCCACCGCCTGGCGCGAGATCTCGCCCGATTGCGCCACCTGGGTGGCGATCTCGTTAACCGCCTGGGAAAGCTGTCGGGTGGCGTCGGCCGCTGCGGCCGCCCTTTCGGTGGTGATCTGCGCCGCCTCGCCGACTTCGAGCGAGCGACCGCCGCTCTGTTGCGAGCGAGCAGCCATCGACTGGGCGGTGTTACCGATCCCCCGCGAGGCCTCCTCCACCTCGGCCACCTTGGCACTGACCGTCTGCTCGAAGAGATCGGCAAGGTTATGGACCGACTGCGCCTTGGCCTGTGCGGCGCGTTCACGCTCCTCCTCCAGGCGATGTTCCTCGGCCAGGCGCTGGCGCTCGCGGGCATTGGTGCGGAACACTTCGAGCGCACGCCACATTTCTCCGATCTCGTCGCGGCGCCTCTCATCGGTGATGGCGATGTCCAGATTGCCGTGGGCCAATTCGCCGGTGGCCACCACCATCTTCTTCAGCGGCCCGGTCAGCCTGGCGGTGATGAACAAGCCGCTGCCGATACCGGGGATGGTTACCCCCAGCACCAGTGCGCCCAGCACCAACGCCACATGACGAAAGGTCTCGTCGAGATCATCGAGATAAATCCCGGTGCCGATCACCCAACCCCACGGCGCGAAGCCCTTGACATAGGACACCTTGCGCACTGGGTCTTGAGCCCCCGGCTTGGGCCAAGTGTAATTGTAATAGCCAGCGCCATCCTTCTGGACCATGGCCACCATGTCGGTAAAAAGGTGGGCGCCGTTGGCGCTGGTGATGTCGGCAATCGACTTGCCGTCAAGCTCGGAACGGGTCGGGTGCATCACCATGGTCGGGGTCATGTCGTTGACCCAGTAATAGCCGCCATCGCCGAAGCGCATGCGCTTGAGATCGGCCAAAGCGGCGGTCTTGGCGTCCGCCTCGGACATGCGGCCGGCCCGCGCCTCGGCTTCGTAGCCGGCAACCACGCTAAACGCGGCCTCGTCAAGATGGCGCACCTTGAGCTTGTGGTCATCCAGGAGCGTGGTATTGAGCATGTACAGGCAGGCGCCGAACACGAGCGAGATGCCAACGAAGGCGCCAATGACGATCACCATCACCTTGGTACGGACCGTTAAATCATCAAGCAAATTCATCGCCGCCCCCACACCACCTGCCGCCGGATGACAATACCAAAGCATTACGCACATTGCGCCCCAATTTTCGGCATAAATGCCATCCCTGCCCAGTTGACCAGGAAATGCCAGAGCATCCCCAAACGGGGATATCGCCGAGGGGGCGATCATGACACTTTCAGCAACCGAGACGCTTGACCTGGGTAAGCGCTTGGTACAGCCTCGCCCTGTTGCCCTGGGAGAACGCGTATGAAGACGGTCGCCGCCATCTCGTTCCTCGATAATCACAGCCTAAGCATGGACGTCGAGGCGGTTAACCGCATCGACGTCACTCATCCGATCCAACTTGAAGACGGGGGCTGGACCTGCGAATTGCTGGTGCGCAGCGCCAATGGCACCGTGGCCCTGCAATTGGTGGCGAATAAGCCCGAAAGCCTCCAGGTTCAGATGCAGGAATAACGGACTCTGGACGAGACGGCCCTGTCAGCCTTGAAAAAGCGCTCGATTGTCATTGCCGGCCACGCCACCAGCGTGTCGCTGGAGGAAGAGTTCTGGACCGCCCTGAAGGACATTGCGGACAAGCGCCAATGCTCGGTCAACCGGCTGGTGGCCGAGATTGACGGTGCGCGCGCCGGCAACCTGTCATCGGCGCTGCGCGTCTTCGTGCTGAGGGAGGTCGCTGGGGTTAGCTCTTGATCTGGCTAACCAGCCAACAGAACAACCCGCCGCCGAGATGAAACCACGCCCCCCAGTTTAGCAAATAGGGCGTTTTCCGCACAATTTGTACGTCGCGACTGAATGGTCTATCATGACGAATCGGGGACACTGGGGACGGGATCAAGCCATGCCGAAGAACAGTCACGCCGCGCCGCCGCAGCCGGCCGAAGATATCCGCACAGGGATGAGCGTCGAATCCATCCGACGCGCCTTTCTCGACAACCTGTTCTTCGTGCAGGGGCGTTTTCTGCAAGTCGCATCCTCCGATGACGAGTACAAGGCGCTGGCCTTCACCATCCGGGATCGCATGCTGCAACGCTGGGTGGCCACCATCCAGACTTACCAGAAGACCAATTGCCGCACTGTCGCCTACCTCTCGGCGGAATACCTTCCAGGTCCCCATCTCGGCAATAACATGTTGTCGCTTGGCATCACCGAAGTGGCCCGCGAGGCCCTGGCCGAACTGGGCCTCGATCTCGACGCCCTGATCGCCTACGAGGAGGAGCCGGGCCTCGGCAATGGCGGCCTCGGCCGGTTGGCCGCCTGCTTCATGGATTCGCTGGCCACCCTGCAAATCCCGGCCATCAGCTATGGCATTCGCTATCAATTCGGCATCTTCAACCAGCACATTCGCGACGGCTGGCAGACGGAACTGACCGACACCTGGCTGCGCTTTGGCAATCCCTGGGAAGTGCGGCGCCCCCACGTCGCCTACGAGGTCCAACTGGGCGGCCATACCGAAAGCTATCTCGACGATAACAATCGCTACCGGGTGCGCTGGGTGCCGCATGAAACCTTCCGCGGCGTCGCCATCGACACGCCGATTCTCGGTTATGGCGTCAACACCGTCAATGCGCTCCGGCTGTGGAGTGCCGAAGCGCCGGAATCCTTCGACTTCCACGCGTTCAACACCGGCGATTATTTCGGCGCGGTCAACCGCGAGATCCGCTCGGAAACCATCTCCAAGGTGCTCTATCCCAATGACGAGCCCGAGACCGGCAAGCGCCTGCGCCTGTTGCAGCAGCACTTCTTCGTGTCGTGCTCGCTCCAGGATCTGATCCGCATCCACCAGACCACCAAGCTGCCGCTGACCAAGCTGCACGAGAAATTCTCGATCCAGCTCAATGACACCCACCCGGCCATCGCCGTCGCTGAGTTGATGCGGCTATTGATCGATATCCACCAGCTTGATTGGGACGAGGCCTGGGGCGTGACCAGCCGCACCTTCGCCTACACCAACCACACCCTGCTGCCCGAGGCGCTGGAGAAGTGGCCGGTGGAGATGTTCGAAAGCCTGCTGCCCCGGCACCTTCAGATTGTCTACGAGATCAACGCCCGCTTCCTCGACGAGGTGCGGCTGCGCTTCCCCTACGATGCCGACCGAGTCAGCCGGATGTCGATCATCGACGAATCCGGCCCGCGCTGGGTTCGCATGGCTCACCTCGCCTGCGTCGGCTGCTTCGCCATCAACGGGGTGGCGGCGCTACACAGCCGGTTGTTGCAGGAAACCGTGCTGAAAGACTTCCACGATTTGTGGCCGAACAAGTTCTCCAACAAAACCAACGGCGTCACGCCACGCCGGTTCATGATGCTGTCCAATCCGGGGCTGACGGCGCTGCTCGACCGCACCGTCGGACGCGGCTGGGCGCGCGACCTCGACCGCCTGCGCCAGTTGGAGGAGCACGCCGATGAACCCGCCTTCCAGGAGGAATGGCGCGCCATCAAGCTTGACCGCAAGCAGGCGCTGGCCAAGTTGGTCCAGGAACGGCTGGGCATCGAGATCGATCCCACCAGCCTGTACGACATTCAGGCCAAGCGTATTCATGAATACAAGCGCCAGCACCTTAACGTGCTGCACATCATCGCCCTCTATAGCCGGCTGAAGCGCAATCCAGGGCTGGACATCACGCCCCGCACCTTTATTTTCGGCGGCAAGGCGGCGCCCGGTTATCACATGGCCAAGCTGATCATCAAGCTGATCCATGGCGTTGGCGACATCGTCAACCGCGATCCCGACGTCGCCGGCCGCCTCAAAGTGGTGTTCCTGCCCAATTATTCGGTCAAGCTGGCGCAATGGGTCTATCCCGCCGCCGATCTGTCCGAACAAATCTCGACCGCCGGCAAGGAGGCCTCGGGCACCGGCAACATGAAATTCTCGATGAACGGGGCGTTGACCATCGGCACCCTCGACGGCGCCAATGTCGAAATCCGTGACGAGGTGGGACCCGAGAACTTCTTCCTGTTCGGCCTGACCGCCGAAGAGGTCGAGCGTGCCCGCGCCGACGGCTATCGTCCCTATGACGTTTACGAATCCGATCCGGAACTCAAGGACGCCATCGACCTGCTCTCAAGCGGCCTGTTCGCTCGGGGGGACCGCGAATTGTTCCGCCCTTTGGTGGATCACCTGCTGAACCACGATTCCTACCTGCTTCTGGCCGATTTCGCCTCCTATATAGAGTGCCAGGACCGGGTGGCAGAGGCCTACCGTAACCCCACCCAATGGACGCGTATGTCGATCCTCAACGCCGCCCGCATGAGCAAATTTTCCTCGGATCGCACCATCGGCGAATATTGCCGCGATATCTGGCACGCCTCGCCGGTCCCGGTGAAGCTGCCTTAGACCCCCGCAGCAAATCCACCGGACAGTCCCCATATTGGGACTGCCCGGTGGCGCGACATCCAGGATGATCGGCCAGCGGGCGAGTCCCGTTGGTGTGCGAGGTCCGGCTCGGATGGCGAAGTATGATTTTTCCAAGGTACGGGCGCTGATCGGCGAACAAAGCCCGATCCTGCGCAAAGGCATTCGTCACGCCCTGTTCACCCTGGGCTTCCGCGAAATCGTCGATTCCTCCTCCTTCGTCGATGTCCATTCCCATCTTGATCGCGATACCTTCGATTTGCTGGTGCTCAACAGCGAGATGGACGGCAACGACACCACCTATCTGATCCGCGAAATCCGCCGCGGCAAAATGCACAAGGACCCCTTCGTGGTGGTCCTCCTGGTGGTGACGAGGGCCGACGAGCCGCACATCAAGCTGGCCATCAATAGCGGTGCCGATGACATCCTGCTGGTGCCGTTCTCCCCTGACCAGATGATGCAGCGGATGGGCAACGTCCATGAGCGGCGCAAGCCCTTCATCGTCACCCACGACTATATCGGCCCCGACCGGCGCAAGAACCAGCGCCAGGGCGCCGGTTCCGCCGCGACCTTCAATGTGCCCAATCCTTACCTGTCCCGCTCGATGGGTGTTCCCGACGCGCGCTACGCGGCGCAGCTGACCGGCGCCCAGGCGGAAATCGCCCGCTCCCGGGTGGTCAGCTTGGCCAAGGCTATCGAATGGGAGCTGCGCACCGTCTGCGCCATGGCGCGCGAAAGCGGCCTTCCCGACGACCTGGTGTCGCGCATGTACCGGCTGGAGGAATTCGGCGAGGAATTGATCGAACGCCTGCGGGGCAAAGCCACCATCGAGCCGATCGAAACCTTCCGCGAGCGCTGCCGTGCGGTCAAGAACGCACCGACCAAAGTCTCGATCACCATGCTGGTCG
>Ga0316222_1002041_pt1 | contig 22682 bp, 18 predicted proteins | sample TBH18011metaG_FD_206008 | JGI IMG/M metagenome (GOLD analysis project Ga0316222, IMG submission 206008) | Freshwater microbial communities from Trout Bog Lake, Wisconsin, USA - TBH18011 | ecosystem: Environmental > Aquatic > Freshwater > Lake > Hypolimnion/Profundal zone | place: USA: Wisconsin... | reverse complement strand
TCGTCACTCACCAGGAACGTCCCATGGGCTGCGCCCGGATGGGTGGTGCAGCAATCAATAAAGTCAACCAGGTTGTCCAGTGCCACCAGGCTACGCCGGTTATCCAGCCCTGCCAGCGGCACAGGGATGCCGCACCGCACCAACCGGATCAGGCTGGCGAAGTTGGCCTTGACACCGGGTCCATAGACCAATGGCGGCCGAATGATGACCACTTGCATGCCCGTGGCACGCCCCAGTTCCAGCAGCGCCTGCTCGGCCTCCCACTTCGATTGTCCGTACGGATCCTGCGGCGCCGGGGAATCGCTTTCACGCAGTGCCCGCCCCGCCACACTGGACTCACCCAGCACCTTGACCGAACTGATAAAAACAAACCGCCGCACACCGGCCTGGGCAGCGCACTGCGCGAACTGCAGCGTGACACCGGTGTTCACGGCCCGATAGCTGGCCAGCGGGTCCTGATCTTGGTCGTGCATGACGTGCACACGTGCCGCCAGATGCACCACGCAGTCGGCCTGCTGCAACGCTTGCACCCAACTACTGCTATCGCCGCCACGCAGCGACAGGCTGCGCGCGCGCGCGCCGAGCCGCTGCATCAGTGCCCGCCCGACAAATCCGGACGCACCGCTCACCACCACGGTCATGAAAACTCCTTGCTGTTGCGTCTGCCTGACGCAGGACTTTGCACCGAATTTCGAATTATCCTCTGGCCCCGTCTGGCCCCGTCTGGCCGCATCTGCGCCGGAAGGTAACGCGAGGAGGTGCAGCGCCGCCATGGCACGACGGGACACTAGCCACGCGCACGCGGGCGGCGTACAGTGCGTACTGTTCGCGCGCCCGAAAAAATACAGGATCTGGTTCCATGACCAAAAACAGCAGCAGCAAATCTTCGCCCCCAGCGCCCCCCGGCACCACGCCCGATGCCTCGGCATCCATCCACGATTCCGCACAACAGATCTGGCAAGCCGGTCTGGGTGCCTTTACCCGAGCGCAGCTTGAAGGTAGCAAAACCTTCGAAAGCCTGGTCAAGGAAGGTGTCGAAATCCAGCGCAAGACACAGGCCGCTGCCGAAGAAAAGCTGGCGCAAGCCACGCAACACATGGCCAAGCTGGCCAGCAATCTCAGCGGCGGAGCCGCCGGTCCCTGGAACAAGCTCGGAACCATTTTCGAAGACCGGGTAGCCCGCGCGCTACAGTCGCTCGGCGTTCCCTGTGCCGCCGAAGTGGCTGCCCTCACGGCACGCATAGACGCCCTGAGTGCGGCGGTTGACCAACTGTCGGCCCGAAACACCGCACACGCCGACCAGGCGCCTGCGGCCCAGGCGGCCTCCGCAAAGCCCAAAGCCCCGAAAGTGGCCAAGGCGCCAGCAACGGCCAAAACGTCAAAGCCACGTACGCCAGCGCGCTCCACAGCGGGAACCGGCGGAACCCACAAATAAGGGGCGCAGCGCAGCCCTGCACATTCGACCCACAATGGCCAAAAAGACGCCACGTCGCACCGCTGAACGCATTCTGGAGACAACACTGCAGTTGTTCAACCGCTTTGGCGAGCCCAACGTTTCCACCACCCTGATCTCGGCGGAGATGGGAATCAGTCCGGGCAATCTGTATTACCACTATCCGGCCAAGGAAGCACTGATCAATACGCTCTTCAATCAGTATGAAGCGGCCCTCAACGACGTGCTGGCTGCCAGCGATAACGTGCAGGACGTGGAAGACGCCTGGTTTTTCCTGCACACCCTGTTTGAGTTGATCTGGAAATTCCGCTTTCTGTACCGCGACCTGAATGACCTGCTCAGCAAAAACCGCCGCCTGGAAACCCACTTTCAGTCGGTGCTACAACACAAAACGCACGCCTTGGGCGCCCTGTTAGCCAGCATGCACCGCTGCGGCGCGCTGCGCATGGACGCGCGCGAAATGGCCCCCACGGCCACCGGCATGGTGGTGGTACTCACCTACTGGCTGAGTTATGAGTATGTGTGCAGTCCACGCAAGGCGCTCGAACCCGAGGGCGCGCAAGCCGCCATGCTGCGCGGCGCGCACCATGTTCTGAATCTGCTGTCACCCTATCTGGAAGGCAGCCAGCGAGCCCATTTGCTGACACTGGTGGACGCTTACCAATCCACGTCCGCACCACAAACCGCTGGTGCGCATTAAGCGCCGTCGTATGCAGCGCTGGACGCCCTTTCCCCACCGTTCGTTGTTCAGCTTCGACCGGAAAAGTGTGCGCCGCCACTGGGCCCGCCTGCACGCCAGTGATCAAGAACCGTTGCCGCAAAACGCCGAGTTGCTGGATGCCTGGGCCTTGTTTCACAACGGCGCGTTTGAAGCCGCGTTTAACGCGGGTTGCGCCCTGGGACTATCGGGCGCAACGGTTGCCAACCGTGCTTGCTGCACCTATGCCGCGCACATAGAGCGTGACGCTGCCGTGCGCCTGCAGCTCTACCTGGAAGTCGCCGAGCGCGCTGCGGCGCAACTGCAGTACGCGCCAGACAATGCCAATGCGCATTATCTGCAAGCCTTTGCGCTCGATCGCTACAGCCAGGGCATCAGCGTGGCAAAAGCCATGGCACAGGGGCTGGGAAACACGGTAAAAAATGCGCTGGAAGCCGCCGTCCAACTACAGCCACAGCATGCCGAAGCCTGTATTGCGCTGGGCACCTTCCATGCAGAAATGATTGACAAGGTGGGCGTCCTGATCGGCAACATGGCGTTTGGTGCCAAACGCGAACGCAGCTTCAAAATGTTCGCGCAGGCGCTGGCCTTGCAACCCGAGTCGCCGCTGGGGCTGGTGGAATATGCCCTGGCGCTGGTGATACTGGACGGTGATCAGCGCCGCAGTGAAGCGGAGAAACTGTGCGCGCAGGCGGCGGCTGTGCAGGCCAAAGACGCACTGGACTGGTTCCACGTTGAAGCGGCCAAGGCCGGCCTGCCGCCGGAATCGGGCCTGCGCTCGGGTGCCGCCACCCTGTGGCCGTGAATCACATCCTCCCGAAAGGTCCGCCAGATCCGCTCTGCAGGTGCGGCGATTTAAGATAGCGCGTAATTACCATTCGAATTTACCCTTTACCCGAGAGTTTCCATGGCCGACCTGCAAGCCCAATTTGAAGCCGCCGTCAGTGAATCCAAAAACCTGATCGAACGCCCCGACAACGCCACTTTGCTGAAGATTTACGGGCTCTACAAACAAGCCACGGCTGGCGACAATCAGGACAAAAAACCCGGCTTCTCCGATGTCGTCGGACACGCCAAATGGGCCGCCTGGGACCGCTGCCGCGGGCTCGACAACAGCGCCGCCATGCGGCAGTACATTGACCTGATTGGCGAACTCAACTGAACACGCGCCACGCACTTTCCGCACTTTGCGTATTTGCGTATTTCGCACACTGCCCAAGCCACCCACACCACCATGTTCCGCTTTAAATCCCGCGTCACGGGTGACCTGATCATGCTGGAGCCCAACGGCCGCCAGATCCTGCACATTTTGGGACGCAGCGATCCAAGCGCACAAACCCAGGGTATTTTGCTGCCGGAACAGATGCCCGCCGCCATTGCCGCACTGGAAGCCGCCATTGCCGCCGAGGCGCAGCAGCGCGAGCAACTGACGCAAGAAGCCCTCGCCCACAACGAACCGGCGCCGCGCTTTGAAGGCATCAGCCTGCGCCAGCGCGCCTTGCCGTTCATCGACATGCTGCAACGCTGCCAGCGCGCCCAACGCGAAGTGGTGTGGGGAGTCTGAACGGCTATTGGTAGCTGCGCGCGTCCTCGATCACTTTGCCGTCGTTGGGCAGGCTGCCCGCTGCCACCAGCACCACGTTGCCGCGCAACTTGGTGACGTCGCGCAGCGCCTCCGCGACGCGCTCGGAAAGTCCGTCCATCGGCTCCGCCTCGATTTGCAGCGTCATGACGTCGCTGGCCATTTCACCGCTGACCACCAGACGCGCACGCGTGATCTCCGCAAAGCGCTTGGCAATGTCATCAACCTGCTTGGGATGCACGAACATGCCGCGTACTTTGGTGGTCTGGTCGGCGCGCCCAAGCCAGCCACGGATGCGCCGGTTGGTCCGACCGGTGGCGCACTGGCCGGGCATGAATGCTGACAAGTCGCCGGTGCCAAACCGGATCAGCGGGTAGTCGGGGTTGAGCGAGGTCACCACCAGTTCGCCCACCTCGCCCTCGGCCACCGGGTCACCGGTGCCGGGACGCACAATTTCGACCACTACGTTCTCATCGAGCACCAACCCTTCACGCGCCTGGGTCTCGTACGCAATGAGTCCCAGATCGGCCGTGGCATAGCACTGGTAGCCATCAATGCCGCGCTGCGTGAACCAATCGCGCAGCGACGGCGGATAGGCCTCACCGCCAAACATAGCCTTGGTGACGCTGGGCAGTGTCACGCCCAGTTCCAGCGCTTTTTCCACAATGATTTTGAGAAAACTGGGCGTTCCAATGTAGCCCGCCGGACACAGGTCGCGCATGGCCTGTACTTGCTGCTCCGTCTGGCCCGTGCCGCCCGGAAACACGGTACAACCCAGCGCATGGGCGCCACTCTCCATCATGGAGCCAGCCGGCACAAAGTGGTAACTGAAACTGTTGTGGATCAGTTCCCCCGGACGGAAGCCGGCGGCATAAATGGCACGCGCCATGCGCCAGTAGTCACGGGCGCGTCCTTCGGGTTCATAAATGGGGCCGGGGCTGCCAAACACACGCGGCATGGCTGCACCAAAGCCAATCGCGCTGAAGCCACCAAACACGTCACGCGGCGCCTGCGCGGCATCAGCGCCATCGCGGCCTTGTTGCTGCATGGCCTGCAGTTCCGACTTTCGCACCACCGGCAACTGCGCCAGTGCCGACCAGCTGGTAACGGCACCTGGGTCCACATGCTGCAGCAGCTTGCCGAACACCGGCGAACGGGTGCGGGCATGCGCCACCTGGGCCGACAAAGCCTGCATGTGGGCCTCTGCACGTTCCTGCGGCGAGCGCACCTCCAGTGCGTCAAAAAAGGCGGTCGTGGCTTCTGAATACATCACGCGCTCCTTGCTCATGCCAGCCACCGCTTGCGGCGCTTGTAACTCTTTGCGTCCTTGAAACTCTTGCGCTCACCGCCGCCGACGCCAAGGTAGAACTCCTTCACGTCTTCGTTGTTGCGCAGATCTTCGGCCGCACCGTCCATCACGATGCGCCCCGATTCCATGATGTAGCCGTAGTCGGCGTACTTGAGCGCCATATTGGTGTTCTGCTCGGCCAACAAAAAGGTCACCTGCTCCTTGGCATTGAGGTCTTTCACAATTTCAAACACCTCTTCCACAATTTGCGGCGCCAGGCCCATGGATGGTTCGTCCAGCAGCACCATGCTGGGGTTGGCCATGAGCGCGCGGCCAATGGCACACATCTGCTGCTCGCCACCCGAGGTGTAGGCCGCCTGGCTGGTGCGGCGCGTTTTCAGACGCGGAAAGTAGGTATAGACCTTTTCCAGGTTGTGCGCAATTTCTGCGGCACTGCTGCGCGTGTAGCTGCCGGTCAGCAAATTGTCTTCAATGCTCAGGTGGGCAAAACAGTGGCGCCCTTCCATCACCTGCACCACGCCCCGGCGCACCAGTTCGGCCGGCGACAGGCTTTCAATGCGTTCGCCGCGCAGCTCGATGCTGCCTTTGGTGACCGCGCCGCGCTCGCCTGCCAGCAGGTTGGAAATGGCACGCAAGGTGGTGGTCTTGCCGGCGCCGTTACCGCCCAGAATCGCCACAATGCCGCGCTCCGGCACCTGCAGGGACACGCCCTTGAGCACCAGGATCACGTGGTTGTAAATGACTTCAATGCCGTTGACGTTGAGAACTATTTTTTTTGCGTCCATGTGGGGTCCATAGTGGGTCCATTGCGTTCGCCACGGCGAACGTTCTCCAATTCCAATCGACAGCCTTGCCGATGCAGGCACGACAAGGCGGGGCAAGACTGTCGATTGGGCGCTCACCATCGAGCGCCCCGGAAACGCCGCGTCAGCAGCGTCCCCGTCCTCCCTGATTGCCGTTCAGGATCCGCAGTCGGCCGCCGGGCGGCGCGTCAGCTTCTTGTCCGCCAGGTACTTGTCGGAACCGGCCTTCACCAACGGCTTGATGATTTGTTCATCAGCCTGGTACCAGTCGGACGACATGTTCCATTTGGCGCCATCCCAGGTCTGCACGCGGGCCCAGGTCGAGCCCATGTGGTCAACGCAGCTGGTGCTCAAGGGACGCATCACGCCAGCAAGTCCGAGCGAGTCGAGCTTTTTCTGGTCAAGTGCCAGGTTTTCCAGACCCCAACGCACTTGCTCGCCGGTCATCACCCGGCCCTTGCCAAAGCGCTCCTGCGCGCGACGCACCGCTTCCACGCCCAGCATCTGGATGATCACGCCACGGGTGTACAGCACGGAGCCGACTTCCTCACGCGGCCCGGTGCCCTGTCCCTTGTCGTGCACGAACTTCAGGATGTCCTGAATCACCTTGGGCTGCGTGCCCGAGGTATTCAGCGCCAGCGCGTTGTAGCCCTTGGCCCCTGCGCCCACGTCCTTGACGTCGGGTTCCGCACCGGCCCACCAGACGCCGTACATCTTTTCACGCGGATAGCCGGTGGCCTGGGCTTCTTTCAGCGCGGTAGAGTTCATGACGCCCCAGCCCCACAGCAGCACGTAGTCGGGATGGCTCTGGCGCACTTGCAGCCAGGCCGATTTCTGGTCAACGCCAGGCGCTGTGACCGGGATCTTCTGCAAGTCAAATCCCAGTTGGCGTGCGCGCTCTTCCAGCAAGGGAATGGGCTCTTTGCCAAACGGGCTGTCGTGATAGACCAGCGCAATCTTCTTGCCGCGCAATTTGTCCAGGCCACCTTCCTTGACACCCAGATGCTGGATCAGGATGTCGGCGCCGGTCCAGTAACTGCCCATCAGCGGAAAATTCCACTTGAACGCCATGCCATCCTGCGCCACGGCCAAGCCGTAGCCGACCGTGATCAGCGGGATCTTGTCATTCACCACTTTCTCCGTCAGCGCAAACGTGATGCCGGTGGCCTGCGGATCGAACAGCGCGACACCCGGATGGCTCTTCAGGCGTTCGTAGCATTCCACACCCCGGTCGGTGGCGTAGCCGGTTTCGCATTCTTCGTACGTCAGCTTGACGCCGTTGACACCGCCATCACGGGCGTTGATCATCTTCAGGTAATCCTGCTTGCCGTTGGCCCATGGCACACCGTTGGGTGCATAGGGGCCGGTGCGATACGACAGCAACGGAAAAAACTGCTCTTTGCTTTGTGCATTGGCACTCGGCGCTGCCACCACGGACGCCAGCGCGAGCGCCACCGCAGCCGCTTTGGCCAGAGTTGGAAACTTCATCTGTCTCTCCTTTTAAAAATAATACGAAGCACGGGGAAAATTGAATCCAGATTCAGTGCGGGAACGGCCACAGGCGGGCTTTTTGCTTGCCGACGGCCCAGAGCTTGGCCAGCCCATGCGGCTCCACAATCAGGAACCACACAATCAGGCCGCCGAACACCATCAACTGCACATCCGAAATGGTGGCGGTGGAAATATCAATGCCCACCAGACTGGCCAGCGCCGGCAGCACCAGCGTCAGGCCGATCGGCAGCACCACAATGAAGGCAGCGCCCAGAAAGCTGCCCATGATGGAACCCATGCCACCAATAATCACCATGAACAACAGCTTGAACGACTGGTCCACCGAGAACGCAGCCGGCTCCCAGGCACCCAGGTAAATGAAGGCCCACAGCCCGCCCGCGACACCAATGATGAAAGAACTGACGGCAAAGGCGCTCAGCTTGGCATACATGGGGCGAATGCCAATCACCGCCGCTGCCACGTCCATGTCGCGGATCGCCATCCATTCGCGCCCGACGGCGCCGCGCACCAGATTTTTGGCCAGCAACGCAATCACGATCAGCAGCGCCAGGCAAAACCAGTATTTGGCCAGCGGCCCGTCCAGCGAAAAGCCAAACACCTGCAGGTTGTTGACGGACACCGAGCCCGACGAGGAGTTGTTGGTGAACCACTGCACGCGCAGAAACAGCCAGTCGGCAAAAAACTGCGCCGCCAGCGTCGCAACCGCCAGATACAGCCCCTTGACGCGCAGGCTGGGCAACCCGAACAGCATGCCAAACAGCATGGCGCACACGCCCCCCAGAATCAGCGCCAGCACCAGCGGCATGCCATTGATGCGCACAAAGAAGTTGTAGGCAGCGTAAGCCCCCACCGCCATGAAGGCGCCCGACCCCAGCGATATCTGGCCGCAGTAGCCCACCAGAATATTGACGCCAATGGCCGCCAGCGAAAAAATCAGGAACGGAATCAGCACCGCGCGGAACAGGTAGTCGCTGGCAACCATGGGCACCACAGCGAGCGCCACCACCATCAGCAACCCGAACGCAATGCGGTCCTGGCGGATCGGGAAAATCTGCTGGTCCGCCCGGTAGCTGGTCTTGAATTGGCCGTTTTCACGATAGAACATTTTTCAACTTTCGATAACGTCGGGTACGTCAGACACGGTCAATGATTTTTTCGCCGAACAGGCCCTGCGGGCGCACCAGCAGGAAGCCCAGCGCCAGCACATAGGCAAACCAGATTTCAATGCCGCCACCTACAAACGGCCCCAGGTAAACCTCGGACAGCTTTTCGCCAACGCCAATAATCAGGCCACCCACAATCGCGCCTGGCACCGACGTCAGACCACCCAGAATCACTACCGGCAATGCCCGCAGCGCCACCGTGGTGAGCGAAAACTGCACGCCCAATTTGCTACCCCATATCATGCCGGCCACCAGCGCCACCACACCCGCCACGCACCAGACAATGACCCAGATGCGGTTGAGCGGAATGCCAATGCTTTGCGCCGCTTGGTGGTCATCGGCCACCGCACGCAAGGCACGCCCCGTCGCCGTTTTCTGAAAAAACACACTGAGCAGCGCCACCAGGGCTGCGGCGATCAGGGCCGCATAGAAGTCTTCCATATTGACCAGAACGCCGCCGTCAAACACGTTCTGCAAGATCATCAGCGGATCCTTCGGCATACCGATGTCAATGGTGTAAATGCTGCTTCCAAACAGGCTTTGGCCAAGTCCTTCGAGGAAGTAGGTGATGCCCAGGGTGGCCATCAACAGCGTGGTGCCTTCCTGGTTGACCAGGTGGCGCAGCACCAGGCGCTCGACCACCCAGGCCACCACAAACATCACCACGCCAGCGGCAACGAAGCCCACCAGACTGGCCAGCATCGGGTTGGCAATGCCCAGATAGGTCGTGGCCCATTCAGAGCAGCGTGCCATCGCCAGTGCCGCAAACAGCACCATCGCGCCCTGCGCAAAATTGAACACGCCCGAGGCCTTGTAAATCAGCACGAAGCCGAGCGCCACCAGCGAATACAGCATGCCGGCCATGAGTCCACCGAGCAAGGTTTCCAGAAAAAATGCCATGGTCTTGTCGCTCCTTAATGGCTGGTTCCGAGATAGGCACTGATCACGTCGGCGTTGTTACGCACCTCGTCGGGCGTGCCGTCGCCAATTTTTTTGCCATAGTCGAGCACCACAACGCGGTCGCTGATATCCATCACCACGCCCATGTCGTGTTCAATCAGGACCACGGTGGTGCCGAACTCTTCGTTCACATCCAGCACGAAGCGGCACATGTCCTGTTTTTCTTCCACGTTCATCCCGGCCATCGGCTCGTCGAGCAACAGCACCTGCGGCTCCATCGCCAGCGCGCGGCCCAGATCGACGCGCTTTTGAAGGCCATAGGGCAACTGGCCCACCGGCGTCTTGCGATACGCCTGGATTTCCAGAAAATCGATGATGCGTTCCACCGCCTCGCGGTGCTGGATTTCCTCGCGTTCGGCCGGGCCGATGCGCAGCGCCTGCAGCACGATGTTGCTCTTGATCTTGAGGTTGCGCCCCGACATGATGTTGTCGATCACGCTCATGCCCTTGAACAGCGCCAGATTCTGGAACGTACGCCCGATGCCCATGGTGGCCACCTGGTGGCTGTCCATGTGGCTGAAGGTCTGGCCCCGGAAACTGATGGATCCGACCTGCGGCCGGTACACGCCGTTGATGCAGTTCAGCATCGAGCTCTTGCCCGCACCGTTCGGTCCGATGATGGAGCGGATCTCGTGCTCCCGCACGTTGAAGGAGATGTCGGTCAGCGCTTTCACACCGCCGAAGCTCAAACTGATGTTCTTCACATCCAGAATGACGTCGCCCATTTTTTTTGTACTCATGCTGCCACCTTCTCAGGCGCAAATATCTGCGCATCTTCCAGGCGCAGGGTGGCGCTCACACTGCCGCTGCGGCCATCCTCAAACTTGACCACGGTTTCAATGAACTGGCTGCTCTTTCCGGCATACAGCGCATCCACCAGCACCTGGTATTTCTCGGCAATAAAGCCACGCCGAACCTTGTTGGTGCGCGTCAACTCGCCGTCATCGGCGTCCAGTTCCTTGTGCAGAATCAGGAAGCGACTGACCTGGCTGCCAGCCAGCAATTCGTCGGCGCGCAGGTCGTGGTTGACCTTTTCCACGCACTCCTTGATGAGCTGATAGACCTCCGGCTTTTGCGCCAGATCGGTGTAGCCCGCGTACGGCAGGTTGCGACGCTCGGCCCAGTTGCCCACCGCATCAAAGTCAATGTTAATCAGCACACACACCTTTTCGCGACCGTCGCCATAGGCCACCACTTCCTTGATGTGCTGGAAGAACTTGAGCTTGTTTTCCACGTACTTGGGGGCAAACATGGCGCCATCGAACGTACCGCCGCGAATGCGTCCCACGTCCTTGACGCGGTCAATGATTTTCAAGTGCCCGTGCGCGTCAATAAACCCGGCGTCGCTGGTGTGGTACCAGCCGTCCGGCGTCAGCACCTCCGCCGTGGCCTCGGGGTTCTTGTAATAGCCGCGCAGCAAACCGGGCGACTTGACCAGAATTTCGCCGTTGTCCGCCACCTTGATCTCCACACCTGCACACGGCACGCCCACGGTATCTGCGCGGGCCTCGTGGTCGGGCTGCAAGCACACAAACACCGCCGTTTCGGTCGAGCCGTACAACTGCTTGAGGTTGATGCCGATGGAGCGGTAAAAACTGAACAGGTCCGGGCCAATCGCTTCACCAGCCGTATAGGCCACGCGCACCCGGCTAAAACCCAGGTTATTGCGCAACGGGCCATACACCGCCAGGTCGCCCACGGCATACAGCAGCCGGTCCAGCATGCCCACCGGCTGGTCGCTCATCAGCGCCGGGCCCACGCGGCGCGCCAGGCGCATGAAGCCATCAAACAGGCGGCGCGAGATCGGGCCGGCGTCTTCCATGCGAATCATGACGCTGGTCAACAGTCCTTCAAAAATGCGCGGTGGCGCAAAGTAATAGGTTGGCCCGATTTCCTTCAGGTCAATCGTGACGGTAGCCGCCGACTCCGGGCAATTCACCACATAGCCGCACGCCAACCACTGTGCATAAGAGAAAATATTCTGACCAATCCAGGCTGGCGGCAAATAGGCCAGCACTTCTTCATTGGCATCCAGTCGGTCGAACTCGGCACCGGCCCGTGCGCGGTTGAGCAACGAGTCATGCGTGTGCACCACGCCCTTGGGGTTGCCCGTGGTGCCCGAGGTAAAGAACATGGCCGCCACATCGTCCGCACGCCCCTGCGCCACCAGCGCACGGAACCAGTCGGGGTGCGAAGCCAGCCAGGTGCGCCCGGCTTCCTGCAAATCGTCCATCGACTGCAGCCCCGGCTCGGCATAGGCGCGCAGGCCACGCGGGTCATCAAAATAAATATGCTGCAGCAGCGGGCACTGGCTGCGAATTTCCAGCAGCTTGTCGACCTGCTCCTGGTCTTCCACAAACGCAAACCCGACCTCGGCGTTATGGAGCGGATACACGCATTCGGCACTGGCCGCGTCCTGGTAGAGTGGAATCGGCACCGCGCCCAGCGACTGCACCGCCAGCATGGTGGCGTACAGACGCGGCCGGTTGGCGCCCAGCACCACCATGTGCGCACCGTTGCGCAAACCGGCCAGGTGCAGGCCCGCCGCGAGTTGCGCCACCATCACCGCCAGTGCTTCCCAGCCCAGGCTCTGCCAGATACCGTATTCCTTTTCGCGCATGGCTGCGGCGTGCGGACGCTGCGCTGCATGCTGCAACAGTAATTGCGGAAAAGTCAATTGCATTCCAAATCCTCAGAGGGTGCCGACACCGGTGTGCCAGCCGTAACATGGGCGCAATTATTCAGCCATCATTGACGTTACGTTGTCATTTGGACGACAATTCAGCACCAACTTGGTAGGTGTTTTCCCTTCACTTAATATGGGCTTACAAAAAGACGGCCCACGCACGGTACGGCCCCTTGTCAAACGACTATCCCCTGCACCAAAGGCGGCGCACGCTGCTGCCGGGCGAACTCGACGCCATCCCCTGGCTGCACCTGCTGGCCCCCGACGAGCGCGAACGCGCCGTCTATGAACTGCGCATTGCGCAAGCCGTTCCCGGCGAATTTGTGTGCCGCATGGGGCGCCAGCCCACCTACTGGTTTGGCGTGGTGGACGGCTTGCTCAAAATGAGCACGGACAACGCCGAAGGACAAACCATGACGTTCACCGGCGTGCCGCCCGGCGGCTGGTTTGGCGAAGGTACGGCACTCAAGCGTGAGGTCTACCGCTACAACATCCAGCCGCTGCGCAACAGCCTGGTGGCCGGCCTGCACATCGACACCTTTCACTGGCTACTCGACCACTCCATCGGCTTCAACCGCTTTGTCATGAACCAGCTCAATGAACGCCTGGGCCAGTTCATTGCCGCACGCGAAATCGACCGTCTGACCAACCCCGACATCCGCGTAGCGCGCAGCCTGGCCTCGCTGTTCAACCCGGTGCTGTATCCGGGTGTGGGCGAAGTGCTGCGCATTACGCAACAGGAGCTGGGCTATCTGGTTGGCCTGTCGCGCCAGCGCGTCAACGAGGCACTGACCACGCTGGCAGCCCAAGGCTCGATCCGGGTCGAATACGGCGGCCTGCGCATCCTCGACCTGAACGCGCTGCGCTCGCGCGTATTCACACCACCAGAGGCTGCCAAGCCCCGTTAAAATAGGCTTTGACGCTTTCAAATTTATAGCAAATGAACACCCCCAAGCCGCCCCCCACGTTCCGCCGCGCGGCACCGCCTCCCGCTCCTTCCACCCCGGCACGCGTTGGCGCCGCCACACGCGCACCGATTCCCCAAGGGCAGGCCAACACGGCGGCGCACGGTCCCGGCGGCACGGTACGCCTGAACAAGCGCATGGCCGAACTCGGCCTGGCCTCGCGCCGGGAAGCCGACGAATGGATTGGCAAGGGCTGGGTCAAGGTCAATGGCCGGGTGGCCGAAATGGGTATGCAGGTGGCGCCCGACGTGCGCATCGAGATCGACCAGAAGGCCCAGGGCCAGCAGGCCAACCAGGTCACCATCCTGCTGCACAAACCGATTGGCATTGTCAGTGGCCAGGCCGAAGACGGCCACTTGCCCGCCATCACGCTCATTGAGCCCGACAAACGCTGGCGTGACGACAACGCGCGCTTCTTCTTTCACCCCAGCCAGCGCAAAAGCCTGGTGCCCGCCGGACGCCTGGACATCGACTCCACCGGCCTGCTGGTACTGACCCAGGACGGCCGCGTGGCGCGCCAACTGATTGGGGAAGATTCACACGTCGAAAAAGAATACCTGGTGCGCGTGGTCTACCATGGCAACGCCACGCCGGCCGCAGGCGGTGTCACCCAGCTCAGCCGCATCGACGACGACGACCCCGTCAGCGCCGACGTGCAGTCCGTGTTTCCCGCCAGCCAACTCGCGCTGCTGCGCCAGGGCCTGAGCCTGGACGGTCAGGCGCTGCGCCCGGCCAAAGTGGAATGGCAAAACCCGGAACAGCTGCGCTTTGTACTGACCGAAGGCAAGAAGCGCCAGATCCGGCGCATGTGTGAACTGGTGGGCCTCAAAGTGGTTGGCCTCAAGCGCGTGCGCATTGGCCAGGTCATGCTGGGCAACCTGCCGCTGGGGCAATGGCGCTACTTGCAACCGCACGAAAAATTCTGAGCGACACGCGCCACACGCTGACGCGGCTCTTGAAATCAGCACAACCGCCCCTAACTGCGGCGCTGGTAGTGAACCGATTCACCCTTTTTCGACTATTGACCCGTCAACGCAAAACCTATGAGCAAGCAAACCCTTTCCTTCCAAGCCGAAGTCGCGCAACTGTTGCACCTGGTAACCCACTCGCTCTACTCCAACAAGGAAATTTTCCTGCGCGAGCTGATCTCCAACGCGTCCGACGCCTGCGACAAGCTGCGCTTTGAAGCCATCAACAACAGCGCCATCTACGAAAACGACACCGAACTCAAGGTCTTGGTCACGCTCGACGCCACCGCCAAAACGCTGACCATCACCGACAACGGCATCGGCCTGTCGCAACAGGAAGCCATTGACAACCTGGGCACCATCGCCAAGAGCGGCACCAAGGACTTCGTCAGCAAGCTCAGCGGCGACCAGAAGGCCGACTCGCAACTGATCGGCCAGTTTGGCGTGGGCTTTTATTCGGGCTTTATCGTGGCCGACAAAATCACGGTGGAGTCACGCCGCGCCGGCCTGTCCGCCAGCGAAGGTGTGCGCTGGGTCAGCGACGGCGGTGCCAGCGGTGGCGGCGCCTTCGAAGTAGAAAGCATTGAACGCGCAGCACGCGGCACCAGCGTCATCCTGCACCTGCGCGAAGACGCGCTCGACTACGCCCAGAACTGGAAGGTCAAGGGCATCATCAACAAATACTCCGACCACATCAGCCTGCCCATCCAGATGGAAAAGGAAGAGTGGAAAGACGGCGACCTGCTGGTTCCCGGTGACGAAAACGGTGGCCGCCAGCCCGGCGCCATGCAAAAGACCGGCGAGTGGGAAACCGTCAACAAGGCCAACGCCATCTGGAGCCGCCCCAAGAAAGACATCACGGCCGAGCAATACGACGACTTCTACAAGCAGATCAGCCACGACTTCGAAGCCCCCCTGGCACACACCCACAACCGGGTGGAAGGCAGCACCGAATACACCCAGTTGCTGTATGTACCGGCCAAGGCCCCCATGGACCTGTGGAACCGCGACAAAAAGGGCGGCCTCAAGCTGTACGTGAAACGCGTCTTCATCATGGACGACGCCGAAGCCCTGCTGCCAAGTTACCTGCGCTTCGTCAAGGGCGTGGTCGATTCCGCCGACCTGCCGCTCAACGTCAGCCGTGAACTGCTGCAGGAAAGCCGCGACGTGCGCGCCATCCGCGAAGGCTGTACCAAGCGCGTGCTGAGCATGCTTGAAGACCTGGCCAAGAACAACGCACTGCCCGCAGCGGCCGAAGGCGCTGAAGGAAAAGACGGCGTTACCGACGTCCTGAGCGCGGAAGAAAAAGCCGAGGCTGAAAAGCAGGTCGGCAAATACACCACGTTCTACGCCGAGTTTGGCGCCGTGCTGAAAGAAGGCCTGGGCGAAGACTTCGCCAACCGCGAGCGCCTGGCCAAGCTGCTGCGGTTCGCCAGCAGCACCAGCGACAACGTCACGGTCGGCTTTGCCGACTACAAGGCGCGCATGAAAGAAGGCCAGGAAGCCATCTACTACATCACCGCCGACACCCTGGCCGCCGCCAAAAACAGCCCGCAGCTGGAAGTGTTCAAGAAGAAGGGCATTGAAGTGCTACTCATGACCGACCGCGTCGATGAGTGGGCCCTGAACTACCTCAACGAATTCGACGGCACCCCGTTGCAAAGCGTGGCCAAGGGCGCGGTCGATCTCGGAAAGCTGCAGGACGAAGCCGAAAAGAAAGCGGCGGAAGAAGCCGCCGAAACCTTCAAGCCACTGCTGGCCAAACTCAAGGAAGCGCTCAAGGACAAGGCCGAAGACGTGCGCGTTACCACGCGCCTGGTCGACAGCCCGGCCTGCCTGGTGGTGCAAGACCACGGCATGAGCACGCAACTCGCGCGCATGCTCAAGCAAGCCGGCCAGAGCGCACCGGAAGTCAAGCCGGTGCTGGAAGTCAACGCCGAACACGCGCTGGTGAAAAAGCTCGACGGCTCGGTGCACTTCAACGACCTGGCCCACATCCTGTTTGACCAGGCTTTGCTGGCCGAGGGTGGCCTACCGGCCGACCCGGCCGCCTACGTGCGCCGCGTCAACGCACTGCTGGTGTAAGCCACCCGGAACAGGGACCCACGGGATTGCCCCGGTGGGCTCCTGAGCGCAGGCATCGCCTGCCGTATGCCGCCTTTGCGACCTTGCGGTCGGGGGCGGCATTTTCATGCGCACCCACCGTGGCGCTTACCGTGGCGCTTACCGTGGTGCTTACCTTGGTGCTTACCTTGGCGCATACCAGCGCGTTGACGGTGTTATCAGGCGCTGGCTGAAGAGGCCAGCCCCACCGAACCGTTTGCGTTTGCGCCCCCAACCCCATAGCGCTGCAGATCAGTCAGGCTGGCCGACTGCATAAACCCCTGGCCCTGCGCTGCAAAGCTGCCCATGGCTTGCACCAGCGCGTCCACCGCGTTATGGCTCCAGGCGCGGCCATCGTCGGTGACGATGCGCTCAATGCGGTGGTCGGTCCCACTGCCGCTGACGCCGCCGTCAAACCAATTGGCAATGGTGACGCGGTCGTCGCTGTTGGCCACCGCAATCTGCAAGTCCAGCCCCAGCTGGCTCCAGTGCAGCGCCCGATTCTCCAGCGCCAGCAATTCCAGCGTGTCGCTGTTGCCTGTCGTGGCGTCGGTGTCGCGAATAGTGTCGTGGCCGTCGCCCAGCCTGAAGCGGTAGGTGTCGTTGCCCGCGCCGCCGATCAGCAGGTCGTTGCCGCGCCCCCCAGCCAGCACGTTGTTGCCCCGGTTGCCGCTCAGGGTGTTGTCCAGGTCGTTGCCGAAACCATCAATGTCTTCCTGCCGTAGCTTGATGGGGCTGCTGGTGAAGATGATGAAAGCGGATTCCACCTGGGCCGCCCGCTGCAAATCATCTGTAGCGACATAGCGCGCCATATCGCCGACCTTGCCACGCCCGGAGTCGGCGATGTAGAAGCCCTGGATGGCGCCGCTGCCTGCGTCCAGGGCAACGCCCGTGAGGGTCACCATGTGGTTGATGCGGCCATCCCCCACATTGCTCGGCTCATTCCAGAGCACCCCCGCATTAACCGCCAGAATCACGCCGCGTCCACTGCGAATCAGGTTGCACAGCGCGGGTGCGTCGTACTGAAATTGCGCCGCAGTGTCGAAGCCGTAGCTCCGCAACAGCGCCCGCTGGCATGTGTAGTTGGTGCCGCCGCGCAGGTACTCTGGCAGCGCGGCATCGGTCGTGGTCCACTGGTTGTCAATGGCGCGCAATACCACCCCCGCTTCGCTGAAATTGCCGCCAGACTGGATTCCCAGGTTGGCGATGGAAACCAGGGCACACGTGCCCTCGTAGCCAACCACGGCGTCGCCCTGCCTGTAGTCCAGCTCATAGGCCGTGGGATAGCCGTAGACCAGCATGGCACGGCCATCAACCCACCCCCACTCGGGCTTGCTGAGGTCGAGCAGCGTCAGATGCTCCACGTGGGCGGGCAAAGCGTAGCTGATGCGGGACTGCACGGTGTCGTCACCCTCGCCGGGCAGCTCAATCACCCGATCAGCCGCGTCATCCACGCCATACGTGTCGTTGCCACGGCCACCACACAAGTAGTCGCCCCCCGTACCACCATCCAGGATATTGTCGTGCGCGTTGCCAAAAATCCGGTTGTTCAGGCGGTTGCCTGTACCGTGGATAGGGTCGCCGTACACCAGATGCAGATCTTCGACTTCGGCCTCCAACAGGTAACTGATGCCACTGATCACACGATCGTGGCCCTCGCCCGGCAACTCCAGAACGCTGTCGTGGCTGCTGTTGACGATGTAGGTGTCGTCGCCGGCACCACCTTCCATGCGGTCGGCACCGGCGCCGCCATCCAGGTAGTCATGCCCCGACCCGCCCACCAACAGATCACAACCGTCGCCACCGTACAGCGCATCGTCGCCCGCCTCCCCGTGCAGTACATCATGGCCGGCACGCCCCCACATCACAGCGTCCCCCGCTTGATTCCACAGGAAATCATCCTGCGCGCCACCGCCAAACTGGCCGTTCTCCCCATCGACGAGAACATGGTCCACGGGTGCGGCGGCGTCATCGGGCACCCCGGCTTCGCGCTGAAAGTAACGCGCCGTGCCGGTGGTGTGCACCACGTAATCGTTCGCGTGCAGCCAGGAGCGACCAGCGGCCACCAACACCGCGCGCAGCGAATGCCACTCATTGCCCGCAGCAGCGCCGCGCTGGATCATGCCGTCGTCATTGTGGTCGATCCATGCGTACAGGCCCTGCCATTCGTCGCCATCCAACTGTCCGTCGCCGTTGCGGTCACGTAGGCGCAACTGGCTTGCGCTGACGCCCTGTCCGACCGCATCAAGAATACGAAACGTGTGTGCTGCCATGCTGACCGTACGGTCCTGTGCCCCTGCGTGGCGCTCCATGTAGGCGCCGACCGGGTGGCTTTGCGACGGGACCTGCGCGTCAGGGTTGCGCGCGTGCCCCAGGCGCAGCAGTTGCGCGGTGACACGCCGATAGCACCAGGTGATGCCCCGCTGGCTGGCGCCCCGCTGGCGCGCCGTCCATAAAGCCCGGTCCAGCCGCATCAGTTCGGCCAGGCTGGTTTGCTGGCGCAACGTGCATCCCGTCATGCGCAGCGTGCTCAGGTGGCTGCCGCTCAGGGTGAATTGGAAATCGTCAATCGTCACGCCGCCCTCGCTGAACGCGACGCGGAGCGTGAAGCGTCCGGTGCAGCGGTTGTAGCCAATGGAGCGTGCCGTATACCGCGCAGCGCCCGCCTCGGGCGCCCCGGCACCATCACCGTCCTCCAATAGGCGCCGCAGGAGCACGGCGTTGCCACCATCGCCGCCGACATGAACCAAACGGGCGCCGTCACACTCCTCGGTGGTGAGGACCTGTCGGACCCATTCGGTGAAGGCCGCGATGCCGGGGTACTGCGGACCGTCGGATCCGCCATAAACGAGCACCAACTCCCGCGTTAACGTGTGGCGATAGGCCGCCACAAAGCGTGCGGACGCCGCCTGCTGGGCGGTATTGACCCGCACCCAGTCTCCCAACCGGCTGGGGAGTTCCCGCCGGTGAATGACAGAAGAATGCGTGGCAAGCGTGCGCAGTGCGACATCGAGATCAGCGGTGTTTGGCATAGTCAACTCCATTCAGGTTCATCAGTGCCGCGTACGCACACCCCAGGGGCGGGCCGACCGCTCCTGCCGTGCAGGGATGGGTCAAGGCCACCCCTCACGCCGAAACGACACCAAAATAGCACCGAAGGAATTAGTCTAGGCAGATAGCGTCAGTGGCTATTTGCCAAATGTTCAAACTAGATTTTCTGGGCAATGCACGGATAGCATCGCCGGACGCGGACCACGAATAGGCGCTATTCACGCAGCCTGCCCTGAATAACATTCGAATAGAAACGGGTGCTAGTGGGAGGCACGTGCTGGTGCTGGGGCTGGTGCTGGTGCTGGCACCAGAAACAACCGTTGAAAGCGGCGTCTACAAGGTCGCCAGCAACGGCCCGAGCACACTGGCGCCGAGCGCGCGCGAACGCGCACTGCTCCAGCCCAGCGCGGCGTCAGGCAGGTTGGCGTTGTCCTTGAACGGCATTTCCACCGTGAACGCCAGACAGCCAAACTGCTCGGCAATCCAGTTGGTGGCCAGTGCCAGGTTGGCGCTGCTGGGGGGGAGCAGGCCGTAATGCACCTGGTCCTGGAAGTCGGGGCAACTGCCCAGCCAGTGGCTCTTGAACTGGCTTTCCAGATCCGCCAGGCGCGGTGAGTAACCGGGTGTTCCTTCAGCGCCCGCCACAAATACGTAGGGCAGCACTTCGTCACCGTGCACGTCCAGACTGACGTCGACACCGGTGGCCAGCATGCGCTGGCGCACCAGAAACACTTCGGGTGACCGTGTCATATCCGGGTTGACCCATTCACGGTTCAGGTTGGCGCCGCTGGCATTGGTACGCAAATTGCCCAGTACGGCACCGTCCGGATTCATATGGGGCACCACATGAAACACGCAGCGCTGCAGCAGCGTGCGGCTGACGGAATCGGCTTCGTCGAGCAGGCGCTCCAGCAAGCCGTCAACAAACCAGGATGCCATGGTTTCCCCTGGGTGCTGGCGCGCAATCACCCACACTTGCTTGCGCTCGGCCAAGGGTGCCGGGCTGTCGTTGTCGGTAATGCGCAGCAGCGCCATGTCGCGCCCCTGCACGCTGGCGCCCAGGCGCTCCTGCACCACGTGGCGCGAGGCCGACGCCGCTCCCAGCAAATCCAGATGCTGCTCCCACGAATAGGGCTCGAAGTAGGCGAAATAGATCGCCTGGCCGTTTGGCGTGGTACGGGCGGTCATGACCTGGCCGTCGTAGTGCGTGTCGATGCGAAACCAGTGCTGCCGGTCGTGGCTGGCAAGCACGGAATAGTCGTGCCAGCCCTCCGGATAGGCGCACTGACCGGCGTTCAGAAACTGCAGTTCCACCGGCAACCCGGCTGCCCCATGCAGGCAAAAGTGAAACCACTGGGCAAATTCACTGGCGGTGTCATGACGGATGCGCAGTTGGATGGCGCGATGGTCCGCGAGGCTGACGACTTCAATCGCGCCGGAGTCAAAGCAGCTGGAAATATGCAGTGCGGTCATGGAATGGAGCCCGATAGGTTGCAAAGCGTCAGGCCGATTGTAGAAGCGCCCGATAATCGCGCCATGACTTCCCGCCATTCCCCCGCATCCACGCCGTCTCTGGCCACCGCCAGCTCCGCTGCCACGTCCACACCAACCAGCGTCAGCGCACCGGCCAGCAGCCCCGTCATCAGCTCGGTCACCAGCGGCTTTGCACCACTGGGGCTGGCCGAAGGCGTGCTGGCCAATCTGCAGCAGCTCGGCTACCACAGCATGACGCCCATCCAGGCTGCCAGCCTGCCCGTGGCATTGGCCGGGCACGACCTGATTGCCCAGGCTGCCACCGGCAGCGGCAAGACCGCCGCCTTTGCGCTACCGCTGCTGAGCAAACTCAATCCGCGCTGGTTTGCGGTGCAGGCGCTGGTGCTGTGCCCCACGCGCGAACTGGCCGACCAGGTCACGGTGGAAATCCGGCGCCTGGCGCGTGCGGCGGAAAATATCAAGGTGGTGACGCTGTGCGGCGGCATTGCGCTGCGCGGTCAGCGCGCCACGCTGGAGCACGGCGCGCACATTGTGGTGGGCACGCCGGGCCGCATCATCGACCACTTGGAGCGCGGCTACCTGACGCTCGAAGGTCTCAACACACTGGTACTGGACGAAGCCGACCGCATGCTCGACATGGGCTTTTTCGACGACATAGCCAAAGTGCTCAAGCAGACGCCGGGCACGCAACAGACGCTGCTGTTTTCTGCCACCTACCCGGACGGCATCGACAAACTGGCGCGCCAGTTCATGCGCGATCCGCAGCGCGTCACGGTGGCCGCCACGCCTGCCGCCAACACCATTGAACAGCGCTTTTACGAAGTGGAGCGCAGCAACCGGCTCCCAACCGTGGTGCAGCTGCTCAACCACTTCCGTCCGGTCAGCACGATTGCGTTTTGCAACACCAAGCAGCAATGCAAGGACCTGCTGACGCTGCTGCAGGCCCAGGGTATTCAGGCGCTGGCGCTGTACGGCGAACTGGAGCAACGCGAACGCGACCAGGTGCTGGCGCAGTTTGCCAACCGCAGCTGCTCGGTGCTGGTCGCCACCGACGTTGCTTCGCGCGGGCTCGACATCGACCAGCTCGAAGCCGTCATCAATGTCGACATCACGCCCGATCCGCAGGTCCACGTGCACCGCATCGGGCGCACCGGGCGTGCGGGAGCCCCCGGACTGGCACTCAGTCTGGCCTCTATGAACGACATGGGCGCGGTGGGGAAAATTGAGCAGTACCAGAATGCCGCCTCGGTCTGGCACGCGCTAGACACGCTCAAACCCACTGGCAGCACCGCACTGACGCCGCCCATGGCCTGCCTGCAGATTCTGGGCGGACGCAAGGAGAAAATCCGTCCCGGTGACGTGCTGGGCGCGCTCACCAGCGAAGAAGGTGGCCCGGCCTTTGTGCGCGAGCAGATCGGCAAAATCCAGGTCACCGAGTTCTGCACCTTCGTCGCCGTGGCGCGTGCTGTGGCGCAGGCTGCCTGCGCCAAGCTACAGGTGGCGCGCGTGAAGGGCAAGGCGGTCAAGGTTCGTATTTTGTAATGGCTCAGCAATGAACGGCGCACCCCGACAACCTAACCAGTTTGCCCTGCTTGGGCAGCGCCGCTTCGCGCCCTATTTCTGGACCCAGTTCCTGGGCGCCGCTAACGACAACCTGTTCAAGTTTGCGTTGACGGTGTTGGTCACCTACCAGCTGCAGCTGAACTGGTTGCCGCCAGCCATGGCCGGCCTGACCATCGCCGCACTGTTCATCCTGCCCTACCTGCTGTTTTCCGCCAGCAGCGGACAACTGGCCGACAAATGGGACAAAGCGCGCCTGATGCGCGGCGTGAAGAACCTGGAAATCGGCATCATGCTGCTGGCCGCTGCCGGCTTTCTGACGCAGCAGGTCGCGCTGCTGCTGGTCTGCATTTTT
>Ga0316222_1002039_pt1 | contig 22683 bp, 19 predicted proteins | sample TBH18011metaG_FD_206008 | JGI IMG/M metagenome (GOLD analysis project Ga0316222, IMG submission 206008) | Freshwater microbial communities from Trout Bog Lake, Wisconsin, USA - TBH18011 | ecosystem: Environmental > Aquatic > Freshwater > Lake > Hypolimnion/Profundal zone | place: USA: Wisconsin... | reverse complement strand
TAGAGCACGGTCTGGGAGTGGGCTATAGAACCCGGCCCCTCGTTGCCAAATAAGATTATGGAATTGAGGTAATGTGCTGCTAGGATTTACATGTGCAAATAATTTACGGATCTGAAAAAATCATGAATAAATTCAAACTGCTGATCGCAGGCGTTTTCCTCTCTGGCATGGTCTCCATTCCGTATGCGGCAAATGCCACCGATGTGACGTTTTCCTTCGGGGGATTTGCGGATGGTGCCACCGCCACCATCAGCTTTACCGGCACCGACATCAATAATGACGGAATTTTTTCGAACGTGCCCAGCGTCGGCACCTATCCCGAGATCACGAATCTCGTCGTCAGCTTCAGTGGAAACACCATCACGCCCGCCTTCTCGGTCAATCTGACCAACCAATACGTGATCTACGTCGAGACGGTCGGACTTGCGCCCACAGCAGACGGGCTTCCCGTCGCCACGGCAGGCGATGGGGTGATCGATGTCGGTGGCAACGTCATGAGTGGCCTGACAGACTTGGGCTCATTCTCGCTGATCGGCGGTGCCTGCTCCGCCTTCAATGGTCACCGTGTGATTCTCCAGCCCGGGCAATGCGCCGATCTCACCTACACCCCGCTTTCCACCGGGATTGCCGTTCATGACACCGTCTTGCTGCCGGTACCGGAGCCAATGGGCTGGACCATCTTCATGGTCGCCCTGTCCGCTCTAGGGCTGGCGTGGAGCTTTCCGCGTTCGGCCACACGGAACGGAAAAGTCGGATAATCACCCGCGCGAATAGCCTCAACTGACGCGCGTGGCAGACATAAAAAATCCGGCTTCTCAGCCGGATTTTTTATTCAATATCAACGCTGTCCGACGACGCCGTGACAGTGTTTGTATTTCTTCCCACTGCCACACGGACACGCCGCATTGCGCGGAGTGGCACCCCATGTGCTCGGGTCGTTGGCATCCACGCCAGCGGCGAGACCGGTGGTGCCGGCCATGCCATAGATGGCGATCTGCTCGTCCACCACGCCACCCTCCGCGTTCGGATAGCTTTCAACCATGTTCTGCGGCGGCGGCGGCACTGCGTCCGGGTTCGGGCCGAGTTCAACGCGGGCGAGCGTCATCGTCACCCGTTCTTTCAACTCGTCGAGCAGACCGTTGAACAGCGCGAAGGCCTCGGCCTTGTATTCGTTCAGCGGATCACGCTGACCATAGGCGCGCAGGCCGATGCCCTGGCGCAGATGGTCGAGCGCCAGCAGATGCTCTTTCCAGACCTGATCGAGCACCTGTAACAGCAGGTTCTTCTCGACATAGCGCATCAGCTCCGGCCCAAGATTGGCCGCCTTGGCCGCCATATACTGGTCCGACGCACGGGCGATACGGTCTTGCAGGCCGTGCTCGTCCATCCCTTCCTCGCGCGCCCATTCTACAATCGGCAGATCAAGGTTGAGGATACGGCGCACATCGTCGGCGAGTGCTTCGGTCTTCCACTGCTCGGCATACGCATGGGTGGGAATGTGGGCGGCGACCATCGTGGCGACCACTTCGGCGCGCATTTCGCCGATGATCTCGTTGACGTCATCCGCGCGCATGAATTCTTTGCGTTGCGCGTAGACTTCCTTGCGCTGCGCATTCATCACGTCGTCATAACGCAGCACGTTTTTGCGCATGTCGAAATTGCGGGCTTCGACCTTTTTCTGCGCCTTTTCCAGGGCCTTGTTGATCCACGGATGAACAATCGCCTCGCCATCCTTCAGCCCGAGCTTGGTGAGCATGCCGCCCATCCGGTCAGAGCCGAAGATGCGCATCAGATCATCTTCCAACGACAGGAAGAACCGGCTGGCACCCGGATCGCCCTGACGGCCCGAGCGGCCGCGCAGCTGGTTGTCGATGCGGCGGCTTTCATGGCGTTCAGTGCCGATGACGAACAGACCGCCCGAGGCCTTCACCACCACATGATTGGCGGCGATCTCGTCACGGATTTCCTGCGCGCGCACTGCACGGGCATCGTCGTCGGCAATGTCGGCCAGCTCGATCTTGAGCCGCATATCCAGATTGCCACCGAGTTTGATGTCGGTGCCGCGACCGGCCATGTTGGTGGCAATCGTCACCGCGCCGGGGGCACCGGCTTGGCTGACGATGGCGGCTTCCTGCTCGTGGAAGCGGGCGTTGAGCACGCTGTGCGGCACTTTTTTGGCATTGAGCAGCTCGCTGATCAGCTCGCTTTTCTCGATGCTGGTGGTGCCAACCAGCACCGGCTGGCCGCGCTCACGCGCTTCGGCGATCAAATTGGCGACGGCTTCGTATTTCTCGGTCGCCGTGCGGTAGATCTCGTCATCGGAGTCGATGCGGGTGACTGCGACGTTGGTGGGGATTTCCACCACTTCGAGTTTGTAAATTTCGGCGAATTCATCCGCTTCCGTCATCGCCGTGCCGGTCATGCCGGACAGCTTGGGGTAGAGGCGGAAATAGTTCTGGAAGGTGATGGAGGCCAGCGTCTGGTTCTCAGGCTGAACCGTCACGCGCTCCTTGGCTTCCAACGCCTGATGCAGACCTTCCGAATAGCGGCGGCCTTCCATCATGCGACCGGTGAATTCGTCGATCAGCACCACTTTGTCGTCACGCACGATGTAATCGACGTCGCGCGAGAACAGCGTGCGCGCGCGCAGCGATTGCGTGACGTGATGCAAAACAGAGACGTTGTAGATGTCGTAGAGATTGCCCTCTTCGATGATCTTCGCCTCGCGCAGCATGTCTTCCACACGCTGGCTGCCCTCTTCGGTCATCGAGACCGAGCGGGATTTTTCATCTTTGTCGTAATTGGTTGGGTCAAGCGCCAGCTCGGCGACGATCAGATCGGCGGCGCGGTAGAGATCGGAGCTGTCTTCGGCGGGCCCGGAGATGATCAGCGGCGTGCGGGCTTCGTCGATCAGGATCGAGTCGACCTCATCGACAATGGCGAAACCGAATTCGCGCTGGACCATATCTTCCAGGCGATATTTCATGTTGTCGCGCAGATAGTCGAAGCCGAATTCGTTGTTGGTGCCGTAAGTGATGTCAGACGCATAAGCGGCGCGGCGCTCATGGTCTTCCAGGCCATGCACGATGATGCCGGTGGACATGCCAAGCCAGCCATAAAGCTGGCCCATCCATTCGGCGTCACGACGGGCGAGATAGTCGTTGACGGTGACGACATGCACGCCAGTGCCGGGCAGCGCATTCAGATAGACCGGAAGAGTCGCGACGAGGGTTTTGCCTTCGCCGGTCTTCATCTCGGAAATCTTGCCATCATGCAGCACCATGCCGCCGATCAGCTGCACATCGAAATGGCGCATGCCGAGCACACGCACGGCAGCTTCGCGCACGGTGGCGAAGACTTCCGGCAACAGCGAGTCGAGCTTCTCGCCAGCAGCGAGACGCGCGCGAAAAGCGGCGGTCTGACCACGCAATTCGTCGTCAGACATGGCCTGCATGCGCGGCTCCAGCGCATTGATCTGGGGCACGCGCTTCTGATACGCCTTCAGGGAGCGTTCGTTGGCGGTGCCGAACACGGCACGGGCGAGGCTTGCGAACATGAATGGGCCTTCAAGGGTCAGACGACGCTGTGAGATAGGACCGGGCAACCCCCGGGTCAATTCCACCGCGGCGTTTCCAGCCATGTCGCAGCGCCATTCTTGTGACCGGACGTGGCTTGAGCCATGATCCGACGAAATTGAAGGAACTCTAGATGCGCCTTTCACACAACGCGGTGGCGTATGCCGCGCTCGTAGGCATCGCGTTCACCGCGATTCCTGCCCTTGCTCAGGCTCCGGCAGCGTCCCCCGCTCCGGCCAAGCCCGCCGCCGCTCAGGCTCCCGCCGACCCGCTGCTGGCGAAGGTGAATGGTCAGGAGATCCACCTGTCCGACCTCAACATTCTCGCCCAGGCGCTGCCCCCGGAGGCCCGTCAATTGCCGCCGCAGCAGCTGTTGCCGCAGCTTCTGGAGCAGGCCATCGACGGTAAGGCGCTGATTGTCGCCGCCAAAAAGGAAAAGCTGGATCAAGACCCGCAGGTCGCCAAGACGATGGCCATCGCTTCCGAGCGCGCTCTGCAATCCGCGCTGATCTCCCGCGAAGTCGGCCCGTCGCTGTCGGAAGCGAAAATCAAGGCGAAGTATGATGCCGATATCGGCGGCAAGCCGGGTGCGGAAGAGGTGCATGCCCGCCACATTCTGGTGAAGACCGAGCAGGAAGCCAAAGACATCATCACCAAGATCAAGGCCGGTGCGGATTTCGCGGCGCTGGCGAAGGAAAAATCCACCGATCCGGCAGCGGCCAACGGTGGCGATCTCGGCTTCTTCAAGGCCGAAGACATGCTGCCCGAGTTCTCCACCATGGCGTTCTCGCTCAAGCCGGGCGAAATCTCCCCCACACCGGTGCAGACCCGTTATGGCTGGCATGTGATCAAGGTGGAAGAACGCCGCCAACAGCCTGCCCCGACGCTTGAGGAAGTGCACGACCAACTGCGTCAGCAGATGATCGAAGACGGCATCAACAAAGCCGTCACCGCCGCCCGCACGCTGGTCAAGGTTGAGCGCTTCAATCCGGACGGCTCGCCGGTGAAGGCACCAGACGCCGCCGCTCCCGCCAAAAAGCAGTAAATTACAAGGTCTTTCCGCCATGGCCATTCCGGTGTCGCCCCTCGCAGTCAGCTTCCCTCCCCTTCCCCCTCTCGCCGGTGTGCGATTCGGGGCGACGGCGGCGGGCATTCGCTACAAGGGGCGCACCGATCTGGTGATGGCGGAATTCGCCCCCGGCACCACGGTGGCCGGCGTGTTCACCCGCAATCTCTGCCCCGGTGCGCCGGTGGATTGGTGCCGTGCCGCCCTCAAGGGTGGAGTGGCGCGCGGTCTGGTGGTCAATGCGGGCAATGCCAACGTGTTCACCGGGCGAATCGGCGCTGAGGCCTCGGCTGCCACCGCACGGGCGGCAGCGGGCCTGCTGGGTGCCAAGGCCGATGAAATTTTTGTGGCATCGACCGGCGTGATCGGTGAGCCGTTGCCGGTGGATCGCCTCACCGCCGCCCTGCCCGCCCTGTCCGGCCAATTGACCGAAAATGGCTGGGAAGCCGCCGCACGCGGCATCATGACCACCGACACCTTCCCCAAAGCCGTCACCCGCACGGCCAAGATCGGCGGCCAGACGGTGCGCATCAACGGAATTGCCAAGGGCAGCGGCATGATCGCGCCTGACATGGCGACGATGCTGTGCTTCATCGCCACCGACGCCAAAATTCCCGCGCCGCTGTTGCAGAAAATGCTCAGCAAGGGCGTGGCTCCCACCTTCAACTGCACCACGGTGGACAGCGACACATCGACGTCTGACACCGTGCTGCTGTTCGCCACCGGCCAAGCCACCCACCCGGAAGTGCCCGCAGACGGCGGTCCGCTGGTGCGCGATTTCGCCAAGAAGCTGGGCGAAGTGCTGCATGATCTTGCCATTCAGGTGATCCGCGATGGCGAAGGCGCGCAGAAACTGGTGCAGATCAACGTCTCGGGTGCCGTCTCGGCGCGGTCGGCCAAGCGTGTGGCGATGGCGATTGCCAATTCACCGCTGGTCAAAACCGCCATTGCCGGGGAAGACGCCAATTGGGGTCGCATCGTGATGGCTGTCGGCAAGGCGGGTGAGCCTGCCAATCGCGACACGCTTTCCGTCGGCGTTGGCGGCACCTGGATGGCGCGCGAGGGTGGCGTGGTGCCAGGCTACGACGAAGGCCCGGTGGTCGCCCACATGAAGGGCCAGGAGATCGTCATCGACGTCGATCTCGGCATGGGGCGTGGCAAGTCCACCGTTTGGACCTGCGATCTGACGCATGGCTATATCGACATTAACGGGTCGTATCGCAGCTGAGCGCGCGGCGGGGCGCCAGACCCTGCCCTGCGTGCTGCATCGCTCTTCCGGCTCATCCGCATTTGGAGCAAACCTGTCCGTATGGACGCACCGGCCTTCTCCGAACTCAGCACCAAACGCCTCACGCTGCGCCCATGGCGTGACAGCGATGTGCCAGGCCTGCATCGGCTGCTCAATGACTGGGAAGTGATCCGCACGCTGGCCCGCGTGCCCTTCCCCTATGCCCTCACGGACGCTGAAAGCTGGATCATCACCTCCCGCGAGCGGATGGCGCAGGGCAGCGCCTATAACGTCGCCATCACCGGGCTGGATGGCGACAAGGAAGTGCTTGTCGGTGGCATCGGGCTGAACGTGAAAGCCGAAACCCGCACCGCCGAACTCGGCTATTGGATCGGTCGCACCTTCTGGAGCCATGGCGTGGCCTCTGAAGCCGCCGACCGTCTGGCACGATGGGCCTTGGCCAATCTGGCCATCGACAGCATCCAAGCCATGGTTGAGAGCACCAATGCCGCATCGATGGCGGTGCTGCGCAAGATTGGCTTTCAGCATACCGGCGAAGGTCGGCAAGTCTCGGTTGCTACCGGCAAGAAGCACCGCGTGCTGCGCTTTGAGGCCAATCGCACCGATCTGTTCGGCGACCACGGCAGCGCCGACCCCGCCGAGACCGCCGCCCCTGGCATGGCACGCAAAGTGGTGCTGGTGGCAGCCGTGGCCCTGATTGATGCTGATACGCGCATCCTGCTGGCCCAACGCCCTGAGGGAAAATCGATGGCCGGCCTGTGGGAATTCCCCGGCGGCAAAGTCGAGCCGGGCGAGACGCCGGAAGTGGCACTGATCCGTGAATTGCGTGAGGAACTGGGCATCGACGTCTCTGAAGCCTGCCTTGCCCCATTCACCTTCGCCAGCCACGCCTATGAAAAATTCCACCTGCTGATGCCGCTCTATCTCTGCAGGCGGTGGAAGGGCAATGTGATGCCCAAGGAAGGCCAGCGTCTGGCTTGGGTGCAGCCCGACAAACTTGCCGAGTACAAGATGCCAGCCGCTGATGTGCCGCTGGTGCCGCTGTTGCGGGATTTTTTGTAAAACGTCCGGGGAGGGACATCATGACCACCAACCCAACCGCCTGCCTGCTGGTGATCGGCAACGAGGTGTTGTCCGGCCGCACGCAGGATTTGAACATCAATTTCATCGCCAAAGGCCTCGGCGCCATCGGCATTCCGCTGCGCGAAGTCCGGGTGATTCCGGACGTGCCGGAGACGATCATTTCCACCGTCAATGAGGTGCGGGCGAAGTTCGATCACGTCTTCACCACCGGCGGCATCGGGCCGACGCATGACGACATCACCAGCGAATGCATCGCCGCTGCCTTCGGCGTGCCGTGGGAGCCGCACCCGGAGGCCTGGGCGCGGCTGGAGGCGCATTACGCCAAGACGCCGGATGGTGTCGCCTCGTTCAACAAAGCCCGTCAGCGGATGGCCACAATGCCGCGTGGTGCCAGCCTGATCGACAATGCGGTGTCCATCGCGCCGGGCTTCACCATCGGCAATGTGCATGTGATGGCGGGCGTGCCACGCATCATGCAGGCGATGTTCGCAACGCTCGCCCCCACCTTGGGCGGCGGCGTGCCGGTAATCTCGCGTGCCGTGCACACCACCGGAGCCGCTGAGGGCCAGATTGCCGAGGGGTTGGAGGCGATTCAGAAGCGCTATCCGGAACTGGATATCGGCTCTTATCCCTATTACCGCGCGCATGGCCAAGGCGTGGCCATTGTCGCCAAAGGAACCAGCGAAGAGCAAGCCGAAGCCGCAATTGTGGAAGTGACAAAATTGTTCGAAAGCCTGGGTGCCGCGCCAATACAGGGTGAACCGGCGGCAGCGTGATTATACGTAATCACGCTGTTTTGTCGGGCAAATCGGTCGAGGATTGGACATACTGAGTCTCGCAAGGAGATTCGGTATGTCGGCAGCATTGGCGCAGATGGCGGGACATGTTGAGGCGGACACCCTCCGCCTCGGCGCACGCGCCTACGGGCCAGATGATTTCGCCCCAGATGATTTCGCCTCGGTGTCTGCGCTGCGCATCACCAGCGACTTTCTGAACGCGCCGGAATTGCGCATTCCGATGTCGTGCGAACCCTCAACCCTTGCCAGCCATGGCTTTGACCGCGTGTTGCGGTTTTTCGGGCTGGCGGGCTGAAACACCCTATTCCTTCGTCATTGCTTTGCTTCGCTCGCAATGACGAAAAATAGTCAGGCAGGGCGCAGTTCCAGCGGAACTGCGCCCCTTGGTCACATCACGCCGTGCGGTCGCCGCCGACGCCCAGAGCCGCCTGTGCTGCCGCCAGACGTGCCACCGGCACGCGATACGGAGAACACGACACGTAATCGAGCCCGGTCTGCTCACAGAAGGCGATCGAGGCCGGATCACCGCCATGTTCACCGCAGATGCCCATCTTCAGGTTCGGCTTTGTCTGACGACCCAGCTTCGCCGCCAGGGCGATCATCGCGCCGACGCCTTCAATGTCGAGCGAGACGAATGGGTCTTTCGGCAGGATTTCCTGTTCCACGTAGCTCGGCAGGAACTTGCCTGCATCATCACGCGACAGGCCGAAGACGGTCTGCGTCAGATCGTTGGTGCCGAAGCTGAAGAAATCAGCCGCCTCAGCAATCTTATCCGCGGTGATCGCCGCACGCGGCAGTTCGATCATCGTGCCGACGGTATATTCCAACGTCACACCGGTTTCGGCGAACACTTTGGCGGCCACCGTATCGACAACCTTGCGGGCGATCTCCAGCTCTTTCTTGATGCCGACCAGCGGGATCATGATCTCAGGTACTGGCGCATTGCCGGTTTCTTTGGCAATCGCAATCGCACCCTCGAAAATGGCACGCGCCTGCATCTCGTTGATTTCCGGATAGGAAATGCCCAGACGGCAGCCACGATGGCCAAGCATCGGGTTGCTTTCCGACAGCTCATCCAAGCGACGATGCATCGAGGCCACATCGGTGCCAATCGCTGCCGCCACTTCGGCGATTTCCGCCTCGGCATGCGGCAGGAATTCGTGCAGCGGCGGATCGAGCAGACGGATCGTCACCGGCAGGCCCGCCATGATACGGAACAGATCGGTGAAATCCTGACGCTGGAACGGCAGCAGCTTCGCCAGAGCGGCGCGGCGGCCTTCCTCGTCATTGGCCATGATCATCTGACGCACCGCCAGAATACGCGCCGGGTCGAAGAACATGTGCTCGGTGCGGCACAGACCAATGCCTTCCGCGCCGAACTTGCGGGCGGTCTCGGCATCAAGCGGGGTTTCCGCGTTGGTGCGCACCTTCAGGCGACGCACCGCGTCCGCCCAGCCCATCAGGGTGGCGAACTCACCCGCCAGCTTCGGCTCCACCATCGGCACCGCGCCGAGGAAGACTTCGCCGGTTGCGCCATCAAGCGTGATGGTGTCGCCGACATTGATGATGTGACCGCCAGCCGAGAGTGTCTGGCTGCCGTAATCAACATTGATGCCACCAGCACCCGACACGCAGGGACGCCCCATCCCACGCGCCACCACGGCTGCGTGCGATGTCATGCCGCCACGTGTGGTCAGAATGCCACGGGCGGCATGCATGCCGGAGATGTCTTCCGGCGAGGTTTCAATGCGGACCAGAATGACCGCTTCCCCCTTCGCCGCACGCGCTTCGGCGTCGTCGGCGGAGAACACCACGGCACCACAGGCAGCACCCGGCGAGGCGGGCAGGCCTTTGGAGATCAGGGTGCGCTTGGCCTTCGGGTCGAGCGTGGGGTGCAGCAACTGGTCGAGCGAGGCCGGGTTGACGCGCTTGATGGCTTCGTTGCGGTCAATCAGACCTTCCTCGGCCATTTCCACCGCAATGCGCAGCGAGGCAGCGGCGGTGCGCTTCCCGTTGCGGGTTTGCAGCATATAGAGCTTGTTCTGCTGGACGGTGAATTCGATGTCCTGCATGTCCTTGTAGTGACGCTCCAGCGTCTGGCGGACCTGCATCAGCTCGGCATAGGCGTTCGGCATCGCCTCTTCCATCGACACTTCGCCCGGCTTGCTCTTGGCTTTCGCCATCGGCTGCGGCGTGCGGATGCCGGCCACCACGTCTTCGCCTTGGGCGTTGACGAGATATTCACCGTAGAAGCTGTTTTCGCCGGTGGACGGGTCGCGGGTGAAGCAGACGCCGGTGGCGCAATCCAGGCCCATATTGCCGAACACCATCGCCTGCACGTTCACTGCCGTGCCCCAGCTGGCCGGGATGTCATGCAGACGGCGATAGGTGTTGGCGCGCGGGTTCATCCACGAGCCGAACACGGCGGTGATGGCACCCCAAAGCTGTTCATGCGGGTCCATCGGGAACGGCTTGCCGGTCTCCTGGCCCACCATGTCCTTGTAGCCTTCAACCACGCTCTGCCAATTCTCGGCAGTCAGCGCGGTGTCTTCCACCACGCCTGCATCGAGCTTGGCCGATTCGATGATTTCCTCGAAGCGGTGATGGTCCACGCCCAGCACCACCGAGCCATACATCTGGATGAAGCGGCGATAGGAATCCCAGGCGAAACGCTTATCACCAGAGGCAACGGCCAAGCCCTGCACGGTGGTGTCGTTCAGGCCGAGGTTGAGCACGGTGTCCATCATGCCCGGCATGGACACGCGCGCGCCGGAGCGGACGGAGACCAGCAGCGGCTTTTCGGCATCGCCGAATTTCAGGCCGACGGCTGCTTCAACACGGGCGAGGCCGGTTTTGACCTCGGCATCCAGATCGGCGGGATAATTCTTGCCGTTCTCGTAATAGGCCGTGCAGACCTCAGTGGTGATGGTGAAGCCGGGCGGCACCGGCAGGCCAATCGACGCCATCTCGGCGAGGTTGGCGCCCTTACCGCCGAGCAGGTTGCGCATGTCCGCGCGGCCCTCATTGAAGCCTGCGCCGAAGCTGTAAACCCATTTGGACATGATCGGCTCCTTAGCCATCGATCTTCGAAAAATCCGCCGCCAAATTCATGGCAGCACGCACGCGAGCGAGAAGACGCAAACGATTATGGCGAAGATCGGGCCGCTCGTCGTTCACGGTCACGCTGGCGAAGAAATCGTCCAGCGGCGCGCGCAACGAAGCCAGCTCGGTCATTGCCAGCACGAATTTCTCCCGTGACAGAGCGTCTCGCACAGCAGGCTCGGCCTTGTCGAGGCACAGAATCAAAGATTGCTCCTCGGCAAGCATCAACAAATCGGGATTCACGGTGCCCGCATGCGGCCCGTCCTTCTTTTCCTCGATCCGTAATATATTAGCCGCCCGCTTTGCGGCGGCGAGCAGATTGGCACCGTCTTCTGTGCCGAGCAGTGCTGTGACTGCCTCGGTGCGGGCGAGCAGGCGGACAAGGTCGTCATCCAAGCCGAGGCCGAGGACGGCGGCGAGCACGTCATGGCGGGCACCTTCCGTGCGGAGTTGCACGCGGAGGCGTTCGGCGAGGAAGTCGAGGAGTTCGGAGGCGTCGGCCAGCCCGGCTTCACGGATCAACGGCCCAAGCTGCAAGCGCAGCCGGTTCTCGCGGATGATGCGGATCACGCCCAACGCCGCACGACGCAGCGCGAACGGGTCGCCCGAGCCGGTCGGCTTCTCGCCAATGGCAAAGAACGCCGCGAGGATATCGAGCTTGTCAGCCAACGCCACCGCAATCGACACCGGCGCGGTTGGCACCGAGTCACCGGCACCCTTGGGCAGATAATGATCGCGCACGGCTGCCGCCACAGCGGGGTTTTCACCGTCATGGCGGGCGTAATAGCCGCCCATCACGCCCTGCAATTCAGGGAACTCACCGACCATGCCGGTGGTGAGATCCGCTTTCGCCAAGAACGCGGCACGGCTGGCCAGATCGGGTTCAGCACCGACCAACGGCGCAATCTTGTTCGCAAGCTGCTCAATCCGACGCACCCGCTCACCCTGGCTGCCAAGCTTGGCGTGGAAGGTGATTTTATTCAGCGCCTCAACCCGATCAGCCAGCGGAGTCTGACGGTCCAGATCCCAGAAATGCCGTGCATCAGCAAACCGCGCCCGCAGCACGCGCTCATTGCCCGCGATGATCGCCGCCCCGCCATCTTTCGCCGCGATATTGGCGGCAAAAGCGAAGAACGGAGCAGCCGAGCCGTCCTTGTTGCGCAGCGCAAAATAGCGCTGATTGACGCGCATCGAGACCTGCATCACCTCGGCGGGCAAATCCATATAGGCGTCATCAATACGGCCGAGCAGACAGACCGGCCACTCCACCAACCCTGCCACTTCGTCGAGCAGGCCCGGATCATCGGCAATCGTGCAGCCCTGTTCGGCGGCGAGCGCATTCACGCCCGTCTCGACCAGCGCGCGACGCTCGGTGGCATCCACGATCACATGACGCGACCGCAGTTCTTCCTTCCACTGCGCCACCGACGTGACGGTGAAATGGCCGTGGCTGAGGAAGCGATGGCCCTCGGAGATGTTGGACGAATGCAGCCCATGCGCCGCATCGTCGCCATCGCGCAGGTCGAAATTCACCACCTCGCCATCCAGAATGGCGGTGATCCGGCGCAGCGGACGCACCCAGGTGAACGGCGAGGTGCTGCCCCAGCGCATCGATTTCGGCCAGGGGAATTTGCGGATCAGGCCGGGCATGGCACGCGCGATCAACTCGGCTGCCGAAGCGCCCGGCACCACGCGATCCAGCACCCAGAAATCACCTTCCTGAGTCAGTTGCTCCTTGGTCGCCCCATGCTTGCGCAGGAAGCCCGCCAGCGCCTGCTCTGGAGCCGAGGCGCGCGGGCCGCGTTCGGAGATGCGGGATTCGGGCACCGAGGCGTCGAGTTCCACCGAGATCGCGATGCGGCGGGTGCCGTAGAAGCTCGCCACGTTGCGCGGCTTGAGGGCCGCCACCGCCTCGCTGAACAGGCGCGCGAGATCGTCGGCACCCTTGGCCTGCATGCGGGCGGGGATTTCTTCGCTGAAGAGTTCAAGAAAGAATTCGGCCATCACACGCTCTCCCCAGCCAGCCACGCTTCGCAGCACGACTTCGCCAACGTGCGCACACGCCCGATATAAGCCGCCCGCTCCGTCACGCTGATCACGCCGCGTGCGTCGAGCAAATTGAACAAATGGCTCGCCTTGATGCACTGATCATACGCCGGCAACGCCAGATTATGGCTCAGCAGCGAGGCGCATTCGCCCTCTGCGTCGGCAAAGTGCTGCATCAGCATCGCAGTGTTGGCGTGCTCAAAATTATGCGCCGAATATTCCCGCTCGGCGCGCAGGAACACGTCGCCATACGTCACACCCTGACCGTTGAAATCGAGGTCATAGACGCGCTCAACATTCTGCACATACATCGCCAGACGTTCGAGGCCATAGGTCATCTCGAAGCTCGGCAGCACGGTGGCGATGCCGCCGACCTGTTGGAAATAGGTGAACTGACCCACTTCCATGCCGTCACACCAGACTTCCCAACCCAGACCCCAGGCACCGAGCGTGGGGGATTCCCAGTCATCTTCCACGAAGCGGAAATCGTGCAGCAGCGGGTCGAGTCCGATGGCGCGATACGAATCGAGCAGCAATTTCTGCGCGTCCGCCGGGCTCGGCTTCATGATGACCTGATATTGATAATAGTGCTGCAACCGGTTCGGGTTCTCACCATAGCGGCCATCGGACGGGCGACGGGAGGGCTGCACATAGGCGGCCTTCCAAGGCTTGGAGCCGAGGGCACGCAAAGTGGTGGCCGGGTGGAAGGTGCCGGCCCCCATCTCCACGTCATAGGGTTGCAGGATCACACAGCCCTGCGCCGCCCAAAAATTGTGCAGGCGGAGGATGAGTTCCTGAAAGCTCGGCGGCTTGGTCTGGCTATCGGCGAGGGTCATAATGTGCAGCACTCGGATTTCTGATCGCGGCGCACCATAGTGATATGACAAGTCAGCAACAAGGCGAGGGACGACAGATGAGCATCGACGGACTGGCAGATGCCGATCTGCGCAGCATTCTGAGCACCACACAGCGTGTGGCGGTGGTGGGGGCGTCCGCCAAGCCAGACCGTGCCTCGTTCTATGTGGCGGCGTTTATGGCGCAGAAGGGCATCACCATCATCCCGGTCAATCCCGGCCTCGCCGGACACAGCCTGCACGGACAGGCGGCGGTGGCGACACTGGCCGAAGCGGCGCCGCTCGACATGGTCTACATCTTCCGCGCCGCTGAGGCTGCCGGTGTGGTGGCCGATGAGGCGATTGCGTTGGGGGCGAAGACGATCTGGCTGCCGCTGGATGTGATCAATCAGGAAGCGGCGGCTCGCGGCAGGGCTGCGGGGTTGCAGGTGGTGATGGACCGCTGCGCCAAGGTGGAATGGGTACGGCTCGGCCTGCCAGCTTGAACCGGCACCCCGGAAGCGCCACTTTGGCTGTGTAACCTCCAACTCTGGTGCATCATGACCAACGAGGAACGCGACCTCATCACCCAGTTCGTCGCCCGCACGGGCGGACGCCCGGCCTCCAGTGGCTTTGCCGCTTCGGTGCCGCAGGTGGGCGGACCGGAATTGCCGCCTGTGGAACCGCAAGCGGATGCGCTGATCGCCGATCTGTTCGCCCGCTATCCTGAGGCGCGCTACCGCATCACCCAGCTTGCCTTCGTTCAGGAGCATGCGCTGGCGGCGGCGACCAATCAGATCCAGCTATTGCAGGCGCAAATGCAGCAGATGCAGGCTCAGATGCAGCAGATGCAGCAGCAACAACAGCCGCAGCAACAAGCCCCCTCACCCTGGGGAGCCGCAGCGCAGCCGCAGCCGCAGCAATCGCGCGGCTTCTTCGGCGGTTTGTTTGGCGGCGGCCAAGCGGCACCGCAGGCACAACCCCAGCCGCAACCGCAATACGCGCCACAATACGCCGCCCCGCCGCCGCAATATGCTCCGGGATATCAGCCGGGCATGTTCCAGCGCCCCGGTTCGGGCTTCCTGGGCTCCGCCCTGACGACGGCGGCCGGTGTGGCTGGTGGCATCATGGCCGCCGATGCGCTCACCGGGCTGTTCGCCGGGCATCATCAGGCGCAGGCCGCAAGCTTCGGCGGTGGCGGCTTCGGCCAACCTGCCGGTTACTTCCCCCCCGATTCGGCATCGCCCTGGGGTGGTTCACCACAAGGGGCAGATCCGTTCGATCAGGGTGGTGCATCGAAATCCTACGGTGATTCAGCCTGGGCTCCGGCACCTGCGCAGGATTCCGGCTGGCAGGATGCCGGGCAGTCGCAAGACAGCGGCTGGCAGGACGCCTCGGCTGGCGATAGCGGCTGGACGGATAGCGGCGGCGGCGATTCCGATAGTTGATGGCGTCTCGCTCTGGAGAAATCGGCGTGTTTGCAGGCTTCACCCCGGCGGCGACCGGCTTTCTGGCGGACCTTGCGGCGAACAACGACCGCGCTTGGTTTCTGGACAATAAACCCCGCTACGAGCGCGATGTGGTCGCCCCATATCGCGCTCTGTTGCAGGCAGTCAGCCTCGGCTTGGCCGCGCGCGAGATCCCGCTCGGCGCTGATCCGGCAAAGGCGCTGTTTCGCATTCATCGCGATGTGCGGTTCAGCAAGGATAAGCGGCCCTACAAGACCAATGCCGGGGCGATTCTGGCGCGCGATGGTGGGAAATCGCCGGATAATGGCATCGTCTATATCCATCTCGACCCCACCGGCAGCTTCATCGCCGCCGGGTTCTACATGCCCGAACCCGCCAAGCTCGGTGCGCTGCGGGAGGCGATTTATGTCGAGCCGGAGCGGTTTGCAGCGGCCTTGGAGGGGTTGGAGTTATCCGCCGAAGACAGCCTCACCCGCCTGCCGCGCGGCTATGAGGAGGCGGCGGGCAAGCCGATGGCAGATTGGCTGCGGTTGAAAAGCTTCCTCATCCGCAAGCCCGTGCCCGACGCGCTGATGTGCTCGCCCGATCTGGTGGGCGAGATTGTGGATTTCGCCGAGGCTGCCCTGCCCTTCCTGCGCTTTGGCTGGGCCGCGTTGAGCACGGTGGACCCGGCGGATCTCAAGCGGCGGAAATAACCATCCATTCCGGCTTTTGCGGCATCAACACCGCCCCGCCGCATTCCAGCGACACCGCGCTGATCGCCTCCAGCCGCAACAACGCCATCGCCATACCGCCAACACCGAAGCGCAGCGTGCCAACCTCGTCGCCATTGCGGATGATCGGCGTGCCGGGTTCCGGCAGCTTGCCCATCACCCGCACCGGCACCAGACGCCGCTTCAGCAGGCCGCGATATTTGGTGCGGGCGGTGAGTTCCTGGCCGAGATAACAGCCTTTGGTCCACGACACCCCGTGCAACTCGTCAAAGCCCGCTTCGAGCAGCACCGATTTATCCGCCTCCATATCCCGCCCGCCATCGGGCAGGCCGAGGGCGATGCGGTGCTGGTGCCAATCGGACTCGCTGGCATTTTGCGGCAAGGGCGTGGTTGCGATGATGCGCCAGCCCGCATGCGGATGGCGCGGATCGGCGGCCACCAGTGCCGCCGGCGTCTCCGGCTTCTGCCCCCAAGCGACATAGACCGCGCGCTCGTCAGACACATCGCGCAACGCCACCTTTGCGCGCAATTTGTAGCGTCCGAGCGATTTCACCAGCCACGCCGCCTGCGCCCGCTCACACTCAAGCAGCAGCGCATCAGCCGTGGCGAGGATGAAGAAATCCGCTTGCCATTTGCCCTGCGGCGTCAGCAAGGCCGCCCAAATCGCCTGACCTGGGCAGGCTTGGCTGACATCGTTGGACACCAGCCCTTGCAGGAAGCTCACCCGGTCCTCGCCGGAGATTTCCACCACACCACGATCCGGCAATTGCACCAGCATTCCGTCATCCAATCCGTAGGGCGGGTGTAACCCGCCAATCGTGCCGCACGCACAGTCGGCGGGTTACACCCGACCTAGGATTATGTGGGAGTGCACCCGCCAGATCTCAATTCAAAAACAGCTTGCCCGGATTCATGATCCCTTTTGGATCGAGAGCCGTCTTGATCGAGCGCATCACCGCCAGCGCCTCGATGCCCGCCTCCTGCTCCAGGAATTCCCGCTTGCCGATGCCGATGCCATGCTCGCCGCTGCACGAACCTTCCAGCGACAGCGCCCGGCCGACGATTTTGCGGTCCAATTCCAGCGCCTGCTCCATCGCCTCGGCATCGCCGGGCGGATACAGGATCAGCGTATGGAAATTGCCGTCGCCGACATGGCCGACAATCGTGCAGGTGAAGCCGGAGGCCACACAATCTTCCTTCACGCCCACCACCGCCTCGGCCAACTTGGAAATTGGCACGATGGCGTCCGTCGTCAGCGAGCGGAAGCCAGGCTTGAGGGCGAGGGCCGCCCAATAAGCATCATGCCGCGCCTGCCAGAGCTTGCCGCGCTCCTCTGCCGATACCGCCCAGCGGAAGCCGTGCGCCCCGTGATCGACAGCCAGCGTCTCGGCCAATGTCGCCTGCTCCGCCACGCCCGCCTCGGTGCCATGGAATTCGAAGAACAATGTCGGCGCTTCCTCCAGCCCTTCTAGCTTGGAATAGGCCACACAGGCGGCAATCTGCACCTCGTCCAGCAGCTCCATGCGGGCGACGGGAATGCCGGCATGCAGAATGCCGATCACCGTCTCCACCGCGCCCTGCAACGTCTCAAACTGGCAGATGGCCGACGAGATCGCCTCCGGGATGCCGTGCAGCCGCAGCTGAATTTCCGTCACGATGCCCAGCGTGCCTTCGCTGCCGATCATCAGCCGGGTGAGATCATAGCCGGTGGAGGATTTGCGCACCCGCCCGCCGGTTTTGATCACCCGGCCATCCGGCAACACCACCGTCAGCCCGAGCACGTTTTCGCGAATCGTGCCATAGCGCACGGCGTTGGTGCCGGAGGCTCGGGTGGCGACCATGCCGCCAATGGTGCAGACCGAGCCGGGATCGACCGGAAAGAACAGCCCCATATCGCGCAGATGCGCATTCAATTGCTGCCGGGTGACGCCCGCCTCAATGCGGCAATCCATATCCTCGACATTGAGTTCCACAATCCCGGTCATCCGACTGAGATCAATGGAAATACCGCCGCGCACCGGGGTGACATGGCCTTCCAGCGACGTGCCCGCGCCGAACGGCACCACCGGGATGCTGTGCGCGTGGCACAGCATGATCAGCCGGGAGACTTCCTCGGTTGTCAGCACAAAGGCCACCGCATCGGGCAGCACTGGCGGAATCGGGTCTTCACCGTGCGAATGCTGTTCGCGCAGTGACAGATTGGTGGTCAGCCGATCCCCCAGAAATTCACGGGCGGCGGCAAGGACGGTCTCAAGTGGCGTGGACATGGCGGCAATCCGAAGCGGTTGGTCCGCTAGAGATTACCGATTTGCGAGCAACCCGCCATAGAGGACCTTGCCGGTGATCTTCCCGCCAGTGCTGCCACCATGCGGTTCCAGCGAAATCACCAGCTTGGCCCCCTCGGGCGGCATCTGCGGCGGGGTGAACACGCCACCGGCTGGCGGCAGCACGCCGAGCGCAATCGCGCGATCCGAATTCGGCATGAACATCCACAGCTGCAAATCATTGCCCGCTGGCACTTCGATATCGGCCAGCGGCGTCATGCGCAGCTTCGATTCGCCGAGTTCAGCCAGGAAGATCGGCGCCGGGGCGTTGACCACGCCAAGCGGGGCGAGAGCAATGTCGAATCCGGCCGGGCGGAACAGCGTCACACCCCCCAGCGCCAGCACAGCCACCGCCAACAGCAGCGTTGTCGCGCGCCAAAAGTTCAGCCGCTGAAACAGCCCTATGCGCACCTTGCGGGGCGGCACGACCATTTTCGGCTTAGCAGGCGGCGCAACCGGGGCGGCGAGCTCCGGGGCGGGAGCGAGTTCGGGCGCGGCCTCAGGCTCCGCTTCCAGCGGCAGACCGGCCAATGGCACCCCATCCGGGGCATAGCCCGGCTCATATTCCGGCTCCAATTGAAAATCTGGCTCATGGGCAGGCTGATAGGGCGGGTAATATTGGTCCTGATATTGCGGCTGCGGTTGGGCATAGGTGATGCGCGGGTCGAGTTGCTGCGGCTCCACCTCCCGCACACGCGGCTCCGAATGCGCCAGACGTTCCTGCCAACGACCGATGGCGCCGAAAATATCCGGATTGATCTCGGTCTTCAGCGGCGTCTCTTTGACGATCTGCACCGGGGTGGAGGGCGGCGGCTCAGGCGTGCGCAATTCAGGCTGCTCCTGTGGCTGCTGCAACTGCGGCTGCTGCGGGGTAAGCAGATTGACCGAGCGTGTTGCCGACTCGGTCACACGACTCAGCGCCCAATCCGCAGGAAGGGCGCTGGAGGATGAGTCCGCGTCGTTTGGGGCTTTGGCCTTGGGCATGTCGGCATTCAACCACGAAAATGAGGATGGCGGGCAAGACCCGCGTTGTTTCGAGATGTGCCATGAAAAGGGGGGCGGGCGGAAGCCTGATGCGACGCTTCGTTGCACTCCCCCTCAGAGTTCATCCGCCGGTCATGCGATTGCGCAACACTCCCACGCCATCAATGGCCACTTCCACCACCATTCCCGGACGCATCGGCATCGCACCGAGCGCGGTGCCGCAAGTGATCAGATCGCCCGGCAGCAGCACGATTTCGCGTGAAATCAGGCTGACAATCGCAGGCGGCGGGAAGATCATGTCCGTCACTGGGTAATTCTGCCGCTCCCGCCCATTGAGCAGGGTGCGCACGGTGAGATTTCGCCAATCCAGCCCGGTCGCAATCGCCGGACCCACCGGGCCAAACGTCGCACAGCCCTTGGCGCGCGCCCATTGCGGGAAACTCGGATCGGCCTGGAGGAAATCCAGCGCCGTGACATCGTTGACGCAGGTATAGCCGAAAATCCCGGCCTCCGCCTCTGCCTCATTGGCGTTGTGCAGGCGGCTGCCAATGACGATGCCGAGTTCGCCCTCATACAGCACACGCCCCTCGTAAAACGGCGGCGGCACAATCTCGGCGTCTGGGCCGACAATGCTGGAGGGGGATTTCAAGAAAGTCAGCGGCGCATCCGGAATGGAATAGCCATGCTTGGTGGCTGCGGCGTGGAAATTGTTCCACAGGCCGATGAAATTCAACGGGCTGCACGGTGCGAGCCATTGCGCGCCCTCGGCAGCGATGCTCTCACCCATCGGCTCGGGTGCTGCCCAAGGCAGACCACGATGCAGGGCGATCTGCCCATCGGCCAAAATTCCGTAAACCGGCTCACCCTGATGTCGGCAGCGCACCCAAACACTCATGTCGCGAATCCCAGAAACACAAAAGGCCAGGGAATCCTCCCTGGCCTTTCGCGCTTATGCAAGCCTTCGGATGCTGGCTTCGCTGATTAGGCGACGCGCACCGCAATGGCTTCCGGACCCTTCGTGCCCTGCACAACTTCCACAACCACGCTCTGCCCTTCGGACAGGTTGGTCAGGCCATTGCGCTGCAGCACGGAGGCGTGGACGAAGACGTCCTTTTCCGCGTTCGGGACGGCAACGAAGCCGAAGCCCTTGATCGCGTTGTACATCTTAACGGTGCCGTTCATTTCCTGGCCGGAACCCGGCAGGGACGGACGACGCGGGCCAGCGCCCATACGGGGGCCACCAGCACCCGGACCGCCGGGGCCGCCGGGACCACGGCTCTGCGGAGCCTGGGCAGTGCTTTCGTCAACTGAAAGAACTTCAGTAACCTGACGGCCCTTCTGACCCTGGCCGACGCGCACGCGCAGCGTGGCACCGGGGGAGACAGCCTGATGGCCGCTCGGGGACAGGGCGTTGATGTGCAGGAACACATCGCCCGAACCGTCCGACAGCTCAACAAAGCCGAAACCCTTTTCCGGGTTGAACCACTTCACCGAAGCGTTGATCTCCGGGCCGAAACCGGCCGGAGCAGCGCCGTAGCGGGGTGCGTCCGTCGAAGGAGCGCCGTAGCTCGGGCGCTCGCCGTAGCTGCTGCGGGGTTCGTGGAACGGCGAACGGTCAGAACCGAAATCGTCGTCGAAGCCGCGACCGCGCGATTTGCGACCGCGGCCATGGTTGGTCATGCTCAAGAGAAACTCGTCCTTTGTGGTGGCTCGACAGGATTACCAGGCGATCAAACTGCGTCGAATGCGGCGATCATCGCCACTCCGGCCGCGGTGCCGAGATCGCCCAGCCCCGCCAGCGCCCAACACCATACGCGAGATTTCTGCGCTCGCCTAGCAACAACTCGCATTTTTGGCCCGGATGACATCATATGTTATCGAATGGCTTCCCCGACGATACGCCGCAGCGCAACAATTCCGCTTTCCCGATGCCGGGTCGGATGCACCCGGTTGGTCAGCAAAGTCCAGGCAAGCCGCGCCTGAGGGTCGATCCAAAGCCCGGTTCCGGTGAAGCCGGTATGTCCGATGCTGCCCGGCGAGCAGGTGGAACCGCCCGACCAACGCGGAGTCATCGCCTCCCAACCCAATGTGCGCGCGTCACCATGGCGACAAAACATTTCCGTGCGCATCGCATCGCCCAATATCTGCCCGGACATCAGCGCCACGACATAATCGAGCAGCGCATCAGCCGTGCCGAACAGACCAGCATGCCCGGCAGCCCCACCCAGGGCATAGGCATTCTCGTCATGCACCTCGCCGCACATCACCCGCTCGCGCCACTGGCAGTGCTCGGTTGCAGCGCAATCGGCGGGGTTGGGGTGAAAGTTGAGGCCGAATCCGGGATCAAGACGGCTCAACGGCGCAGCATGCAGCCGCTCCAGCGCGATGCCGAGAAGAATGTAATTGAGGTCCGAATAGACACTGCCCCCGGCCTGCCACGCCCGTTGCAGCACAAAGGCGCGTAACCGGGCCGGATCGTTGCCATAGGTATAGATCGGCCACACCGCCGGAAGATGGGTCTGATGGGCGAGGCATTGCCGAAACGTCAGTCTGCGCTCGGGCGCCTCGGCCACATCATATTGCCGCAGATCGGGAATCACACTGGCCAGCGTGTCATCCAACCCGATCAGCCCTTGCTCCACCGCCTGCAAAATCCGCGTGGCGGTGAAGACCGGCTTGGTGAGTGAAGCAAGATCAAACACGGTTTCCACCCACATCGCCCGCGCTTGCGGCATGATCTGTGCTCTGCCGCCACAGCGCAGGGCGCGCGTGCCACTGTTCAGATCGAGCACGCCGAGCACCGCGCCGGGAATTTTCCCCTCGGCGATGGCGCGTTCAACTGGGGCGAAGCCGCGTGCGGCGCGGAGTGTGGCAGTGGTCATGCTGCATGATGGCGAGGAGGCAGGGCAGGTTGCAAGCGGCTGACATCGGCATGACATCTTGCCCATGCATAGGCGCAGCCGCACCAGCGACGCTTGAAAGCAGACGGCACTTGGCCGCACAACCACGCAACCCATTTCGCGCGTTTCATGCTTTTGCACCAGCACATCACACCGCGCCTGCCCACATTGCCGCCTGCTCGGGAACCCGACCCGCGCCGGACCCCGTGGTCGCGCCTGTCACGTGCACCGCATTGGCTGCTGGCGGCGCTGTTGATATCGCTGCTGCTGCACATCGGCGCAGTGCTGATGGTGGTGTTGGAACCCAAGCATACGCCGCTCGACCAAGCCCAGGCCAGCGCCCCCATCGAATGGCGGGTGGAAATCGACAAGCCCAGTTCCAGCCCCGCCGCGCTCTCCGATCAAAAATCAGTACCATCACCACCGACACCGCCGACACCACAGCCGACACCGAAAGCTCAGCCCGAGCCGCCTACTCCCGCGCCTCCCCCAGCCCCCCCCCCCGCCCCACCCCCCCCCCCCGCCCCCCCCCCCCCACCGCA
>Ga0316222_1002031_pt1 | contig 22726 bp, 16 predicted proteins | sample TBH18011metaG_FD_206008 | JGI IMG/M metagenome (GOLD analysis project Ga0316222, IMG submission 206008) | Freshwater microbial communities from Trout Bog Lake, Wisconsin, USA - TBH18011 | ecosystem: Environmental > Aquatic > Freshwater > Lake > Hypolimnion/Profundal zone | place: USA: Wisconsin... | reverse complement strand
GGCTCCGGCCTCCGGCCTACGCCGAGCGTTGGGAGAGTAAACCTTGCGCTGCCGCAAGCGATGAAGTATCCAGAAAAGTGTAACCGATGTTCTCGGTTTAAGTGTAACCGATGTTCCCGTTCGTACCGGGAGAAAGGGGTCAGGCGACATCTGTTGACAAGAGAAAAAGGCGGGCAACATATCGTGACAGCAAAACGGTTGGCCTCGCATTCGTATTCGGAAGCCGCTAAACGCCGTCCATGAAACGCGCCCGGCAAAACTCTCGAAGTCGTAATTCCGCTTGGTGGCGGCATGACGATGATGTCGTTTATTTCCAGGCTCCGTCCCATTTAGTCAAGAAATGTTGCCTGACCCCTATTTCCCTCCCTATTTCCCTATTTCCCAGTGATGACGACATGCCCATCAATGACCATCACCGTGTTGTGAGCGATGGCATGGGCGGCGTCGATGAAGGTGGTGATGCCGGCATGAGCAACGAATTTGCCCCTTCCCGATACGTTCCAAAGAAATCAACATTTTTCCTTCCAAAATCACCCATGTTCGGCTACACGCTTAGGAAAAACCATGCGATCCACCCCTTGCTGTGACGGTGCTCATCTTCCGAAGGCTGATTCCAAGGCCTCCACACCTACTATTGGCACCTTCGCCTTTCTCGCGGGTGTTTAAGGTCAAGACTTCCACTTTGAAGCATTTATCCTCCATGCCCGTGCAGCTAATCCGTGCAATCCTGAAAGCGACAGCAGCCTCCGTAGCTACAATCACGTTGACCGCAGTCTCGTCACTTCACGCCGATGAACAGAAGACGCCTTCACAAGGTAATATCCGAAAAGCTGCCGAGGCTGGAGGCGCGTCAGGCGTCGCCTCCAGGCAGGTTGGGGTCGGGAAGGATATCGAGGCCCCTGTCAATTGGACCAACGACTGGACCGAGTTCGTCAAGGAACTGACAAAGGAGGTGACGAGGGGCAATTACTTTGCCGGCAACGTCAACACCGCGTTTTTGGGAAAGAGCGTAGAATGGACGGGCGCTGTAAAGGAGATCAAGCGCCCAACTGCCTCTGACCCAAAATCCTCGTTGATCCGCGTCTCGATGAAGGCCGAGGAGCTTGGTTTGTACTCCGGGAAAGTCATACTTGATCAGATTGTTCTCAATCCCGCGACCAAGGAATGGGATACTTGGAAGAGCGTTTCGGTTGGAGATAGGGTCGTTTTTCGCACAACGCTTGATGGCGGTTTGTTTCCGCCCGAGTGCGTTCTTACAAAAATGGACGGAATGGGTGTTAATGCCGGCAAGACAGTCGCATGGATAAACACTAAAGGTGGGGTTCTCGTCATGACAGCCAGCGCGCAGACGACCACCAAAGAATGGCAAGACAAGGCCACCAGGAAATATCCCGATTTGGGCGTTCAAGGTTCCGAACTGAACAAGCGATTCGTTAAAGCATATACTGAACGACAGAAGTCTAATCCAAGATTTTTCTCCAACCCCGACTGGCCTATGACGCTCGCGGATGAATTAGCGCCAGTCGAAGCACCCGTTGAAAACGCAAACGCGGGCAATGGAGCCCTTGGTTTAGCAGAAGCAAGTAAGAAGAGCCCACAAGTGCCACCCATTCTTCAAGGTGATTGGCTGATTCCATCAAGACCGCGAGGCATTCATGGTGGATATCAAATGCCTGACAATCCTCCGACAACTATCAGAATAACTGCAGAGTCGCTATCGCATCGTATGCCCAAACAGGCAGGGATGCTGGGCGGCTGGGACGAGACCGGACAAGCAATAAAGTGGGTTAAGGATGGGGACGGCAAGGAGTATATGGAGACAGCACCATTCGCGTGCGTAGTTGATACAAAGCCGCATCCGTGGACGATTGATCTTTCCATTCGCAAAGACGGGAAACTCATAGAGAAAAAGGGGATTCTGCAGATTAAAGACGACACTCTTTCGCTTTCCGTTGGGGAGGCCGGGCAACCACGACCCACATCTTTCGACGGCGCTGAGGTCGCGACCCGAGTTACACAACCAACATCGGCACAAGGGATTCGTGTTAACCCGTCGCCTTTGCCGACCAAGGGTCAAGAACTGATGAATTCCGGAAGCCTGTTGGAAAAGGTGGATGTGAACCGCGATGCAGTTAAAGGCCAGTGGACTAAGGAAGGAAATGAACTAAAGGCATCCGCCAGCCCCGATGTTCGACTGGAATTGCCCTGCTCCCCGAAGGGCGAATACGATTTCGTTATCGAGTTTACCATTCAGAGCGGTTCGCCAGATGTCGGGCAGATACTCACCGCCGGTGGGAGAGACTTTGAGTGGAAGCTTGGCTGTGCGGCAGGAAGACCTAATTGGTTTGGATTCGAAAGGGTCAATGGCTGGCTGTTCGTCAATGCCCACAATCCAACAACAACAGTGTTGCCTTGGAATCTGGAAATCGGCCATCGCTATACGTCGATCGTGAAGGTTAGGAAAAACGGGCTTGTGGCTCTTGTAGATGGTCAAGTTGTGACAAAGTGGGACACCGATTACCACGACATGTCATTGAATCGCAACGAATGCATGTTGCACAAGGAGGGGATGTTGGGATTGTTCTGCTACAACTGCGATGTTGTTTTTCATCGGGCCGAGGTTGTCGAGGTCGGCGACAACACCGAGATTCCAGCCGCCCCCCGCATTACACCCCAAAAGGCCGCCGAACGAACACCGGTAAAGGGCATTGCAATGCCTTCGCCTCCGCCAATGAAAGGTAAGCCTTTGCTTGGTTATTTACCCAGGCATCGTAGTCTGGGGCAAGGACCGTCGGGTGCGGGTTTTTTGAATTGGTGCGCCAGTGAAGCGGAAGCTCCGAAACTGACATCACTCATCCCCCTATTTGTTAGAAGAACCCAGGGAAGCGCTGATGTTCTCAATATTTCGGCGGGCATTGCAACCGTGCATTTGGACCCCCACAAAACACACGACATTCATTTTGGCCTTGCCGTCGAGGGTAGAATGCAGGTTTTTCCAAGGCTGAAATTTCTAGCGATCAATGGAGACCAAGACTACCTCGCCGTGGAGGTAACTTATTGGATCAATATATCAGGCCAACCCAAAAAGTTCACGGAGTCGTACTCAATTGCAATTAGGAGAGGCTCTGAACCGATACTTGATTTCGTCGGCTTTAAGGACAGTCGCGGGTCGGTGGTGAGTATGGATCTTGGTGTTCACAAGAAAGAGCGGCTAGAAAGCAGCGAGTTCATGACGCTTAGCATCAAAGTTACGGATGCCAAAGGGGTTGTTGTTTATGCGGGCGAGTGGAATTCCCCCGATGTAAAGCAGAAACGGTAACTAATTTTGATCTACTTCCCAAGATTAAGCGAAGCGCTTAGCAAAGAAAGGGGTCAGGCGAGAATGGCACTAACTTAAGAATGCTTTGGTGGGCACAGGGACACGAAGAAGCTGAGGAGCGTCGGATGCGAGTTCCGGGGAGCGCACCCGTCCCGGGTGCTGGTCGAGGCGTCCCGCCTCGACGAACTTATGGCGTGGATGCGCTTACAGCCCTCAGAGTCTGGGGACTGGAAGGCGATTTGATGGCCGGAAGTTCGCGCCGGCGGGACGCCGGCGCCAGCACGCGAGACGCGTGCGCTCCCCGGAGTCGCCATCCCGAGCGCTGTCCGCGATGCGAGCCTGCACTCATCCAAGAACGCCCTTAAGTTAGTGCCATTCGGGTCGGGCGACATCTGTTGACAAGAGAAAAAGGCGGGCAACATATCGTGACAGCAAAACGGTTGGCCTTGCATTCGTATTCGGAAGCCGCTAAACGCCGTCCATGAAACGCGTCCGGCAAAACTCTCGAAGTCGTAATTCCGCTTGGTGGCGGCATGACGCCGCCGCCGCCGCCGCTTTTCGGATTTCGCTCATTCCATCGCCTCGGGATGTCCGGGCTTGCAGTTTTCCGCCGTTCGGGTGAAATCGAGGGGTCGCTCTTCCAGAGCGACCCAGCCCGTGAACATCGACACTCTTGGAATCATTGCCGGCAACGGAAGCTATCCGTTGGCGCTGGCGAAATCGGCGCGGTGCGCCGGGGTGCGGCGCATTGTCGTGACGGCGTTCGAGAACGAGACCGACGCCGCTCTTGCCACGCTGGTGGACGATATCGAGTGGATGCGCGTTGGGCAACTGGGCCGGATGATCCGCTTCTTTGAGTCGCGCGGTGTAAAAGAGGCGATCATGGCCGGACAGATCGCGCCGGGGAAACTGTTCGATCTTCGCCCGGACGTGAAAGCGCTGCTTTTGCTGGCCAGACTGCGGCGGCGCAACGCGGAGTCGATTTTTGGCGCCATCGGGGATGAACTGGCAAAAGCGGGGGTTCGCCTGCTGCCCGCCACGACCTTCATGGAGGAACACCTCGCCAAAGCGGGCGTTATCGCCGGCCCTCGCCTTTCCCGGCGGGAAGCGGAGGATGTCCGGTTCGGATTCGGGATCGCCAAGGAGGTCAGCCGGCTCGACATCGGGCAGACGGTGGTTGTTAAAGGCGGAACGGTGCTGGCGGTGGAAGGGTTCGACGGAACCAACGCAACGCTCCTTCGCGGCGGAGCGCTCGGACGCGGGGAATCCGTGGCGGTCAAGGTTTCCAAGCCCGGCCAGGACTTGCGGTTTGACGTGCCGGTCATCGGACCCGCAACGCTGGACACCGCCGCCGAGGCGCGAATCCGCGTCGTCGCCGTCGAGGCCGGAGTTACTTTGGTGCTCGACCGGGAACGCATTGCCGAACAGGCTGCACGCCGGAAGATTTCGGTCGTCGGCGTCGATCCCGCGGCGGAAGCGCCAGCCGGCTGATTCCCTTTTTTTCATCACCATGCAACCATTCAGAGTCGGAGTCGTCGGAACAGGGTCCATCGGAAAAAATCATGCGCGCGTCTTGGCGGAACTGCCGGATATGCGTTTTACCGCCATTTACGAGAGCGATCCGGCAACCGCGTCGGTACTCGCGGCGCGGTTTGGGGTGACCGCGGCTGCGTCGCTGGAGGAGTTTGCAGCGCTGGTGGATGCCGCGACCATCGCCACCCCAACGCCGACGCATTTCCCGGTCGCCAAGCGGCTCTTGGAGGCGGGGAAACACTGTCTGGTGGAGAAACCGATCGCCGAAAACACGGAGAACGCCAAGGCGCTGGCCGACCTTGCGCAACGCTCCGGACTGGTCTTGCAGGTGGGGCACATCGAGCGGTTCAATCCGGTGCTCGGCGCGCTCGAACAGCGGCTCACGCGTCCGCAGTTCATCGAAGCCCACCGGCTTTCGCCTTATCCGGGACGCAGCACGGAAATCGGCGTGGTGCTCGACCTGATGATCCACGATCTTGAGATTGTGCTGCATCTGGTCCGGTCGCCGATCGCTTATGTCGATGCCGTTGGGCTGTCGGTGCTCAGCCGGGCCGAGGACATCGCCAACGCGCGCATCCGGTTTGAAAACGGCTGCGTGGCAAACCTCACCGCCAGCCGCATCAGCCCGGAGAAGATGCGCAAGATCCGTGTGTTCCAGAGCGACGCCTATCTCTCGCTCGACTACCAGAACCAGACGGGCGAAATCCACCGACTGGCCGGCGGGACGATTCTTCGCGAGGCGGTGGAGATCGAAAAGGACGAACCCTTGAAGCGCGAGCTTGCCGCGTTTGTCGAATGCGCGCGCGCAGGCGCGCAGCCGAAAGTCTCCGGCTTCCAGGGCGCAGCCGCGCTGGAGCTGGCAATCCGCATCGCCCGGCAAATCGAGGAAAGCGCGAAGAAAAAGCTGGATTGATAATTGAAAAGGCCGAAACGGGAATGGCACTAACTTAAGGAGGCTTTCGGTAGGCACGGGAGACACGAAGAAGCTGAGGAGCGTGGGATGCAAGTTCCGGGGAGAACACCCGTCCCGGGTGTTGGTTGAGGCGTCCCGCCTCGACGAACTTCTGGCGTGGACGCGCCTATAGCCTTCGGAGTCTGGGGGCCGGAAAGCGATTCGATGGCCAGAAGTTCGCGCCATTCGCCTCAAGCGACCACGATGATCGTTCGCGGAGTTATTGAAGTTATCAATCTACAATTATCGATTATCGATTCCCGCCGAATGCCCTTGAGCGTCGCTCTGAAATCAGCGACAGTACCGCACAGTATGAACTCTATCCTTCGCGTCCTTGCGTTCTGGGTGTTGCTGATCGCCGGGACTGGGACGGTCTTTTCGGCACAGGTGATGGTCATCCCGCTCAAGGGCGAAATTTCCGATGCGAAGTTCTTTTTCCTGCGCCGGGCGCTGAAACAGGCCAGGCACGAGAACGTCGCCGCGGTGGTTCTCGACATGGACACTTACGGGGGCAGCCTGGATGCCGCCGTTCGGATGCAGGAGGCGCTTGCCCGCTGCAACGCGCGCACCATCACCTACGTCAACCCGAACTCCGGTTCGGCGGGCGCGCTGATCGCCATCTCCACCCGCGAGATCTACATGGCGCCGATTAGCGCCATCGGGGCCGCGGCTCCCGTCAGCGCCGGCGGCGAGGACCTTCCCGAGACAATGCGGGAAAAGACGATTTCCTATTGCTCCAGTTACTTCCGCGCCGTGGCCAAGCAAAACGGGCACAACCCGGACATCGCGGAGGCGTTCATCAACAAGGCGCAAGAAGTGAAGGTGGGCGGCAAGCTGATTCACCCGGCGGGCGCGGTGCTCAGCCTGAGCGCGAACCAGGCGGCGGAGAAAGTGGATTCCAAACCGGTGCTGGCTGCCGGTATTGCCACGTCCATCGACGAGGTTCTTCGCAAGGCGGAACTCAGCGGAAATGTGGAGCGCGTGGAACCGTCTGGTTTTGAGCAGGTGGCGTTTTGGATTACGACGCTCGCGCCGCTGTTCCTGCTGGTGGGTTTTCTCGGGGCCTGGATAGAGTTCAAGATGCCCGGAACGTGGTTGCCCGGCCTGGTCGCCGCGATTTGTTTCATCATTTTCTTTACCGGGCATTACGTCGCGGGTTTGGCGGGATGGGAAGCGCCGGCTATTTTCGCGATCGGCTTGCTGCTGGTGATCGGCGAACTGCTGGTGCATCCCGGCACGATCCTTCCCGGCCTGCTCGGAGCAACGCTGATGGCTGGCTCCATCGTATGGGCGATGCTCGACCGCTATCCGGGCCAGTCCTGGCTGCCAACCACAGGGGAGCTGATCTGGCCGATGATCAAGCTCGGAATGGCGTTTGGGCTGGCGATTTTGGGAGTCGCCATGCTGGCGAGGTACCTGCCCGCCACGACGATCTACCACCGTTTGGTGCTGGCGACGGCAAATCCGGCCGGCCCCTCGCTGCCGCCCGCGCACAGCGGGTTTACCCGCGTTCATGTGGGCGACGAGGGCGCAGCCGCGTCCATCCTGCGTCCCAGCGGGCGGGCGGTATTGGGCGGGGAACCCTACGACGTAATCACCAGGGGTTCATTTGTGGAGCCGGGCACGCCGTTGCGCGTGGTGGCTGTCGAAGGCTCGCGGATTGTGGTGGAAGCGGTGGAAAATTGCTAATTGTTGATTGATGATTGATAATTCCCCTACTCGTTGGGAACGTCTGCCCTTCCTGAAACTCCGTTTCCATTCATGGGCCAACCTGAAAGGGGAGGAGTCGAAGCAGGAGCCAGAACAGCAGCCCTAACAAGGCTAGCTGTCGCCATCGATGGGAGCTGTATGAATCGAGAGGTTCACGTACAGTTCTGCGAGGGCGTGGGGGCGAAACTGCCTCCGGGCTACTATTCGTTATCGCGCGGTTCAATTTCCAATGTGTTGCGGGTATTCGCTCGGCGGTAGGTGATCAACAGTTTGCGTCCGGCGCGCGTCGCGGCCATGTAAATGCGGCGGGTGTTGTCGCGTAGGATTTCATCGCGGTCATCGGCTTCCAGCCCCAGCGTCTGTTCTTTTTCAAGCAGGGTGTCCAGACCGCATAAAAAGACAATGGGGCTTTCAAGACCAGTGGCCGCGTTCAGGGAACTCACGCGGACGCGCCCGCCGGTGGTGACCGAGAGTTCTTTGAGGTTGCGCGCAATCGGTTCCCCGACGATGTGGTTGAGCGTCTCGATGAAGGCGTCAACCATGGCGTCCTCCACATGGAGCACCAGAAAATGCTCTGGACGCACTCCGGTGCGAATGGCGGAGACGATTTCGTTGGCAACACGCGCCCGTTCTCCCTGAGGGCTGTCCACCTTCAGGAATATGGGCGGCTCGCCTGCCGGAAGCCGTTCGAGTTCCCGTCGTTCCGGCAGATTGATCTCCTCGTCCTCAACCGGCAATCGGCTTCGGTAAAAGCGTGCGGCGAAATTCAGAATCTCCCGTGTGTTCCGGTACGCGCGCAACAGGCGGACAGACCGCCCGCGCACATCCAGTCCACTGGCAATCCAGGACTGCCGCCGTTTCAGGAATCCCTGGGTGGGGTCGGCGGCGAGAAAGAGCCGGCTGCGCTCCGGATCAATGCAGTGGCGCACGAGATGGAGCCAGACTGGAGCGAAAAACTGCGCCTCGTCGATGAAGACGAAGTCATACACCGGGAGCTTGAACGCGCCCTCCCTCGCGTGGCGCCAGGCGGAAAACGCGGCTCCCGCCCAGTCCGTGAGCTTGCGATCGGCCAGCGCGGTTTGGTATTCGCGCAGAAGCGAGAATACTGCGCGCCGCTGTTCATCATTGAGGCGCCGTTTCCTTCCCACCCGCGCCGCGGCGAGGTATTCGTCGCGCCGGACCAGCGCCTGATCGCGAATCCAGTCAAGTTCGTCGCAAAGAAAAGCGAACGGCAGAGGAACGAGAACGGGGTTCTTCTCCGCAAGCTGGCGCAGCAGCGGCGCGCGCTCCCAGGGCGGAACGATGTCCCGCCAATGCGATCCGGAGATGTCCCTGCACCACTGGTAAAAGGTGCGCCAATTGAGATCGACGCCTGGGCAAATCTGATTGAAACGATCCCGCAGTTCGCCGGTGAGCGGGCGGTTGTGAGTGAGAATAAGAATCTTCGCCTCCGGTTGCAACCTGGCCTGCAGCATGGCGCGGTAGAGCAGGATCAGCGTTTTTCCGCTCCCCGCGACACCCGTGACCAGACGCAGCTTCTGTCCCTCGACCGCGACGGCGGCCTCGTCAGAAAGCGTCAAATCCTCCTTCGCAAGCCACTCCTGATCGAGATCGAGCAAGAACCCGGTGAGCTTGGCGCTGATGTCCCGGTCTGGCCGCTCCTGGACCCGCGCGATGAACGACTCGGGAATGGCAATCTCCGGGGTGAACTGCTGCCGTAACGCGTCCAACACGCTTTCCGGTAGTTTTCGCGCTTCATTTGCGCTGGATTCAAGCTCCCGCGCCACGTTATCGGTCCGGAGGGTTTCCCTGCCCCAGTAAACGCAGTCGCTCACACTCGCACGACGCACAATCTCGTCCAAATCAACTTGCGGCACCTTGGGGAACGCCACGACCCTTCGAATGGGAAGGCTTCCGCCTCCGTAGGTCTCACCGGCCTGCTCCAGCACTTCCTTCAAGAACTCCCCGAGGCGGCCCCGCTCGATTGCGCCCACGTCGCCAACCTTCGGTTCGCTACCGGGCGCTGCGAAAAGATCGCCGTGCAGGGCCGTTTGGACGGTGGACTCTGTTAGCGGCGAAACCGCAATCAGGCAGCAACTTCGGTCACGATCTACTACCATCAAATCGGGCCGCCAATGGAGCGATGCCGCAATTGGCAACTTGATCCAGACCAGCAATTCGTCTCCGGGCACGCGGCGCAACGCGTGTAGCACTCTGGCCACCTCGGGGGTAATTGTCCCAACCAGTTTGTTTGGAAAGAGGCGCGCCATTGAGTTTTCAAACAGCCCTTACATTCGAATCACGGCGCACTCGGCTCGCAGCGATCGCCAGAGGTCGACCAATTCCGTTTGGTCGGGGTCGAATGCCTCGGCTTTGGCAAGCTGTTCGCTGGCAAGAATGATGACTTTGCTGCGAGCGCGCGTCACCGCCACGTTGAGCCGTTGCGGTTGCAGGAGAAATCCAAGCAGGAGGGAGAGGTAATCGGGCTCGGAGGCAGTCATGGAAACAATCACCACTTCCCGTTCCTGCCCTTGCATGCGCTCGACCGTGTCGATCACGCAGTCCGAAATGTCCTGCGATTGGATGGCGTGGCGCGCCTTCAAAAACATGCGAATGCGGCGAGCCTGGCGACGAAAGGGAACCACGACGGCCACTTGGTTGAGAGTGAGCCCCGCCCACTTTAGCGCCACCAGCAGACCGACAACGAGCGTGGCTTCATCGTCCGAATGCCGCATGGAGGCGCGGTGCTTCATTTCAACCAGCACGAGCGGCTTCTCCGGATCAATCGCTTCGGCGAAATCGGTCGCAGTCTGAGGCAGAGCCAGACGGCGCCGGGCGTTTTGCGCCGCGGCACGGAGTTTCCCGCCGTAAAACGCCTCTGTCGGCCAACGGGTCAACTCGTCGTTCATCCGGTAGGTAATATCCAGCATGGTCGAAAATCCAAACCCGGCCAGACGCCCGAATACCGAGGCCAGCGGCGCTTCTTCCGCCGAGAGCGTGGCCATCACGGGTGGAAGCTGTTTGTGGTCGCCGATGAAAATGTAGGTGTCCGCCGCGAGCATCGCCATCACCGCCAGCGGCAACGTCACCTGACTGGATTCGTCGAAAATCACAGCGTCGAACTCCACGCCGCGCAGGCGCCTGCTTCGCGCCGCGAATGGAGTCGCTCCAATCACATAGCCGCCTGAGCTTGTCGCCAGAGGCGAACTGGCAAAGGACTGGAACTGCCGGACCCGCAAGTCGGGATCGAAAACGTCGCGCCCGATCTTTACGACGCTGATCTCGGGGGCGACCCGGCAAATCATGTTCAGGGCATTGTGAATCGCCCGATGCGTCAGCGCGGTGATGAGAACGCGTTCCCCGCGCGCCACCCGCTGCTTCACGATCTGGGCCAGCACGTAGGTCTTGCCCGTGCCTGGCGGCCCCTGAACCAGATGACAGAGAGTGGTAGCCACGGCCTGCGCGATCGCCTCGCTCTGGGCGTCGTTTACGCCTTCCTTGTCCGCGGCCGCCAGCGCTTCTTCAAACACCCCCGCGTCAACTTCCGGGACGGCCTCTCCGCAGAGCAACGGAAGAATCCGTTCCCGACCGCGCGCGGTGGCCCCGAGATCGGCGATGGCCTGCCGGTAAAAAGAATCGAGATCGATGTAGGACGGATCGAGAGTCCACAGGCCCGTCTTCATCTCAGGGAGCAGCGACCGCCACGCCTCCGCCGGTTCGACCCAAACCTCCTCGTCTTCAACCCGAAAAAGGTTCCCGGTCACCAGCAGCAGCGTCGGTTCTTCGCGGCTGAGCCGAACCAGGTCTCCCTCGCGAAAATCGGAGGAATTGCCCGTCGTGCAAACGAATCGGAGAAATCGATCCTCTTCGACAGAGGCAAACTTGAGCCCATCGATGCACCGCCCCTTCTCCACACGCTGCGGCACCGGTAACGCCCATTGCTCATGGAACCACCGGCGCACCGCCTCCGACTCGCGGCGCTGCATCTCCGAAAGCTCGTCTTGGAACGCTGAAAGTGAATCGTCGTTCATTCTGGTTCGAAGCGAACTTCGCGTTTTCCACCCTCTTTTGGAATGAATTTCTTCGGGATTGGGAATGTTTGTCGGACAACCCCAGCCCAGTCTTCGGTCGATCAATGCCCAGGACTCTGGATCTATCTCCGGTCGAACGCAGTCACGCTTCCCCCTGCCGCTTGCTCAACCGGTTTTTGAAAGGTGTTCGCATTGAAGCAGCAACGAGGGAACCAGCGGCGGAGCTTCCAGTCGAACCGCTGGGGGAAACCGGTTCCTCACTCACCCAAAACCCGAACGAGATATTCGATTCCCACGCTCCCGAACACTCCGAGTGTATAGGCGACAAGGTTCTGCCACGAGAAGGCGTGGCCGAGCACCAGATGTCCGAACGTGCTGTGGCGAACCGAGACGATCGATGGTGCCTGGTAGAATTTGAAAAGCTCGATTGCGTAGCATGTGCCGAGGGCGAACAGGACCAGGACGTGAGAGATTGCTTGATTTGTGTCCCTCGAACCTTTAGGAGTGCGGAGTAAGTGCCATGCGTGTTCGGGTACAGACATTCTGCGACTTTGGCCAATTGAGCAGCCATACCGCACAGTCTGCCGGGATGCCAAAACGGGTTACCAGCCAAAAAGCGCGTCCGGAAAACCTGTTATAAACGCCTCGGCACCAACGTGAAGCGCCCGTAGCTCAGGTGGATAGAGCAAGGGTTTTCTAAACCCTGGGTCGCAGGTTCAAGTCCTGCCGGGCGTGCCATGCGTAACTCGCTGAAACACAGCGAGTTACGAAGGAGCGTGTTGGAACGTGGTCAGATTGCTTTTCCCCATGCGATGGCCTTTGATGGCTCCGATCTGACCACTGCCGAGCGCGCCTTCATCATGCACCTGCGGGAAAAGAAAATCCCGTTGCGCGAAGCCGCGAAAGCCGCCGAAACGACGGCGCGCAAGTCGGTGCCGCTTCTCCGGGCGCTCAACGAATATTTGCGAACGCAGACGGGCAATTCCAAGAGCCACACCCAGAGCCTCAAGAACTATTACACCCGGTTCTCCCGCGACTTTCCCCACCGCGACGTTGCCGAGATCACGAGCGCCGATATTGCCGGCTACCTGTTTGCCCACAAATCCAACGAGCGGCAAATCTACGGGCGGTTGCGGCAATTCTTCCGCTGGTGCGTGATGATGGACTACATCGAGCGCAACCCGATCGAGCGGGTGCCCAAGCCCGACCCGGACAACAAAGAGCGTCAGGTCCTCACGCCGGACCAGATGCGCGCGCTCCTGAAAGCCGCTTCCGGGACGCCGGTCGTCCTGCGTTACCTGGTGCTTGGCGGCTTTTTCGGCCTGCGTCCGTCGGAGGTCGAAAAGCTGCGGTGCGAAGACATCGACCTGGAGCACGCCGAAATCCACGTGCGCAACATGAAGACCAGCAAGCGCGGCTTGCGGGAGCGCTATGTTAGCGCCTCGCCCGATGCGATTCCCAACGGGTGCGCATGGCTGGAGGCGCTACGCCTTCCGGCAAAAGGCCGGGTGGCATGGCGGGCGATGTCGTTCTTGGACAGGTCGAGCTTTTTCGCAGCCTCGGTCAAGCGCACGTCGAGTTCCCTCGGCAAACGAACCGAAAGAACGGAGTGTGTCTGTTTCTTCATTGCAGACCGCTTGAATTTTATTGACGCATTTGCAACTTTTTCGTCGACATCCGATATGCGCCCTGATGGCTACTTGCGTAGCGGCTCAATCTGCTTCTGTATGTCGGCGGCTTTATTCTCCGCCGCTTCCACCGATCCAGACTTCACCTTTCCGCCACGAGTGTACCCGATATAGGGCAGCCATGCGCCGGAGCGCATCCGACGGTGTGCGTCAACCAGATTGAAGAGCGGATCTGCCCCACGCCGGGCCAACTCGGAGTCGAGTTCGGTCTTCTCGACCGGCATTCCCAACGCCTTTGTGATCGTGCGCGACATCAGCAGGTGCCCGGCGGCGTTGGGATGAATGCCATCCTTGCCGAACGTAAACTGCGGGTTCACGACCCGTTGCGATTTCAAATAATCGTTCAACACCGTGTGGAGATCGACCACGAATACGCCGTGGATGTGCAGCGACAACTCCCAGTTCGCATAATCCCCCAGGACCGAATCGTAGTTCTCGAACGGGGCCGTATAAGCGTAGTCCGCCGCCCCTGCTTTCTGGACCGACTTAACGGGAACGGGATCGAAAGGCGGGGGAGTCAAAAGAATCACTTCAGCATGGGCTGTTTTGGCGGCGTCGATCAGCTTATTGATGCCGTCCTGAAAGGCTTTCATCCGTTCCGGGCTTTGCGGATGGTAAATACCGTCGTTCATTCCGTAACAGGCCACGACGACCGCCGGTTTGACGGCGTCCAAGGCGCGTTGAAGGCGTTCATGAAGGCAAGGGCGAGGAAACGGATGCCGCTTTTCTGATAGCCCGGAGACCGTCTCGCTGGACAGACCGACGCTGACAATATCAATGACCTGAGTCGGGAATGCCCGGTTGAGCCGGTATTCAACGTCGGTCACATAACCGCCCCCGTCCGTAATGCTGTCGCCAAGCCACAGCACGCGTTTGCCCGCTAGGGAAGGCGCTGCGGAATCGGAAGCGCCGCACGCGGTGGTTAGTGAAACAACGGCGACAAACAACGAACAAACAACGGATTGGAGAGAAAATGAGGTTTTCATGGAAGGAAGGCGCGATTTTGGGTCGGGCAAAGCGCCTGTCGAGAAAAGAAGTGCAACAACCACGAGCTGTGGAGCGCAACAGTCGCGTCAACGTCTTGGACTGCGGTAGTCCTCTGCCGCTTTCACAAGCCGGATAAACCTGTTGCCCAACGGTAACGAGTCCGCGGCAAGACGCCCCCCCCCTTTCCGCGCCGGTGTGGTTCTGCAGAGTCCAAAGCCTGTCCGGTCGGACACGATTGCGAAACACAGCTGCCGTATCTCCATGGTGCTGCCGCGCTGCTCGTTGCCGCCGCTCCATTCCCTTCGAACTTTTTAGTCCCGCACCCACCCGCTCCCATTGGCTGTCCTCGATTTGATCGACGGGGAAGCTCCCCTTGGCCAGTTGCCACCCCGGATCGAAGTTGAGTTTCGAGGAAGATGACGCGGGCGGCTGATATAACGCGCCGGTGTTGTGCCGGGAATCCTTGGCGGCGAGATCATCGGCGGATAGTTGGACATTCGCGCAGCCGGCGGCAATCAGTCCAAGCAGCAGCGATGCGGCGATAGCCAGAGTTCGTTTCATGTGTGAGAAAAAATTTAATTTACCGGCATTCGATTTTCCCGTCCTTGAGGCAGGGCGCGGAATTCTTGGTATCGAAGATGATATACTTTGCACCCGTGACCACCCGCATTCCGTTAGCTTCGCCGTTCTTGGACATGTCCCACTTCGCGCAGAGGAAAGTCTGTGCCTCCTGGCCGGCTTTCAGGGTGAGAATCTTTGCATCCTCGAAAGTGGTATCGACCTTGTTGTCCATATCGAGGACTTTTGCGACCGCCACCATCACCTCGCAATCGTAATCGGCCTTGATCTTAAGCTGGGTATCCAGCCAGGCCTTGTTGTTGACGCTTTGCAACGCCTCGGTCACCTGGATCTTTGGGTTGATGTTTTCATACACGCATTTGCGCGTCACCGGGCGAAGAACCCGCCTGATCGTAACTTCGATTTCGTCGCTAAAACGTGAATTTCCCTTTAGCGCGGCTCTGACTTTGAAGGTGGTGTCCGTAACGCCGGCGGCAACGGTGAGGTTTCCGAAGCGGTCAATGCTTATGCCTTTTACGGGGCGATCAACCGACCAGATGGCGTCCACGCCATCCAGTACATCCCCGCCGATTTTCGCCTCGGCGTGCAGCAATGTGGTGAGGTCCAAATCGTTGAAGCCAGAAAGCGTGGTGTCTCCTTTGATTTTGAAGGAAGCAACGTGACGCACATCGATGGGTTGAAAACTCACCGTTGTGTCCCAAAGGGTTGTGTCGCCGCCGTTCGGCCCATTGGGATCGACCACAAAGCGGATTTCATCCCCAATAGCGAGGTCAACGGGCAGATTCTCGATCTTTTCAATCTGCTCGCCTTTGTTGCCCAAGAGAACGCCCTTGCCGCTGGCCGGATGGATCTGGGTGTCGTTCTTATAGACTCTCAGAAGCACATTGCCGCTCTCATTAAGACGCAATCTTGCCACGGCGTCGATCGACGCATGTCCCGCCCTCGGGGATTTGAATGTGCGGACCACGTTCACTGTGCCATTGCCGGGATGCATGACCACCGGCCCGGCAAACTCCCACGGTCTCTGCCGTGAGCCGAAAGCGAACTGGCCGTCGCCCACGGCAATCATTGGCAGAGTGATGTTAGCGATCTTTCCGGATTTGATGTCTTGATACTGATACCACCAGCCGTTCGCTCCGTTTTTGTTCTGAACGAAACACTCCAGGGCATTGTAGGAGTTGCCGCCGTCGCTCCGCACGTTGAGGGTATAAACTTTGGTGCCCGAGCCGGATCTGCTGGTCACGGCGATTTCGATTTTGTTCATCCCGGCCTGCAGGTCGACGGTGACAGGGGCGGCCTCCTTCATGTTGCCGGCGTTGGAAGGATTGGCGACCGGTGTGCCGTTGATCTTGACGGTTGCCCGCGGATCGTACGCAAGCGCCCTGAGGGTTAATTGGGACTTGAGCCCCCTTTGTTCGAGACTGTAGGTATCCAGCGTTGGACTGAAGACCACATCCATACCGTCCACGGTCAGGCCCCTGAGGATGAATTCCTTCACCGAATTCACTCCCATGTCCTTGTAGATGGCAAAGCCGGTGATCGACGCCACTTTGCCATAGTCGATTCCCACGGGAATGACATCCGTGAACACCACCTTCAGATACCGAACATCTTTTGCGGCGAAGCAATCCTGCAATTCGTTGTTGTGGGCGGTTTTTTGATTCGCTACCTGTTTTGTCCACTGTTTGTTATCGGAGGAAGTCCAGATTTCGTAGGAATACCGCATGCTGTCGTATTGAACTTTCAGCAGCGCGTTTCGGACGTTCTGGCATTGGCCAAGATCAATTTGCCACACAGGGTTGCCGTTTTTGAAATCCTGTTTCCATGGGGACATGGCCGGGGCGAGATTCTGGTGCACCCAGCTTTCATCGACTTTCTCGTTCGAGCCCTCTTCGATGAAGGGGGACAGGAACGAAGCCGATCCCGCCACTTTGGCGCTTTTGCCATCCACTGCGGCCAGTTCCACCTGTTCCACCCCGCCGACGTTGAGATCGACATCCGCCGTCTGGCCGAAACCAACGGGCTTGCTCACATTCTTCAGCACGCCATCGCAATAGATCTTGAACACCACTTCGCGGCCTGTGTTTTTGGGGTCGGCGCCGCCGATGCCCACCTTGCCGATGAGCCGCTCATACTTTTTGTTCAAGTAATAGTCCGCACTGGAATTAGTGTTTTCGAGCGTGATGCTATGCTCGAACTTCCGGTTGCCAACGCTGACGTCTCCGATCGTGACGGCTCCGGTTGCCATCTTCTCCTTGTTTGCAAGGAAGGTCGAGCCTTGGTCCAGAAGCGCCCCTTGAGCAATTTGGGTGTACGGCACGGCTCTTTGCACCATGGGCTTTGCCTGGATGACAAGGCGTGTGCACTCCAGTCCCTGGGCCGAGGCGTCGATCACGACATCGCCCGGGTTGTGGGTGGATTGAATGGGAACGGCGATGATTCCCGCCACCGCCTTCACAGGGTTGCTTCCCACGCGCTTGTCCCCGTCCCCCATGATTCTGCCGTTTGTCGCCGTGAACGTGATTTCGTTGCAGGCAGTGGAACAAACATTGCCCGCGGCGTCGGTGACACAGGCCCTTACTGAGAGGATGTCCGAGTCGTCCGCCACAAGGTCGATCCCCTCGGAGTCGGCCTTCAAGACAATCCTGGCGGGGGCGCCGGCGGTGGTCACCGCATGCTGGGCAATGACCTTGCCGCCGTCATCCAAACCTTCGGCCTTGAGGGTGCCCTTGTGATAGGGAACATCCACAAACAGGAAGGGCGGCGCTTTCATCGCCGAGGTGCTGATATTGTTTGCCAGAAAGACCGAGGGCTTCCGCGTCCTGGTCCATTTCACTTCCCCGTTCTGAATCACACTCAGCCTGACCTGTGCCGCGTTGCTGTAAACATCGACATTCCGGAGTTCGTCGGTGCCCAGCGAGAAGTTAAGCGTGGTGACCTTGTCAAATTCCGGAACCTTCTCCGTCCAGTTGCTTGCGATGAAAACCACTGGCGCATTCTCAACGCTCCGCTGGCTTGAATAGAGGTAGTAGATGAATTTGGGGATGCGCAGCAAGTCGAGCATCCCGCAGGCCGCTCCATTGACCGAGTAGCCCCGATTGTGATCGAAGCCCGTCCACTGCGCGCCGCCGAGCATGAGCGGATTTTTCTGATGTGCCGCCAGCAGCCCCAGGAAGCAACCCTGTCCTCCGCCTTCCCACATGCGCTCGCGGGCCTGCTTGACCATGCGCGCTTCGCCGCCGGGATAGAAGAAGTCCGGGGAGCGCTCGGTGCGTCCGCTGCCTTTGAAGTCGCCGTTTTGGGCCCACATATAGTCGCCATATTCGCGCGCGTAATTTCCCATGACGCCCGTCTGGCTATCCCATACATGACAGCCGCTGCCAAGGGAATAGATGACGCCAGGCTTTTCGGCCTTGGCCACGTCCACCGAGATTTGGTCGAAGGCTTCTCCGTTCTCGGGATGAGATTCATTCAGGGAGATTTCATAGGCAACGATCGATGGGTTGTTCCGGTCACGCCGGATCATCTGTTGGATGTTCTGCGAAACGCGGGTCCTGAAGACCGGGTTGGCAGGAGCCCATTGCCACCCAGGCGTTGGCTCGAACACCAGAATGCCCAGTTCGTCGCACGCTTTGAGGAATGCGGGAGCTTGCGGATAATGCCCGGTCCGGACGGCATTAATGCCGCCCTCCTTCAGCTTGATCGCGTCGCGCCGGTGCAGTGAATCGGGGATTGCATAGCCGATATAGGCAAATTCCTGGTGCCGGTTGACTCCGCTGAGGATGCCGACGGGTTTGCCGTTAATCATAAGCCCCTTCTCCTTGATGATCCGAATCGTCCGGATTCCGATCCGGGTTTCGAGTTTGTCCATAGCCACGCCGTTTTCATAGACGGTGGTGACAAGAATGTGCGTGTTGGGGGAATCGAGCGACCAGAGCTTTGGGTTCTTGACCGTCACTGCGGCTTCGATACTCCCCTCCCCATTCGCGCCGATGAGCGCCGGTTCAGTGGTGGTTGTGCCCACCACAGCGTTGCCGCAATCAACGATCTCCTGTTTCAGGGTAAGCTTTGCTCCCTCTGCAGTTTCATTGCGGATATGGGTTTTGACCTGCACCGTCGCGCTCTCCTTGCTCACGCTCGGATACTCCACAACAATGCCGCCGCCCCCGGCGATGTTCTCAAAAATGGCACTGGTGATATGGACCGGGTTGGTGACGTGCATCCACACATCCCGGTAGATTCCTCCGAAATAGTTGAAATCCAGGTTCTTCTGCGGTTTGCCGGGGGGCACGACCGGATTGTCGCTGTTATCCGCAATCACGGTGATCACATTCTCCGAGGCGCCGGATTTCAGGCTCTCAGAGATATCGAGCACAAAGGGGAGGTATCCTCCGTAGTTTGAATTTGTCCCGGTGACTGCGGCCTGTTTGGCGGTGAGATGCTTGCCGTTGAACCAGACATCGGTGACCCCCATGACCCCCTCAAATTCCAGAAATAGCTTTTTGCCTTTCCACTGCGCCTGGGAGGGAAAATGTTTCACGTAGGTCGCAGGGCCTTGATAGTTCTTCGCACTGTTCGTGTAGGGTTCAACCCGCACCGTGTGGGGCAGATCTACGCTCTCCCAGCGTTCCAATTCCTTGATGGAATAGGCCGGATCGACGGCGTCCGGGACGTTCTTGCGGATGAATTTCCACCCCTGGTTGAAATTCAATTTTTCCCGTTGAGAACTCCCCCCGATGTTTGGGGAACTGGACTCCTCCTTCTGGGAACTAGTCTTTAGGGAATTTGTTCTTTCCCTCCGGGAGCCATTCCCTTTGGCAAAGGTGATATTGATTGCAAGGATGGCTGTGAAGGCCAGGAACAGCATTCCAACGGGTATTTTTCTCATGGTTGTTTCTCCGCCTGAATGGTCTTCGTCTCGCCGTTGACGCGGACTTTGACTTCGCGCGGTTCGAGCGAGGTGATGCGGTAATTAGTCGCCTGGCCGTCCTTCCAATGGAGGTCCACCGTGAAGTTGCCGCGGGCGAATAACGGCTTGCCCCGCCGCGTGAGGTTCTTCGCTGCGCTTAGAATGACAGGTTTCAAAGCCCTTCCTCCCTCCAAATCCAACGCTGTCTCGTTGAATTTAGATGCGTTTGCCCTGCCTCCGTGCCGTGTTTTGAAAAACACAGGCGCGTTCTTGTTGTAACATCGGCGGCTTGGGCCGATGCAACCGCTGCGAACGCGAGCAAGGTGGCGAGGAACTGGAGAGAATATTGCATGGTTGGAGCTTTGGTTGCATTTCGTCTTACACTGGACGCGGGGAAAAGTTGCGCCGAGCAATGATGAACGTACAACTGCCGCCGACGCCGGCTGAAGGCTGGCTGACGGCGGCGAGACGGATGGCGATCACCCGACAAAGCCTGCAAGCGAACATAGGCCTCCTGCAAGCGAACATAGGCCTTCTACAAGCGAAGAACGGCCTCCCGCAACCGAACAACGGCCTCCCGCAACCGAACAACGGCCTTCTGCAACCGGACGAAGGCCTCATGCAATCTGACGGAGCCCTCCTGCAAGCGGACATTGGCCTCCTGCAAGCGGATTTCGCCCTCCTGCAAGCGGAACCCACCCGAAATCCGGCAGAACTCAGCCGACTTCACCCGGACGGTGACCAAAATCCGCCGGATTCCAATAGATATCCTCTTGCATTTCCCTGCATCCCGGCAGACAATCCCCCACAGCGATCCCCCCAGGGGCCGCTTCAACCAGAAACCACCGGCGAACCCATTTACATGCCACGCTACGATCAAGGTCCGAGCGTCAGATACGACTCGGGATTGCGCTACGATGACACGGGGAGTCAGCCCGCCCCAACCAAAGGAAACCATCGCATGAACAAAGTCCGCAGAAACTGGAGCCGGCTCAGTCTCCCGCGGATCCTGGCCGACAGCAAGAACGTCGTCGATAGCAACAAGACCAACGCGGATATTCCCGCGCCAAACGCGGCTCACACCGCCCTCACCGCCGCCCACGACGACCTGGAACAGGAATACAACAAGCTCCTCGACGCCGAGCAGCTTGCGAAAACCATCCGCGACCGGGTGCATGCCAAGCAAGACACCCTGATCGGCGCCATGGGCACCTTCGCCAGCTATGCCGAAGCGCTGACCGAAGGCGACCTCGCCAAGCTCCACGCAGCCGGCTTGCAAGTGGCCGGCGCCTCCGGCATGAGCGCCGCCGCCGCCGCCGTGCAGACCATGAACCTGGTCCTCACCATGGGCGATAACGACGGCGAACTGGACGCGAGCTGGGATCCCGTGTCCAGTGCATGCGTTTACGAAATCCAAACCAGCACCAACCCGCTCGACGCCACCCTGTGGAAACCCTACGGCGTCCCGCAAACGCGTTCGAGCGCCGCAATCATCGGACTCCCGAGCGGACAACGCATCTGGGTGCGCGTCCGCGCCATCGGCACCAGCGAAACCGCCCCCGGCCCCTGGAGCGACCCGACCGTCCGCACCGTGCCGTGATAGCCACCGAGTAACCACCGATCACTAAGCAAATTAACAACCAAACGAACCCACCAACCAAGCCCATGACGCGCCGTGCCTCCGACAACACGACCGGAGGCGCGGCGCGCCGGAGCAAAGCTCCATCAAGAGGGAAAAGAACGAGAAATGCTATGAAAATATCACAACTACCGTACTACGTGAAATTTGTGTTCCTTTGCAGCGATCAAGGTTGCTACTCCACGTCAGACATCAAAATGCTGGAGTACATCCATAATGCCGATTCAGGAAAGCCGATCTCATCATTGGATGTAGGGGACCGAATTATCTTCGCTCCAAATTGCGGTAAGGTTTACAAGATCGCAAGCGTCGCCATTAGGCATCTTTTCGACGATACAGAGCTGATGCGCTTGGGATTCGATTGCGAGGATTGCACCTCGATGCAGGGGGAAGGGAAGGAGTGGCTATTGAAGATACTGATCCATGCTGACCGAGTATAGCCCGGCCCATTCTGAAGTTCTTGGATCTCACTCCCGGATTTTTTTGAAAGCTTTTATTTCCAGCCACCTCACATGCGAACCGTCTTTTCATACCTATTACTCATTGCCCTCATCGCCGGGCGATACGCTCATGCAGAAGACAGGAAGGAGCTTCCCCTCGTTACGGAGCTTGGCTCCGTAACGCACCCATCTTCGGAGCTTAGCTCCGCCGCGTCGCCAACACCCAAGCCCCCGACCTCATGCGCAGCCGCTACCTCGTCCACGACCCGAATGCCGCGCACTTCGTGACCTCGACGACGGTGTCGTGGCTGCCGGTCTTCACCACGGCGGCGCGGTGCGACATCCTCATCGAGTCGCTCGCCTACTGCCGCGAACACAAGGGACTGGCGATCCACGCGTTTGTGATCCTGGACAACCACATCCATGCGATCCTCTCCGCGCCCGATCTGACCCGCGTGATGGCCGATTTCAAACGGCACACGGCGCGGCGCATGTTCGCGCAACTGGAGGCGGAGCGCTGCGAGTGGCTCTTGCATGAGTTGCGGCATTACTGCGCCGGGAGCCACGGGGCGGAGTATCAACTGTGGCAGGAGGGCTTCCACCCGCAGGCGATTGTGGACGATGCGATGATGGAGCAGAAGCTGGTGTATCTGCACAACAACCCCGTGAAGCGCGGATTGGTGGCAGCGCCGGAGCACTGGCGGTATTCGTCGGCGCACGCGTGGTGCGATGGCGTGGAGCCGGTGCTGCGGTGCGACGAGTGGCGGTGACAGGGAGGGCGATGCGGTTGTTGGTCGTTTGGGAGCGTGTTGGCGCGGCGGCGGTTGGGTGAGTGGCCCAAGGGAGTTTCACCCTCAGGCTCTCGCAGAACTGTACATGAACCTCTCGATTCATACAGCTCCCATTGATGAAACAGGTTTCTTCACGGCAATCTGCCAA
>Ga0316222_1002029_pt1 | contig 22731 bp, 14 predicted proteins | sample TBH18011metaG_FD_206008 | JGI IMG/M metagenome (GOLD analysis project Ga0316222, IMG submission 206008) | Freshwater microbial communities from Trout Bog Lake, Wisconsin, USA - TBH18011 | ecosystem: Environmental > Aquatic > Freshwater > Lake > Hypolimnion/Profundal zone | place: USA: Wisconsin... | reverse complement strand
CGAAACCAGATTGATCCCCTTGGCGGCCGGCTTGCCATCCGCCGCCGCGCCCGCCTTGGCGTCAACCACGGAAACGGGGAACAGGCCGGAGCGCTGGATTTGCGCCAGCGCGGCGGCGCGGTCGGGCACTTCCACCACGCCCTCGACGAGTTCGCCGGAGCGTTTGCGGGCCTTGTAGGAAAACTGCGGCATGACTACTTGTATCCAAAACCGGCGGCCGCCGAAAGTTTCAAATAACCTTTTGCGAATCGTGCTTGACGCGGACGGCATTTCTGATTGGATTGGGTCGTTATGAAAAAGACCATTTTCGCCATTCTCGCCGGAGCCGCCATTATCACCACCGGCTGCGTCAGCACCGTCAGCGACACCCACACCTTTGCGACCACTTGGGGCAAGGACACCGTGGGCGGACGCTACCAGCGTTCCATTGACCAGGTCTATGCCGCCTCCCTCGCGGTCATCCAGAACAACGGCGTCCTCATCCAGGAATATATTCCGCACGACAACACCAACGCCGTCCGCTCCCTGCAAGCCCGCGTGAGTGATCGCGCCGTCTGGGTGCGCGTCGAAGCCGTGGATCCCAAGACCACGCAGGTGGACGTGCAGGCTCGCACCAAATGGGGCACGCGCGATCTTGACCTCGTGCATGAGCTGGAAAAAGAAATCGCGCTCCAACTGGCCCGTTGATCCCTGCCGGTCTTACGATTCAAAACCCCCGCGTCCGGCAAAGGCGCGGGGGTTTCATTTCAAGCGATGTTCTTCTTGAAATACAGCAGCAACCGCTGGCACTTGGGCAGGTCCTTTTTTAGCAAGTCGCCATTCAATGGCGTGTTCAGAAATTCACTGTAGCCCGGCAAATCCCGAAGCTGCGGCGCGTCCAGATCCCGAAAGGCCATCGCCGAATTGGAAAAATCCCGCCGCGCCACCGGCTGCTGCATCAGGGGGATGACGTGATGATGGCGCGGGTCGCGGTTTATCCTGGCATAAAGCTCCCTTACCGCCGGCTCCTCGCCTTCCAATGCCTGCATGAAGCAGCCATCCCGATAGAGCAGCAACCCCGTGATGCCCGCGCGCGCGTTTCGCGACACGCTGGTCTTGAGCATTTTCGTCAACTCCGGCCGGCCGAAGCCGTCCACGGCAGTGCTCGTGTAAACAATCTGGAATAACTGGGCCATCACTGAATGGTTTTATTTCCACCACCCTCTTGAAAAAATCAAATGAAATTTTCCGAGTGAAACCATTCCGGCACTTCGGCTTGAATGAAAACGGCAAATGCCGGCTTCGGATAAGATTGGGCGGCAGTTCAGCCGCAAAGCAATTTTATGGCGCCGCCTTTTCGAGAAGCCGGACGAGTTCTTTGGGATGCGTGCGGTTGACAAAATGGTCGCCTTCCATGATCCATGCGGGCCAGCCGCGCGCCTTGGCGCGCACGTAAAACGGATAAAAGGTGTCCTGTTCCGGCGCCTTGCCTTGGTCCACGGTGAGGATGAAAGTGGCGGGGATTTTCTGCGCGGCCGCCTGATTGGTCAGCGTGATCGGCTCGCTGAAAGTCTTGGCCGGCATGGAAACATCGTGCGGCGGCGCGCCTTTCACCCGCGCCGCCACGATAAAGCCGTTGGTAATGAGGCGGTGGGCGTTGGAGGGGATGGTGGTGTTCACGCTTTCGCCGTTTTCCGGCAAAATCGCATCAACGTAGATGAGGTGCTTGATGCGGTCAGGCACACGGTCGGCCACCCCGGTGATGACCATGCCGCCGTAGCTGTGCCCGACGAGCACGATGTCGTGCAGATTTTCCCAAAGAATGACACTGACGATGTCTTGGATGTGTAGGTCCAAATCTATGTTCGTGCTGGCGAGGTGCAGGCGTTCGCCCTGCCCGGTAAGCGTGGGGCGGAAAACCTTGCGGCCGTCGGCAGTCAACAGGTCGTCCACCTGCCGCCAATCCCAGCCGCCGCCAAACGCGCCATGCACGAGCACATAGGTGGGACGACAAGGTGCGGTTGCCGGCGAACCCGTCTTGCATCCCGCAAGTGAAGCGAGGAAGTAAAGGCCGAACGCCATCGTGAAAAATAATTTATTCAGCCGCGCCACGGCCGGCGCAATTTCAAACCAGCTCCGAAATTTGTTCCCGTTGGCGCGATTGGATGGGTTCATATGCCGGCATTAAAACAGACCGGCAAACCCGCACCAAATAATTTCGCACGCCGGCAGCCGTCCGGCAGCATTTGGCAAGGGCCGGAACCGGTGTAAATTAAGACAGTATGTATGATGATTTAACCAGTTTCATGCGGGAAATCTGGCAGCATCAGCCCATGATCATTGTGCTGCTCATCGGCGGCACGATCATATTTTCCCTGCTGGTCATTGACACATATCGCCACCGGAATAAACAGAAAAGGCGCCACCCCAAAAAACACTGACGCTTGAAGCTGCTTGGCGCGGGGAAGCCTGACGCCGGAGTCAGGACACGGCCCGGCTACTTCACCGGCGCGGCATTCCACACCTTGATGTCGTCGAAGAAGCCGCTCTGGCCGGCGACGCCCAGTTCGATCTTGGACTTGGTGGCGTGGCCGATGCCGGGAGATTTGAGATAGCCCGCAGGCTGGCCGTCAAGCGTGACCCGCATTTCATCGCCAACAGTTTCCACGACGAGCGCATACCATTTTCCGGCTTCGAGCTTGGCGGGAAAGTTCGCGCTGTGGGTGGCGATCAGCTTGTTGATCTCATCCTTGTTTTTTGCCGCGTCCTTGCGCAGTTCGATGAGGTTGGTGCTCTGGGTGCCGTCGCGCTCGTCAAGAATGGTGACCTTGTCGAGGCCGACAATGGCGCGGCAAAGGTGTCCGTAATGTGAGCCGGTGAATTTACGGTCGTCGAACTGAACATCCATCCGGGTGTTGCCGTCAAACTTGATCTTCACTTCGACAACACTGTCCTTGGTTGGAAGCTCCAGCCCATAGACCGCCGCGTGCGCCTTGACGACCAATTTGCCATCCGGCGACGGCACATCTTTCAGCCGCGTCTGCATTCCCTTCAACGCGCCGTTCTCGAAGACAAATGTATCCACGACCCGGTGCCAGCGCACATCATGGTTGGTGCCTTGAAAGTCATCGGCGAACAGCAACTCCTGCTTCTGGGCAATCGGCTCCGGCGGAATGACGGGCAGCTCGGCGGCAAAGGCTGACGCGGTGACGAGAAAGAGAACAATGAGGGAAATGCGGGGGTTCATTGGGTTTGCGATAAAATGTGGTCGGCGAGTTATATCCGTTCACCTGGACAATGGCGAACAGGAAATTGGCGGCACGGTCGCATGGCTCAAGCCCGGCGGCGTGAGAAAGGCCGGCCATCAAGTTGCTCCTGTCTTTCAAAAAGTTCTCGTCTGCCGGTGAAAAGCAGACCAGACTCCGCGGATGAATTCACGCTTTGCCATTCGCGCCGCCGCCGTCCTGATGCTTTCCCTGGTTGCCAGCGGCCTTCCCCTTCACACTCTGGCGGCCGGCAGCGACCAGCCGCAGTATTACGAACTCCGCGTTTACACCACCAGTTCCGGGGCGCAACAGCAACGCATCAACGACTACTGGCAGCACGCCGCCGTGCCCGCCTACAACCGCCTCGGCATCCAGCCCGTCGGCGTCTTCACCGAGATCACCAACACCCCCACCAACAGCATTTACGTCCTCATCCCCTGCGATTCCCTGGAGATTTTCGCCAGCATCCCCGCCAAGCTCGCCGCCGATGCCACCTACCAGGCCGCCGCCACCACCTTTCTGACCGCCCCCAAGGAAAATCCCGCCTACGAACGCTTTGAAAGCTCCCTCACCGTCGCCTTCGACGGCATGAAACACCTCGTCGTCCCCCCGGCGGACAAAAAGCCCGCCGTCTTCGAACTCCGCACCTACATGAGCCCGAATGACGAGCGCGGTTTCAACAAAGTGAAGATGTTTGAAGCCGGCGAGATCCAGCTCATGAAAGATATCGGCCTATCCCCCATTTTTTACAGCCGCAAACTCATCGGCCCGAACCAGCCCTGCCTCATGTACATGACCTGCGGCGTGGACATGGCCGAGCACAAGAAACACTGGAAAATCTTCGGCTCATCCCCCGTCTGGAAAGGTCTCCAAGCCGATCCCCAGTACAAAGACAACGTCAGCAAGACCATCAAAATCCTCCTCCAGCGGACTTCCGCCTCGCAACTGTAGTTTGATTTTTGGCGGGGCAAAGCTGCCGCTCTGCCCTGAATAGGTTTGGGCAGTTGGTTTAAATGCGACGGGGCCGGGCTTTCGCCCGGCCCCGTCTTTGTATCTCTGCGCCTCGGCGTGATGTCTATCTCACTTCGCCCCCGGCCGGCCCGCGATGATCGGGTACAGCACCCCCGCCACCACCGCGCCGACAATCGGCGCCACCCAGAACAGCCACAGCTGCTGCAGCGCCCAGCCGCCCACGAACAGCGCAGGACCCGTGCTGCGCGCCGGGTTCACCGAGAGATTCGTCACCGGAATGCCGATCAGGTTGATCAGCACCAAGCCCAGCCCGATCGCGATCGGCGCGAAACCCGCCGGGGCCCGCTTGTCCGTGGCCCCCAAAATGATCAGCAGGAAGAAACCCGTCAGCACCGCCTCCGTCACAAAGCCCGCCAGCATCGTGTAGTGCGCCGGCGAATGCTCCCCGTAGCCGTTCGAGGCGAACCCGCCAGCCAGCGAGAAATCCGGCTGCCCGCTCGCAATCACATACAGCACGCCCGACCCCGCGATCGCCCCCAGCACCTGCGCGATGATATACGGCACCAACTCACCCACGCTGAACCGACCGCCCACGCACAGCCCGATCGAGACCGCCGGATTCAGATGGCAGCCCGAGACATGCCCGATCGCATACGCCATCGTCAGCACCGTCAGGCCGAACGCGAACGACACCCCCACCAGCCCGATCCCGAGGTTGATCGGCGTTTCGCCCTGGGTGGCGATGAATTTGGCCGCCAGCACCGCGCTGCCGCAGCCGCCGAAGACCAGCCAGAAAGTTCCGAAAAATTCCGCGAGCAGTTTGTTTTTCAATTGATTCATATGTGTGCGTGTTTGGTGTTAGGTTTGGTATCGACTCTACCGCGCCCGTCCTGCCCCGGCGGTAAATTATACGCGGTAGTGTATAGCCTAATGACCTCCTCCGTGCAATCACATTTGCCATGCCCCGCCCGGCCGCCCGCCGCAAAATAATTCCAACCCGGACTTGGAAAAGCCCATTTGCGGTCTTAGGATGGAAAGCTATGAAACTGATCGCCAGACTCCTCCTCTGTGCCGCCGCCGGTTTTCTCGCCAGCGGCAGTGTCAACCGCCTCGCCGCCGAACCCATCCCCGATGATTGCAAAATCGGCGGCTTCGCCCTCGGCTGCCAGGCCTACTCGTTCAATCATTACACCGTCTTCGAAGCCATCGAGAAAACCGCCGAAGCCGGCGGCAAAGTCATCGAATTCTATCCCGGCCAGAAATTCAGCCCCGCCAACCCCGTTCCTTTCGACCATAACTGCTCCGACGACCTCATCACCCAGGTACAGGCCCAGCTCGACAAATACCACATCCGCGCCGTCAACTACGGCGTCGTGGAAATCCCCAAGGATGAGGCCGGCGCCCGCAAAGTCTTTGAATTCGCCAAGAAACTCCACCTGTACGGCATCACCACCGAATCCATCCACTCCCTCGACACCATCGAACCCCTCGTGAAGGAATACGACATTCGCGTCGGCATCCATGACCATCCCCGCCGCCCGAATGACGCCAGCTACCGCAATTGGGACCCGAATTTCGTCCTCTCCCTCGTGAAAGACCGCGACCCCCGCATCGGCTCCTGCGCCGATATCGGCCACTGGGTCCGCTCCGGCCTCAACCCCGTCGAATGCCTGCAAATCCTCCACGGCCGCATCATGAGCGCCCACTTCAAGGATGAGACCGAACGGACCACCAACGGCCACTGCGTCCCCTTCGGCACCGGCCTCACCGGCATCGCCGCCGTCCTGGACGAACTGAAGAAACAAAATTTTGAAGGCAACATCTCCATCGAATACGAATTCGACTGGACCAGCAACGTCCCCGAAATCGCCCAGTCCGTCGGCTTCATCCGCGGCTACGCCAGCCAGAAATAAGCCGCCCCCGAATCATCCATCCGCCGTCGTCCACCCGGGCGGCGGCGGATTTTTACTTTCACCCCGTATCGGCGGCGCCCTCGCCTTGCGAAGTCAGCAGTAGGAATGGTCGGGGAGCGTCCGCTCAACGGCTTCCGCAACCCGGCAAATCAGCCCGCCACCGCCATTCCCGATTCCGCCACCGCCCCCCGGAAAACACCCCATTTGCGCCGCCATTTTCTATGCTATATTTCCCCATACCCGGTTCGCATCCCGAACCCGGTGAACGGATTAACCATTTGACCTGTCATCATCCTATGAAAAAATTCAAACAAGTGCTCCTGCTGGCCGGCCTCGCCGCGACCATCACTCTCACTCCCGGCTGCGCCCTCCTGCTCCTCGGCGGCGTCGCTGCCGGAGCCGCCTACGGCACCGTCGAATACGTCAACAACGCCCTCCAGGTCACCCAGGAAGTCTCTCTCGACCGCGCCTGGAACGCGGCCAATGCCGCCCTTAAAAATCTCGGCCTGCCCGTCACCGCCACCCAGAAAGACGGCCTCGCCGGCCGCCTGGAAGCCCGCAACGCCCAAAACCAGCCCGTCATAATCAAGCTCACGCGCCAGACCGACACCGCCACCAAAATCGAGATCAGTGTCGGCACCTTCGACTCCGCCGCCAACCGCACCGAAGCCCGCCTCATCTACGACCGCATGAAAGAAAAGTTCTGAGCTGGCGATAACCCGTCCCGCAAAGCAAACGGGCGCGGGGCTTTCGCCCCGCGCCCGTGCAATCTTTTCGCTTTGCCTTACAACGGCTTGCTGCTCAGGTACAGCTCATAGCCCTTGATCCGCCCGTTCGGCGAATCCTGCCGCGGCAGCAGGCGCACGCCGGTCAGCGTCTGCTCCGTTCCCAGGTCGATCACCAGCGTGTGCGGATGGCTCGGATGCGGCGCGCTCCACAGCGTATGCCAGAAGGAATCCGTGTCCCCGTCGAACACTTTCTCCGCCTGGTCCCCTTCCGCGAAGTTCTCCTCGCTGTCCACATAAGCCACCTTCCACGCCTTGCGCGAAACCGGCTGCCCGTCCGCCCCCAGCGCGTTCAGCTCCGCCAGCGTCGTGAACTCGTCGCCGTTCTGCGAGGACAGCGCCCGCAGGCACAGGTAACGTCCGCTCTTCGCCGGGAACGTCACGTCCTGCGCCGTGGCCTCATCCGCCAGCGTCCCCGCCTTCACCAGCGCCGCCGGCTTCAGCCGCGGCTCCTTCGTCATGTGCGCACGATGCGGCGCATTCTCATCCGCGACCAGTTGGTCCAGAATCGGCGCCCCCAGCCCGGCCAGCTGATGCACATCGTCCTTCAGCTGCTCGAACACCACCACATCGTTCTTCCCCGCCTTCAACCACACGCCCGGCACATACAGCGTCTGCTGCGGTCCGATATACCAGTAGCGGCCCAGGTTGTGCCCGTTGATGAACACAATGCCCTTGCCCCAGCCGCGCATGTCCAGAAACGCATCCCCGACTTGCGCCAGGTCAAACGTCCCATGATGCACCGCCGGCGCCGCCGTCGTCGCCGTGGGGTTGAACTTCAGCGAACTCACATTGTCGAACGGGAAACCGTACATTTCCCAGCCCGTCAGCTCTTTGCCGCCCAGCTCGACCTGGCCGATGATCCCCTTGCGGTTGTCCACCAGCTGGCCGCCGTAATTGATGCGCCCGCCGTTTTCCACCAGGATATCCAGTGTCGCCGTCGTGTTCGTGATCTTCAGCTCCATCGCGTCCTGGTTGTGCCGGCGATCCAGCGAACCCACCCGCTGGCCGTCCACGCTCACCACCGCGTAATCACGCAGCCCGCCGATCTTGAGCGATGCGCTCACCGGCCCCGTCAGATGCGTGCGGTACAGCACATAGCCGTAACCCTGGTCCAGATCCTCAAAGCTCAGCGGCTGCTCCGATTTCACCGGCGTGCCCAGATTGTCCGGCAGGCTCGCCGATTCCGTCAGTTCAAACGACGGGATCGTGATCACCGGCGTCGTCGCCGGCACATCCGGCAGCGTTTCGCCCGGGGCGAGATGCTTCGCCAAGACCTCGCGCAACGCGAAGAACTTCTTCGTCGGCCGGCCCATCTCGTCCATCGGCGAATTGTAATCGTAGCTCGTCGGCTGCGGCTGGAAGTGCCCGCCGTAGTTCGCCCCGCTCATGAAACCGAACGACGTCCCGCCGTACACCATGTAATAGCAGAATGACACATTGTGCGTGATCTTCCATTCCGTCTCGTCCGCCAGCCCGCCGATGCCGATGTTCGCATGCGGCTCGCCCCAGTGGTCCAGCCAGCCCGGATAAAACTCCGGCACCAGGAACGGCCCGTTCGGACGGTATTTGCCCACCTGTTCAAACACATCCTTGCCCCCGCCGTTCAGCCCCGGCAGCGCTTCCGGAATCTCCCCGCCCGCCATCATCGAACCGCCGCCGTCCGCCGTGAAAAACGGCACATCGAAACCCGCCGCCACATCCATGGCGCGAATTTTCTCCATGTACACATGGTCACGGCCAAAGCTGCCGTATTCATTCTCCACCTGGCACAAAATGATCGGGCCGCCATGCGTGACCTGCAACGGCGCCAGCTGCTCGCCCAGCGCCTTCATGTAGCTCGCCGCCGCCGCGAGGAAACGCGGATCCTGGCTGCGCACTTTCATATCCTTCTCTTTCAGCAGCCACCACGGATAGCCGCCGAACTCCCATTCCGCGCAGCAATACGGTCCCGGCCGCAAAATCACCCACAGACCTTCTTTCTGCGCCAGTCGCACAAATTGCGCGATGTCCCCGTCCCCCGTGAAGTTATACTGCCCCGGGCGCGGCTCTTCCTGGTTCCAGAACACGTAGACCGACACCGTGTTCAGACCCATCGCATGCGCCATCCGCAACCGGTCCGCCCAGTACTCGTGCGGCACGCGGCCGGGGTGCATCTCCCCCGCCTTGATCTGAAAGGGTTTGCCATCCAGCAAAAATGCCGAATCACCGATGGTGAACGTGGAGGCCGAAGCCGATGCCGCCGTCATGGCCAGCACCGCCCCCGCCGCCAACGCCGTGTAGTTGAGGATACGTTTCATTGTATATGTTTTATGTTATTACGATTAAATTTGTCTGCCAAGCCAATCATCCGTTTTCCCCGCATACTTGCGCGCCCCCGCAACGACTCCCCCGGAGCGCGGCTGTCCCAGCCGCAGCACGTCGCCAGCCCCATTGCCTCCGCGCATGCAGCCGCCGCTTCCCTTCAACCTTAACCCTCCCCCCGCAACCCCCGATGCAACGATGCAACGCTTCATTTCCCCACCGCAAACCACACCCGCCCCCGCGCCGGCACTTTCACCGTCAGCATCACCGAATAATCCCGCGCCAGGGCCACCGCCTCCGTCCGGCCATCCTCCCACCGGACCACCGCCCGATCCGTGAGCCCCGTGTAATACAGCGGCAGCTTGATCTGCCGCTGAATCGGCTCTTCCAACGGATTGTAAATCACCGCCAGCCCGCATTCCGGCAGCGCCGGATTCACATGCAGCAGCCCGTCCCAATCCCGCCCGTCCGGCCGCCGCAGATGAATGATATCGCTGTCCAGGATCGCCCGGTGCGCCTTGTAAAAATCCACCCACCGCTTCACCACCGCCTCCGTCTCCGGCGTGTCGAACAGCCGGGGCCCGCGATACGACGCCATCACGCCCGCGCCAAACAAGTCCGCCAGCCGCGTCTCATAATGCGGCAGATGCTCCTTCAACGGCTCGATCGTCGCCGCCGCCCCGCCGCCGTGATATTGCGTCAGCGGCACAAACATCCAGCCCATGCTCGGCGTCTTCTCCCACGTCCCGTCATAGATGTTCTGCCGCTCGATGATCTCCTGCTCTGCGCGCGGCAGCGACCAGTTGTTCTCCACATACCCCATCGCCGTCTTGCTCGAACCGTTCAGAAAATGCCAGTCCGGCACCGTCAGATAAATCCCGTTGCCCCGGCACCAGCGGTATAGATCACGGATGTCCTCCCACTGCCGCCATTGCGAATCCGCATAGCCCAGATGCCCGCTGTGATTCGTCGCCGCGCAGAAATCGCCCGGATATGACCCGTCATTCTCCAGCACCGTCAGTCCCGCCGTTGCGTACAGATTCCGGATGCGCCGGAAATGCTCCGCGCCCCAGTCCGTTGCCAGGCACGGCGAGGCCCCGAACCGCGCCCCGTCTTTTTCTCCCGCCGGCTGGCCGGTCAACTGGCTGATCGCCTGCGCCGCTTCCGGTACGCCCCGGCTCGCCAGCAGATCATACCCGCCCAGCGCCACGTGCCGCGCCGCCGCGTAATCCGCCAGCTCTTTCAATTCCGCCACGTAACCCGTATTCGTGTTCTCGACATTGAACCCGCTGCCAAAGGTTAAAATGTTCATTTCGAACCCCGCCGCCGCGCACTGGTCCACCGCCAGCTTCACATCCGCCGGCTTGGCCGTGCGCCCGTGCATGTAGATCGGATTCTCCTGCGTCCACGGCGCCAGCACCCGCCACATCTTCCGCTCCGCCAGCCCGCGCCGCTCCTGCTCCGTGCTGTCGTGTAACAACTCGAACGCCCGGAACGACTGCCAGTCCGCCCCGTTCGTCAGCGCCAGCCCCGGTCCCACCGAGGGCGTGCACTCCAGCAGACACGGCTTGAACTGCCCGTAATACTGGATGCCCGTGCGGTACAGCGGGTCATGCACCCAGCGCACCCCGGGATTGTCCTTCATCGCCTCCATGTCCCCGCCCATCGCATAATCCGTCACCACGAACAATTGGGTGAACCGGTCGATGTATTCGCGCGGCGCTTCGGTATAATTCTTCGGCGGCAAATTCGTCGTCCCCATGACCCGCCACTCGCGCGGAGCCCCGCGATCCACCTTCGGGGCCGTCTCATCCACCGCCAGGATCTCCGATTTGAACGCGTCCAGCGTCAGCGTCCGCCCGCTCCGGTTGTGCAGCACCACCCATTTCGCCATCACCGGAATGCCGTCGTACAATTCATAATGCACCTCGGCCGTCACCCCTTCCAGCCCCGCCGGCGCGGCAAAGTTCAACGTCAGCGCGATGCCCGCCGGCGGCCACGCCACCGGCAATGAAATCCATTCCGTGCGCGGCTTCCACGGAAACCGTTCCACCGTCGGCCCAAGGCTCATGCCCGTGAACTGAAACGCCGCCGGATTCGCCTTCATCTGTGCCAGCCACTCCGGACTCAGATAATTTTGCACCGGCTGCCCCGTGAGTCCGCCGACATCAAACTTTTTTCCGGCCAACGTCACCTGCGCCTCCGGCCGCACCGAACGGAGGACCGATTCGCCGGTCATCAGATTGTCCAGCCCCACCGTCGCCGCCGCCGGGGAGAGTTTGAACACCCGCCGCACCAGCCCGTTTTCCAGCGCGATTTCATTCGCCGCCGCGTTCGTCGTGACCGTCGCGTGAAAGGATGAAGGATCGACCAGCCAGTCCGCCGCCCGACCGGCCGGCGTTACGCCCAAGGCGAGTGCCAGCAGCGCCGGGAACAGTTTCAAGCGGGTGTTATTTTTCATTGTTTTAAAATGGATGCGATCAAAACGGTCATTCTCCCGTGAACTGGAGCGTCCAATGGATCGCCCGGGTGGCTTTTGTCCGGATTTTGACGCGCGCCCAACCGGCTTCCGTCTCCGCCACCGGCGTGGCCGTGATGCTGACGTCCGCCTGCCGGTCCCGCCAGCCCACCTGGCTGCCGGCCAACTGCCATTTTTTGCCGCCGGCATCCAGACCCGCCACCCGCAGTTCATAAGGATCGCCGCCCACCACCTGGCTCGTCCCGGAAAGCGTCTTGCGGACGCCATCCCAAACCTCGCCGGTCACGTCCACCATCCCCTGCGTGACGTGCCGTGAAGTGCTGACCAGCACGGGATGAGCTTCCACCGCCCGCACGGCAATCACCCGGCAGGAGCCCGGCGGCACCGCGCATTGGAAGCCGCCCTGAAACGGCGGCCGGGGCGCGTTCGCCCAGAAATCAAAAGCGTAATATTCCCGGGCCGGATCAAGCCCCAGTTTGGCGCACGAATAATCCACGTTCAATTCGTTCGTCTCCTGATTGAAGACCCCGATCACATCCCGGCGGACCGCCTGCCGCGGATCGCTCACCAGCCAGGTGGCCGGCAGGAGGCGGTCGAAGTAGTCCACCGGCCGGGCCGTCGCGCTGTGGGACAACATCGTCCGCTTCAAAATCTCCAGCCGCTCCGCCGGCAGCGCGGGCAGCCAGTCGCTGATCAGGAAAAACTGCCCCGTGAGCGCCACCCAGGAGGCGCCCAGCCGCGCCTGTTCCAGCGTGACCGCGCCTGTCGCGGCCGGATCGGCGCTGCTGCCGGCGGCCGAGGCGCGAACCTTCGCCGGGTCCGGATCGTTCCACCAGACGCGCCCGTTGAGAAAATAAAGCCGCGAACCGCGCAGCGGCCCCGTCTTCGTGCCTTGCTTGTCCGCATTGTAATCCGGACCGATGCGCATCGAATCCACCAGGCCGATCGCGCCCAGTTCGCGCATGTTTTGGGCGATGCAACAGCCGGAGAAAAACACGTCCTCCCCGGCATTTTTGCGGATCAGCTTCAACCCGTCGCGGTACGCCTCGATGTTGCTCTTCAGCGGATTGTAAATCGGCCGGTTGTTGCCGAAGTGATCGTCCTTGTAGCCGTCGTTGATGTAAACCTGCTCGCACGCGGCTCCCGTCCACAGCCCGTCCATCTTGTAATATTGCACGCCCCACGAGCGGATGGTCCGGGCCGTTTGCGCCAGGTTCGTCTGCACCGCCGGCTGCGTCAGATCCAGGCAGGTGCCGCCCCAGGCGGTATCATAGGGCCGGCCGTCACTCCGCTTCACAAACCAGTCCTGCCGGTCCCGGTATTCCGGGTCCTGATAATTGCGCGCGAACGGCAGCCACCACAGGCCGAACGTCAGCCCGTCCCGCTTCACCGCCGCCGCCACCGGGGCCATGCCCTGCGCGTAAGGACCATCCGGCCGCACCCGGTCAAAGCCCCGGCGCGGGCCGTTGAAATGCTTCCCATCCTGCCATTCGTCATCGATTTGCACCACCCCGAGCCCGAACGGCTGCAGTTCCTTCGCCGCAAACGCCGCCAGCTCGACCGTGGATTGCGCGTCCCCCGCCTGACCGTGCCGGTCCGCATACCAGGTGCAATACACCGCCGTCCGCGGGCGCAGTTGGATATGGTATTGCCGCTTCACGGCATCCGCGTAAAGTTCCTCGCCGATCCGCGCGTCAGCAAAGATGCCGACCGCCAGGGTTTCCAACGTGGCCGAAGCCCCCGGCAAAATCCGCAGCCGGCCGTAGTCGATCTGCGCCTGAAACCCCACCGCGCCCTCTTTGACGCTGGAAAACAACACGCCGCTGCCCCGGTCCTCCGTGAGCCAGCCGGCCACCACCCCCTGCCGCGTCGCCGGATCCGCGCACGTCAGAAACAGATAGCTGCCCGGATTTTTCTCCGGCGCGGTCAGGCCGGCCGTCCCCACCGTGCGAAGTTCCTCCGCCGGCTTGCCCAGATCCAGCGTGAAGGCGGCCGGCCGCGCCCGGACCAAGTCCAGCGGTTCACTGCCTTCATTGTGACGGACGCCGCGGACCAACGCGAACGGCAGGTCCGGGTAAAGCTCCAGCGACGCCATGCCGCCGTCCGCCAGCGTGGCGGCAATGCTCCGGCCCCGGCCGAACACGGCATCCCGCACCGTTTCCTCCCGGACACCCGTCACGCGGCCTTCAAATTTGCCACCGCTCAGAAAAACCCGGCCGGAGACCTTCTCCGCCACGGAAAAACTGCCGGTGTCGTCATTCCAAGTGGCCCGGAGCGACCCATTCTCGATGTTGAACACACCCGCACCGGCCGAATAGACAGCCAGCACACAAAGACTCACCAGGGATGCGAATGGTTTGGTCATATTCCTTGATCCGAAATCAGTTCCCGCCCGTCATGACCTGCACATCCTTACGGCGTGATTCCGGCGTGACTTTCAGTTGCTCCAGCCTGCCATGCTGATAAACCCCTTCCACCACCGTGTTCTGCGGCGCGTGCAATTTGAATTTCACATCCCAGTCGGCCGGCCACGCCGGCAGCAGCAGGATTTTGTCCCCGGCGGCCGCCAGCAGCATCTGCTGGAGCGTCAGCATGATATTGCTGCCATGGTCCTGGTCCGGCAGCCAGTCATAGTTCGGCCCCCACATCGCCGGAAAACGGAACCGCCGGTTGTGATTGCGCACCTTGCCTTGCAGAATCCGCTTCGCCTCATCTGTCAAACCCGCCAGCGCCGCGCATTGGCCGTCGTATTGCCAGCCGATCGACGCCTTCTCCGGCCGGTGTTGAAACGTGTCCGCCGCCACTTGCAAATCCGGCCGGCCCGCGCCATAGACCGCAAACGGCCACAGCGCGTAGAGCTCCGGATTCTCCACGTTGCTGCGGTCCGGATTGAATTTCTCCGCCGGGAGGACCCGCCCGTCCCGTATCGGGATGGCCGGGGCCGCCGCCTGCATCCGCCGCCAGAAATCGCGCTCCGCGCCCGCCGGCACCGCCGCAATCGCCAGCAGCCGGGCCGTCACATCCTGCAATCCCGCCACGCTCGGCGTGTCATTCGTCACCCCGTACCAATACGTCTCCACCGCCTGCGTGGGCGTGATGATCAGCTTGCCCGCCGCATCCCGCTGGAATCGCGTGTCATAATAGCCAAGCACCTGATGCGCCATCGGCATCAGTTCCGTCTGCAAAAACTTTTCATCCCGGGTGGCCTCATAGTAATCCAGCATCAGCGCCGTCAGTTCCAAGCCTTGCTGCCACGCGTATTGCCAGTACGGGCACATCACCTCGTTCGGTTCATGCCCCGTCCGGTCCCAGCCGTAATCCCGGTTCGCATACGTGCCGAAGATCGTCATCGTCTCCGGGAAATACGCCCCTTCCGCCTGGTGATACAGCTTCGCCCGCGCCGTGCACAGCGGGAGCGCGTTTTCGTAAAACTTGAACAGCGTCCGCACCTCGTCGAAATCCCCGCGCGCGATCATCGGGAAATACGGCAGCCGCGTGTTCTGCCACCAGAAACAGTCGCCCCACTTGCGCCAGTCCGCGTTGTAATCCGGTCCGCCCGCGTACTTCGGGTCCACCGTGAAGATCGAGCCGTTGAACTTGATCGGATAATTCCCGCGCCCCGCGCAGGCTGTCATCCACCGCTGCAGCACATACGCCTGGGTCACATGCGACGCCACCGGCTCGCCGCCGCCTTCTTCCCGCAGCAGTTTCCCGTCCAGATAAATCCGCCGCTCGCCCGTCGCCCCGTCCACTGAAGCCGCCACGTGCTGCCATTCGCCCGCTTTCAGGCACTTCGGCACCAGCATCTCCTCCGCCCCCACGATGAACCGCAGCGCCAGCCCCGGATGCGTGTCGAACAGAAAACCATCGCTCCCGCCCGGCGTGATCTTGTCAAAGATGCGCCCGCTCTCGCCCGCTCCCGGCTTGATCCAGGCCGCCACCGTAAAACCTTTTGCGAGTGAAATGTCCGCCGGTGCTGTCGTATCAGCCAACTCTCCCGCTGGCACTTTGGCTGCCAGCGCGGCAATTGCTTCCGCGCTCATCGCCCCCGCCTGCGCCCGTGCGCCCGTGATCGTCCCGCCAAAGCGACTTCCGCCGCCCGCATCCGACCCGACCCGCAAGACATGTTGGCTCTCCGGCAGGCTCACCGAATCACCGTCGACCAAAATCCAGCTCCGATCCCAAAACGCCTGCCACCACGCCGCCGTGCGCCGCTCCGCCTTCCCGGCTTTCACCGGCTCCGGCAATTGCGCCAGCCACGCAGCTGCATCCGCCGTTGGGGCCGACTCCGTGGCGATCGCCAGCGAAAACCCCTTCGTCGCCGCCGATTTTAAAGCATGGTCATCCGCGCTCGTAAAACCCGCCCCCGTCATGCTCCCGCCAAAGGTGCGATGCAGCAGCGGGTCATTGACCAGCCCCGCCAGCGATTCCAGCCCCTGATGCTTCAGCGTCAGCGGCACCACCGAGGATTCGTTGCGATGCCACCACGTCACCGCATCCGGCCGGTTCGTGAAAATATCCGCGCTCTCGGAGACTTCAATGTCATCCGGGGCCGCCTGCATCGTCCAGCTCGAGGCCAGTTCCTGCCCCTTCAGCACCCGCCGCTCCGTGCGCCAATCCTCCACCGTCGCCGTCACGGCGCGCGGCGTCGACCCCGTGCCGGTCACATAAGCCACCGGTGAGTTCGCGTCCACAAAAACCGTCAGCGTCTCGTCCCCGGCCTTGATCTCGATCTTCCCGTCCCGCAATTTCAGTTCCTGCCGGAACGGCATCCCCTTCGCAAACGGATTCGGCTCCAAGTGCACCCGCACCCGTCCCAGCTTCAGCAATCGGTTGCACTCACTCCACGCGTCCGTGCGCGAAATGTAAAACACCAGGTCGCCGCCGTCTTCCACCCATACGTTCAGCCCCACCTCGCCGTTCCCGATCGGCATCGAGCCGGACGGGTCGGCTCCCGGTGTGTTCCACACCACATCATACCGGTCCAATTCTGCCGGCGGGTTTGTGGCCGCGCCCCGCCCCGGGGTTTGGAAAAGTGCCAGGGCTGCGAGACTGCCGAGAATGATCCGTCCGGGGGTAAGTTTCATACCTGATTTATTTTTTGGCACTGAGTTTCAATTGCGCCGGCTGCAATCCCGCCGCCGTCGCCTTGATAAGAATCTTGCCTGACGCCACATCCTCCGTCCGCAGCAGCACCGTCGCCACCCCTGCCTCCGCCGTCACGCTCGACGACCCCGTGCACACCGCCGGCCCGCTCACCGCAAATGCAACCGGGTTCTGCGCGTCGGGAACCGGATTGCCGTCCGCATCGCAGACGGTCGCGTGCACGAACACCGTGTCCACCCCCTGCGCCGCCAGCGGCCGGCCTTCCGTGTCCGCCTCCAATTTGAGCTGCGTCGGCTGCCCCGGCGTGTGCCGCACATCCGTCGCCACCACCTTGCCGCCGATATAACCGATCGCTTCCAGTTTCCCCGGCGCATACGTCACCGGCGCGAAGGTGAACGGCGGATGATCCGTGTGCCGCCCGTTCCCGCCGTCGAACATCGCCAGATAATCCTCGCCCTTCAGTTGCTTCAGGTTTTGCGCCGTGGCCGCTTCGTCGTCGTGCACATTCTTCCCGCTCGCCATGTAAACGGGGTCCGCCTGCGGATGCCACACGCCGTACTCCGCATCCGGCCCGGCATCCGGCTTCTGCCGCGCCACGGTTTTCCCGTTCACGCGCAATTCCACTTCCTCGCAATTGGCGAACACCACCACCTTCGCCGGCGATTCCCGGGGCGTCCAATAATTCGCGATATGGAGCTCCGGCGCATCCTTCACCGTCCGCTGGCTCTGGTAATAATAATAGGAGAACTTCGGCAGCCGCAGATAATCCAGCACGCCGCACCGGCTGAGCGGATTCTCCTCGCTGCACCCGCGGAAATGATCGATCCCCACCCACAGGCAGTCACCGATCACCCAGTCTGCCGCGAGATTGCGGTTGTGGTTCCAAATGTTGTTCCATGCCTCCAGCAGCAGCCGGTTCTCGCCCTCCCCGCGCGCCACCCGCGACGTGCTGTGCTCCCCGCCGAACGAGTAATCCCCGTATTCGCGCGTGAATGACCGCCGCTTGCCCGCGAACCCCGGCGCGTTTGTGTTGTCCCCGAAGCCGCCTTCCCACACCGAATACGGCACGTCAAACCGCCGGCCGTCCTTGCTCGCGTAGGTATCGCCCGAGGTGAACATCTGTCCGCCCGGATACTCCTCATGCGCGAGGCGTGCGCATTCGGCGTAAAATTTGTCGTGCCCGTACGTCTCGTTCAGGCTCACCTCCCACATGATCGCACTCGGGTGATTGCGATGCCACCGCACCATCTCGCGGATGTTCCGCTCCGCCAGGTTCGTGAACTGTTCGCTCTTCCCGAAATATTGCCAGCCCGGCGTGCAGACCGAGACCATCAGGCCCAACTCATCCGCCGCCGTCATCACAGCCGGGGATTGCGGGTAATGCGCCAGCCGCAAAAAGTTGAACCCCGCCTCCTTCAGCCGCTTCAAATCGCGGAACTGCTCGTTGTCCGGCACCGCGTTGCCGATCCACGGATGATCCTGGTGCCGGTTCGCGCCGCGAATGGTCAGCGGCTCGCCGTTGATCACAAAGCCCAGCTTGTCGTCGTACGCCAGCGTGCGGATGCCGAACCGCGTCATCACCGTGTCCGCCACTTTGCCACCGCGCCGCACTTCCGTCTTCAATGTGTAGAGCCACGGATGATCCGGATGCCAGAGCTTCGGCTCCGTCACCGTCAGCATGCAATCCGTCGCCACCTCGTCCCCCGTCGCCAGCGCCGGCAACGCCGCCTCCGCCTTGGCCACCGCCCGGCCCGCCGGCGACACCACCGTGAACCGCACGGACCCATCCGCCGCGCTGCCGCCCTCGTTCAAAACATCCGCCTGCGCGAACACCGTCGCACTGTCCGCCGTGGCCGACTCCGTCCGCACAAAAATCCCGCCGCCCGCCACGCGGTTCGCCGCCACCGCATCGGTGATGTGCAACGGGTCCGTCACCACCAGCTTCACATCCCGGTACAGACCGCCGAAATACGCGAAGTCCAGCTGGTCGTGCCGTTTCCCCGGCGGGACCAACGGCTTGTCCGTGTTGTCCAGCCGTACCGCCACCACCGCACCGCCCGGGGCTGCCAGCGCGTCCGTGAGATCCACCGAGAACGGCAGATAACCGCCCTCATGCGTCACCGCGAGCCGCCCGTTCACCCACACCTCCGCCACCTGCATCGCCCCCTCGAACCGCAGCGATACCTTCTTTCCACGCCACGCCGGGTCCGCTGTAATCACCCGCCGATACCAGCACACACCTTGAAAATAATGCTGCGCCTGCGCCGGATCCTCCATGCGCGCCGTGTGCGGCAGCATCACCCGTTCCCACGCCGAGTCATCAAACGCGACCGCCCCCTCCCTTGGTCCCGCGCCCAGCCCCGCCGCCGCCGGCGGATTGGTCAGCACCCCGTCCAGCCGCTCAAACCGCCAGCCGTCATTCAAACCGGTTTCCCGGTCCTGGCCGGCGTGCGCACAGGCCAGCGAACCAGCCACGAGTGCAAACGTGCAAAAAAGAGCAAAGTCGTGTTTCATTGGTTTCATATTTCTTCAACCACTTGCGTTCGCGGCATCACTACCTCCTCCGTTGGCGGGTGCTTTCCATCGCGGTTTGCCACCAGCGCCCGCGGAATAAGCCAGACCAGGACCAGTCCTGCTAATGTTATAATGGCATTCAGCCAGATCAACTGGTTCATGTTTTTGTGCAGAATCCCCTCGTAAAGCATTGGTCCCATTTTCCCGCCGGCCATCAGGCCCAGGTTCCAGACGCTCAGCATCAGCGAATAACCGAGCGCCTCGCTGCCTTTGGGAGTGGTTCGCGCCGCCAAGTCAAACAGCGGCAAATAGCCCAGATAAAGTAAAAAATACCCTGTGCTTTCAATCAAATATGTCCGCGGCATCCCCGGCGTATATGCCGTATAATACAGGTACGGCAACGCCGATAATGATGTCAAAAAAACTGTGAAAAATAGCGATATGCGGAGGGAAAACCGGCGACACCACCAGGCGTAAACCCCCGAACTCAACAATGCTGCGCCATAGCCTGCCAGGGTCAGCCAGCCGAGGGCTTTATCATCATAATTTAGGACCTTGGTTTGGTATTGATACAAACTGGTGCTCCGAAACGTCGGCACTGCTTGGATGAAAAAAATCAGCAGCGCCGGAACCAGGATTTCCCAACGCAAAACATTTTTCAGCTGCCGGCCAACTGATTTGAAAAAATCCGGATTCCGTGGCGGCGCCGGCGGCTCTTTCAACAGCACCCAGGCAAAAATGAACATGCAACTCAATGGCAATAGGGCCGCAGCGCAAGTCCAACCCAGCGCCTTCTCCGCCAGTTGTCCGCCCAGCCAGCCCCCGATGGCGGCACCAAAATTTTGCGCAAATACCCGCACCGAACTCAACCGCCCCGTCACCCCGAACCGCTGCCCAGCCTCAACCAGCAACCCGCCCGAGGCTGTACCGCCAAAAACAAGGGCCAGACTCATACCAATGCATGATGCCAGCAACAACCCGTAGCTTTTGGGATACAATCCCATCGCCAGCCACAACAACGACCCTGTGAATGCGCTGGCTAGCAGGTAGGCCCGTCGCCGGGAACCCAGCAATGGACAACCATCCACCAATAATCCTGCAAAACCCTTAAGAGTCCAAGGCAGGATAGTCCAGGTCATAAATGTCGCCGCCTGATTGCTATCCAAACCCATTTGCTCAAGAATGTGATTGATCGGCTGGTAGCCCAATCCTTGGATTTGTACGAACGTCGTGGCAAAGATACCCGTGCCCATCACCGTCGCCACCGGCCACAGCCGCTGATCAGAGTTGTCTTTGGGTTGAACCGCCGCGGCGGATGTGTTTTCGTTCATGATTTATGGATACTGACAAATGATTAGAACCGTTCAGCTCATCAACCCCATCGCCATCAGCAGGGCCAGGATCACCCCCATGATGCTTTCACCGGCGATGCAGCCGGAGGCGATCGGCACCGTGTACATCGCGTTCCACTTCGGCGCCTTCCGTTCCAAAATCCACACGATGAACGCCCCCAGGAACATCGCGAAGCTCGTGCTGCCCGGGATCGTCAGCGCGATGCCCAGTGCCGCCGGCGACGGCGTGTACGGCTTCAGCTTCGGAAAAATCCGGTCCACGAGCACGATGAGCGTGCCGAACACGAACGCCACGAAGATCGCCTCCACCGCGCTGTGCGGCAGCGTGCTCAAACCCTGCGACAGCACCTTCGCCACGCCCATCCACACCAGCGCCGAGGGGGCCGGGAACTTGTCCCCGCCCAGCATGGTCGGGTCCGGCACCAGGATAAAATACACCGGTACCGCCAGCAGCGCCCCCGCGAACACCCCGAAAATCTGCGAGATGAACTGCTTGCGCGGGTTCGCCCCCACCATGTGGCCCACCTTCAAGTTTCCCACCGTGTCACTGCAACTGCACGCCGCCCCCGCCGTGACCCCCGCCGTCATGATGTTCGCCGTCATATTGCCCGGCGCCATCGCCCCGTACGTCAGCTGCGTCACCTTGCCCATGGCCCCGATGGGATTGATCCCCACCTCCGCGCCCGACCGCGCCGCCACCGCCGCCAGAAAGAAAGTCATCAGCACCGCGATGACGCCCATCCACCAATGGATGCCAAACAGCCACATCAGCAACAGCGTCGCCAAAGTGCCCGTTGTGAGAAAGCCGACCACAAACCACGTCATCGGAATCTCCAAATGATCCAGCACGCCCTTCGGCGCGTTCTTGCGATCGCCCAGGAGCGCAAAAATGCCGGCAAAAGTCCGGCCCAACGTGCGCCACTGGAAAGCCAGCGCCAGCAACCCGCCCACCACCAGCACCGTCGCGCCCGGCCAGAGCGACCACGCGGCGATGTTGCGGAAGCCGCCGACATTCTGCGTGACCGTGGCGCCGGGTTTGAACCCCAGCGCGGCCACCAGCACCGGCGACTGGTTGGTCGGCACCGCCAGGCGCGCATCCCAGTTCGTCGCCCCGAACGCTTCCAGGACCAGCACGTTCGTCTTCACCGACTTGTTCAGGACGCTCGTCGTCCGGATGGCCGCGATGAACGGATTGGGCGACCCGTCTTGGAGCGTCGGAGCTGCCAAATCATGCTGAATGTCCGCCGTGCTGCCGTACACCGTTGGCCGGCTCCACGTATAGATGAGCGTCCGCGGGGCCACATCGGGTGAAAGCTCCGGGGTCGTCGTCGCCTCCGTCAGGACCGCAGTAAAGGTGTCGCCCGCCGCCACCGTCAGCGGCAGCACCGGCGCCTGTATGGCCGTGATCTGCGGCGCGGCATGCCGGATGATCTTTTGGTCGATCAAATGGGGCGCCAGCACGGCGTAATTGATGACCAGGCCCAGCAGCATGCTCAGCCCCACCTTGATGCCCATCAGCGCACCGATGCTGATGAAGATCAGGCTCGGCTCAAACCCCAGCGTCAGCCGCGACAGGCCCACCCGGCTGAGATGGCAGCCCACGTTGAACTGCCCGGGAATCCAGCCAAATCCGTCCCGCAAACCCGCGATCAGCATCCCCAGCAGACCGGAGATGCCCATGGCCTTGGCCTTCTTCATCCCCTCGCTACCGTGCGCATACATCGCTTTCAACGTCTCGCCCGTCGGCACATTCCCCGGAAAACGCAGATTGTCCACCTGGATCATCTGCCGCTTGAGCGGGATGGCCATGCACAATCCCAGCAGCAAAATCGTCCCCAGCAGCAACGCCAATTGCCACCCGACAAATTGATAGCCCGTCAGGATGGTCAGCGCCGGAATGGCCGAGACCAGCCCCGCCGACGAAATCCAGCTCGCCGCCACGCAGACCGTCATCATCATGGTGTTTTCCTGCAGGCCGAATTCCTGCTTAACGACGCCGATGCCCCGCAACCCCTTGAACACCGCGAAAATCACGATCACCGCCGCGATGTCCACTCCCAG
>Ga0316222_1002023_pt1 | contig 22781 bp, 16 predicted proteins | sample TBH18011metaG_FD_206008 | JGI IMG/M metagenome (GOLD analysis project Ga0316222, IMG submission 206008) | Freshwater microbial communities from Trout Bog Lake, Wisconsin, USA - TBH18011 | ecosystem: Environmental > Aquatic > Freshwater > Lake > Hypolimnion/Profundal zone | place: USA: Wisconsin... | reverse complement strand
GCATGCGGCGCAGGATCAGCTGACGCAGGCGCAGTCGGATTTGGAGACGTTGAAGGGGAACAATGCCACGGCCCAGTCGGTGGAGGTGAACCGGTTGCGGCGGTTGAATGAGATTTTGACGGGGAAGAACGGGTCGCTGCAGGCGAAGGTGGTGGCGTTGCAGGCGACGGTGGATGAATTGAAGCGGGAGAGCCAGCAGACGGCGCAGCATCTCTCGACGGCGCGGACGGCGTTGCAATTGCAGCAGGAGCATCTGCAACAGGATCAGGCGGAGCAGCAGCAGGCCAGCCTGCAGGCGTGCGTGGATAATCTGCGGCTGATCGACGCGGCGAAGCAGCAGTGGGCGCTGGACAAGAATGCGGATGCGAATGCGACGCCGACGGCGCAGGATTTGGCCCCGTATTTCCAAGGCGGGGTGTTGCCGGTGTGTCCGAACGGGGGTGTTTACCAGATCAATTCCATGACGGTGGCGCCGACGTGCTCGGTGCATGGCCGGGTGCCGGCACCGGCGAATCAGACGACGCCGTAGGCGGCGCTGCGGGGGCGAGGGGCGAGGGGCGAGGATGGCGGATGGCGGCGGGGGTTCGGAGGGCGCTGGTCTGGCGGAGCCGGGCCGCCGGGCTGGAAGCGCCGGCTTTACGGCAGGCAGGGATGCCTGCCGCTACAGGGGGGATGCCGGGACGGAGGGAAAAGCAGGTCTGGCGGGGCTTCGGCGGTCGCAGACCGCCGCGACAGGGGGGCGGATACCGGCAGTTGTGAGATTTCATTCTTGGCTTTCGCCGCCCTTCATTTAGACTCCGCAGGATTTTACTTATGATTGAAACGGACATTGAATTACTGAAGGGGATCGCCAACCAGCTGCGCATCCATTCCATCGAGGCCACCACGGCGGCGGGCAGCGGCCATCCCACGTCCTGCTGCTCGGCGGCGGACCTGGTGGCGGCGCTGTTTTTCGGTCATATGAAGTATGACGCGAAGAACCCCCACTTCTACAATAACGACCGTTTCATCCTGTCCAAGGGCCATGCGGCGCCGCTGCTGTACGCGGCGTGGGCGGAAAACGGCTTTGTCCCGATTCCCGAGCTGCTGAAGCTCCGCCAGTTCGGCAACGATCTGGAAGGGCATCCGACGCCGCGGCTGGCGTTCGCGGATGTGGCGACGGGTTCGCTGGGCCAGGGGCTGGGCGTGGGCGTGGGCATGGCGCTCGCGGCGCTGCAGGACAAGCTGGACTATAACACGTATGTTTTGCTGGGTGACGGGGAGATCGCGGAAGGCGCGGTTTGGGAGGCGGCCTCGCTGGCCGGCCATTACAAGCTGAGCAATCTGATCGCGATCGTGGACGCGAACCGCCTCGGCCAGAGCCAGGCGACGGCGTTCGGCCATGACATCAGCGTCTATGTGGACCGCTTCAAGGCGTTCGGCTGGCGCGTGGAAACGCTGGATGACGGCCATGACATGGAAGAGATCCTGGAAGTCTTGAGCGGGGTGGGCCTGGATGAGAAGCCGCTGGCGATCATCGCGAAGACGTACAAGGGCGCGGGGGTTTCCTTCCTGCAGGACAAGGACAACTGGCACGGCAAACCGCTGAGCAAGGACGAGGCCGCCCAGGCCATCGCCGAGCTGGCCCCGACGGCGAAGTCCGGTCTGGGCGTGGCGATTCCGGCGCCGACGGCGCTGCCGGCCCCGAATCTGACGGCTCCGTCGTCGTATCCGGCCATCAGCTACAAGCTGGGCGAACCGATTGCGACGCGCGAAGCCTACGGGGCGGCGCTGGTGCGGGTGGGCGAGGCGGATCCGCGCGTGGTGGCGATGGATGGCGACACGAAGAATTCGACCTACGCGGAGAAGTTTTTCAAGAAGTTCCCGGACCGGTTCACGGAATGCTTCATTGCGGAGCAGAACCTGGTGGCGGTGGCGGTGGGCTTTGGCACGCGGGGGCATTCGCCGTTCGCGTCCACGTTCGCGACGTTTTTCACCCGGGCGGCGGACCAGATCCGCGTGGCGGGCATTTCGAACGCGAACCTGAAGCTGGTGGGCTCGCATGTGGGCATCAGCATCGGCGAGGACGGTCCTTCGCAGATGGCTTTGGAAGACATCGCGCTGATGCGCGCGATCCAGGGCAGCGCGGTGCTGTATCCGAGCGACGCGGTGAGCACGGAAAAATTGCTGGAAGAGATGGCGAAGACGCGGGGCATCCAGTTCCTGCGCACGTCGCGCCCGAAGACGCCGGTGATTTACGGCAACGACGAGCAGTTCCCGATCGGCGGGGCGAAGGTGCTGCGCCAGGCGGCGGGTGACAAGGTCACGGTCGTGGGCGCGGGGGTGACCTTGCATGAGGCCCTCAAGGCGGCGGACCTGCTGAAGGCGGAAGGCATCGGCATCACGGTGATCGATGCGTACAGCGTGAAGCCGCTCGGCAAGAAGGAGATTCTGGCGGCGGCCAAAAAGACGAACCTGACGGTCGTCACGGTGGAAGACCATTATCCCGAAGGCGGGATCGGTGACGCGGTGGCGGGTGAACTGAGCGCGGAAGGCGTGAAGGTTCACAAGCTGGCGGTGAACGGGCTGCCCCGTTCCGGCCACGCGGCCGAGCTGATGGCGAGCTTCGCCATTGATGCGGCGGCGATCGTGAAGCTGGTGAAGTCGCTGTAAGCGAACCGGTTTTTGGACAATTCAGAGAACGCGGAGGGATTGAGTTCCCTCCGCGTTTTTTCATTTTCGGGGGAAGGTGTGAGGGGGGAGGAAAGAGCGGCGGGTTGGGCGGAGGGAACCGGGCTGGCGGAGCCCGGCGGTCGCAGACCGTTGCGACAGGGGGAGGCTGGTTTCGTTATGGCAGGGCGGGAACGCGGGGGGCGGGTGGTCTGGTCACGTTGCTGCGCCCGAGGACGGGCGCGCTCCGGGGCGCGACTTATTTTTTGCAAAAGGGCGGCTTTTGTAGCAGATTGAAGTAACGATGGCCGGGATCCGAAAATATTTGCAGGGTCAGCTGCTGCTCGACAGCGGGCAGCTGGGGGGCTCGTTTTTTCAGCGCACGGTGGTGCTGATCTGCAAGCATGACGCGGCGGGCGCCTTCGGACTGGTGCTGAACCGCACGGTGGGCAAGACGGTGGGGGAGATGATCATCGCGGATCTGCCGGAGGCGGTGAAACGGGCGCCGCTCTTTCTGGGCGGGCCGGTGCAGCCGGGCGCGCTGAGCTATCTGCACACGGAGGCGTTCATCCCGGACGGGGCGATCCTGCCGAACCTGGCGATCGGTCATTCGCTGGATGAGTTGCTGGACCTGGGCGAGACGTTTTCGGCGGCGAAGAAGCTGCGGCTGTTCGCGGGCTACGCGGGCTGGAGCGCGGGGCAACTGGAGAATGAATTGCGGCAGAAGGCGTGGCTCACGGCGCCGGCTTCGCTGGAGCTGGTGTTCGAGACGCCGCCGGAGCAGTTGTGGCAGAAGGTGCTGCAAACCAAGCGCGGCTGGCGGCACAAGCTGCTGGCGCAGACGCCGGAAGATATCTCCTGGAATTGAACGGGCCGGCAGCAGCTAATCTCCCGGGCTGACCGGTGATGGCATCGGTTCAATGCCGGTGGTCTGGCGGACGAGGGCGACGAGTTCGGCCAGGAGGAAGGGTTTTTGCAGGGTGTGGCAGGCGCCGCCGGTCTTGGCGAACTTCAGATAAATGTCCGCGGGCAGGCGGCCGCCGCCGGAGATGGCGATGATGGGGAGGACCGGGTTTTCCTTGCGGAGGGCGAAGATCATTTCCAAACCGTCGGTGCCCGGCATCACGATGTCGGTGATGACGAGGTCGAACCGGGTTTGGGCCAGGTGTTTGAGCGCGGTTCCGCCGTCTTCGGCGCCGGTGACGGCAAAGCCGGCGCGTTCGAGGGCAAGGCAGATGGCGGCGCGGAGGTCGCCGTTGTCATCGATGACGAGGATGTCAGGCATGGCGGGCGGGCGGGTTGGCGGCGTCCGGCACCGGGAACAACCGGCTGAGGACGGCCGCGATTTCATGAATACCGAACGGTTTGGCGATGGCTTGGACCACCCCGGCCTGGCGGGCGGCCTGGCTTGTTTCCGGCGAGAAGAGGCCGGAGAGGAGGATCACAGGCAGGCCGGGTTTCAGGGCGGTGAGCGCGGCGGCGACGGCGAGCCCGGATTGGTCGGGCATATCGAAGTCGGTGAAGACGAGGTCGAACTGGGCGGGGTTTTGCCGGAAGGCGGCGAGGGCTTCGGCGGGATGGGCAAAGCCGGAGACGCGGCAGCCGAGCCGGCGGAACATCTGCCGGGCGAGTTCGACCATGGGTTTTTCATCATCGAGGAAGAGCACGTGGATGTTCCGGCAGGGCGGAAGGTGGGCGGGGGCCGCCTGGGCGGCCTCTTTCCATCCGGTGTTCGCCGGCAGGTAGATCTCGAAAGTGGTGCCCTGGCCGGGCTGGCTGCGGACCTGGATGGCGCCGCCGTGTTCCTTGACGATGCCGAGGACCACGGACAGGCCGAGGCCGGTGCCCTGGCCGACGGGTTTGGTGGTGAAGAAAGGTTCGAAGATGCGGCGCTGGGTGGCCTGATCCATGCCGAGGCCGGTGTCGCTGACGGTGAGGCGGAGGTGGCGGCCGGGGTGGAGGCCGTCCAGGAGGTTGGCGGCGTCGGCGTCCAGGTTGAGGTCTTCCAAGCTGATGGCGACGCTGCCGGGGCGGTCTTCCAATGAATGCCAGGCATTGGTGCCGAGGTTGAAGATGACCTGCTGCATCTGGGTGGCATCGGCGAGGACGGCGGGGAGTCCGGGCGGGAGGCTGACGGAGAGTTTGACGTTGGCGGGCATGGAAGTGCGCATGAAGCGGACGCATTCCTCCACGACGGGTTCGAGGGCGATGGTTTTGCGCTCGGCTTTCTGGCGGCGGCTGAAGGTGAGGATCTGTTTGACGAGATCGCGGGCGCGGAAGGTGGCGTTGGTGATGCGGGCGACGCATTCGCCGGCGGCGCTGCCGGGGTCGAGATCCATGGCGGCGAGCTCGGCATTGCCGAGGATGGCGCCGAGGATGTTGTTGAAATCGTGGGCGACGCCGCCGGCGAGCTGGCCGATGGCTTCCATCTTCTGGGCCTGGAGGAACTGCTCGGCGAGGAGCTTGCGTTCGGTGATGTCTTCGATGGTGGCCATGGTGCGGACGGGGTGGCCGTGGCGGTCACAGATGACGGTCATGTTGACATTGACCCAGGCGATGCCGCCGTCTTTGCGGACGTAGCGTTTTTCAAGGCGATAAGCCGGCACCAGGCCGCGCACCACCTGCTCGAACGCTTCCCGGTCCCGGGCGCGATCTTCCGGGTGGGTGACCTCGATGATTTTCAACTGCAGCATCTCGGCGGCGGAGTAGCCGGTGATCTCGCACAGTTTGCGGTTCACGCGCACCCATTGGCCGGTGTTCGGATCGGCCTGGCCCATGCCGACGGAGGCGGTCTCAAACATGGCGCGGAAGTTTTCCTCGCTCTGCCGCAGGGCGGCTTCGGCCTGTTTGCCGGCGGTGATGTCGCGGCAGGAGACGACGGAGCCAATGATGGTGCCGTCCGGGTTGCGGATGGGGGCGAAGCTGTAGCTGCCCACCCAGCGCTCGCCGGTGTCGCGGCGGTGGAGGGAGTATTCGATGTTGGTACCGGTCTCGCCGCGCAGGGCGCGGGGCACGGCCCACTGGCTGACGTCCGCCAGTTCGCCGGCGGCGGTGTAGACGTCGAGAAACACGGGGTATTCCCGGAGGGTCCGGGCGCATTCTTCGCGGCTTTTGAAACGGTGAAAGGTGACGAAAGCGTCGTTGAATTCCAAAAAGCGGCCGGAAGTGTCCGAGATGAAGACGGCGTCGCTCATGCTGGCGAGGGCGGTGGCGAGGCGGGCTTGGGCGGCCTGGAGATTTTCCTCGGCCTGCCGGCGGTCGGTGATGTCGGTGGCGATGCCGGCCAGGCGGATGATTTCGCCGGCGGGGTTGCGGATGGGAAAGCCGCGGTCGCGGATGAAGCGAATGGAGCCATCGGGGCGCTGGATGTGGTATTCCACATCGATTTCCCGGCCGGTATCCTTGATGGCCAGGAAGGCGGCGAACACGTGTGCGCGTTCCGCCGGGAGAATGGCTTCCTCCCACTGATGGGGGTTGGCGCGCAAGCTGTCCAGGGTGCGGCCCCAGATTTTTTCATAGCCGGCGCTGACGAAAAGGATCGCATCCAGGGCGGGGGTGGTCATCCAGAAGACGTCGGTGATATTATCGGCGAACTGGCGGAATTTCTCCTCGGCCTCGCGCAGCGCTTCCCCGGCTTGATGGCGTTCGGTGATGTCGGTGGCGATGCCGTTCCACCGCAGCCGGCCGTCTTCGCCGGGGCGGGGGTGGGAATGGAGATACATGAGGCGTCGCCGTCCGTCCGGATTGACCACCCAGATGACCTGTTCGAAATCGGCCAGGTCGCGGGCGCTGGCGGCCTCGGCGGCGGCGAGGGCGGCGCGGGATTCCGGCACCGCGAGGCCACGCAGGCAATTGGCATCGCGCAGCACCTCGGCCACGGTCAGGCCGTGCACCCGTTCGACGCCATGGCTTACGTAGGTGAAACGGGGGATGCCGTTCGTCTCCGGGACAATATATTGGAAGACATAGCTGTCCGGGAGGTCATCGCCGAGCAGGCGGAGCCGCTCTTCGCTGAGCTGAAGCTGTGCGGCGGAATGCCGGGCTTCCCGGAAAATCCGGTTCAACAACCAGCCCAGCAACAGGGTGGTGAGGAGAATGAAGAGCCAGCCTTTGGCGTATTCCATCCGTTCCGCCCAGACGCGGTCAGGGATGAGGGTATCCACCAGCCAGCCGGAGAAGAAAATCCAGAGGGCCCCCAGCACGGCATACCAACCGGCAATCTTCAGGGCGGTGCCTCGCGTGGGCATCCAGCGGGGCGGTTCGGCTTTGGTCGGCTGGTCGGCTGGCTTCATGAGACTGATTTCCACCCGGCGGCCAAACGGGCAGCTGACAACCGGAGGGACGTTCCGAGCATATGACGGTTCGGTTTCACCTGAAAACACATTTCGCCGGATATTTTTCGCGCCGGCTTACCGGAAATTGTCACGCTGAGGTTTATTCTTGTCGTAATCGCCCAAACGAAGGGGTGAAAAATCATTGTTTTCATCCGTTTTTCGGGTTCAATCGTCTGCCAGTGAACCTGTTGGCAAAACTAAAATCGTGGTTTTCCGGCCCGGAACGGCCGGAGCATCTGCGGCGCGGGGAATTGGGGGAGCGGGCGGCGAAGGCATTCCTGCAGGCGCGGGGACTGGGCTTTTTGACGGCGAACTACCGGTCGGCGCGGGGGGAGATCGACCTGGTGTTCCGGGATGGGGAGGGGCTGGTGTTTGTGGAGGTGAAGACGCGTTCCTCGGAGGGGTGGAGCCGGCCGGCGCGGGCGGTGGATGCGCGGAAGCGGCGGTTGCTCTCGCTGACGGCGCTGGATTACCTGAAGCGGCTGGAGCAGCCGGCGGTGAAATTCCGGTTCGATATCGTGGAGGTGCTGCTGGCGGACGGGACGGTGCGGGAGGTGCGGCATTTGCCGGATGCGTTTCCGCTGGCGAAGCCGTACCGGCACGGGTGAGGGGGGCGAGGAGGGGGGCGTTAGAAGCTAGGAGTTAGAAGCTAGAAGTTGGAAGTTAGAATGGGGAAATGGTTTGCGGAGGGATATGGTCAAAGCGAGGGCGGCGGGCTGCCAGCCCGCGCCACGGGGGAAGCGGGGCACACCAGGAGCATGGCGGCTGAAAAAACTTGCGCGAGGTTGCGAAGGAGACGAGTTTGGCGACAGGATGTTCCTGTTCATGCATGTATCGGCGGCGTTGGTGGTGATCGTCCTCGGCACGGCGCTGGGGGTGATCATCGTGGGGGTGCTGTATGCGCTGACGGACATGCTGGACGGCGGGCGGGAGCAGCCGGAGTACAAACCGCTGTATTCCATCGTGCAGACGTGGCGGAACCGCGGTCAATCGGCGGCGGCACTGGCGGAGGTGCGTCAGCAGTTGGAGCGGTTTCCCAATGAATTCGAGGGGGTGATGCTGATGGCGGAGATCCAGGCGCGGGACCTGAACGATCTGCCGGCGGCGGTGGTGACGTTGCAGAATTTTTGCCGGACGGAAGGGGTGGCGGCGCGGCCGGTCGCGCTGGCGCTGACGCGGCTGGCGGAGTGGCAGCTCAAGCTGGCGGACACGACGGCGGCACGGGCGTCGTTGAACGAGATTGTCGAGCGGTTTCCGGGCACGGAGATGGCGTTGGAGGCGCAGCAGCGGCTGGCGCATCTGCAGGGGGCGGCGAAGCTGGTGCTGGCGAAGCATGATCCGCAGCCGGTGCCGTTGCCGGAGGGGATCCATAATCTGGGGCTGCTGGCGATCCCGGCGCTGCTGGAGCAAAAGGAGATCGCACCGGGGCCGCTGGCGGCGGCGTATGTGAAGCATCTGGCGGAGCATCCGCAGGATGCGGAGGTGCGGGAGAAGCTGGCGACGATCTATGCGCGGCATTTTCAGCGGCTGGAGCTGGCGCAAGACGAACTGGACCGGCTGATCGCGGAACCGAACCACCCGGTGCAGCGGACGGCTTACTGGCTGAATCTGCTGGCGACGTTCCAGGTGGAATTGGGGGCGGGCGAGGCGGCGGTGCGGGCCACGCTGACGCGGGTGGTGGAGATGTTTCCCGATACACCGGTGGCGGCGCTGGCGGAGCGGCGGCTGGCGCGGGTGAATCTGGAGCTGAAGGGGCGGCTGGATTCGGCGAACGTGAAACTGGGCGAATATGAGCAGCGGCTGGGGCTGAAATACGGGCGGCCGGAGAAGGATGCGGGGAAGAATCCGGTGTGAGGGGCGGAGGGGGGCGAGGGGGGAGGTTTGAGAATGGAGGATGGCAGAGGCGCGGTGGTTTGCAGGGGGCGGTTTACTGGAATCCGGTGATGATCATGGCTGGCGACAGCGGCAGAGGACTGCCGCACTCCACGACGCTGGCGCGTTTTTTCGGACGGCCCTTGAATTTCCCGGTGGCAGGGGGCGCGGAGCAATGATGCTCCGCGCTCCGGTTTTTACGCGCGGCGGTCTTTGATCTCGGCGAGGATGGCGGCGATGGCTTCGGCCTTCGGTTTCGCGCCCTGCGGGCCTTTGCCGTGGAGGCGGACGCTCACGGCGCCGGCTTCCATGTCGCGGCCGCCGATGACGAGCATGGTGTGTACGCGCAGTTGCTCGGCGTCCTGGATCTTGGCCTTGATGGGGTTGTTGCCGAAATCGGTGCTGACGCGGACCTGGGCGGCGCGGAGTTCGGCGGCGATGTCTTTCGCGTATTGCACGAGCGGGGCGGAGGCGGGGTCTTCCTCGGCGCCGATGGTGATGATGCGGACCTGGTCGGGCGCGAGCCAGAGCGGGAAGTTGCCGGCGTAATGCTCGATGAGGAAGCCGATGAACCGCTCATGCGTGCCGAGCGGGGCGCGGTGGATGCAGAGCGGGGTTTTCTCGGTGTTGTCGCGGTCGCGGTAGGTGAGGCCGAATTTCGCGGGCACGGCGAAGTCCACCTGGTTGGTGGCGATGGTGAATTCGCGGCCGATGGCGCTCCAGACCTGGACGTCGATCTTGGGGCCGTAGAAAGCGGCTTCGTTCGGGACTTCCACGTAGTTGATGCCGGATTCGATGAGCACCTTGCGGACCATGTCCTCGGTCTTTTTCCAGAGCTCGGGTTCGTTGACGTATTTCTTGCCGAGGCCTTCGGCGGAGTGGGTGCTGAAGCGCATCTGATATTTTTCGAGACCGAAGATCTTGAAATATTTCAGGTACATGTCGTTCACGGCCTTGAACTCGTCGGCGAACTGCGCCTCGGTGCAATAGATATGGGCGTCGTTCATGTTCAGGGAACGGACGCGCATGAGGCCGAAGAGCTCGCCGGACTGCTCGTAGCGGTAGCAGGTGCCGTATTCGGCGAGGCGCAGGGGGAGATCGCGGTAGCTCTTGGGCTCGGCGGCGAAGATGCGATGATGGTGGGGGCAGTTCATCGCTTTGAGGTAGTAGCGCGAACCGACGTTTTCCCATTCGCCGCGAATCTTGTTCACTTCCTCGCCCAGGGCGAAAGTCTCGGGGCTGTCCGGGGATTGCGCGGAGGCCTTTTTCCAGGCTTCGTTTTTTGCACCCAGCAACGAGGCCAGATCAGCGCCTTTCTTTTTGTCTTCCTCTTCCATCACGGTGATCGGAGGAAACATGGAATCCGCATAGTACGGCAGATGGCCGGAGGTCTTGTACATCTTCTCTTTGGCCAGATGCGGGGTGCGCACGCGGACGTAGCCGGCGGCGAATTCGGTTTCCTTGGCGAGTTTTTCGAGTTCTTCGACAAGGACGGTTCCTTTGGGCAACCAGAGGGGCATGCCGCCGCCGACAAAGTCGGTGTCGATGGCGAAGAGGCCCATTTCGGCGCCGATCTTGCGATGGTCGCGGCGCTTGGCTTCCTCGATCATCTTGAAGTATTCATCGAGGGCGGTCTTGTTCTTGAAAGCGGTGCCGTAGATGCGCTGGAGCTGGGGGCCTTTTTCATCGCCCTTGTAGTAGGCGGCGGCGACGCTGGTGAGTTTGAAGGCGCCGATGTTGCCGGTGCGCATGACGTGGGGTCCGGCGCAGAGGTCGAGGAAATCGCCGTTCTTGAAATAGGAGATGGCTTCGCCCGCCGGAATCTGGCTGATGAGGTCGAGCTTGAACTTGGAGACGTTGCCGGGACGTTCGGCGAGCCCGCCGAGGCGGCCGCTCTGGGCATCGGCGATGGCCTGTTCGCGGGTGACTTCGAGCTTCTCGAAGGGGTGGTTGGCCTTGATCTCTTTTTTCATCTCGGCCTCGATCTGTTCGAAGTCCTCGGGGGAGATGCGGTGGGAGCATTCGAGGTCGTAGTAGAAGCCGGTCTCGACGGGGGGGCCGTAGGCGAGCTGGGCATCGGGCCAGAGGCGGAGGACGGCGGTGGCGAAGACGTGGGCGCAGGAGTGGCGGAGGCGCTCGAGTTCGGACATCTTGGCGCGGTCGTCGAGGGTTTTGCGTTCCGGGTTGGGTTGCGCGGGCTGGTTTTGGATTTCTTCGGCCATAAATTTTAAAAAGTTGGTTTTTTCAAAACAAAACGCCTCGCACGGGGGTGGGAGGCGTTGGCGTTCATTCCGGCGGGAATGAACGCTAAATCGTAGTCGTGGTGATGTTCAGTTGAACGGGCACGTAAAAACGGTAGCGAAATCGGGGGCGGATGGCAAATCACAATTTTGTGACGGGGGGGGAAGGGGCGTTTTTTTGACAGGATGGGGAATGGGTGGGCTGACGGGATGAATCGGAAGGGAGCGGGGCGAGTTCAGCGGGACGGGGGGTGGAGGATTGACAAAGGAATGCCGATGGCGCCCTCCCATTCCAGCTTGCCAGGGGGCGTTCAGCCGTCATGGCGGCGGTGAAATCAAACCGGCCTTAAGGATTGGAATATCTCTTTGATTTGCGGCAGCGTATTGGCAAAAAACATCAGGCTGGCGGCACAATAGGCGAAGGTGAGCACCACGGCCGCCGCATGAATCCAGCGGTTCTCGTTATAGGCCTTGAATCCGTCGCGGCCCAGCCATTTTTTTAATCCGATGGTGTAATAATGGTTGGTGACCACCCCAAAGGCATGAATGAGCCCGTAGATGAAATAATTCCAGCCGACGCCATGCCATACGCCGACCAGCAGAAACACGGCGAAAATGGTGAGGGCGATCGCATGGTTGGCGCGGGACGGACCAAAGGAGCCGACCAGATATTTTGATAGCGGGGAGAAAACAACATCCCGCATCCAAAAGGAAAGGGTGATATGCCAGCGGTTCCAAAAATCCTTGATGTTGCGGGCGGCCAGCGGATTATTGAAATTTTCAGCCACCGGAATGCCCATCAGACCGGCGGCGCCGATGGCGATGTCGCAAAAACCGGAAAAGTTGAGGTAGAGGTAGAGGTAATAAAAAACCATCGCCACCGGCAAGTCGATCCACGGATGAAGGTGGTCATCCCGCAAGAGGTCACCATAACCCAGTTGATTGCAGAGGATGCCCAGAAACTGGTATTTGATGGCGCCGACCAGCAGTCGCAAACCGGCCCGGGAGATGGCAATGCCCACGGGCGGCCCGGCAAACGCCCGTGCATATTCACTGTAGGGGCTGATGGGGCCGACCAGCATGGTCGGGACAAAAAAGCAAAAGCCGAGGTATTTTCCGAAACCGGGCGGACTCACGACGCCGTTGCGAACCTGCATCACCAAGTGACTGCTGCGAAAGGCCAAGAAGGAAATCCCCACTAAATAAGGCGCAACGGGAAACGGGAGCCTCAGGCAGGTGAAGAAAGCGGGGGGGGCGTAGCGGACGGCGACCAGCGCCAGCAGCGGGGTGGAAAAGGCCAGCCAAGGCAGCCAGCCGGGCTTTCGGGAAAACAATCGCAGCATCAGATATTGCACGGCGACCCACCCGAGATACACCCAGAACATCAACCGGAAGGCGGCTCCGCCGCCCCGGAAATACAGGACATAGATGCCGCCCGCATTAAGCAGGCCAAACAGCAGATCCCGCCACCCGGAAGCGGGCCGGCTCACCAGCCACTTTCCGATGGCGAGGTAACCAAAAAAAATGGCGATGTTAAGCAGTAACTCGGAAGACATGATTAAAACTTCCCGTAGACGACGTCATCTTTGAGAAAAAAACTGAGTGACAGAGCCACCAGCACCAGGACGGCAACGGAGACGGCAACGAGGCAGCTGTAGATGAGAAAATCAATTTTTGATTCTGGTTTCATAAGACTGCAACAAGGCGGGTGTGACCAGCGGGGTGAAGTACTCCTGGCCGTTCCGGTTCAGATGATCGTGGTCATAAAATAGCCGCCGCTTCTGGCTGTCCGTCATCCCGGAGAAAAGCTTTGCCCCGGGAATGCCAATCAGGCGGATATCCGGGTCCAGGACTTCCGGCCAGCAGGCCCGTTCGGGAATCCGTGCCGCGTCCAGCTCGTTCATTTCCGGGGTGTGCAATACCGCGAGCTTGGTTCCATGCGAGCGGGCGAGCCTGACCAGCTTTTTGAGAAAGCAAAGTTGTGCCGGATCCACTCCCTGTGCCGAAAACTCAAAATTAGTCCGGGTTTGCGGATCATAAACGCAAACATCCGCCGCCGATACGCCGTTGGCCGGATGGTAATCGATGAAATTCGTGCCATCCTGGACGGAGAGCCCCGAAGTTATGGAGCCCAGCAGGGAAAACGGGCCGGGAGTGCGGTAGCTGTCCGTATAAATCTTTAAACCGCCGCTGCGGGGATCCATCGGCCCATCCTGGCGGGCCAGGCTTAAGAAGTTTCGGGGCAGCCCGAGGATGCAGCTGGAATACAATGACAGCTGCATTCCCAGCGGAACCCCCGCCAAATCGTCCCGATTGTCACCAAACCGGAACCAGCGGTATGCCTTCGGCTGCGGGCGGGGGTAGTTGCTCTTTTGTTCGTTGCAAAAGACCAGGAGGCCGACTTTGCGGTGATCCAGCAGGTCTTTGGCGATGAAGTACAAGGCGTCGAACCCGCGGTACATCCAGCAGACGGTGCGCACGGTGGACTTGCGCCCCGACTGTTCGTCCAGTTGCTTTTCGACATAGGGAGTGTCGATCCCCCAGAGCAAGTGCGAGGACCCCATGAAAACCATGTCGATGTCATTGGTTTCCTCGAAGATTTGGTTGTGCAGCCATGGGTATGTGCCCTGTCCGAAGCCTTCGGCGGCGTAGGCGGCCGGTCGTGGCGGTAGAAAACGCTTTCCCGCCAGCCATGGTCCCGCCAGGAGTGCCAGCAGAAGCAGGGTGAACATCCCGGCCTGTTTGGTGGATGAAAACGCCGGGCGCATCAGTTTTTTGATTTGGATTCCAATCCGCTCTTTGAGGTTTTGTGGTCTGCCGGTCCTGTCGGTGTTAATGCGTGCAATCACATAACCCTGATTTGTCAATTTAGACAAACCACCCTGCGTTTTCAAATGCAAATATTGTTTTGGCCGGCAAAAAAGATTTTCGCGAGCAGGGTGGGCACGTCTTCATGTCTGCGTCTGTTTCCCGCTTGAACCAGACCTCTCCAACCGGCAACCTGTGGGTTCCATGGCGCACATCCACGAAAAAATCGATTTCACGGTGGCAATCTTTGTCGTCCAGGATGGCAAGGTGCTGGTCATTCATCATCGCAAGCTGGGCAAGTGGCTGCCGTTGGGCGGGCATATCGAGCTGGACGAGGATCCGGAGCAGGCGGCGTTGCGGGAGGCGCGGGAGGAGAGCGGCCTGGACGTGGAACTGGTGGGGGACCGGCCGCCGACGACTTCGCCGGGGACGCGGGCGCTGATCGCGCCGCGGTTCCTGGACATCCACCGGATCAGTGACACGCATGAGCACATCGGGATGATCTATTGGGCGCGGCCGAAGCGGGGGGCGGTGGCGCTGGCGGCGGCGGAGCACCATGCCATCCGGTGGTGTTCGCTGGCGGAGCTGGAGCAGCTGGAGCCGCCGATGACGGACGCGGTGAAGTGGTATTGTCATCAGGCCATCGCCGAGGTCGCGCCATGACGCACCGGCGGCTGAAGGCGGGCTATTTCGTGCTGGCGGCGTTGAACACCCTGGCGACGTCGATCTTTTTGAACTTCCTGTTCTTCTATTTCCACGACCGGTTCGGTTTTGGCAACCGGGAGAATCTGGCGGTGACGGCGGCGTACGGTTTCATATACACGTTTGCGGCGTGGGGGTGCGGGAAGTTTGCGGCGCGGTGCGGGTTGCGGCTGAGCCTGAAGCTGGGGTTCGCGGGGCTGGCGCTGATCATGGCGGCCGGGGCGCTGGCGGACGGGTTGGCGCTGCAACTGGCGGTGCTGGCGGTCTATAGCGTGGTGCTGCTGCTGACGTGGCCGGCGCTGGAGGCGCTGGTGAGCGAGCGCGAGACGCAGGCGGGGGTGCAGGAGATGGTGGGCGTGTACAACAGCACGTGGGCGGCGGCGGCGGCGCTGGCGTATTTCACGGGGGGAAAGCTGTATGACGAATTCGGCAAAGGCGCGGTGTACTGGCTGCCGGCGGGGATTTTCGTGGCGCAGTTCGCGCTGGTGTGCTGGCTGGACCGGCGGCATGACGCGGTGCTGGCGGCCACGCCGGAGCCGCCGCGGGAGGTGCCGCATGGGCCGGAGCGCAGCGCGCTGAACCAGCCGGTGCCGCCGGCGGCGTTCCTGAAGATGGCGTGGCTGGCGAATCCGTTCGCGTACATCGCGATCAACACGCTGATCGCGGTGATGCCGGTGGTGACGGAGAAATTCAAGCTGACGCACACGGAGGCGGGGCTGTTCTGCTCGGTCTGGTTTTTCGCGCGGTTCGGGGCGTTTGTGCTGCTGTGGAAATGGCGCGGCTGGCATTACCGGTTCCGCTGGCTGCTGGGTTCGTTCGCGGTGCTGATCGCGAGTCTGGCGACGATCCTGATCTCGTCGCAGCTGTGGCTGGTGGTGCTGGCGCAGGTGCTGACGGGGCTGGCGGTGGGGCTGATCTACTATTCATCGCTGTTCTATTCGATGGATGTGGGCGAGGCGAGCAGCGAGCACGGGGGCTTGCACGAGGCGTTCATCGGGGCGGGCATCTGCGTGGGGCCGGCGGCGGGGGCGGCGGCGCTGACGGTGGCGCCGCAGTCGGCGAACGTGTTCGCGTGGGCGGTCTCGGGTCTGCTGGTGGCGGGGTGTGGCGGCTTGGTCTGGTTGCGGCTGGCCTCCCACAAAAGGGGGAGCTGAATTTGCTTAATTTTGCGGCCGGGAGGATTTAAGCTCCTGATGAACTAACGTAACATTTTAAAAAGTGAAAAATATTCCTCTGCCTTCCGCCTTGTTCACCTTGAACCGGGACCGTCTCCAGCAACGGCTCGCGCCGCGCTCGCTGGCGGTGCTGAATTCCAACGACATCATGCCCACGAACGCGGACGGTTCGATGGGGCATCTCCAGAACGCGGACCTGTTTTACCTGACGGGCATCCATCAGGAGGAGACGATGCTGCTGCTGGCGCCGGACGCGGCCGATCCAAGCCAACGCGAAATCCTGTTCATCCGCCAGCCGAACGAGCACCTCGCGATCTGGGAAGGGCACAAGCACACGAAGGAGCAGGCCACGGCGATCTCGGGCATCACGAACGTGAAATGGCTTTCGGAGTTCCCGGCCTTTTTCCGCATGATCGCGTGCGAGCTGGACAACATTTATCTCAACAGCAATGAGCACCAGCGTGCGGACGTGACGGTGGAGACGCGCGATGCGCGGTTCGTGAAGCAGTGCCGGGCGCAATTTCCGCTCCACAATTTCAAACGGCTCGCCCCGCTGCTGCACGAGCTGCGCGCGGTGAAATCGCAATACGAAGTGGACGCCATCCAGGCGGCGAGCAACATCACGGGCAAGGGTTTCGTCCGGGTGTGCAAATTTTTGAAGCCGGGGGTGAACGAGGCGGAAGTGGAGGCGGAGTTCGCGCATGAATTCATCCGGAACAAGGCGCAATTCGCCTACGGCCCGATCATCGCCGGCGGGGCGAACAACAACATCCTGCACTACAACCAGAACGACCAGCCGTGCAAGAAGGGCGAACTGCTGCTGCTGGACGTGGCGGCGGGCCTGGGGAATTACATGAGCGACATGACGCGCACGATTCCGGTGAGCGGACGGTTCACGCGCCGGCAGAAGCAGGTCTACAACGCGGTGCTGCGCGTGACCCGCCAGCAGATCAAGGCGCTGGTGCCCGGCAAGACGACGAAGGATCTGCGGATGGAATGCGAAGAGGCGATCACGAAGGAATGCGTGGATCTGGGCCTGCTGAAGATGGCGCAGGTCCGGAAGCAGACGCCGGGCGATCCGGCGGTGAAGCCGTTCTTCATGCACGGGGTGTCGCATCCCATCGGTTTGGACGTGCATGACGTGACTTATAATCACCTGAAGATCACGCCCGGCTGGGTGCTGTCGGTGGAACCGGCGATTTACATCAAGCAGGAAGGCTTCGGCGTCCGGCTGGAGAACACGGTGCTGGTGACGGAAGACGGCCAGAAAGATTTGATGGGGCACATACCCATCGAGGCGGACGAGATCGAAGAGCTGATGAACCGCTGATGGGGCTGGGTGTAACCGGAAACTGCCCAGGAGCGCGACCTTCAGGTCGCTTCAACGGGCCAAACGACGGGCTGGTGGAATGGTTCGCCCGGCTTGGTCTGGTCCTGCTGAAGCGGCGTAAACGCCGCGCTCCCATCCTTTGGCAATCCGGAGACGCCGTCAAAATGCGCCGCTGAGGCGATCGTCGGTCAGCAGGCCGTTTCCCGGTAGGTGGACGGCGGCATGCCGGTGGTCTGGCGGAACTGGCGGGTGAAGGCGCTCTGGTCGGAGTAGCCGCATTCGAGCGCGACCTGGGCGATGGGGGCGGCCGAGGCCCGGAGGAGCCGCATGGCATTTTCCATGCGGATTTTCTGGATGAACTGGCCGGCGGTGAGCTGGAAAATCGACCGGATGCGCTCTTCAAATTGGTAGGACGAGAGGCCGGCCAGGGCGGCCAGCTGGTTCACGCGGAGCGGAACGCTGTAATTGGTCTGGATGTGGCGCACCACCCGGGCGATGCGGGTGTAGTCCCGGCTGCGATGATCGGCGGCCGGCAGGTCCTTGGAGATGCCGACCAAGCCGATCACCGTGCCGGCGCGGTCCCGCAGGGGCAGCTTGTTGGTGAGACACCAGCCGCGGCCGCCGGCGGCATGGAAGTGGACTTCCAGCTGGTTCAGGATGGCCGCGCCGTTGCGGAAGACACTTTCATCCTGCGCCCGGTAGCCACCGCCCAGCGCGGCGGGAAAAAGTTCGTCGGCCCGGCGGCCGATCAGCTCGGATTTTTCGCGCCGGCCGCAGCGGTCCACGAGGGCCTGGTTGACCACCACGTATTCGCCGCGCCGGTTCTTGATGAAAAAAACGAGGTCCGTCAGGCGGTCGAAAAGCGCCTCGCCGGTGAAGGGTTCGGCAAGTTGCGCAAACAGTTCGGTTTGCAGGGATACGGCCGTCATAACAGGACGATATTCATTATGCCAAAATTCAAGTCACCGCTGGGGTTGCCGACAAGACGCCGCCACGGGCGTCTGCCACACTATGGCCCGTTATTAATCACATAATGAAGCCTGTTGCAATCATTAATCCCGGTCCGGCGAAAACCGCCGGTTTGGCCGGCCATTGACCATCCGAGTAACCGCCCTTTTCACCAACACCATGAGCAAACCATTTTGGAGCGGAGTCTTTCCCGCCATCACCACCCAGCTGAAAAAAGACCAGTCGATCGACCTGGACGCCACCGCCCGGCACGTCGAGGTGCTGATCGCTTCCGGCGTGAAGGGGATTGTCTTCCTCGGTTCGCTGGGCGAGACCCAGGCCCTGCGCGCGGACGAGAAACGCCTGCTCATCGAGGCGATGGTCAAAACGGTGAATGGCCGCGTGAAGGTGCTGAGCGGGGTGGCCGAGTCCATCACCGCCGAGGCGGTCCGCTACGCGCGCGATGTCCAGAAGTTGGGCGTGGATGGCATCATGCTCATGCCGCCGATGCTCTACAAGGGTGACCCGCGCGAGACGCTCACGCACTTCCGCACGGTGGCCCGGGGCAGCGACCTGCCTATCATGATCTACAACAATCCGCTCAGTTACGCGAACGACATCACGCCGGAGATGTTCGCGGAACTGGCCGACGAGGAGAAGTTTGTCGCCCTCAAGGAAAGTTCCGGCGATGTCCGCCGGATCACCGACCTGCACAACGCGGTGGGCGACCGCTACGCGCTGTTCACCGGCGTGGACAACCTGGCGCTGGAAGCCTCCATCCTCGGCATCGACGGCTGGGTGGCGGGCAGCGGCATCGCTTTCCCGGCGGAGAACCAGTATTTCTGGGAACTCACCCGTAACGGCGAATGGGACAAGGCGCGCGAATTCTACCGCTGGTTCACCCCCTTGCTGCACCTCGATGTCAGCACCAAGTTTGTGCAATACATCAAGCTGGCCGTGCAGGAAACCGGGCTGGGGACCGAATGGGTGCGCGCGCCGCGGCTCACGCTCACCGGCGAGGAACGCAAGCGCGTCCTGAAAATCATCCATGACGGCATCGACCGTCGCCCGAAGCTTCCCAAGCGGAAATAAGGCCACTGCCATGCATAAAGTATCCATCATCGATTCGCACACCGGCGGCGAGCCGACCCGCGTGGTCATCGCCGGCGGCCCGGATCTCGGCGGCGGTTCGGTGGCGGAACAGCTGGCGGTGTTCCGGGACCGGCATGACCGGTTCCGTTCCGCCGTGGTCAACGAACCGCGCGGTTCGGACGTGCTGGTCGGGGCCCTGCTGGTTCCGCCGCAGGATCAATCCTGTGTGGCCGGCGTGATTTTTTTCAACAACGTCGGCGTGCTGGCCATGTGCGGTCACGGAACGATCGGGTTGATCGTGACGCTGGCGCACCTTGGCCGGATCCAGCCGGGCGAGCATCGGATTGAAACGTGCGTCGGCGTGGTCACGGCCACATTGCATTCGAACGGCGAAGTCTCCGTCGCGAATGTTCCGAGCTATCGCAAAGTGAAGGCGGCCGCCGTGGAAGTGCCCGGCGCTGGCCGGGTGACCGGTGATGTCGCGTGGGGCGGCAACTGGTTCTACCTCGTGAGCGATTTCGGCCCCGAACTGAAGCTGGCCAACGTGGAGGCGCTCACCGACCTCACCTGGCGCATCCGGCAGGCGGTGAATGCGCAGGGTTTTCCCGAAGTGGATCACGTGGAACTCTTCGGCCCGGCGCAGACGGCCGGCGGTCATTCCCGTAATTTCGTCCTGTGTCCCGGCAAGGCTTACGACCGCTCGCCTTGCGGCACCGGCACCAGTGCGAAACTGGCCTGCCTGGCCGCGGATGGCAAGCTGGCGGAAGGAGAAACGTGGGTTCAGGAAAGCATTCTCGGCAGCCGTTTCCGCGGGCAATTCCGCTGGGTCAATCAGGCGCGCGGCGAAGTCCGGCCCGTCATCACCGGCACTGCGCACGTCAATGCCGAGGCCACGCTGCTGCTCGCGGAGGCCGACCCGTTTTGTTGGGGCATCCGGTGACCGGCATCCACCATGAGTAAGAACATTCTGATCATCGGCGCCGGGGCCATCGGGCTTTCCACCGCGTTGCATTGCGCGCGCAAGGGGCACCGCGTCACCGTGGTGGAGCGCAATCCCGCCCGTCGCGATGGCTGTTCCTATGGCAACGCCGGCATGGTGGTGCCCAGCCATTTCGTTCCGCTCGCCGCGCCGGGCATGGTGAAACTGGGGCTCAAGTGGATGTGGAATCCGGAGTCGCCGTTTTACATCAAGCCGCGCCTGAACGGCGAACTCTTCGATTGGGGCATCAAATTCTGGCAGGCGGCGAACGCCGGCCACGTCCGGCGCAGTGCGCCGCTGTTGCGCGATCTCAGCTTCGCCAGCCGCGCGCTCTTTGAGGAACTGGCGGCGGAAACGCAAAATGACATCGGGCTCGTCACCCGCGGTTTGCTGATGCTTTGCCAGACCCAGCACGGTCTCGACGATGAGGCGAAGTTCGCCAAGCAAGCCCTGGAACTCGGCGTGCCGGCAGAGGTGCTGGACCGCCGTCAGGCCGCCCAAATCGACCCCGGGGTCACCATGGACGTGGCCGGCGCGGTTTACTTTCCCAAGGACGCCCACCTCACCCCCGAACGCTATCTCGCCACGCTGGAACGGCTCACCAATCTGCTGGGCGTCCAGTTCCGGTGGCAGACGGAAGTGACCGGCCTGACGGTCCGGAATGGGAAAATCACCGCCGTGCAAACCGCCGGCGGCCCGTTGGAGGCCGATGAAGTCATCCTCTGCGGCGGCTCGTGGTCGCCATTGCTTGCGCGTGAACTCGGCCTGAAAATCCCCATCCAGGCCGGCAAGGGCTACAGCCTCACCCTGACGCAACCCCGCCAATTGCCGCGGCTTTGTTCCATCTTCACCGAAGCCCGCATGGCGGTGACGCCCATGGGTGAATCGCTGCGTTTTGGGGGCACCATGGAAGTCGCCGGGTTGAACGAAGAAATCAACCCCGTCCGCGTGCAAGGCATCATCAAGGCGGTCCCGAAGTATTTCCCGAAGTTCCGCGTGGAGGATTTTGCCGGGGTCCAACCGTGGCGCGGGCTGCGCCCCTGCTCGCCGGACGGCATGCCGTATCTCGGCCGGACCCAGCGGCTGGACAATCTCATTGTCGCCACCGGTCACGCCATGATGGGCGTGAGCCTCAGTCCCGTCACCGGCCGGATCGTCAGCGAAATCGTGAGCGGCGAAAAGCCGGCTTTCGATCTCAGCCTGCTTTCGCCGGACCGCTACGCCTGAACGGTTTCAGACCGCGGCCTTCGTCCACTGCCCGTTCACCGTCCGCCAGATGCCGCGCGGATTTGCGTTCTGCAATTCCACCGGCAGGAGCGCGTCCGGTGCGTTTTGATAGCTCACCGGCCGTACGAACCGCTGGATCGCCAGTGCCCCTACCGAAGTCGTGGCCGGCGCGCTCGTGGCCGGATACGGTCCGCCGTGCACCATCGCCGCGCACACTTCCACCCCCGTCGGAAAGCCGTTGAAGATCACCCGGCCCGCCAGCGGTTCCAATTGCGTCGCCACCGCCCGCACGTCCGGGCCGGCATCCGCCGCGCCAAAATGCACCGACGCGGTCAGGTTTCCGCCCGTCAGCGCCACTGTCACCAGCAAATCTTCCAGGTCGCGGCACCCGATGACAACCGCCCCCGGCCCGAACGCCTCCTCGTGCAGCAATTGATTTGCGCGCCAGGTCGCCGAGTCGGTTGCGAACAGCGCCGGGCTCATTCCGGCGAATCCCGCCGGCGTCCCCGCCAGCAAGGTCCGCACACCTGCGGTTTTTCCGAATCCGCCCGTGGCGGTGCAGAAATATTTTTGCATGTCCGCCGTCAGCATCGTGGATGCCGGCACCGCCGCCATCTTCTCCGCCAGTTGTTTCACGAACGGCTCGAACGCCGCGTTTCCAATGGCGAACACCAGCCCCGGCTTCGTGCAAAATTGGCCCACCCCCATTGTCACGGATTGCGCCAGGCCCGCAGCGATTGCCTCACTCCGCTCGGCCAGCGCGCCCGGCAGCAGCACCAGGGGATTCACACTGCCCATCTCCGCAAATACCGGAATCGGCACCGGCCGCGCCGCCGCCAGATCGAACAGCGCCCGGCCGGCGCGCTTCGAGCCGGTGAACCCGATCGCTTGCGTGGCCGGATGCCGCGCCAGCGCCTGGCCCACCGTGGCGCCCGGTCCCTGCACCAGTGCGAACAACTCCGCCGGCAGGCCCGTCGCCCGCAACGCCGCCAGCACCGCCTGGGCGAATAGCTCGTTCACGCCCGGATGCCGCTCGTGCGCCTTCACCACCACCGGATTTCCCGCCGCCAGCGCCGAGGCGGTGTCCCCGCCGCACGCCCCGTAGGCGAAGGGGAAATTGCTCGCCCCGAACACCACCACCGGCCCGATCGGCCGCGCCACCCGGCGCAGGTCCGGCTTCGGCACCGGCTGCCGTGCCGCGTCCGCCGTGTCAATGGTCGCGCCCGTCCACGACCCTTCGCGCAGCACTTCCGCAAAATGCTTCAGCTGATTGCATGTCCGGGCGCGTTCACCGGTCAGTCGCGCCAGGGGTAGCGCCGTCTCCGCGTGCGCCCGTTGCAACAGTTCGTCGCCCAGCGCCATGATCTGCGCGGCGATGGCTTCCAACAGCTCGATGCGCCGTTCCACCGAAATCTCGCGCGCGAT
>Ga0316222_1002015_pt1 | contig 22870 bp, 20 predicted proteins | sample TBH18011metaG_FD_206008 | JGI IMG/M metagenome (GOLD analysis project Ga0316222, IMG submission 206008) | Freshwater microbial communities from Trout Bog Lake, Wisconsin, USA - TBH18011 | ecosystem: Environmental > Aquatic > Freshwater > Lake > Hypolimnion/Profundal zone | place: USA: Wisconsin... | reverse complement strand
GACCATTAAAGACTCAATTAACCATGGAGGATTCGACTCCAGATCGGGTGTCCATGGAATACAAGTGTCGTATCTCTACCAAACAAAAGACACCCCTCCCGCCAAACTTCAAGTTCAAGCATATTTGTTTCAGAACAAGGAAAACAAATGCATTATAGTTCATTACATTTCTTTTGCCGACAAAGATTCAGCACGAGCCAATCAAATGATCCTCAACACCCTAGAGCTGAATTGATCTCAAAGAGGAAGATGGCGAGCGTTTAAGACGGCTTTTAAGGCTAATCTTATTTCGTCACGTCCGGCAGCTTGCTGATCGAATCCCTGGTGTCGTCCGAGCTCAAATGGGTATAGCCGCGAGAAACCGCTTCGCTGTCATGCCCAATAATCATCTGGGCCAGCGCATTGCTTGCGCCAGACGACTTGAGCCAGGTTGTTAATGTGTGTCTGAAAGAGTGAAATGTAAGCTCGCTCTGCTGCCTTTTACCACTGCGTCCCTTGCCATCCGTCGCAGCTTTAGCCTTGGGACGTTCAACCACCAAACCTGCCGGAGCTAAAATTTCATCGTAAAACTTTGTGCTGATAGTCCCGGTGTGTTTTTCAGCCATGGAGGCAGTTTTCGGGAAGACCGATGCTTTGGGGTCGTCTGTCGAGGGCAAGCTGGATAAATATTCCTGCAATGGCTTTGCCATGCTCAAGCTCAGACGTTTGCCTGTTTTTTGGGTCACGAATGAAATGGAATTCTTCGGCAAATCCACTTGTTGCCATGTCAGCTGGGCGATATCGCCCAATCGTTGCCCTGTATAAATTGCTGTGAGCACAAGCCCCTGCCACTCCCCACCAGCAGCTTTGCATTGCTTCAACACCTTTTTTACTTCCTCCAAGGAAAATCCTCGGCGCTGGTTTTCCCCACGATGTTTAATGGTTGAAACTTTTGTCGCAACATTAGTGTTTATGAGATCCTGCCGCTGGGCGGAATACAGGCAGGCGCGGACAACTTTCAAATCCATGTTGGCTGATGCAGTGGAAAGAATCTTGGCCGTTCCGTCACGAAATCGAATGATGTCTTCCGGACGCAGTGCAGTTAAATCCCGGTCAGCTTTCAATCCAAGCGATTTCAAGAACCGGCGCAACGATGTTTCATATCGTTCGTGTGTCCGGGGAGCTGCCTCCAGCGCCTTGGCTTCCAACCACCGTTTGCACCAGTCTCTCACAGAAGCATTCGGAATGGTTTCACCGACGGTGGCAGCCACATGACGAACAGTTTTGCTGACAAGCCCGCTCAGCTGCTCTTTTGAAAAACCTGGCTGTGAAACCAATTTTGCCGCTTCCTCAAAAAAGCTTTTCAGCGTATCGCCCTTCATGCCGCCGCCAAAATATGACTCTGATACGTCAGCTACGGTGGCCTCAATTAACTGCCGAGCGCGATCCGGAGTGAGATTTTGTTGCATTGCCAGTTCAGAAGCCTTGACCCAACCGGAGCAGATTTTATTTGCGTGTCCTTTATTGGCTGTGCCCGTGCTTTTAAAATGCCGTTTTCCGTCTGGCGTTGTGAAGGCGCAAAACCAGTATGGCTTATTGGCTTGTTTGTGCAGGCTTGGCATAAAAAGGCATAACAGTTTCGCATAACAAACAAAGCCGTCAAGACCGTTTCAATCATTCAATATGCCAATAAAACAGCATATATTCAACCTCTGGTCGATTCGATGGTTCGAATCCATCACCTACCACCACTTTCTCTCCGTTTAGGCATCAGGGAAACGGCCTTTTTTCAAGATTTTTCAGCGTTTTAGCAATCCCGTCGCTTTTGGGCACTGTTCCATTTAATTCGTGTCCCTCGAATGTCACTCGTTTTCAGTGAGGGGATTCTTGAAGCTCTGATTTGGGCTTAATTCTGAAATAGCCGTCAGGGTCAATCCAAACGGGATTGTTGTTGCTCAAATAAATTTGCGCCTTGCAGCAGACAAGCGATAGGGGAAAAAGAAGCGCGACAAAAAAATAACCGAACGGTTTCCAAAGATAGCGTTGAAAAGCTTTCCCCTATTACGAAACGAAATTATTTGCGCGATTTGGGGATGCTGTCAAACACGCGGTCGAAGAAGGCTAATCGGATCCTGGCTGCACACGGCACCGACACTGCCGGCTAGTAGTCGTGCCACAGCCATTCCAAGGCTTCGGGCAAAGTCTGCTGTTTCACACTGCGGTCGCCGTGGCCGGCGTTGCGGGCGAAGACGAACTGGTAATGATAATTTTTCGCCGCGAGCGCCTTCGCCATGTTCTCGTTGGCGAGCACCCAATCGTGCATCCCGTCGCGCATGGCGTTCGGGTTCAGCAAATCGCGGTCGCCGACTTCCAGCCAGAGGCGCAGCGGCTGGGCGGGCGATTCCGGGATGAGGTGTTCATGAAATTCCCACGCGCCGTGCGCCGTGGCGGGATTTGGCGGCCATTGCTGGTTCACGAACGTGCCGGAATACGCCAGCACACGGTGGTAAAGCTCGGGATGATACCACGCCATGCTCAAAGCGCAGGCGCCGCCGGAGCTGGTGCCCATCGTCGCGCGGGCGTCAGGATTTTTCGTCAGCGTCACGGAACATTTCTTCTCTACGAGCGGCAGCACCTCGGTCTCGACAAACTCGGCATAGCGGCCGGACATGGTGTCGTATTCCAGGCCGCGTTCGCTGCCCTGCGCGTCGCCGCCGCCGTTGGCGATGGAAATGGCGATCATCACCGGCACTTTTTTCTCCGCAATCAATTTGTCCAGCGCGGTGAACAGCAGCCGGTCCGGCCCGTCCGCCCCGACGATGAACGGCGCGGCGGTGCCGGGAACATATTGCTTCGGCACATAAACCGCCACGCGCCGCGTGTAGGGTGCGGGATGGCTGGTGGCGACGATGAGCTTGGCGGGGTCGTTGGGGTCGGGCGTGCCAAATGTCTTCGGTTCGCGCACGATGCCCGGATAAATTTTGCTGTCCGCCGAACTCATGGTGAATTCAAAAACGGTTCCTTGCAACGCAGTGGTGGTCATTTCTGGTGCGGGCAGATGCGTCGTGCCAATGATGAAATTTCCGTCCGCGTCCGCCGTCGGAACCGTGCCATCGGGCAATTCTTTTGCCTCAACAAAACCCGGCGCGTGCGGGTCGCGCGCGAGCGGCCCCGGGCGGTTCGGCGCGGCGGGCAAATTCATCACCACGCCGAGCAGCGCGGCCAAAGGAACCATTTTGGCAATCTTCATTTTTATCTGGCGGGGATGTTGTTGGCCGAAGCGTAGCCAGCCAAGGCCGCCGGATGCGAGCAGAAATACGTTTCGTTCTGTCCGTCACCGCTGGACATAAAACCGCCCGCACGGTTTTCGCCGGGCGGGCGGTGCTGGAAAAATTCAGCCGTTGGCCGGCGGATTTATTTCACGGCCAGCGCCTCGGTGATCTGGGCGATGGCAGCGTTGACGTGCTTGAGCGCCTTGCCGGAAAGGCTGCCGGTGGTCTGCTGGAGCAAAGCCTGCGCGGCCTTGAGCTGCGCGTCGGACGTGCCCTGCGGTTCATGCCCCTTGCCGTGGCCGCTGATGGCACCGCCCAGTTCTTTGACGGCCGCTTCAATCTGCTTCATGGCGCGGACGCGATGGCCGCTGTAATCATGGTTGGCCTGGGCAAGCGTCGCGTAGGCGTCGTCCAGGGTGGAGAGGTTGCTGTTGGCCTGGGCGTGGCCGCGGGTCACGAGGCCAAAGGCCAGAAGGATGGTGGCAAGCAGGGTGGCGTAACGGAAATAGAGATTTGTTTTCATGGCCGTCAATCTGTCACGGGAACCAAAATTGTCAAGCGGTGGCCGGCGGCGGCATTTGCGGAGATTTCCCCGATGGGCTAACCTTCCGCCATGAATTTCAAGCGGCGCTCTATCTGGCCGGGAATAATTTTCCTGTGCGCGGCTACCGGGCTGCGCGCCGATCAGTTGGAGCTGCAAAATGGCGACCGTTTTTCCGGCAAGGTGCTGTCGGTGTCCGCCGACGCGGTGGTCTTGGAAAGCGACGCGCTGGGCAAAATCACCGTGCCGCGCCAAAAGGTCGCGCGGATGGCGTTCGGCACCAACGCGGTCGCGCCGGTTGGCACCGGCACGGCGGCGACGAACCTGCCCACAACGACGGCATTGGCGGACTTGTTGAAAACCAACGCGGACACGGTGGCAACATTACCGCAACCGGCCATGGACACGAATGTCATCCGCAAAATCCGCGAGCAGATGCTGGCCGGCTCGCCCGAGGCCGCCGGCAAATATGATGAGATGGTCGCCGGCCTGTTGAGTGGAAAAATGAACGTGGACGACCTGCGGCGCCAAGCCCAGTCGTCCGCCGACGAGCTGCGGGAACTGAAGCGCGACCTCGGTCCCGATGCCGGCGATTCGCTCGACGGCTACCTGACGGTGCTGGACCAGTTTCTTAAGGAGTCAGCCGCCGGTTCCACAAACGCCCCGCCCGCGCCGTAATCGGGATTCCAAAAATTATTTTGCCGCGCGGCGATTTTGGAATGAGCAGTTGACGGTTTACCGCTTTGACCGTAATAAGCGGGCGGTTTAATCATTCATTGAAACCATGGGGAACACCCTGCTGACCAACAATCCGTTCGCGGTGCTGACGTTCATCGCGGCGCCGGCGCTGCTGACCAACGCCTCGTGCCTGCTGGCGTTGAGCACCATCAACCGCCTCCTGCGCACCCGCGAATCCATGCGCGAGCTGCTGAAGGAATCGGAGCGCGAGACGGAGCCGCGCGGGGAAAAATTCCTCGGCCACGTCAACCGCGTCGAGCGGCAGGCGTCGCTGCTGCTGCGCGCGCTGCATTTCATCTACGTCGCGCTGGGCGCGTTCGTGGCGGCCACGCTGGTGACGCTGCTCGGCGCGGTGGCGGGACAATTCGGCAGCGAACTCGCCCTGCAGGCGGTCATCGGCGTGGGTTTGGTGCTCGGCATCGTGGGCGTGACCGGCCTGATTGGCGGCTGCGCGAACCTGTTTCATGCCACGCAAATTTCGCTGGTCAACATCCGCGAAGAGGCGGAAACCATCCGCGCGCGGCAGGAACAGTTGAAAAATCCGCCCCGCGGCCACGGCGCAGCGTAGCCCGCGCGAACAAGCCGGAATCTTGAAATCAGGCCGTCCTGCCGCGCGACGCCGACATCGGCGTTTGACTATCTGGCTTTAATTTATTAACCTTCCTGTCCGTTAAATCAAAAAACAGCCCCTGAATTTTATGGCCGCTAAATCCGAGAAGTCCGTGGAAAAATCTGTTGTCGAGTCCAAAGCCGCCGCGACGCGCGAGCGCGAACTCGATGCCGCCATCTCGTCCATCACCAAAGCCTATGGCGACGGCGCGATCATGCGCCTCGGCGACGCGCGCGCGCTGGTGAAGATTGACGTCATCCCGACCGGCGGCTTGGCGATTGACCTCGCGCTCGGCGTCGGCGGCATTCCGCGCGGCCGCGTGGTGGAAATTTATGGCCCGGAATCTTCCGGCAAAACGACTTTGATGCTACACGTCATCGCCAACGCGCAAAAGGCCGGTGGCCTCGCGGCGTTCATTGACGCGGAACACGCGCTCGATCCCGGCTACGCGAAAAAACTCGGCGTGAACCTGGACGATCTGCTCGTCTCGCAGCCGTCCTCCGGCGAAGAGGCGCTGACCATTTGCGAAACACTGGCGCGCTCGAACGCGCTCGACGTCATCGTCGTGGATTCCGTCGCGGCGCTCGTGCCGAAAGCCGAACTCGACGGCGACATGGGCATGGCCACGATGGGCATGCAAGCGCGTTTGATGTCGCAAGCCTTGCGCAAGCTCACGGCGATTCTTGCGAAGTCCAAGACCACTTGCATTTTCACCAACCAGTTGCGCGAAAAAGTTGGCGTGATGTTCGGCAGCCCGGAAACGACGCCCGGCGGCAAGGCGCTGAAATTTTACGCCAGCGTCCGCATGGACATCCGCCGCAAAGACCAGCTCAAGGACGCCGCCGGCAATGTTTACGGCAATCACACGCGCGTCAAGATTGTGAAGAACAAGGTTGCACCGCCGTTCGCCGAGGCCGAGTTCGACATCATTTACAACCACGGCATTGACAAGGAAGGGAGCATCCTCGACGTGGGCATTGACTGTGGCGCGGTGGATAAACGCGGTGCGTATCTGCAATTTGACGGCGCGATGATTGGCCAGGGCCGTGACGCCGCGAAAAAAACGCTCGTGGAAAAACCGGAACTCGCCAAGAAAATTGTCGAGGCCATCCACGCCAAGCGCGCCGCCGCCCCCGCCGCCGAAACCAAGTAATTTTCACTTCATTCCGAACTTTTTTTGATTTTAATGAGCACTGTTTCCGATCTCGACCTCAACTTGGACAACCTCTTCCAGCCCGCGTGGGCGCAGGGGAAAACCGAGGCCAACAAATTTGCCAAGTTCACCGGCAACGAGGGCGTCAAGCCCGAGCGCAGCTTCAGCGGCAAGCCCGGCGAGCGCCGCGCCCCGCGCCGCGATGGTCCGGGCGGCGGCGGTGAACGCCGTGGCGGCTTTGGCGGTGCGCCGCGTGGCGGCGGTTCCAAGTTTGGCGAACGCCAGGGCGGTTTCCGTGGCGGCGACCGGCGTGACGATCGCCGCGAAGAGCGTCCTGCGCCGCCCGCGCCGCTGCCGGAGCTGAACGTCGCGTTTATCCCGGAAGAGCGCGGTGTCGAACAGCTCGCGCGCCAAATCAAGGTGACCGGCCGCGCGTATCCGCTGTTCAAGATCGCGCTGCTGATCTTGCAGAAGGCGGAACGCTATTCTGTCCAGCTCACCAAAAAGTCCGGCGCGGCGGCGCAGCCGCTGTTTGCCTGCGCGCTTGATGAAACCCCGTGGACGAACGAGGACGAGGCCGTCGCCCACGTCCTGAAAAATCATTTCGCCACGTTTTACAATGCCGAACGCACGGCGACGGAGCCGCCGAAGGGCGTCTATACGTTCGTCGCGCAATGCGGCTTGAGCGGCGAGGTGCTCGGCCCGCCAAATCATCACGATTACCAGAACCAGTTGCGCAAGCTGCACGCGGAAAAGTTTTCGCGGATGCCGTTCGACATGTTCAAGGCGCGCGTCAAGATTGTGAAAGACGAGGCGATTGTCAAAAAATGGATCGAAGACCAGAGCTTCAAGACGGAATATGTCTGCCTCAACGTCCCGGAGCCGCTCAGGCTCGCGACGATGGAAGAAGTGGAAAAACATTTTCGCGCGACGCACAAGGATTCCATCATCAAGCCGGTCGAGACGCTCACGGTGGCCGGTTTGCCGAGCCGCAGTTTGCGCGACAACGGACTCCAGCGGCTCATCCGCCAGGAATGGGAGCAGCAGAAGTTTTTCCCGCTGCCCATCGCGACGAAGCTGAGCCAGCAGTTCGCTCAATACGGTTTGCAGTTTTTCAAGGTCAACAAGACCGTCACGCATGTCAGTGTCGCGCGGCCGACGTTCCTCGATCTCGAGACCACGCCGGTGTCGGAAAACATCAAGCGCATCATCGAATACGTCAACGGCAACGCGAAATGCACGCGGAAGAAACTGATCGAGGCGCTCGCGCCGACGCCCAAGGTCGTGAAAGCGCCCGTCACGGAAATTCCCATCGCGCCCGCGCCGGTGGCCGAGGGCGAAGGTGCTGCCGCACCGGCATCAGCGGCTCCGGACAAGCCGGCCGAACCCGCCGCGCCCGAGGCGACGCCGGAACAGACGGCGGTCATCGTAGATTTGCACTGGCTGATTCATCAGGGCGCGGTTTTGGAATTCGCCGACGGGCGGATGGAAACCGCGAAGAAACCTTTGCCCAAACCCGTGAAACCGGCCAAGAAAACGACTGCGGAAAAACCTGCCGCCGAAGCGGAAGCCGCCACGACCATTGAAACGGTCACGCCGGAAACGCTCGCGGCCGAGCCGGTCACGCAACTTGACGCGCCGGCGGAAGCCGCCGCTCCCGCCGCCGAATCTCCGGCGCTGCCGGAAACGCCGGCGACCACGGAAGGAAGTGTCGCGTGAAATTCGCCGCTCTCGGTCTTTCCGACAAGGTGCTCGAAGGCGTCCGCGCTGCCGGCTACACGGAACCGACGCCGATTCAGCTCCGCGCCATCCCGCTGGTGCTGTCCGGCAAGGACGTCATCGGCAGCGCGCAGACCGGCACCGGCAAGACGGCGGCGTTCGCGTTGCCGATTCTTTCCAAGCTGGGCAAACACAATCCCGTCGGCCCGCGCGCGCTCATCCTGGAGCCGACGCGCGAACTCGCGTCGCAAGTCGAGACGGCCATCCGCGATTACGCGCGCTTCACGGATTTGAAGGTCACCGTGGTCTATGGCGGCGTCGGCTATGGCAAGCAGAATGACGAATTGAAGGCCGGCACCGACATCGTCGCCGCCACGCCCGGACGGCTGCTGGATCATCTCGAACAGGGCACAGTGCGGCTCGATATGGTGGAATTTCTTGTCCTCGACGAGGCCGACCGTATGCTCGACATGGGTTTCCTGCCCGACGTGCGCCGGCTCGTGGAAAAATGCCCGAAGCTTCGTCACACCGCGCTGTTTTCCGCGACCATTCCGCCGCAGATCGAAACGCTCATCCAGTGGGCGATGCACCAGCCGGAGACCATCGAGATTGGCGCGCGCCGCACCGTCGCCGAGACCGTCAAGCACGTCATCTATCCCGTGTCCGACATGCAGAAGACCGACCTGCTGCTCGAACTGCTCAAACGCGTGAACTACGATTCCGTCATTGTCTTCTGCCGCACCAAGCACGGCGCCGACCGCGCCGCGAGCCTGCTCAACCGCGCGAACCACGCCGTCGCCGTCCTGCATTCCAACCGCACGCAGAAGGAACGCGAGCAGGCGCTGGAAGGTTTCCGCGAGGGCAAATACGAGGTGCTCGTCGCCACGGACATCGCCGCGCGCGGGCTGGACATCGCGGACGTGAGCCACGTCATCAACTACGACGTGCCGCAGCATCCCGAGGATTACATCCACCGCATCGGTCGCACCGGCCGCGCCGAGAACACCGGCGACGCTTTTACCATCATGGTGGCCGAGGATGCGCCGCACGTTTTCGCCATCGAACGCTTCATCAGCCAGAAAATCCCGCGCGTGAAGCTGGAAAATTTCAACTACACCTACACCGCGCTGTTTGAGGAACCCAAGGCCGGTGCGCCGGCGGGCTTCCCGGGCAAGGTGCGCGGCGGCCGCGTCCACGGCGGCTACCACTTTGCGCCCGGCGGCCGGAGACGGTAAGTTTCTGTTCGCTACTTTTCTCGGATGACGGAATTATTTGGAAGTCGGCGACAGCAACTGAAACGGTATGGTTTCGTTGGTGCTGGCCGGGTCGAAATACAAATATTTTTTCTCCACCTCGTTGAAGAAGGGGTCGTATTTCTCAACTTCATTGAAAAATCCATGGCTATCCCCGCCCCGCCATACTTCCGTCAGCACGCCGTTCTTATAAATTTCCCGCGTGGTTGTGTGTTTTATTCCATTTGGCCGGTAATCAACCTGCTGGATGATCCCATTCGAATAGCTGCAAAATACATCGGGGATGCCATTGAAATCGGTGTCTCTTTCCGATGAAACCGGCGAGGAATTGGAATAAATTACCCATTCATCCGGTTTGCCGTCGTAATTTTCATCGTAAACCGCCCGGAACACATGCCCGTGTTCATAATAAATTCTGGCATCCCATTTCCCGCCCAGCCTGTCGTCTTTTAAAACTTCTGTTAATTGTCCGTCGCGATACACCAGTCCCTCATAACATTTTCCATCGGCGGTGTAGGCATATTTGGTTTTATAGCCCAGTTCGCTGTTGCCCCGGAAAAGCAGGCAAAAAAATATGCCCGCCAAGAAGGCGATGAAGATTTGCCCCAAAGCTATTTTCTTAATGGGAGCAGCATTTGGCGGCGGCGAGGCTAGCGCCAGAACCTCAAGTTGATCAGCTTCTGAAGGCGTGGCGGCGGCATCCAACAAAGCAACTGCCTCCTCGGCATCTGCCGCCCTCACTTGCAAACGAATGCCAGTGGCCGCCGTCAGGTTTGAATACCAGCCGCCACAATCATCCGCAGTAACTAAACATTTGATGCCGTGGGCTTGAAGATTTGCCGCCGCCAGTCCGGCCTCGTCGTAGCTTCCAAAAATCCGAATTGTCAGAGTTTTCTCTGTTTCTAGGAACCCACCGTTGGCGGATTCAGAAGGCATTTGTTTCCCTTAATTCAACCGCATCGGCATGACGACGTAGAGGAACGGCCCGTTGATCTTGATGACGCCGGGGCTGAGCTCGTCAATCAGCTCGATGAAGACCTCGTCCTCGGTCAGCGCGTTGAGCGGGTCAATCAGGTAGCGCGGATTGAAGGCGATGGCGAGCTCCTTGCCCTTGTAGTTGATGGCCATGGTCTCGCGCGCCTCGCCGACTTCGGGGGAGTTCGCGGTGATGGTTAGGACGTTCTTCCCGAAGGACAGCTTGACGGAATTGGCCTTCTCGCTGGTCATGATTTCCGCGCGGCGCAAGGCCTGCACCAGTTCCTCGCGGCCGACGGGAATGCGTTCCTTCGCTTCGCCAGGGATGACCTGACGGTAATTTGGATAATTACCTTCAATCAATTTAGTGATGAGCAGCACGGAAAAACCGTTTTCATTCTTGAGCGCGAAGGAGGCCTGGTTTTCGCCAAACTTGAGTTCCACGTCGCCTTTGTCCTGCAAGAGGCGATTGAGTTCGGTGATGGCTTTGGCGGGCACGATGAATTCGCCCGCGCTCTTTTCGGAGATGTCCACTTCCTCGTCCACCAGTGCGAGCCGGCGTCCGTCGGTGGCCACAAACGTCATCTTGCCTTCCTTGAGACTTATAAAAATGCCGTTTAGAACGTAGCGGGATTCATCGGTGGAAACGGCAAAGCTGGTCTTCCTGATCATCGCGCGGATGTTTTCCTGCGGTTGTGAAACCTTCTTGTCGTCCTTGAATTTAGGCAGCGGCGGAAATTCATCGGCGGCGAGGCCGTGGATTTTGAAGAACGACGAGCCACTGCGGATGCTGGAAAGATTTTTGTCGTCCGTCTCGATTTCAATTTCACCCTGAAGTTCACGCACAATGCCAAAGAGCTTTTTTACCGGCAGCGTAGTGGCGCCTGGCTTGACCACCTTGCCCTCGACCTTGCAGGCGACGGTCACGTCAAGGTCGGTGGCCGTAAACTCAACGTGGCTGCCCTCTGCGCGAATGAGGACGTTCGAGAGGATCGGCAGCGTGGTGCGGGTGCTGACGACGTTTTGCACGGCCTGCAGCCCGGCGATGATCTGGTCTTTGGTGATCGTGAGGTTCATGCGCTTATAATATTCTGTCTTCTTTTAAAAATTCTATTCTTATTAAGGGGTGTGAACAAGCCTAACAACTCCCAACGGCTCAATCATCACCGGCCAAAGCTTAATTTTTTAAGTGCGACCAGTTCAAGCTATATGAGCCAGAAAAATTAAAAAGTAAAAGTTGCTGGCACTATCAACAATCCATTCACAAACGGCTGGCAGCTTTTCCGGCGAGTTGTGCGCGGCGGATCACCTCCGGCAAAACCGAAATAACGAAATCAACTTCTTCCTCCGACGTCTCGCGACCAAGAGAAAAGCGGACGAGCGAATTAGAGAAATTTTTTTTCCCGATAGCCAAAACCACATGGCTAGGCTCCAGCGAACCGGCGGAACACGCCGAACCGCTGGAAGCACAGATGCCTTCCATATCCAAGCCAGCCATCAACGCGATGCCATCCGCGCCGCGCACAACGAATGAAACCGTATTTGTGAGACAATAAACGCGCGGGCTGACCATTTCACAGCCGTCAATTTTATCAATGGCGGCAATCAGCTTGGCAATGAGCGGAGCCAATTTAACCCGCTCAAAAACCGGCGAAATTAAAAATTTTTCCATTGCGGCGACAAGGCCGATTATGGCCGGCAGGTTTTCCGTGCCGGCGCGGCGCTCGTTTTCATGTCCGCCGCCAAAAAAAATGGGATCCGGAAGCAGCGGCGACCGGATGTAAAGCAGTCCCGCGCCTTTCGGACCGTGAAACTTGTGGGCGCAGATGGAAACCAAATTGGCGTTGAACTGGCCGATGTTTTCAAACGGCTCCTTGCCAAACCACTGAACCGCGTCCGAATGGAAAACAATGCCATGATCACGACAAACTGCACCCAATTCGGCCACCGGCTGAATCGTGCCGATTTCATTGTTCGCGGCCATGATGGAAACCAAAACAGTATCGGGGCGGATTGCCATCTTCAAATCATCTGGCGAAACGCGGCCTGCGGAATCCACCGGCAACCGCGTGACTTCAAAAGTTTCTTTATTTTCCAGATAGTCGAATGACTGCAAAACCGCAGCGTGCTCAATCGCGGAAGTGATCAAATGTTTGCCCTTGGCTTTGAGCAGGCGAGCCGTGCCGAAGAGGGCGAGATTGTTCGCCTCCGTTCCCCCGCTGGTGAAAATAATTTCGCTGGGCTTCGCGCCGAGAAAAATCGCCGCGCGGTCGCGCGCGTCGTCCAGCAGCGCGCGCGCCTTGCGCCCGAGGTGATGCACGGATGAAGGATTGCCCCAGACATCGCCAAGAAACGGCAGCATGGCCTCGCGCACGGCCGGGTCGAGCGGCGTGGTGGCGTTATAATCGAAATAAACCGAGCGCGGCATTCGGATTTACGACTGATGATTTACGATTTATGATTTGACGGAAACGGCGAACCGGACAGAGCGTAAATCTAAAATTATAAATCGCAAATGCAAACCAAGGTCAAAATCTGTGGCGTTACGAACGTGGCCGACGCGCTGGCCGCCGCCGGAGCGGGCGCGGACATGATTGGGCTGAATTTTTACGCCGGCAGCCCGCGCCATGTCACGCTCGCGGTGGCGGCGGAGATTGCCCGCGCGCTGCCGCCGTTCGTGCAGCGCGTGGGTGTGTTTGTGAATCCGCCGGAAGATTTGGTGCTGCGGGCGCTGGGCGAATGCGGCCTGAACCTGCTGCAGTTTCACGGCGACGAGCCGTCAGATTTCTGCGCGCAGTTCGGGGTGATAAGCGTGAAGGCGGTGCGTGTGAGCGACGCGAAAAGCCTGCAAGCACTGGCAAATTTTCACACGGACGCCTTTCTGCTGGACGCCCATTCCAAGGCCGGCCTCGGTGGCACGGGGGAAAAATTCAACTGGAAACTGGCGGTGGAAGCGCACAGATTTGGCAAACCGATTTTTCTTGCCGGCGGGTTGACGCCGGAAAACGTGGCGGACGCGGTGAAGCAAGTCCGCCCGTTTGCGGTGGATGTTGCCAGCGGCGTCGAGTCCGCGCCCGGAAAAAAGGACGCGGCGAAAGTCCGGGCGTTTATCCAAGCCGTCCGCGCCGTTGACGAAACATGAAACGTATCGCGGTCTATTGCGGCTCGAACATAGGCGCGCGCCCGGAATACGCGGCGGCGGCGGAAACACTCGGCACGCAGCTTGCGCGCGAAAAGATTGCCCTCGTCTATGGCGGCGGCATGGTCGGCTTGATGGGCATCGTGGCGGACGCGGTGCTGCAACATGGCGGCCACGTCATCGGCGTGATTCCCGAAAAGCTCGTCATCAAGGAAGTCGTCCACGAAAAATTACCAGACCTGCGCGTGGTGAAAACCATGCACGAACGCAAGGCGCTGATGGCGGAACTGGCCGACGGCTTCATCGCGCTGCCCGGCGGCTACGGGACGTTCGAGGAATTTTTCGAGGTGCTGGCGTGGAGCCAGCTCGGCTGGCATCAGAAGCCGTTCGGCCTGCTGGACTGCGCCGGATTTTACCGGCCGCTGATCAAATTTCTCGACCACACGCGCGACGAAGGTTTCATCCGGCCGCAGCATCGCGAGCTGGTGTTGGTCGAAAGCGACGCGGAGAAATTGTTGCGTCGGATGAAGGCGCACCGGCCGCCGGCGGAAGTGAAGCGGACGAAGCGAACCCGGAACCGGCCGCCGCCGCCCAAAAAGGGAGTTCAAAAACTGGCGACTATAAAACAATAAAGGAGAGGCAGAATAAAACGGCTGGGCCTAAAATCCTGAAAATGCACAGTATTTTGGCCAAGCAAATCTTAAGCCCGAACGTCACGCGGTTGGACGTTCATGCGCCGCGCATCGCGCAAATCCGGCAGCCGGGGCAGTTCGTCATCGTCCATCTCGCGGAAAATTCCGAGCGCATCCCGCTGACGATTGCCGATTCCAATCCGACAACCGGCACCATCACGCTGGTCATTCAGGCCGTCGGCAAAAGCACCAACGAACTGGTCGCTTTGAACGCCGGCGATTTCATCCGCGACGTCGCCGGGCCGCTGGGCCACCCGACGGAAATGATCGCGAGCGGCCATGCGCTGTGCATCGGCGGCGGCGTCGGCACGGCCGTGGTGCATCCCATCGCGCAAGGTTTGAAACAGCGCGGCGTGCAGGTGACGAGCGTCATCGGCGGCCGCGCCAAGGAATGGGTGATTTTTGAAAACGAACTTCAGCGCTACGGCAAAGTTGTCGTTTGCACGGATGACGGCGGCTATGGCCGCAAAGGTTTTGTGACGGACGCGGCAAAGGAAATTCTCGCGGCGGAAAAAGTGGACATCGTCTATGCCGTCGGCCCGGTCCCGATGATGCGCGCGGTGGCGAACCTCACGCGCGGGCTGGGCGTCCACACGATTGTCTCGTTAAATCCGGTGATGATTGACGGCACCGGCATGTGCGGCGGCTGCCGCGTGTCGCTCGGCAACGAAACCAAGTTCGCCTGCGTGGACGGTCCCGAATTCGACGGACACAAAGTTAATTTCGATGAATTGCAGGACCGGCTTTCGACTTACCGCGAATTTGAACAGCGTGCCACCGCCTGCGCGGCGGAGAATTGCCGGATCGAAAAACAACTTGCCAACCAAGCCTGATATGAAGCAGCCGGTTTTCAACATTCAACGGTCAACATTCAACGCCGAACATCCAAGGCTGCGCCGGTGCGGGAGCGTTGGGAGTTGGATGTTGGATGTTGAATGTTCAATGTTTTCCAATCTCCAAAATTGATATGTCCGCCCGCATCACCACCAAAGAACGGATGAAAATTTCCCGGCAAGCCATGCCGGAACAGGACGCCGCCGCGCGCGCCGCGAATTTTCTCGAAGTCAATCTCGGTTTGCCGGAGCGGCTGGCGCTGCTGGAGGCCGACCGCTGTTTGCAGTGCAAAGATCCGCGCTGCATGAAAGGCTGTCCGGTGGGCGTGAACATTCCGAAATTTCTCGATCTGCTCACCGCCGGCAAACTGGCCGAGGCCGCGCAAAGTTTGCTCTGCGACAACGCGCTGCCCGCCGTGACCGGCCGCGTCTGCCCGCAGGAAACGCAGTGCGAAGCCGAATGTGTGCGCGCCAAAGGTTTGCCCGTCGGCGTCGGTTATTTGGAACGCTACGTTGCCGATTGGGCGCGCGAGCATCGCGATCAGTTGCCGCAAATCAAACCGCAGCCCACCGGCAAAAAAGTGGCCATCGTCGGTTCCGGCCCGGCGGGTCTGACCGCTGCCGGTGAACTCGCCAAGCTCGGCCATGACGTGACGATTTACGAAGCGTTGCACAAGGCTGGCGGCGTGCTGGTTTATGGCATCCCGGAATTTCGTCTGCCTAAAAAAATTGTCGCGCAGGAAGTCGAGCGCCTGCAGGAAGCCGGCGTGAAAATTGAGTGCAACGTCATTATTGGCCGCACCTACACGATTCCGGAATTGCAGGAAAATTTTGACGCCATTTTCATCGCCAACGGCGCGGGGCTGCCGGTGTTCATGAACGTGCCGGGTGAAAATTTCAAAGGCGTTTATTCTGCGAACGAATATCTCACGCGCATCAATTTGATGGCGGCGTATGATTTTCCACGATCGGATACGCCGGTGCTGAACGGCCAGCGCGTGGCGGTGGTCGGCGGCGGCAACGTGGCGATGGACGCCGTGCGCACCGCCAAGCGGCTCGGCGCGAAAGCGGCGATGATCGTTTATCGCCGCACGCATGACGAATTGCCGGCGCGGGCCGAGGAAGTTCACCACGCGGAACAGGAAGGCGTGGAGTTTGAATTTCTCACCGCGCCGATTGAGGTGATTGGCAATGACAAACGCTGGGTCACCGGCATGAAATGCCAGAAGATGAAACTCGGCGAACCGGACAGCTCGGGCCGACGCCGGCCCGAGGTCATTCCCGGCTCGGAATTTATTTTGGATTGCGATGTTGTCGTGGTGGCCATCGGCACCAAGGCGAATCCGCTGCTCACCGCGACCTGTCCGGATTTGAAATTGAACAAGTGGGGCAACATCGTCGCCGACGAGAACGGCGCGACGAGCATTCCCGGCGTGTTCGCCGGCGGCGATATTGTGCGCGGCGCGGCCACGGTGATTCTGGCGATGGGCGACGGCAAAAAAGCCGCGCAGGCGATGGACAAATACTTGGCAGCCAGCGCGAAGCCGGCGAGTTTGGTTGCGACGGTTTGAACGAAGTTAATTTCCGTAGCAGCGGAAATGCGCGGGGAATTGGCACAAATTTTTTTCATGCGTGGAGAAGCGGAATCTTCACTGTGGGGAAATCGCCAGGGCAAAAAAGGGTTGCTTGTGGCCGGGGAGTGGTAATATTGCCATTGAATCCCAGCCATGAAAATTTCTGTTCCCCGCGAAACTCACCCCGGCGAAACCCGCGCGCCACTTACGCCTGACGCTGTCGCCAAGCTCGTCAAGCTTGGCGCGCAAGTCGAAGTCGAGGCCGGACTTGGACAGGCCGCCGGATTTCCCGACGATGCTTATCTCAAGGCCGGCGCGATCATCACCGCCGATCGCAAGCAACTCATCGGCTCCGGCGACATCGTGCTGCGGCTGCGCAAGCCGCCGGTGGAAGAAATCGCGTGGCTCAAGCAAGGCGCGATTCACGCGAGCCTGCTTGACCCGTTCAACGAAAAGGAACTGGTCCAGAAATTCGCCGAGCACGGCGTCAGCGCCATCAGCATGGAATTCATTCCGCGCACGACGCGCGCACAAAAAATGGACGTGCTTTCTTCGCAGGCGAATCTCGGTGGCTATGTCGCGGTGATTCAGGCCGCGAGTCATGTGAACAAAATTTTTCCGATGATGACCACGGCGGCGGGCACGATTCTGCCGGCCAAGGTTTTCATCATCGGCGCGGGGGTGGCCGGATTGCAGGCGATTGCTACGGCGAAACGGCTCGGCGCGAAAGTCACGGCTTACGACACGCGGCCGGTCGTCGAGGAGCAGGTGAAATCGCTCGGCGCGCAGTTTTTGAAAATTGATCTCGGCGAAACCGGCCAAACGAAGGAGGGTTATGCGAAGGCGCTGACCGAGGAGCAAATCCAAAAACAGCGCGACGCGATGAAGAAAACCTGCGGCGATTCGGACATTGTCATCACCACCGCGCAAGTGTTTGGCCGGCGCGCGCCGATTCTGGTCACCAACGAAATGCTCGACGCGATGAAGCCCGGCAGTGCCGTGATTGACATGGCGGTCGAGAGCGGCGGCAATGTTGAAGGCGTTGTTAATGACAAGGTCACGGACCGCAAGGGCGTGAAAATCGTCGGCGTCGCCAACCTGCCTGCCCGCGTGCCGCTGCACGCCAGCCAGGTTTATGCCGCCAACCTCGTGGCGCTGGTCGAGGAATTCTGGGACAAAAAGGAAAAGACGTTCGTGCTTAAGCTCGACGACGAAATCATCAAAGGCTGCCTCATCACGCACGGCGGCAAAATCGTGAACGAAAAACTGCTTCCCAAAACAAATTAATTTCTATGGATACCAACGTTCTGTTTATTTTCATCCTCGCTGTCTTTGTCGGCTTCGAGGTCATTTCCAAAGTGCCTTCCATGCTGCACACGCCGCTGATGTCCGGCACCAACGCCATTCACGGCATCATCTTCTTCGGCGGCATTTTGGTGCTGGCGGATGCGCAAACGCACCTCGCGCAGGCGCTGGGTTTTGTCGCGGTGATTTTCGGATCGGCAAATGTTTTTGGCGGCTTCATGGTCACGGACCGGATGCTGCAAATGTTCAAGAAAAAGAAATAGCCATGAGTTCTCAAATCGTTCCCGTCATCATCATCGGCGTCTCGGTTTTATTCATTCTCGGAATCAAATTTCTGAGTTCGCCGAAAACCGCGCGCACCGGCAATCTGGTCGCGGCGGCGGGCATGTTCGTCGCGCTGTGCGCGCTGCTCAACACCGACGGCAGCTCGGTCTGGTCGCACGGCTGGACTTTTAATTACACGCTCATCGTCATCGGCACGGTCATCGGCCTGGTCATCGGCGCGATCGGCGCGTATTCGGTGAAGATGACGGCGATGCCGCAGATGGTCGCGCTCTTCAACGGCCTCGGCGGCGGCGCGGCGGCGCTGGTTGCGAGCCTGGAGTTTATGAAACAGGCGCACGGCAATGATTTTTCGGTGACGGTGAATGGAACCGAACTGCTCCACGTTTCCGTCGCTACCGCCGCCGGTGGTTCCGCCTTCATCGCCGGCTCGATGCTCTTCGCCACGCTTATCGGCTCGCTCTCGTTTTCCGGCAGCATCATCGCGTATCTAAAACTGGAAGGGAAATTTGAAAAGCCGATGACGTTCCCCGGCCAGAACATTCTCAACGGCTTAATTTTATTGGTGATTCTCGGCCTGGGCGGCTTCCTGACTTTCAACGCCACCAACGGCAATGCCACCACGGCGTTCATCGTGATGTTCTGCCTCGCCTTGTTTTTCGGCGTGGCGATGGTGATGCCCATCGGCGGCGCGGACATGCCGGTCGTCATCTCGCTGTTGAATTCCTTCACCGGCCTCGCGGTGGCGGCGGACGGTTTTGCCATCAACAATCTCGCGATGGTCGTCGCCGGCACGCTCGTCGGTTCCTCCGGCACGTTGCTCACGCTCCTCATGTGCAAAGCGATGAACCGGCCGGTTACAAATGTTTTGTTCGGTGCGTTCGGCTCCAGCGGCGGGACTGCGGCCGGTGCCAGCGGCATTGCCGGCACCGTCAAACCGATTCAGGCCGACGAAGTGGCGCTGTTGCTGGCTTACGCGCAGCGCGTCGTGGTTGTGCCCGGTTACGGCATGGCGGTGGCGCAGGCGCAACATTCCGTCCGCGAACTCACCGAAGAACTCGGCAAGCGCGGCGTCGAAGTGCAGTTTGCAATTCACCCCGTCGCCGGCCGCATGCCCGGCCACATGAATGTTTTGCTCGCCGAAGCGAATGTTCCTTACGACCAGCTCATCGAAATGGAACAGATCAATCCTTCGATGGATCGCGTGGACGTTTGTCTCGTCATCGGCGCCAACGACGTGGTGAATCCTGCCGCGCGCGAAGACAAGTCCAGTCCGATCTACGGCATGCCCATCATTGATGCCGACCATTGCAAGACCTGCATCGTGATGAAACGCTCGATGGCCGCCGGTTTCGCCGGCATCGAAAACCATTTGTTCTACAAGGACAATACGCGCATGCTGTTCGGCGACGCCAAGGCTTCGCTCAACGCGCTCGTCGCGGCGGTGAAGGCGAGCTGAGCTTGCGCGAAAAATTTCCGGCGCGGGCGGCCGACGTGGCCGGATTTATGGTAGATTAAAATTCCCCGCCGGCCGGCCGCCGGAAAAATAGGGTGCCGCGCCCAAAGTCTGGGTTTGCGGTTGTCCAAATAGGGGCTAGACTGCTTTGAGTCCTATGAACAACGAAGCCAATCCCGTCTCCGCCCAGACGCCCGCCGACAACGCGGCGTGGAAGGAGATTGTCGCCGAATACCAGAAGCCGTCGCTGGGACGCGCGTTGTGGCAGATCATTAACACGGTCGTGCCGTATGGCGCGCTGTGGTATCTGATGCACCTGTGCCTGGCGGTGTCGTGGTGGCTGGTGGTGCCGCTGGCGGTGCTGGCCGGGGCGTTTCTCGTGCGCGTGTTCATCATTTTTCACGACTGCGGCCACGGCTCGTATTTCAAGTCGCGCGCGGCCAACGACACGGTGGGATTTTTCACCGGCGTCCTGACCTTCACGCCGTATTATCACTGGCGCTGGGAACACGCCATCCATCATGCCAGCGCGGGCGATCTCGACAAGCGCGGCGTCGGTGATGTCTGGACGATGACCGTGCAGGAATACCTGGAATCGTCGCGCTGGAAAAAATTTGCCTACCGGCTGTCGCGCAATCCCTTCATTTTGTTTGTCGTCGCGCCGCTGTTTTTGTTCCTGATCAAGCAGCGGGTTCCGGCGGCCAAGGCCAGCGAGCGCGAACGTCATTCCGTCTGGGCGATGAACGCGGCCATTCTCGGCATGGCGCTCGGGCTGACCTGGCTGGTCGGCCTCAAGGCTTACCTGATTATTCAACTCATCATCCTGATGGTTGCCGGTGGCGCGGGCGTGTGGATGTTTTACGTCCAGCACCAGTTTGAAGACGTTTATTGGGAACGTGGCGAAGATTGGAGCTACGTCGCGGCGGCGCTGCAAGGCAGCTCTTTCTACAAGCTGCCGCGCATACTGCAATGGTTTTCCGGCAATATCGGTTTTCACCACATTCATCACTTGAGTCCGCGCATCCCCAACTATAACTTGGAGAAATGCCACCAGGCCGACCCGCTCTTCCAGCAGGTGAAGCCCATCACCCTGTTCTCCAGCTTCAAGTCCGCCACCTACCGGCTCTGGGATGAGAAGAACAAAAAGCTCGTCGGCTATCGCCATCTCCGGGAACTGCGCAAGCAGGCCAAGCACGCGGCGCGTTAATGGCCGGCTCCGTTGCGGGTTAAATAAATTCTCTTTGCGCGCCTTGCGCCTTTGCGTGAGAATCATGGCATGAGCGCAGTTGCCAAATCAAATTTGCCCGACGCCACCGGCCACTTTGGCCCCTACGGCGGACGTTACGTGCCGGAAACCTTGATGCACCCGCTTCAGGAATTGGAAGCGGAATATTTCCGCGCGCAGCACGATCCCGAATTTGCGCGCGAGCTTTCCTACTATCTCACCGAATTTGTCGGTCGCCCGTCGCCACTCTATTTTGCCGAACGACTCACCAAGGAACTCGGCGGCGCGAAAATTTATCTCAAGCGCGAAGACCTCAACCACACCGGCGCGCACAAAATCAACAATGCCCTCGGCCAGATCCTGCTCGCGAAGCGCATGGGCAAGACCCGCATCATCGCCGAGACCGGCGCGGGGCAACATGGTGTTGCCTCCGCAACGGTCGCCGCGATGTTCGGGATGAAATGCGTCATCTACATGGGCGCGGTGGATTGCCAGCGGCAGGAACTGAACGTGTATCGCATGAAAATGCTCGGCGCAGAAGTCGTGCCGGTGCATGCGGGACAAAAGACCTTGAAGGAAGCCGTCAACGAAGCCATGCGCGACTGGGTGACGAACCTCCGCCACACGCATTACATTCTCGGCACGGCTTACGGCGCGCATCCGTATCCGGTGATGGTGCGGAATTTCCAGCGCATCATCGGCGACGAGGCGCGCGCGCAGATTTTGGAAAAGGAAAAGCGTTTGCCGGACATGCTCATCGCCTGCGTCGGCGGCGGCTCGAACGCCATCGGCCTGTTTTATCCGTTCCTCGACGACCCATCCGTGAAGCTCATCGGCGTGGAAGCCGGCGGCCTCGGCATCAAGCCGGAGCAGCACGCGGCGCGGTTTCAAGGCGGCTCGCTCGGCGTGTTGCAAGGCACGCGCAGCTATATTTTGCAGGACGAATTCGGCCAGATCCAATCCACGCACAGCGTCAGTGCCGGACTCGATTACGCCGCCGTCGGGCCGGAACACGCGTGGCTGCGCGACGCCAGCCGCGCCGAATACACCTTCGCCACCGACGACGAGGCGCTTGCCGCGTTCATGAAACTCGCGCGACTGGAAGGCATCATCCCCGCGCTCGAAAGCGCCCACGCCGTGGCCGAGTGCATGGTGCGCGCGCCGAAGCTGCCGAAGGATGCGCTCATCATCGTGAACCTCTCCGGTCGCGGCGACAAAGACGTGGCGCAAGTAGCGGCGAAGGTGAAGCTGGAAATGCCGAAATGAAGGAAGAAATTCCAGTCCAAGATTTGCCGCAAAAGAGCGCTGAATTGTTGCGCGATGTAATGCGCGAAATCCAAATTGATCCAGAAGAAAACCCACAAGAATTCGTTTTTGTTCTTCACGCGAAACACATCATCCAACTCGCGGAAGAAATAGTTTTCCTTGAATCGCACAATCATAGAGCAGCTTCGTCAGTCATTGCCCGCGCGATTTATGAAAGTCTATTCAAGTTGGCGCTGGCGTTGGAGAAGCCAAATCTAGCGGCTGAAAAAGCATTAAGAGAAATAGAATGGAGTCAGGTTCAGTTTGAATTCAAGGGAGCAGAGCCAAAGCAATTGAAGCAAATTCGAGAGCGCCCCGAATATGCTCCGATTAAACAAATGGTTTTATCACTCGGTCAACGATGGAAACTTACAACCGAGCAAATTGCTTCGGACAAGAATTACTCAACTTTTTGGTGCGCGCAACAGGCCGGAATGGTGCAGGTGTATCAACGACAATATGCAGAATTAAGCGCTTATGCTCACGCTTCGGCAGACACTTTTATCGAGCGTTCGTTAAACGTAACGACAGGGCAAGTTCTCGTGTATGTGACATTCGCACTCCTGCTGGCTGTAACAAAGATAGTAAAGAAATACCACCACCAATTGACTCGCGAATTGATTGTCGAGGTTCAAAAATTTGACCAGCTATTCAGATCCTATGATAAGGAAGGACAAATTAAGACTTTTGTCCTAGGGAGTGTTAACACTAACGCAATGCTTCGACGATGAGGGCAAACAGGATGAAGCCTGCGAACAAAACATCCAGCTTGTCGAAGCGGGAAAAGATGCGGCGATAGCCTTTGAGCTGGCGGAAGAG
>Ga0316222_1002012_pt1 | contig 22885 bp, 24 predicted proteins | sample TBH18011metaG_FD_206008 | JGI IMG/M metagenome (GOLD analysis project Ga0316222, IMG submission 206008) | Freshwater microbial communities from Trout Bog Lake, Wisconsin, USA - TBH18011 | ecosystem: Environmental > Aquatic > Freshwater > Lake > Hypolimnion/Profundal zone | place: USA: Wisconsin... | reverse complement strand
TCGCTGTGACCCGACATAAAAATAATGGGTATTTGCTTGCCAAGTTCACTTAAAAGGTCTTGTAAGTCGAGACCATCAAGCTCTGGCATTCTCACATCTAAAACCAAGCAACATGAGGATTTTAGGTTAGCCCCCATCAAGAATTCTTGAGCGGAAGTAAAAAACTCAACGCGAATTCCCTTGCCTTCTGATCGTATGAGGCTACTTAAAGATTCACAAATGGATATGTCATCATCAACTATATAAACAGTAGGTTGACCAATATCGCTTATCTTTTTCATTATTGAATTGGGATGTTGAAAATAAATTGAGCCCCATCATTATTGGGTAACAACCTCAATCTACCGCCATGGTTCTCTATAATAGTTCGGCTAATTGCAAGACCCATTCCCAAACCAGTACTTTTTGTAGAAAAAAGTGCATCGAATATTTTTTCATGAAGATGGCCAGGAATTCCGGGGCCATTATCTTTGACAGAAAAAATAACTCCCTCTCGCGAATTCTCGCTTACATTGATCTTCAGTGAGCGAGGCAAATTAACAGAGTCGCGCATGGCCTCCATTCCATTGACTATCAGATTCAGTATTACCTGCTGTATCTGAATCACATCCCCCATAAAAATTGGCAATTTATCATTAATCTCGATTTGAATGTCAACATTAGCCTCAATTATAGAAGCTTGTAAAATTGAAACCAATTCTTCGAGCATTTGATGAACATTAATAACATCTAACTTCAATGTCCCTGTACTAAGAAAACTTCTAACTCGCTTAACAACCTCGCTTGCTCGATTTGCATCTCGATCAACACGATTAAGGGTGCTAATAACCTCTTGGTAATTTGGTGGATTATGAGAAATCCATCTCAGCGCAGCCTGGCTATTTGACGCTATTGCAGCAAGCGGTTGATTAACTTCATGAGCAATTGAAGCCGCCAACTCACCCATCATCGAAAATCTGGATACTCTAGCAAGCTCAGCTTGCGAACTCTTAAGCGCCTTCTCAGACTCTTTTTGGGTGGTGATATCCTCCACTATGACAGCTACTTGGGGCTCTTCGTCTCCAATTGCCGGCATTAATGAGACGCTAACATTGGCCCAAAGTATTCCGCCATCCTTTTTTTGATAGGATTTTTGAATATGATAACCCTCAATTTCCCCATCAAAAAGCCCGCTAATATTCCGTTTAGTTTGATTGCGCAAAAATTCATCAGTAATTTCAACAAACGAAACCCCAATAATTTCTTCATCCCGATAACCAAGCATATCTCTTAAAGCTGGATTGGCATGAAGAATTTTCCCGCTCTTATCCGCCAAGGCAATTCCAACGGTAGTGTTTACATATAGGCCATGCCATCGACTCTCCGAAACCTGCAATGCAAGAAGGCTTTCTTGCAATGATTTTCGACTTTCTACTAAATTTTGAGTCAGCTCGCAAACATCCGATCCCTGTGTTGTCAATTCTTTCTGAAGAATATCGACCGTACGCTTTACTGTTATTAGGTTGCGAATTCGAGCCCTCAACTCCATCGGTGAAAATGGCTTAGTGAGATAATCTTGTACATACCCCCCTAGAAGTTTTTCCCGAACAGAATCATCCCCTCTGGCGGTAAGAATAACGATTGGAATTGTTAAAAATTCGAGATTTTGACGGATGGCGTAAGTCAACTGCTCACCATCAAGTTCTGGCATCATCAAGTCCGTAATAATTAGATCGGGAAGGACTCCATGTATCTTCTCTAGCGCCTCTTTACCATTTCCCGCAAGCGTGATGTTGTAATCCTCAACAAGAATTTCATGCAAAAAATGTCGGAGCTCCGGGTTATCCTCCACAATGAGAATTCTTGGGGAGTCAGCTTTAAATACTTTCTCAGCCCCATCAATTGAATTAACAGAGCTCCAAGAAACCTCTTGAAATTGAGAAAGTCGGGCAAGATTCCCGCTTTCCCTGAAGAATGCACCATTGGGGGCTCTTACTGGGATATCGACCTGGAAAATAGACCCCTTTGGATCCGCATCGACTACAGAAACCGTACCCCCATGCAACTCAACAAATTCCTTGACAATATTTAAACCTAGTCCACTACCATTCCTAGAAAATTCACTTGGAGCTTGTGTAAATCGATTGAAAATATGATCTTTAAGTTTAGGAGAAATTCCCGGGCCGCTATCTTGAACCCTCAATAAAACCCGCGCATCCAAAATAGACTCAATTGAGCAAGTGATTTCGCCCCCGGCAGGAGTAAATTTTAAAGCATTCGATACAAGATTTACTAACACTCGAGTAAATTTTGATCGATCAATATCGGCATAAATATCTTTCGGAACATTAATGCTAAAACGTATAGACCGCTCCTCGGCTGCAGAAGAAAAGCTAGATAAAACATCCTGAATAAGCGTCTTAAGACTTGTGCAAGCATAAATTAACGGCATTTGCGCAGCATCAATTCTGGCCAAATCAAGCAAATCGTTGACTTGCTGATGCAATGACGTTGCATTTCTATAAATAGTTTCTAGTCTTCTACGATCCCCATCATTGCTACGTTCAACTTCATTTAATAGCTGGCTAGCAGGTCCCAGTATGAGCGCCAATGGAGTTCTTAATTCATGGCTAACATTAGCGAAAAATTTAGTCTTATAGCCATCAATTTCTTTTAACCTTGTCAAAGCACTGTTAAGCTCATCATTTTTTTGAGTTAATTCCAATTGCATTGCGACTTTTTCGCTAATATTTCTACCTTCGGGCAACAAGAAAGCGACCTTACCTTCATCATCCCTAATAGGCGTCAAAGAAAAGTCTACGACAATTGTTTTTTGACCGTGCAAGTCGCCATAGATCGTTATATCACCACGTACAAACTCCCCACTCCTGGCCTGATACACCATTGATTTGACGCGATTACGCACATCCTCGGAAACTGCCCACCAGTGCGCTTCCCAAAATGGCTTGCCCACCAAATCCTCAAGCACAACACCAGCCCCTTCTAGAGCGGCTGAATTGATTTCAAGAATCATGCCATTGACATCAAGCAAACCTAGAAATTGATACATTGCATCAAGAATGATGCGGGAATATTTTTGGCGCCTTACTTCATTGGGCTCATCAGGATCCAATACCACCCCCTTTACGGGCGCGGCATTGGAAACATTTTGATGCTTAGGACTGAGTTTCATGGGTGGCTTTTCTGTTTAGCGAAATTTACCACTATCCGCTCGAAAATAACATCGTTACCCAAATTATTGCTTGTAAGTATTAAGGGGGTTAATGCCTTATGTTACTTAGAATTTGAAGTTAGTCAAACACTATTTAATGCGTTACCTCCCCAACTCTTTAGCTGTTTTCCCGGCAATCCCCCATTGAGTATTTGGCACTTCTTGAATCCATACGCGAACATTTTCGCGGGGAGAGCCAACAGCCTCTACTAGAGCATTAGTTACCTTTTCAATAACCGCTTTTTTCTGCTCATCAGTCCGGCCGGAAACCAAAAAAATTTGTGCAAATGGCATTTTTATCCCCAAGTTAAATTAATTAAATAAACCGAGCACTTACGCTGCCCAAGGACTGAATGCGTAAATTTACAAAATCTCCCGCCTTGACTGCTACTGCCTCCGTGACTCCCCCGGAAAGAATCATTGTCCCCGCTGGAATCTCCTCGCCACGAGATCCCAGGTGGTTAGCCAACATTGCAATAGCTGCTGCTGGATGCCCCAAAACAGCAGCCCCCGCCCCAATCGAAACTGCTTGCCCATTGATCTCCATCACAACACCCAAAGTTCTCAGATCAACGTCATTAACAGGCACGCCCTGACTTCCTAAGATAAAACGCGAAGATGAGCAATTATCAGCAACAACACTTTTCAGATCAAATTTAAAGTCACGGTAACGCGAATCAATCACTTCAATCCCAGCCATTACAAAATCAGTGGCGGCCAAAACTGATCCTACATGGCAACCAGGCCCACTTAATGATTTCTTTAAAACAAATACAATTTCAGGCTCAACCTTAGGATGGATTAATTCATTGAATCGAATATCGCCACCATCCATCACACTAAAAGCATCTACCAAAAACCCAAAGCAAGCAGTATCAACCCCCATCTGCTTCATCTTTGCGCGGGAGGTTAGCCCACACTTAAGGCCAACCAAGCGGTCGCCACGAGCCAGTTTGCGGCGCAAAATTTCCGCCTGAATTGCATAAGCATCATCCCAATCCATGTCGGGATGTGCATCTGTTATCTTAACCACATCCCTTGCTTTTAATTCAGCATCTTCGAGATGCTCAGCTAACTGAGCAATAACTTCTTGACTTAGTTTCATACCGCCAGTCCTTTTGCTCTTGCCAGCGTAATTGCTGTATCTTCAATCATATCTTCTTGACCACCAACCATTTTAAGACGCGCCAGTTCAAGCAAAATATCTCTAGCTGGTACACCATATTTTTTCTCTGCTCGTTTTGCAAAAAGAAGGAAAGATGAGTAAACGCCGGCATAACCCAAGGTCAAAGAATCGCGATCGATCCGAATTAAGTGATCCATAATTGGAACAACTCGATCTTCAGCTACATCGCTAATTTTGAAAACATCGACTCCAGTAATAATGCCCATGCGATCGCAAACTGCAACAAATACCTCCATTGGAGTATTACCAGCACCAGCACCTAAGCCTGCTGCAGCAGCATCAATTCGATTTGCACCCACCTCAATCGCAGCCAATGAATTAGGGATGCTCATTCCTAGATTATGGTGCGAATGAAAACCAAGCTCCGTTTTTGAATCAAGTGCCTGACGCACAGCACCAACACTCTTTTTGACATCCTCGGGCAACATGTAACCAGCCGAATCAGCAACATAGATACAATTTGCGCCGTAACTTTCCATTAACTTTGCTTGAATCACTAATTCCTCAGGCGAGGATCGATGAATCATCATCAAGAATCCAACCGTATCCATATCATTTTTTCTAGCTAGGCTAATATGCTGCTCAGATACATCAGCCTCAGTGCAGTGTGTAGCTACGCGAATAGTACTCACACCTAAATCTTTTGCCATCATTAAATGGTCTACCGTTCCAATTCCTGGAATAAGTAATGCCGAAACTTTGGCTTTTTTTAACTTAGGAATGACAGCGCCAAGATACTCTTCATCGGTATGCGCAGGAAAGCCATAATTAACAGATGAACCACCCAACCCATCACCATGAGTAACCTCAATCAATGGAATACCTGCCTCATCCAATCCAGTGGCAATATTAACCATTTGCTCTAACGTCATTTGGTGACGTTTGGGATGCATGCCATCACGCAATGTCATGTCATGTACTGTAATTTTTTTTCCACTTAAATTCATATTAATTCTCCTTAAGCCGTTACAGGAGCAAGAGTCAACTTGCCGCTAATAATTTCCTCAGCAAACATTTCAGCTGTTCGTGCTGCTGCTGCCGTCATGATGTCAAGGTTTCCCGCATATTTTGGCAAGTAATCTCCAAGGCCTTGAACCTCTAAATAGACCGATACTCGATTACCATCGAAGATAGGGCCATTCATTAAACGATAGCCTGGCACATACTTCTGAACTTCGGCAACCATTTGATGAACTGAATCAGTGATCGCTTTAACATCTGGAGCCTCTTCAGTTAAACAATGAACGGTATCACGCATAATTAACGGAGGTTCGGCGGGATTAATAATGACAATTGCCTTACCTTTTTGAGCTCCGCCCACCTTTTCAACCGCTCCCGCTGTAGTGCGAGTAAATTCATCAATATTTTTACGTGTACCTGGGCCAACAGATTTAGAGCTAACTGTGGCAATAATTTCACCGTATTTAACCTTTTGAACCCTTGAAATTGCAGCAACCATTGGGACTGTGGCTTGACCACCACAAGTAACCATATTCACGTTCATTTCACGATGACCGACATGCTCAGCAAGATTTACGGGCGGAACACAATAAGGGCCAATTGCCGCAGGAGTTAAATCAATCACCATAATGCCTAGGGCATTTAATTTTCTACTATTTTCGGCGTGGACATACGCTGATGTTGCATCAAATGCAATCTGCACACCATCCGCAATCGCATGCTCAAGGAATCCGTCCACTCCATCGGATGTCGTCTTAAGACCCAATTGACGCGCACGCTCCAACCCCTCAGAAGCAGGATCAACACCAATCATCCAAACAGCCTCTAAAACTGGGCTGCGTTTAATTTTGTAAAGCAGATCGGTGCCAATGTTTCCAGGACCAATAATTGCACACTTAATTTTTTTCATAGAATGACCTTTTATTGTTAAATAAATCGGACGGAACATCCGCCAATACCACCAATAGAAACGCGCAAGCTGTCACCAGCAGCCACAGGAAAGAGGGGGGCAAGAGATCCGGATAAAATAACCTCACCCGCTTTAAGCGGAATACCCAAGATCCCAAGGGTGTTGGCCAGCCAACAAACTGCATTTACCGGTGACCCAAGAGCTGCTGCTCCCGCACCAGTGCCTATAATTTCGCCATTCTTTTCAACCACCATTCCACACAAGGATAGATCCAAGTTTTCAATGGGAACTAGCTTGTCACCCAGAACAAATACACCGCAAGAGGCATTATCAGCAACGGTATCTTGAATCTTAATTTTCCAGTCAGAAATTCTCGAATCCACGATTTCAAAACACGCCATCACCCCTTCTGTTGCAGCCAGCACATCAGCACTAGTGATTCCAGGGCCCATTAAATCTTTTTTCAATACGAAGGCAATCTCCCCTTCAGCTTTCGGCTGAATAAGACTTGCCATCGGGATAGACTCGCCTTCGTTGTAAACCATTCCATCTAATAGGTAGCCAAAGTCTGGCTGATGAACATTCAGCATATCTTGAACAACTTTGCTAGTAACGCCTATCTTTTTCCCAATAATCTTCTCGCCTTTTTTTACTCGACTAGCCAAGACACGCTGCTGAATGTGGTAGGCATCCACTATGCTGATATCCAACCCCCTCGAAGTGAGTGGGGAAATGGTTTTGCCGGTTGATAAAGCTTCGTAAAGCTCATCACCAAGCTGTTCAATTTGTTTCTGTTCCATTTAATATTGCTTCCTTATTCTTCAGCGAGAAAATTTATTAGTAATTGATTAAACTGTTTTGCATGTTCGATCTGTGTCCAATGTCCACACATCCCAAATACATGCAGCTGTGATTTTTTAATTAATTTATTAAGCAGAAAAGCATTTTCTAGAGGTATTACCCGGTCATCGCGACCATGAACAATAAGTGCTGGCGCGCTGATATTAGAGATATCAAAATAAGAACTGCTTAGCTCATCCACCCAACGCTGACGTGGCTCTGGAAACATTTTCTCGTATGACTCTTGATAACCAGGGCGAATACTTGCTTGATAGCGCAACTCTGCTAATTCATCATTTACCAAACCCCTATCAAATGCAAAGATATCCAAAAGCTTCCGCATATTCTCTATGGATGGGCGATAACCCCATATTGCATTAAGTTCGGGTGTAATGACAAAAGGAACTCCCACACTTCCCATCAATACCATTCGATTGACTCGCTCTGGATATCGAATTGCTAAAGCTAACGCAATAGCGCCACCAAAAGAATTTCCAACAATGCTAACTTTTCTTATGCCTAAACTATCGATAATCGCGTGCGCATGATCAACCCAGCCATCCATGGAATATCTCGCTACAGAAGGGCGTTCTGTATACCCAAAACCCACCAAGTCTGGCGCAATCACGCGATAGTGCTTTGCCAATTCTGGAATGGTCAGCCTCCAATTAGCCCAGGCTGTTACACCAGGGCCGGATCCATGTAGAAGGAGTACTGGACTACCCACCCCTACATCATGAAGATTGGTCACGATGCCTCCAGCATTTACGCTATTGCCAAGCTCGGGGATCGTCAACATATTTGGCATTTTTTGCTTATAGCTTTACACAAATATTTTTGAGTTCGGTATAAAACTCTAAGGAATGGACACCACCTTCTCGACCAATTCCAGACTGTTTAGCGCCCCCAAATGGCGTGCGTAAATCACGCAAAAACCAACTGTTAACCCAAACTAAGCCAACTTCCATCTGACCAGCAACACGATGCGCACGAGTAATATCTTGGGTGTAAATAGATGCTGCCAACCCATAAGTCGTATTGTTAGCGCGTTGAATGACTTCATTCTCATCATCAAATGGCATAACTAATGTACAAGGACCAAATACCTCTTCACGAGCAATCGATGAAGAATCGTCCAATCCAATCCAGATGGTTGGCTCAACCCAGGCACCATCATTCAAGTCACCCGTCATTTTTGGGATGCCGCCACCAGTAATTACAGTCGCGCCCTCCTCAACTGCTTTTTTGTAATAGGACAGTACCTTATTCCGATGTTCCTGACTTACCAGCGGCCCCATGTTTGTACTAGCCTCTGAAGGAGGTCCAATTTTTAGACCTTCAGCTCCTTTCTTGAGGGCGGCTACAAAGACGTCAAATAATGGACGCTCCACATACACCCGCTCAGTTCCAAGGCAAACTTGACCGCTATTGGCAAAACAAGAGCGAAGTGTCGACTCAATTGCAACCTCTAAATTCGCGTCCGCAAAAACGATCGCTGGATTTTTTCCGCCCATTTCCAGCGAGACGGGGCGCGAACCATTGGCAGCAGCTTTCATGATAAGTTCGCCAGTGCGAGTTTCGCCCGTAAATGTAATGGCATTAACCCCTTGATGAGTTGTCAAATACTCCCCAGCAGAATTTGGACCAAATCCATGTACGACGTTGTATACCCCTTTGGGAACTCCGCAAGCATTCATGACCTCGCCTAATAATGTAGCGGTCGACGGCGTTTCTTCAGAGGGCTTGACTACAACGGTATTTCCACAAGCAAGCGCAGGTCCTACTTTCCACGTCATTAGCAACAATGGCAAATTCCATGGACAAACGACTCCAACCACCCCAACCGGGCGCCTCACTGCATAATTAAGAGCGCCACGCCCGTCAGGGGTAGCCATCTCAAAAAACTCAGTTGGGGCATTTTTAATAACATCGGCAAAAATTTTAAAGTTAGCAGCCCCTCTAGGAATATCAAGGTGAGAAGCCAAGCTTTCTGGCTTACCAGTATCTGCGCACTCTGCTTTCACAAACTCATCAAAACGGCGCCCAATCTCATCCGCAACCTTATTCAAAATGTCAGTTCGCTCTACAACCGTCATTTTTCCCCAAGGCCCTTTTAGGGCGGCGCGAGCAGCCTCAACAGCGGCATCAACCTCAGCCTGACCTGCCTCATGAACCATTCCAATCAGACCGTTGTTCACTGGCGTTCGCTTTTCGAACTGTTTTTTTGTAGCGATAAATTCGCCATCGATAAAATTTAGAATCTGCTTCATCTTTTCTTCAAGCCCCTTCAACAGTGGAATACATCAAGTCAATCCAAGTGCAGCCAAACCAGCCATTGCGCACGCTTCGTCTTCCGACTCCGATGCACCCGATACTCCAATACCACCAACCCAAGTTTTTTGATCTTTCAACAATATAGGAACTCCGCCACCAAAAACAATTAATCTTGGCTGACTTGAAAACCCCAACTTCATTCCTTCATCGTGCCCAACCAACGACATCCAATTCTTTGTTGGAAATCCAAAGCTCGATGCGGTATATGCCTTATCAATTGCAATCTGAATTGAATGCAAAAAAGCTCCGGGCATCCTTAGGAAAGACATCAAATTACCGCCACGGTCAACTACAGCAACATTAATTTTTAGTCCTTGCAAAAAAGCATATTGCACGGCAGCTTCAACTGCTTTTGCTGCCGCATCGCAAGATATGCCCGGTATATCTTCTTGAATATTCATTAGGTCACTACGCTAAGGAAAGCCTCGTTCAACTTGCGATCGTGATAGAAGACAGCTGCACCAACTTCATCCATAGTCCACTTAATTGGCTCCCAATCTGGATACCCGAAATTGCCGCCAGAGAACGTTTCAAAACGATTTCCAGATGGATCAAAAGCATAAATCGTCGTACCGCGAGTTACACCATGACGCGTTGGCCCAATGTCAATTGAGACACGATTAGCAGACATAATGTCTGCAGCACGCAGAACCTTTTCCCAGCTATCGAGCAAGAATGAAATATGATGCAATTTTCCTGGTTCTGGATGGCGTACAAATGCAATATCGTGAGCTTTCGTTGAAGTAGATAGCCAAATTGCTAAATCATTGCCCGGCTCTATTTCGATATGTTCAACCAGAAAGAAGCCTAAAACCTCTTCGAAAAGTTTTTGCACCTTCTCAATGTCTGGTCCATATAACAAGCAATGATCAAGACGCAATGGCGCAATACCTTTATCTTGCACTGGAGACCATGCTTCTGGATTTAATAATTCATTCGGAGCAGAAATTTTTGATTTTTCAGCATATAACTCTATTTGGTGGCCGCTCGCTATTTCAAAGCGAATACGCTCGCCAGTTTCAAGCAATTCACCTGCCGGGATCTTTTCAGTTTTTACCCCATAGGCACGCAAATCAGAATCCAACTTCTTGAGTGTTTCTGGATTTGCCACCTTAAATGCAAAGAAATCCATCCCAGCCCGATCTGCTTTACGCAGAATCACACTGTGGTGATCACGCTCGTCCCAAGCACGCAAGTAAACGCGCCCTTGCTTATCCGTCCCCGCTTCAATCAACCCCAATACATCACGATAGTGATGTATTGCCTCATCCATATCCAAGACCCGAATTTGTGCGTGTCCGGGGCGTAATACACCTGTTAAAGCCATAAGAATCTCCTCCTAGTTACCGTAAAGCCCATGTTTAAGAAACTTGGCAAGTCATGTTTTTCTGTTTTTTATCGCTCTCAAGGAACCTCGTTTTCTTGAGAACCGACTCGATATAACAATATTATTCTTTAATCTCGATGTCAATCAAATTTCTCGATATTTTAGAATTAGTTTGTTTTATTAGAAAATCATGTAGAATTGCCCTTAAATACACTCCATAAAAAATTGTGTAATGCCTAAAATAAAATTCATAAAAAACAAGATGTTAGAATCATCTGGCACTGATTCAGAGCCAAAAACTCTAGTAGAGAAGGCATACCGAAAATTAAGGCGCGACATCATTGAGGGTCGCTTAACGCCTGGCGAGAAGTTGCGCGTTGAACACCTAAAAGAAGGTTACGGGGTTGGTGCCGGCACCCTAAGAGAGGCCCTCTCTTTGTTAATGTCAGATGCTCTAGTAATAAGCGAAGGCCAGCGCGGATTTTGCGTAGCGCCAGTTTCCATTGAAGACTTTGCAGATATAACAAAAACCAGAGTAATGCTTGAGTGCGAGGCATTGAGGCAATCGATAGCCCTTGGTGATGAGGCCTGGGAAGCTGACTTATTGGCTGCATTTCATCGCCTTTCTAAAGCAGAAGAAAAATTGGTTGATGAAGGCGGAAGAGAGGAGTGGGAAGAGCGAAATCGCATTTTTCATGAAGTGTTAATTGCTGCCTGTCAATCGCGCTGGCTTAAACATTTCTTGGCAATTCTTTATCACCAAGCGGAACGCTATCGGCGTATTGCGCTTTATCACCAACCAATACCCAGAGATGTTCATAGTGAGCATCAAGATTTATTAAAAGCAACCATGAACAGGGATACCGATCTTGCAACTGCTATATTGGCGGAGCACATTAGATTGACTTTTCAAGCTTTTAGTAAATTAGTAAAAGAGGTTTAAAAAAACTAAACGCTATTCCCAGTATTTGAATCTGCTGGATTTTTTATTTTTGCGCAGACCGTTTTTTGCATTTTTCCAATAACACAAAGTTGCACATCGCTTAATGGTCTTACGCGACAAGCAAGAACAGTGCCCTGCTGCTCTTCAGATTCAGAGATATGATCTCGACTCATGACCCGCTTCTCAATATCTCCTTGTGAGACCTTGATTTTGCATACGCCACACCCTCCCCCCCTGCAACCAACGGGTATGCCTTTTTTACCTAAACGCTCCATCCCAGTAAGCAAAGATTCAGTACTTGAGCATCGGTAGATTTCACCTGTTTCCTCAATCATCACCTCGTAATAGCTCATGATCGCACTCACCAAGTATTAAATATTCTTAAATAAAGGACTTCTAACTTGCTGAGCATCGGCTGCTGAAAAGAATTTCTCGGTATAAATATCACGCTCAAATAAACGACCTTGCATTAAGGTAGCGATACAAGCCTCGATCATTACCGGTGGGCCGCACAAATAAGCCTTCATATCCCGAAAGTCATTATTAAAATGAGCTTTTGCAGCATCATGCACAAACCCCTTAAATCCTTCCCATGCCAATTCCTTTACCTCATCAGATAACGCAGGAACATAGGTAAAGTTCGGATATTTCTTTTCTAACTCAAGAAATTCATCGTGGTAATAAAGCTCAGACAAATTTCTTGCGCCATAAACCAAAGTAATCGGCTGCTGAGATCCTTCAGCAAGCAAGTCATGAATCATTGAGCGGGGACTAGATAACCCAGATCCTCCAGCCATAAAAAGCGATGGTTTTTCCGCAGATTTACGCACAAAAAACCTTCCATAAGGGCCAGCCAATTTAATGACATCGCCTACTCCCAACTGCTGGTGTATCCAGGTGGTCGCCTTACCTCCGGGCACCATTCGAATATTTAATTCAAGATGCTTAATACCGTGATTACTCTCTGGTGGGTTTGCAATTGAAAATGCTCGAGACTGATCTCCATCAGGTAGAGATAAGTTAATGTACTGCCCAGCCTGAAAATGCATCTCATGATCCAGATCAAGATGAATTGCCTTGATGGTTGGCGTTAAATCGATAATCTCACGCACCGTCCCCTTAAAATCCTGTACTGGCAAAAATAGTGCATCAGGATCCTCATCAATTTCAGCCTCAATAACCAAATCCGAATTTGGAATAGCGCAACATGCCAAACATTTACCTTCTTCGCGCTCGTAATCCATTAGCGCGAAGTTAGATGCCTCCCCATGCTCTATCTCACCATCAACCACTTGAATCTTGCAGGTTGCGCATAAACCATGACAACAAGCATGTGGCAAATAAATACCTGCACGTAAGCTTGCATCAAGAATTGTTTGTCCATCCTCAATCGAGATGGTTTGCCCAAGAGGTTCAATAGTCAGTTGATAAGTCATATTTAAGCAATAGGTTGAGATGATTAAGACGCGCTACCGTTAATTCCATTCAGTCCAGGCGTCTGGAATCTCAAGCTATCTTTATGCTTAAGCCCGTTTTCCGCCAAGCTCTTATTAAAGTCTGGCGTAAATGGTTTTCCTGATTTAAGCCAAGTTACCTTATCCCAATTAATTTTTGCAAAATCCGGGTGATACCCAAAACTACCTGGATTATTCAAAATCTTAGGAATTTCGCCAAACGGCAAACTTGGAGGCAGCGGATATGCAAGAGGCGCACAAAACATTAAGTGCTTATCCCACCCAATGAATAGCAATTGATTTCCATGAAACTTATCAACGCTATCCTTTGCTGGAATATCGTACTCTCCGATGGCAACAACAGTCATGGTGAACTCCTTAAATAATTAAATTAATTCTTAGTTGAAAGGTTGCGCCACGCTTCGAAGTTTTTCTCATCCTCCGAACCCTTGAAATCAAAGTTATCCCTTCCAACATTCAGTCCGTAATATTTCAAGACTTCCATGAGTGGATCAAAATCAGGCGAGGTTGGATTGGCTTCAGGCGTAAAACAATTGCCTTGGTAAATTTGCTGAACAGGCAACCATGCTTGAACATATTTCTCAGGCTCATCGTCGAAAATATCTTTGCAACCATCAGAACAGAAGTGATATTTGTCGCCCTTAAAGTCTGACTCCCTATAACAGGTTTGAGTAGGATCACCAGGTTCGGTATAAATCATTGGGGTTTGGCAAACTTGACACAACTGCGGCAAAGTCTTGTTATAGAAACGATTACCCTTAGCCTCTTCATCACGCCAATACTCAAGACGTGGGCGATAATATTTATCGAAGGTATTGGGATACTTCTCGGAGAGCCAATCCATCTCTTCTTCGCTTGGGATCCAAGCATGGAAATTACAAGCGGCAGCATATTGATAGAAGGTCGCCCATGTCTGATGAGATAAATGCTCTTTATCTATCTCCATTTGCTCCGTGTACTTGGGCAAACGAATTCCATAGCGCTCTAAATCCTTGAATAAGGCTCCGCCATTTTGCTCAAAGTAGATTTCCCAGGCTTCCTTCCAACTCATTACACGCTTTGGAAGCATGTAATCCATCATCATTGAAACGAGTGATAAAACGCGGTAACCACGCCATGTCCACTTATCAATCCATTTTTGAACAATTGGTACATTGGCAGGATCTTGCTCTAACATAAATTTGATGCATTCCAAGCCCAAAGTCATATGACGAGCCTCATCTGATTGAGCTGAGAAACCAAATGTCATAGCACCCATATCTCCGTTATAAGCCGCACCGGAAACGAAAGGAACAAACAGCAGGTTGGTTAATACATATTCAAATGAGAATCCAATGGCAATCATGAATTCAAATGGGCCGGCCGAGACTGCATCTTCGAAAAATGATTTTGGTACAGACAGATACCATACGCGATCGCGCATATGGTGCCAATTGTGCATGCCGTTGTAATATTTGTTGTAATTACTCATGGAATGAATTTGCGTCTGCGAATGACGCACCTCATCCAAAGCCTGCATTAAGCAAGCAACACGAGGACCAACACCACGGAATTGACGTCCAACATGTGTAAATCCGCGCGAAGCCGTATATTCAAGTGGCGAGATGCCGCATAAGAAAAGTTTTATGCAATTTATATAGCGGGCATCAGTAACACCCAAATGCCCATTATTTTGATTAAACGCATCAATGATTGCATACAGTTTTCTTTCTTTTTCTGCCTGATATTTCCAATAGGCATCCATAGTCATGCGGAATGGATCTTCCCATTTATCCCAATCATGAATTTTGATACCTTCAAACTTATCGTAAGGGAATACATCATCCATCGGTTGATAGGTTGTATCCCAGCCTAAGCCCCTCGTCATCGCCGCATAGCGATCTTTTAAACCTAATTTTTTGTTAACTTTTGCATCCATTGTTATCTCCTAAAACCTATCTGATTGCACACAGTGCAGCAAAGAAAGGCATCTACAATTAATTTGGCCAACTCAATCTAAATTCATCATCAGTTTCATCCACATAACCAGATAAGGTAATTAGATGAAGCTGCATTTCCTGAAGATCAAACTTTCTTCCTATTTTTTCCTCAATCGTGCAACTTTTAATGACCATCGAATTGGGAACATCAATCTTCACCATTCCTGGCTGATAATTAACAACAGCAGAAGGGTTGTCCTCAACAATTGCTTCGACGATGCATCTACTCTCATCGTTTTGTTGAAATGCAATGAATACATTAGACATAGTTATTCCTTATTTTTTTACGCCAAGCTTAGCGGCACGCTGATTAAAGCCTTCAACAAGCTCTCCAACAACTTCTCCAGCATTTGCCCCAAAAGCCAGATGAGCGATTGGTGTGATCGCATCGACCGCCAGTGAAAGATATTTATTCACCCACCCTGAAACTAGTTGTTGGTTTGCTTCAGACTCAGAAGTTGCGATTTTGATAGTGCTATCAACCCACTTACCAGTTTCAGCAAACCATTCAGACTGGAATCGAGTCAACATCGAAATTGCAGGACCCGATTTAGCCGAGAAAGCATTATCAAAAGATTGATAAACAAGCGGGTACAGCAGGCCATCTAAGACGAAATTCTGCGCGACCAGTAACTGAAACCAGTCTTTCAGGACAAAAGTATCTTCAACGTATTTACGCAATGGCTGCCATGCAGGCTCATCTAACCACGCTTTTTTAGCAATATCTAGATCGGTGATATCACCAATCAAAAGCCCCATTCTGGTTATATATTGCGCAATACCCAATTGATCCATAGCGTGATAAAGACATGGTTGGGTAATGGCCGTTCCATATCCATATGCAGACATAAAGCTATTATTCATATTGCTACCCCAGGCAACATGACGCAGGGGCAAAAATACCGTTTGTATTTTTTCTAAATCAGCATCTGAAATAGTTGACAATAATCCGCGGCTCTCTACAAAATCAAAATCAGATTCGGCAATGTCCTGCATCTTTGCCCGAGCCAATGTATAAGTACCATAATAGAATTGGCGTGGATCTTTAAATGCATACCAATCCTCCATTACCACTGCTGTACGCGTAGCATCATATATTTCATGCTTCGAATCCCAGAGCGGACGATAATGGAAATTTGCTTCAGCCTGGAGGTTGTATGTTCCCTCCTGATAACGCGATGCGGGCTTATCTCCAAATCTAGCTGCAATATGATCAAAGGTATGGCGTAAGGGCTGAATACTGACTGTTCTTAAGTCAATTTCCATAACATCTCTCCTGCGAATTAAAAAATTAGTTGCGTAAATTGGATGTGGGCAGCAACCCACATCCAACCATTTCTGTTGATGTGATTACAGACCTAAAGAAGACCTGAAATTTTTGGTCGCTTCCTTGGCATCTCGCGCTGCATTTGGCGCATCAGGCAATGAACTGCAATAAGCTTCAATTGCCTTATCAGCTAATGGCTCCCATTTCTTAATCCATCCCTGGATGATTTCTTTATTTCCAGGAACTTCTATAGCCATTTTGGTAAATGCAGAAATCCAACGACGATGACGTGCGGAATCTAACAATTGTGCGTCTGTAAGCAAACCCATCAGCGTATCTCCATTGTGGCGAGCTGACTCGCCTAATTTACGCTGAACAGCTTCTTCAACCGCTGGCTTGACAACCAGATTGAGTACTACAATCGCCTCACCCCAATCCCAAACAGTTAACGCCTTTTCAACAAGCTCACGATAGCCTTGCCATATCACATCATTTTCCCAAATCTGACGCTCATTTACCCCAAATCCATGATCTGGATAGGTCAATGAAAGTTCTTTAGTCCGATAAGCTGTATGACTAACCCAACGCAGACTATCGGCCATCTGAAAGTAGTTGCAATTTGTAATAGTACTAGCGGGTGAAACTTGGCCTACGTAGGCCGATGCCATCTGCAAGGTGTGGTAAAGATAGCGCAATGGTGAATAGCGACGCGCCAATGATCCTGCCCAAGTTGGGTCAAGAGCCTTATCGTGCTCTCGTTCATTGAATTGATCGAATAATCCAAATACATACGTTTCCTGACCATCCTGCATCAAGTTATAAGTGCGATAAATAACCTCATCTGGGTCGCGGAAACTATTCCAATCATCATGCTTAAGCGCGGTACCAAACGTATTTTTTTTGTACCACTCGTTCATAAACATACCAGGATCAAGCTCATACGGAGCATTTTCATCGCGATCGTTGTAGTGCAAATTAGCACTGACAATTTCATACTCACTTGGCTTGCGACGACGCGCTACAAGATGGCTCCAGGTTTTTTGAGGCTTCAACACTTGTACATCAGTCATTTTTTTGCTCCTATCTTTTAAGTGCTACTTATACTTTTTTATTGAAATAAAAACGAATTGAGTTGTCACCGCTTTCAATCTGACCAGCGAATGAACTTAGGTCGACCTCCAAATCATTCATCTTGAATGGCCTACCTAACTCTTCTTCAATTGTTTCGCGCTTCAAAATCATTTCGTGCTCAGTATGTATACGTATATACGCGCGCTTATCATCAACAAACACCTCTTTCCCAGGGTTGTCTACTTTGGCCGCTTCAATAATTGCTTGCGCCAAATCTCCGGAGCGCATAACAGGACCAACCATATTGTTGCTATACGCCTGCGCTGAACTTGATGTACTCATTTCATCTCCCAATATCCATTAATGTTTATTTCTTACCTGGATTCGTCTATTGACTAATCATTTAAAAAACTACTTCCAATAAATGGGACTCAAGAGTGTGCGAAGAGCGCTTGAATACCATCAGTTCTTACATAAACTTCATCACCCTCAATCTTGACCGGATATTCCGCTAAAGCACAATCATCAGGATTGATGCCCTTCCCAGTACATGCATCAAACTGCCAAAGATGCGCTCTACAAATAATCTTTTCTCCATCAAACTTTCCTTCGGAGAGGGGGATATCCTGGTGAGGGCATACACCTTGAAATGCCTTGACTACACCTTCTCCAGCACAGACCAGAAGGACTTCATGGCCATTCACGGTGAAATTTTCCATCTCACCTTCCCATAAATCATCTAAAGCGCATACCTTTGTAAAAGTCATCTCAAACCCCTATTGAAACGATTTCATCAATTTGCCAATCAAACCAACCTCAGGCTCTTCCCAGATAATCTCAATGGTTTCTGTAGGCTTCAATCCAGACTCTGATACCTTCATCGTACGGGGAAAGAATTCTGCAGCATCTTGACGACGAACCCTCATTACATGCCCTGGACGATCTTTAACGCGACGGCCAACGGAGTGATATGCAGCAGCGGCAGCAACTTCATCCATAGTATTTTCAGTATCTACAGGAAGCAGCTGAAGAACAAAGTCACCTTCAAAATTTGATGTCAATGGATATAACGCCATTTTTTTCTCCAATATCTCGCTACGCTTGCTTACCCAAGTAAATATCTATTGGTAAGCAAGCTTTTTAAAAAATTAAACTGCTTTGCGTTGATTACGCATTGCTCTATATGTTTCTGCCCAAGCATAGTTATGGGCATCATCGCCACACTCACCAGGACCAATATCCATATATTTCAACGCACCCTCTAAATTCATTGGCTGAATCATTCCAGCCAAGAAACGATCAACAACACTCAGATGTCCGGCATATCTTTCGGGCTCTTGCTCAAAGCACCAACGATCTACCTTTGATCCAAAGTGATACATGCGACCGTTGTACTCAAGCGGATAATCCTTCACATTCCATTTTTTACCTGGAACACCAAGGATTGGCAGTTGGCACATATTGCAAACGTATGGCAACGTTTCGGGATACGTTTTAGCCATATTCCCATCAACCACGTTATCAATAATCACGTCCCAAGCTTGACCCCATGTATCGTTCCAACCTGGATATTTGGTCTCTAACCATTCACGCTCTTCTGGAGTAACTCCAGCTGCTGGGTTCCACCAGATAGTTGGTCGCCAGAAATAAACACCCATATGCATACCGTGGTGCGTATCATTCAGGTCTTCTAGCAAGGTATCCCAATACCATGGCAAATCAAGACCCATATCCGTTAGAGCGCGTTCAAATTGAGCAACAATGAATTCCTCCATAAACTCTTTAAACGACTGCTTTCTATGCTCAAGCGGCGTGTAGTAGTCCATGATTGGGCCAGTTAGTACAGAGAATAGTTTCCAGGCACCCCACAAGGCGATATCTACACGTTTCTGTGCTTCTGCTTTTTTGCCATTGGCAATGAGAATCTTTAACGCAGGTCCACCAATTTGAGCATGACGTGATTCATCGGTTTGAATGCTTGAAATCAAATTCGCAAAAGTATGATCGCCAGCCTCAGCAGCATCTGCTGCTAAACCCAAGAATTGCATATTCGTAAAGCCCGTCTCGAAGCTGAATGTCAGCATAATAGAAACGCTAATTGCATCACGAGTCATCATGATGTCGTCAAAGAAATGACGCGCAGCAATCATAGCCCAATCATTGGTGTCATAGGCCTTAAATGCCCAATCCATTTGACGGTCTTTAGAGACGTGCTCATGAGGAAAATAGAGCTGCATTTGTCCATGACGAATCTCATCCAATGAACCCAATGTAGACATATTGCGCATACCAGGAGCCTTGGAAAAACGCATCATACGAGCTTCAGCGCTAGCAGCAGCATACTCGCCACGAGCTATAGCACCATAGTGCGCCTTCATCACTGACTTCCAACCTGGATCAGAATTCTCAAAAATTCGACTTCTCTCTAGGGCCGCCTTCACAGAATAAGCACCAGCATCTTTATCGCGCTGCACTTTTACATATTCAGGATATGTTTGCTTGTACGGCTCATCATAAGATTCCCAAGCATCTTGTGGCAAGCCAAAATCGCCAGACATCAGTGGTGGGAATAACTCATCTTCAGTCACAAACTTCGATGTCCAGTTGGTTGTGCGAGCTAGGTCGTACCAATCCATCCTATTTAATAGCGCCATTTAGGCCTCCTTTGTTTGATATGAAAAGGGAACTAAAAGTTTCCCTTTGAAAATACATTTGAGATCAAAAAAACTTAAATGAATTGGTGTTTAGAAATGGTATGTAACACCAGTTGACCAAACCTGCGGGTTCAACGTAACAGTTGCGCTAGCTGGAGCTCCCAATGCAGAACCGGTAGCATTCACTTTCAAGAAAATTTGTTTGAAATCGGTATACCAATCCCAGGTTTTAGTGATAGGAACATTAAAGCCGGCTTGCAATACTGGGCCATATCCATTGCCAACACCAAGTCCTTTAATTAATCCGTCTTGTGTTGATGTAATAATCGTGTAATTCACACCAGCCCCCAGGTAAGGTTTAACCACCCCCAAATCCCAGCTATAGGTACCGGATAGAACAGCCGGCGCATAGCCAACTTTTCCAAGTGTGGCACCTGAAATACCGGGCATACCAGTACCAGTCAAAGTGGTTGTTGGTGGAATACCCACGGTAAGGCGTGCTGCCCAATTTTTTGTGATGTCGTAACCAAATTCAGCTAATAACGTGGTGTTGCTACTGGCAGTAGCGCTTGCAGGAAGGGTATCTCCGTTGGAGAGGATGCTTGCACTGCTATTGAAATTTACATACCCTACGCCCACATTAACCCAGTAAGGGCTGCGCTCTGCAGACTGATCTTGAGCGCTGTCCTCAGCCAATACGTTTTGGGAGGCCAACAACGCACCGCCCAATACAAACAAGGCAGCACCGAAATTCTTACTCATTAATTTAATTTTCATGTCTTTGATCTCCACTCCAAGAGAGTTTTAAGTTAATTTTTAGTAGTTATGGATTTCATTAATTTGATAGAAAATTAATGGCCTCCAAAACATGGAGTCAATGTATTGGTATGTTGCGAGAGGTGCTATTAGACTTTAGTTTAGAAGGTCTTTTTTTTAAAAATTTAACAAAAAAGTTTCTGCTTCTAACTCAAAAAATCGCGCTTAGAGAGGCAAATAAATAGGATTTTATTTTTTCATCATGACAAACCCTTAGGCGCCTCAATTGATGATTTTTTGTAGGTAACAAATTAAAAATTCATACCCCGGGACATTGAATTAGGATTTTTTACGCCAGTAAATGACCCATGAACCTAGCATCGCAGTGCAGCAAATAAAATGCGAACACCCTATGAACATCAAGTACATGCAATGTAAGGTCGACTTGCAATAGGTGGATATTGCCGGGGTGAATAGGCAACATTCTTGTCACCCAAATAAAGATGTACTTTTGACATCCTCGCCTTATATTAATTGGCTCTAGAGGATTTACAAAAAAGAAAATTGACTTCAACGCAATTTAATATCACCACCGATTGATAACCAACTAGAAGTTGTTGATTGCTCTATTTTTTAAGAGCCTGAGCTCCTGCATTAGATCCTGCTTAGTTTTTTCATTTAACTTTAACCAACTTCCAGCTCTAATTGCCTTACCAACCCCAAGGAGAGAATCAATATCCAAATGATGCCCAGTTAATGCTAGAGACACCAACATCTCTTCCTCATTGGTAGGTGTTCTATTGCAATGAGAACAGCACATGAATGCTGTCGATTTTAACTCTCCACAACTAAAGCAAGCGGCAATTGTCATAGTGTCAATGTAAATATGAATTTATTTTTAATACAGCGATGATGTTACTGCTACTAATATTTTTAATCCACTCACCCCATAAAATGCATGAACCTAATGTTTGCCCCATACTATCGCTTTTTAACTTCATAAAAATATAATGAATTCAACCCCACATTCAAATACGCGCATTCCTATTTGGTTAATATTATTAGGGGCCCTCACGGCAGTTGCCCCTCTTTCAATCGACATGTATCTGCCTAGCTTTCCACAAATAATGCAAAGTCTTGGTGGCCACCCAGGTAGCGTAGAGCTAACTTTAGCTGCCTTTTTTATAGGCTTAACAATGGGGCAATTATTTTATGGCCCACTCAGCGATCATTTTGGGCGCAAAAAACCTCTTTATGTCGGATTTGCAATTTATACGATCGCTTCAATCGGTGCGGCAATGACCGGAAGTATTTCATCTCTAGTAGCATGGCGCTTTCTCCAGGGCTTAGGGGGTTGCGCAGGAATTATCGTTCCGAGCGCCATCGTTCGAGACCGAACAACGGCAAGAGAGTCTGCTCGTGCATTTTCTCTTTTAATGCTTGTTATGGGTTTAGCTCCAATATTGGCGCCACTTATCGGCGGGCAACTAATGCTACTGTGGGGATGGCGCGGTATTTTCTATGCACTCTCGATATTTGGAATTAGTTGCTTATTTGCCATTTTATTTGGGCTTGAGGAAAGTCACGATACTCGACATGAGCAGCCATTAGCGCTATTGACCGTGCTAGGAAATTACTATCAACTCCTTAAAAATAAAACGTTTCTTGGATTTGCTTTAGCGGGTGGACTTGCAATGTCTGGCATGTTTGCCTATATTGCAGGCTCTCCATTTGTCTTAATTGATCTTTATGGCATTCCGGCGGAAAATTATGGGTTCTTCTTCGGAGCAAATGCCTTTGGATTGATTGCCTCTAGCCAGATAAACGCTCGTTTGCTTAAAAAATTTACAGCTACCGCAATATTACGAGCTGCACTATGGATTCCCTCAATTACTGGCGTCAGCCTGGCTTTGCTTGCATTCAATAATTGGATTTCGCTACCGATTTTTGTCGTGGGGTTCTTTTGTTTTGT